>Ga0307372_10004499_pt1 | contig 21437 bp, 15 predicted proteins | sample OX1MG_FD_202533 | JGI IMG/M metagenome (GOLD analysis project Ga0307372, IMG submission 202533) | Soil microbial communities from Risofladan, Vaasa, Finland - OX-1 | ecosystem: Environmental > Terrestrial > Soil > Coastal area > Acid sulfate soil | place: Finland: Risofladan, Vaasa | collected...
CTTCTTGAATAAGTTCCGCAAGCTGGGCTTCGTGGACTACAATGGCGGCCTCCTCGTTCACAGCTCCCTCCTCAATGTCGTCCTCCACGACTGAAATAAATACCGACAAGTTTATTTATATTTCGTATTTGACAAATCAGTACAGTACTTCCTACATTGATACCTTGTGATCAATATAGAACATATATGGTCAATTTTGAACAGATGAAACGTGAATATCCGGTAAAGGAAAATCCACGGCTGAAAGCATCCAATCCCCTCGCGGCGAAGTCGAGCGTCCCGCTCTTCAAGAGTGACGCCGCCCGCAGGAAGTTAGGAAAACTACCATGCGAATAGGCAGACGAGTTCGTGAACTGCGGATTCAGACTCTGTTTTCTCTCCGCGATGTCGCAGAGCGGACCGGGCTAACGGCAAACTACATCTGTCGCCTCGAGGAGGGCTGTGAAGTTCCCTCTTACGAGACGTTGGAGACGCTTGCCGAGGCTTTCGACGTAGACCTCTATCAGCTTTTTTATGCTGACGGCGAACCGCTGCAAACCCCTTGGCTGACACCCCGGCTTACTTTGGAAGAGTTGCTGGCGCAGTCTCTGCCGCCGGAGCCGCTCAAAAGCAAGGTGGCGGTGCTTTTGTCCTTACCCAGAAGATTGTGGCCAGGGCGTGGCAAAGACCCGGAGGGGCTGGCCGAAAACCAAGAAATCACGGGGCGATCCTCATGAGCGTGATCTTCGTGCTGGACTTCCTGTGCGGAACCCTTTTGTGTTATACCCTCGTCGCTTGGGTAACGAAGCGATTCATTTCTGTGGGTCGCGTGGCGTTGCGTTTCTATTCGGGCGGCGAAGGCCGGCCTCTCGAAGGCATGGAAGAGACGCGGAACCCCTCTACGGATTGACCTCACCAAGGGGATGACCACCTTGGCCAATATCAGCCCTGTTGCCATTCTCCTGGCCGGTTTCTTGTCGGGACTCGCAGTATCTACATTAGACCATATTCTGTCGCTGAGAGGCACGATCAAGCTCCTGGAGTTTTATATCCGCGAGCGCCTCGACCGGCAATGCAATGCTGGAACCCCGCGGCAATCGAACGTTCCTACCCCGCCTCGCCCCCCACAGCCCGGTGGCGGCCGTCCACGCCTCGACGCGACAAACCGCGCGGAGAGCCCAGGTCCTCACCGCCCGGCTGGCGTTCCCGCCTCTGTGTCAGTCAACGCTGCGCCCGCTGACATCATGGAGCCGTAACGCCGGACGGAATTAGAGGAGAGACCCTGATGGCTGCGACCTCGTTGATGAGCAACCAGGACATCCCGATTTGTTGCACGATTCTCCGAAAATCTCCGAAATCGACCGGCTTTCGCATATAGGCATTCACGCCTAAATGGTAGCTCTCCAGCAAATCGCGCTCTTCCTTCGAAGCGGTCAGCATCACCACCGGCAGAGTCTTCGTGCGTTCGTTCGATCGAATAGAACGGAGGACTTCAAGGCCGTCCACCTTGGGCAACCTCACATCCAGTAGTACCAACTTGACTGACAAAGATTGGCTACCGTCACCTCCGAAGAGGAACTCCAGAGCTTTTTCACCGTCACGCGCAACGTGAATTGCGTTGGCCAGATGCCGATGCCGCAACTCGTACAAGGTCAATTCCAGATCGGCCGGATTATCCTCAACCAAAAGTACTTCCATTTCAGGGGCCATTTCCGTGTCACCTCCCCGAACAACCCGGGCGTATGTGCATCATCGCTCACACTTGTTCAAAACTGTACAATTGGAGTATATCCGGACAGTACTATAAGGGCAATAGCTGTCTATTAATATTCGGCGATTTCGCAAAATGCCGGCTCCGGCCCGGAAGAGGGCAGATTTTTCTATGGCTTCATGGCTTTGCGGAGTCAGGAATGATTTGCAAAAGGATACTTACATTGAGACGGGTACGGAAACGGCGCTACGCCAGCGCGGGGAGAAAAGGAGGCGCGGCGGAACGATGGCTTACAAGTCCGGCTGACCCTTGACGGTCCTTGAGTAAAACTTCGTGAATAATCCGGGCTCATGACACGGAGGTCCGGCCGCGCCGCGATTGTAGTCGGTCGTTGCGGGCGGGCGCGAGTGCCCGGGTATCAGCCGCCGGTGGTCCGCTCAATCCCAATTCTTCAGGCGCGGCCAGATCTGTTGCAGATTCCAGCCGCGAGGCCCTCGACAGAGCCAGATCGATCCCTGTTCGAGAGCGTAAGGCCGGCCAAAGCTGCCCGCGAGCGTTACCTGCCGGAAGAACTGTTCCAGGCGAGCACGGCTATCGCCCAGCACAATCATCGATGCGCCGGTGTACTCCCTCGGTCCCCAGAAATAGTAGTTCTGGTGGGCGGAGATGGCCTTGGGCAACCCGTATTGCGCGCCGAAGAAGTCGATGGCGCCGGCTTCGCCGTAGTTCTGGCCGAAGATGGCCGTCGGCGCGCGCTCCTCGGGCGGAAGACTGTTGTAGACGCGCGCCACCGCGGCCGTCATCTGCCGCCAGCCCAACTCATCGGAATAATATTGTGGAAGCGGCGAGCGGAGATGACTCTTCTCGGTTGCGGGCGGGGCAAATCCAAGCTCTTCCTGATAGTGAAGATAGGTTTCAAGGGGCAGGACCGGAAACATCATGGGCAACAGTGGCGCTGTGCCGGCGATCAGTACCGCGACGGCAACCGGCTTAAGCCATCTACGACCGTGGGAGGCGCGTTCGATCGCCACCGCGCCCGCCGCCAGCAGCATGGGATAGACGGGCGCCGAATAGTAATCCTTGCCGTTCAGAACCATCATTGTCGCCAGGACTATGAGAAAGATCCAGCCCAGGATGCGATAGCGCTTACCATCGCGCGAAAAAAATAGGAATAACAGCCCTGCCAGCCAGATCGGGAAATTCAGCGGCGTCATCATGAGAATCTGTTCCTTTAGATACGCCACCGGTCCCCGGCGAATGTCGCGACCGCCGGCTCGTATGTCGTGCATCAACTGGATGAACGGCCAGTGGTGTTGGATATTCCAAATCAGGTTGGGGAGGAAGATCGCGAACGCAATGGCGCCGCCGAGCCAGATCCACGGTGTCAGTAAAGCCTTGCGCTCTTTGGTAAGCAGCAGGCCGGCGACAACAGCAAAACCGAAGACCCCGATGGAATACTTATTCTCAAGGCCGAGGCCGGCCAGCACACCAAACCACAGCCAGAGTCTCTGGTTGCCGGTCTTGATTATGCGAACGATCAGGTAGGCACAGCCCATCCACAGCAGCGGCTCAAACACGTTCATCGTCAGCATGTGGGCGGTAATCGCGTACACGGCCACCAATGCGACGCTCAGGGCGGAGAGGCCTTGCGCAAATCGCCCGCCCTCAAACTCGCGCGCAATCAGCGCCGTGAGCCGGACGATGGCGGCGCTGGCCAATGCCGGAAGAAAATGCAGGGCCACGAGCGATGTGCCAAGCGTATGGACGGTGAGCCAGGTGAGGAGCGCAATCATGGGGGGCTGATCGACATAGCCGAAGGCGAGGTGGCGCGCGCAGGCGAGGTAATAGAGTTCGTCGCGGAAGTAGCCGTAGCGCGCGGCCGTCAGCATGTGGGCCAGAAAGATGGCGGCCGCGATATACCATACGACTGCCGTGGAGCTGGTAAAGACCCGATGCCGGCCGGCATTGTCTGCAACTACCGTGCCTTCGCCTGCTGTTGGTTGAATATCTGCCACCGCAACCACTCCTCTCGCGTCGTGAGTATAATCCAAAACCAGGTTTGGCGCTTCCGTGCCTGGCATCTTCAGGCAGTCACTACTGATTAGGGCTCAAGAAGAAACCGCCGAAAGGTGGTGTAATGCCCGTAAAGTCGCCGATCACCTTAGCGTCATAGGGACCGTTCAATTCCCCGGGACCGTGACCATTGACGCCGATCTTTCCCAGAGCGAGAACGATGTTTTGTTGTGGATCGATCTCAATCACCTGTCCGTCGAATTGATTGCTGATTAGGGTGTTGCCGCCGCAGAGGCGAATGGCGCGGGTGGGCAGGGGGTTGGTCACGCTGCCGGGCTGGGTATTGGTGTAATAAGTGGAGACGACGTTACCGGAGGAATCCACTTCCAGCACCCGGTTATTGTTGGAATCGGTGATGACCGTGTCGCCGTTGCAGATGCGGCTGGCAAAGGCGGCGCCGTTGAGGACGGTGGGGTCGCGCGAATTGTTGTAAGACGCGATAAGCTTTGTCCGGAATGAACAGAACTGCTGAGACAGCGCGATGCTCGAGACCGAGAGCCGCTTGGCTACTTCTTGCAATCCTGTCCATTCCGTTCACTGTGAACGAAGCGGGCATCGGAGCGACCCGCCTCGTGTTCTTGCCGTCGCTTGTGGCCTACACTTCGCGCCGGGCCTCATCAGCCTCCCCGGCCAGATCGTTCAGGAGTTGAAAGAACTGCCTCGACTGGCCGATGAAAAGCCCCATGGCCGTCAAGAACTGGGCCACACCCATGGCAGCTCCCTCGGTCTTGGTCGGCCGAACGATCGAACATGCTGGCAACGATCGGTGGAGGAATGGGCATGGCTCAGGCATGATCAGGTTGGTCTGGAACTCCTGTCCGCCAAAAGGAGGGGAATTGAGGTTCGGAAACACCAGCCCGTTAGTGGGGTCGGTCAGAGGTGGCGCATTGCCTGCCTTGTCATGCCAGGTCTGAAAGTGCATTGCTTCGGTTGGGCCAATACTGAGCACAACTCGCAAGACTTCCACGTTGCTGACCCTCTGAGCCAGCGCCGGATAGAGGCTGGTACCACCTTGCTCGATCGTCGGCATATGGAATCCCGCCGTGTTGGCGATCGCTTGCAAGTGATCAGGGGGCATGAGATCGGCATCGCTTCTGGGGATCGCCGGAAACTGCCCCGCAAACAAACCCGGGACTGCCTGAGGAAACACGAACCCGGGATTGAGATCGGGGTTCTTCGAGAAGCTGCGGTACCGAGTCCACCAACTCGTATCCACGGTGAGCTGCATGAGGTTGGTGAGCCGCCCGATTTGCTGGGCCCCGGTGGCTTTGCTGCTCGGCAGGGTGCGAAATTGATCCAGGTTGACCGGATCGGCGCCTTTCGACTCAAGGTATGCATTGAGGAACTGTTCGTGGGTCATCTCATCTTCGGTGTTGTCGTGGATATACTGGTCCATGTCACTATCAAGAATCTTAAGTGCATTGGTATAGGGTTGACTCCCGGTGCCCCCTGGAACTTCGTCGTCCTGGATTCCGCCGAGTTCATTGTATTGTTGCCAGAAATCGGTCTCGAGGATTTCCGCCGCAGCCAAGAACCTTAGAATCGCCGCGTCTCCCTTGGTGATACTCGAGCCATCATCCTTTGACTCTTGGCCGAAGACGGATAAGCCATTGGCCAGCAGTCCGCCGGCCACGCCTGCTGCGCCGGCCGCCGCCAGCCCTTTCTTCATGAACGAGCGCCGGTTCGCCGGCCCCTTCAAGTCATTCAGTGGGTTTTTCACGTGCTTCCTCCTTGTTTAGGTTGTTTTTCGCCGCTCATAGAGCGGCGCTACTGCGAAAGCTGTCAGTAGAATTGGTAATCCACAATAGGCCCGGCCACGGCCGGGCCGTTCCCAGATAACAATTCCCTGGCTCCTCGAAGGTATCGCAGCGAGCTGGGAGAGGTGTCGCGCGGTTGTCAAAGGATTGTCAAAAGTTTGTCTATGGAATTACAGCCCGAAGGGGATGTTCGGCGCGCGAGTTGTGGAGGAAAAGGGCTGGATAGGCCGCAGGCGCCGTGGCGGGAGCGCCGATGCAGCAAAGAGCCGTCATTAGAGGTCTTGAACCCGAGAACTTGATGCAAATGCGTCAAGCTCTCCGATACGGAAGGGCGGGGTTTCAACCCCGCCCTTCCGGTGCGCGGACATGCCTCACTGCTCTGAGGCTTCGCCTCGGAATTCTAATCTTCATGAGACAGTCCGTTGCGGGCTCTGCACGATACGATCCGCAGCCACGGTGGGCAGACAGAGATGAACAACCGTCCCATCGGTTCCGGTACGTTCCACATTCACCAGACCTCCGTGCTCCTGGATGATCTTTTGAACCACCGCCAAACCCAGCCCAATGCCATTATCCTTGCCCGAGGTCACAAAGGGTTGGAAGAGGTTATCCCGAATCTCCTCCGGGATGCCTCTGCCGTTATCCGCCACCCAGATTTCGAGGCCGGCCGCGGTCTGCCGGGTGGTCACCTGGATATGGCCTGTTTCCGGCGGCACGGACTCACAGGCGTTGAGCAGCAAGTTATGAAACACCTGCTCAATCCTGGCTGGATCAAACCACCCTTCGCGGCTGCCTTCGAACCCGGTCACCACCTGAATCTCCCGGAATTCCGGGCGCGCCTTCACGGCATGCAGCGAACGCCCGATGACGGCTGCAATGTCAGATGGCGACGGCCGGTAGACCACCCGGGACATTGAGAATTCAAGCAGAGCGCGTAATTGATCCGCCATTTGATCCACCGCCTGCCGGATCTCCTGATAGAACTCCATGCGCTGGCTTTCACCCAATTTGCCTTCGGACAGGAATTCCGCATAGGCAAGAATGGCCGACAAAGAGTGGCGCAGATCGTGGGACACCGTGCTCGCCATGCGACCGATGGTGGCCAACCTTTCCGCTTGGAGCAGGTCCTGTTGAGTGGTTTGCAAAGTGCGCCGCATGCGATCGAAGGAGCGCGAGAGTTCAGACACCTCGTCGTTGCCGCCGGTCTCCAGCGGATAGCCGAAATCGCCCTTTTCGAGAGCATGGACGCCGCCCACCAGGTTGGCCAAGGGCCGGGTAAACGTGTCAGAAATCAGGAAAACCAGAATGCTGCCCGCAAGAAAGGCGATGAGCCCAAGGCCGAGCAGCCAGTGGTTGAGGCTCTTGAGGAACACCGTAGCTTCGTCATAGGACTTGAGAACCACCAGGTTCACACCCTGTGAACCGCCGGGCGCCAAGTCCGTGGAGGTGGCAAGAAACCTTTCCCGGCCTAAGACCACATCCGCGGGGCGAGCGCCCGCCGCCGAAGCCTGCAACGGGTTTTGCCTTTTCAATTCTTCGCGCTGGGCCCGGGAGAGTGTGCTGACAACCACCTTCGGACCGTAACGAAACGCCACCTGGCTGGATGAGACCCGGCCTACCTCGGCTGCAACCTCGCGGTTAATCTCGTATCCCAGAACCACCACCCCCAGTTGCGTGCCCCCGCCGGGGGCGCCAAAATAAATCGGCCACATGAACACTTGAAACAAATGTCCATTTCCAAACCACCAGCCCTGCGGTTCGCCGCCCCGCAGCGATCCCTGAAGCAACTGACGGGCCTCAGAGGGAGTAAAATCCGGTGTCGTTGTATGGAGGGCCATCAGCTTTCCACTGCGGTCCGCAAGGGCAAAAAGGTCACTGCCGATTCTTTTCCACAGTCCGGTTGAGCCATCCTGAATGGTAGCTGCATCTTCGGAGGTCATCAAAGCTTTCAGAGTGGGCAGATCGGCGAGCAAAGCTGCGGAGCGCTCGAGGGTGATCTCCCGCTGCCGCTGAAAATGCTGAAAAGTGATGACCGAGCTGCGCAGAGCTTCACGGATTTGTTCCCGCGCCTGGACTTCAACCCGGTGGCGGACAACCAGAAGGGTGGCACAGGTCAGAGAGGCAATCAGGATGAGCAGCGAAAGAAGGAATTTGGTTCGCAGACGGCCCCGCCGGAGGATACCGTTGTACCAGCGACGGGCTTGCGATGGACCACTCATCGTAGGAGTATGACGGGTGAAGCTCCGGCCTGCGGGCGATTCAAGCCCCTCCGCTTCAATTCGGGTTCTCAAACTTCACAGAAGGAACGAACTTATATCCCGCGCCGTGAATGGTGCGGAAGTACAGCGGATGGACGGGGTCCTTTTCGAGCTTTTGCCGGAGCCGCATAATGTGGTTGTCCACGGTGCGCGTGGAGGGATAGCAATCGTAGCCCCAGACCCGATTCAGAAGTTCGTCCCGGGAGATGACCCGTTCCGGGTTCTCCGTGAAATACTTCAAAGTCTTGAATTCGTGCGGGGTGAGCGTAACCGTTTTCCCCTCCCGCGTTACTTCCATCTTTGCGAAGCTCACCAGGATATCCCCAAAGCTATAATTTTCAGTCAGGACCGTTTTTTCCGTCCTGCGCGTGACCGCCCGGACGCGGGCCAGAAGTTCTTTAGGGCTGAAGGGCTTGGTAACGTAGTCGTCGGCCCCGAGCTCCAGAAGCAGAACTTTGTCTACCTCCTCGGATGCCGCACTCAACACGATGACGGGTTGCGAGGGCGCCTCCTTGCGGATTTCACGAAAAACCTCACGTCCCGGCATCTTGGGGAGGGTCAGGTCCAGGATCACCACGGCCGGCTTGGTGGCGCGAAAAGCGTCGAGACCTGCCAGCCCGTCCGGGGCAATTTCCAGTACAAATCCCGATGACTCAAATAGCAGCATTAGGATCTTGTGGACCCTCTTGTCATCCTCGATCAGCAGGATCCTTTGCATCCTAGGCCTTAATCAGGGGTGCGGATGTCGCGGAGCATCCCGAATAGCAGCACCTGATTTTCAGAGTATACTCCATCGGTCACGGGACTTCTTTGGGACAAGCTCGAACCCGGCCCTGGACGGGACCCTGCTTTGACCCGGCCCACCCGAACATGGAAGACGTAGGCGACATCAACCCACTTCCATTAAGGATTTTGCGCTGGCGCCTCAAATGTTGTGTCATTGAAGCATTTGGAATTTGTAAAATTATTGTCACAAAGCCGACTTTTTCCTGATTCGGACTAGTATTCAGCATGTGCGGAATCCCACACTTGGTACGCTGACGGTGGAACCGTGGGATGAGCACAAATAAGCCGGGGGCTTCGCACTTGATGTCCTCGTAGGGGCGACCCTGGTGGCCGCCCGCGCAAGGAGGGCTTAGTACCACCATTCGCAATTACGGTAACGTACTTCTTGCAACGGTCTTCAACAACCCCTCACCCCCAGCCCCTCTCCCCGCCAGCGGGGAGAGGGTGGCGCGCAGCGCCGGGTGAGGGGGTGTGAGCATACGTGAGCGAACTCACGAAACGCTGCACTTAGAGGAATACCGAGGGCGGCCCCGGCCAACAGCCTATCGAACTGGTTTGGAAATCTTGCTCTGACTTTAGAGAGAGGAATTCAAAGGATTGCAAGGAGGTCATATGAAGCTGTTCCGTTTGATTCCTGCATGGAGGATGGCGAGCCACTTGATGGGAGCTGTTCTTCTGGTGGCGGTAACGGCCTTTTCACAAGCAAATCCCGGAGTCTCAAAGGCAAGCCAATCAACCCCGGCCGCAAATTTTGACGGCCTCCAGAAGCAAATCCAGGAGCTGAGTTTGGAACTGCGCGAGATGCGCGCCGAAGTAAAGGACGCGCACACGGAAGCCACAGAGCTTCGGCAGGACCTGGGCCAGACGCGGGAAGAATTGCAGACCATCAAGAGTGAAATGGCCACGACGCCCGGTCCAATGCAAGCGCAAGCTCAGGCCCATCCGGCGGCTGCGGAAACTGGCGCAAGCCCCGTCCAGAAGCTCAATGACCGGGTCTCGAAGATTGAAGAGGGGCAGCAATTACTTAGCCAGAAAGTGGATGACCAATATCAAACCAAGGTTGAGAGTGGATCGAAATACCGGGTGCGGCTATCCGGCATCGCGTTGTTCAATGCATTTACAACGCGCGGCGCCACGGACAACTTTGATCTGCCCACCGTTGCCCTTCCGGGCAACCCATCGCAACCGAACAGCGGTTTCGGCGCGACTCTGAGGCAATCCGAAATCGGGCTTGAAGTCTTCGGCCCGAAGATCGCAGGGGCCACAACCGAAGCGAATATCCGCGCCGATTTCTTCGGCGGTTTCCCGAATTCTCCCAATGGAGTCACCAGCGGCCTTTTTCGACTCCGCACCGCCGGGCTGCGCATGGACTGGCAAGACACGTCGATTGTGGCAGGGCAGTACGCTCCGTTCTTTTCGCCACTTTCACCCACGTCCCTCGCCACCTTGGCGTATCCGGCGCTTTCCTCCTCCGGCAACCTCTGGGTATGGACTCCGCAGCTTTTCATCGAGCATCGTATCTCATTGGCGGACGGGTCAAGGGTGACACTTCAAGGTGGCATCCTGGATCCGCTGACGGGTGAACTGCCGGCCGATTCGTTCTACCGCGCACCCCAAGCCGCAGAGCGGGCTGGCCAACCTGCGTATGCGGCGAGAATTGCCTGGGCGAGCGGCACCGGGGAGAACGCATTTTCAGCGGGAGCCGGCGGATATTACGCGCGGCAGAACTGGGGCTTCGGGCGCACCGTTGACTCGTGGGCGGGTACGGCGGACTGGAGCGTTCCCCTGACCCATTGGTTGGCGCTGACCGGCGAGTTTTATCGGGGCCGTGCGATTGGAGGATTGGGCGCCGCCGAGGGCCGCAGCGTTGCGTACACGGGCCCGTTGTCCGATGCTCAATCTTTCGTCGACGGGCTCAATTCCACCGGAGGATGGTCGCAACTGAAGTTCAAGCCTACCGGGAAGCTGGAGTTTAATGGCGCCTTCGGACAGGATTTTTCAACTCCGCCCAAGCTGGAATACAATGGCGAGGGAGTGGTTTACCAGAATGCCCTGATCGGAAGAAACCAGAGTTTACTCTTCAATAGTATCTACCATTTGCGGTCGAACCTCATGCTCTCGGTCGAGTACCTTCGCTTGCGAAGCGCAGAAACTCACCCGGGCCTTTTCTGGGCGAACCAACTGAGCTTGAGTGCAGCGGCTTCATTCTGAGCACTCGAGTTCGAACCCGGAGTCTGGAACGTATGAATGAACGGCAGGCCCGACGCTGCTGCTGGCTATGGTTGCTGGGGTTGGCCCTTGCCCCCGGCATTTTGCCTGCTCAAGGAATAACGGTGCGGGGGCAGATAACCCTGGTCCCGCTGAACAAAAAGAGCCGGGCAGGCGGCAATCCAAGAGCCGTGGTCTGGCTGACTCCGCTCAAGACGGCAACAATGCCTTCAGACGTTCAGACCAAACCGGCGGCGGGGCGATTCCGGTTAGTTCAGAAAAACAAGCAATTCACGCCGCACATTCTCGTGATTCCAGCGGGCTCCACGGTGGAGTTTCCAAACCACGATCCTTTTTTTCACAATGTTTTTTCGCTCTTTAATGGCAAACGATTCGATCTCGGATTGTATGAGGCTGGGACGAGCCGCGCCGTCCGGTTTAACGAGCCTGGCATTTGCTACATTTTCTGCAATATCCACCCTGAGATGAGCGCCGTCATTTTCGTTATGAAGACTCGCTATTACGCCATATCCAGCCGCGCAGGGCAGATCCTTATCAACGGCGTCCCGCCCGGCCGGTATCGGTTGAACCTCTGGGATGAGCATTGCCTGCCCGATGCGCTCCGGGCCCTTTCGCGGGACGTAATCATCTCCCCTTCGGCGTCTTCCTTGGGGAACATTCGCTTACCCCAATCCGGCGACCTTCTGAGCAAGCACAAAAACCTGTATGGCCGGGACTATGACCCTGGCGCCTCCGCTTATCCAAATTTCAACCCGCAATGAACGCCGCGGCACATCTCCCAAAACAGAGATGGGATTGAGGAGCTTTTGGCCGAATGAGTTATACAGACGGTCGTAAGTCGGCGACGCTCGGTTCTGTAGCGCCGGCCTGTGACCGGCGGATTTCGCCGCTCATAGAGCGGCGCACCAGCAAATACCCGTCACCGACTTATGTCCTCATGTATATTTGCCGCAACTTGACGCAAAAAGAACCTCGAATCGGCTACCCTCCGTGGTGAGAAATCCGTCTTAGCTCGTCCGGTGACAATGATGCCGGTGCCAAGCTGCCCTGCAACTTCCAGCACCAATCGCTCCGGCACCGGCAGGGAACTCCTCACAATATCAATCGGTTGGCTCACAAGTTCAACATATCAAACCCCTTAAGCTGGCCCCGAAAGTGCGGAAGAACCGCAAAATCTTGGTTGCTCCAAAAATCCACCAAAATAGGGCAAAGCGTATGTGGCTGATCTGCAAGAGGATAAGTATAGTCGCGCGTTCTCCGATACGGGAACGGGGTTGACGACGCGTCCGCGCCACGCAGAGGACAAGTCGATGAAAATTTACATACTACATAATACTTGACATTATATTGACTTATGGGTATAATATTTCTTTGATTGCGAGGTAGTCTTTGGGGTTTCCAGTGGGTTCCCAAGTGACTTTGTCAGGGAAGACGCAGCAACCGCAAGGTGGCTGCCGTGTGCATCGATGTCAGCCTTTACAGCCAGCTCGTTCTCTTTCGTCTTTTTGCTCCCGTCCGCTGTAGCTGAAAGGCTTGCCTAACGCTTTTCCCTCGATCAGTGCAGGGGGGCGCTGCCACTCCTCATATTCTTCTTCTTCCTGCCCTCATCTGCAATTCTCACGTGGAGGACTTGTGGCGTTTTCATGCTTCCGCTTCCCAAACACATCCCCAAGCTCTCCACAGATATCGACAACGGGCTTACCCCCAGACAGTTGTACGGAGATAATTCATGGCCAGCAAGCTTTTTGATAGCACGGTCTTAGGCGGGGCCGACCAGGCCCTTGACTTCATTGCCAACATCCTGGAGTCCTCCACGGAGTACTCCATCATCGGCAAGGACCTGGATGGCAAGATCCTGCTGTGGAATGAAGGCGCGCGGCGGTTGTACGGTTACGAGCCCGAAGAGGTGGTGGGCAAAGCCAATTCGGCAATCCTGCACGTGCCGGAGGACGTGGCGGCCGGCAAGCCGCTCGAACTGCTGGACGCCGCCCTGCGGGACGGTAAATGGGAAGGGACTATCCATCGTCTACGGAAGAATGGCGACCGGTTTACGGCCCGAGTGGTCATCACTCCGCGCCGCGATCCCACCGGACGTCCGGTGGGCTTTCTGCTCATCTCCAAGGACATCTCAGACGAAATCCGGCTGACTGAGCAGCTTAAAGCCACACAGTTCTACACCCGGTCGCTCATCGAGTCGAACATCGATGCCCTGATGACAACCGACCCTCTGGGAGTGGTCACCGATGTCAATCAGCAGATGGAGGCACTGACCGGCCACTCGCGCGATCAACTCATCGGAACACCCTTCAAGAACTATTTTACTGACCCGCAGCGAGCCGAAGAAGGCATCCGCCTGGTCCTGCGCGAGGGCAAAGTCACGAACTACGAGCTGACGGCCCTCGCAAAAGACGGGCGCACGACCGTGGTCTCATACAACGCTTCCACGTTCCGCGACGCCGCCCAAAAGCTGCACGGCGTGTTCGCGGCGGCGCGCGATATTACCGAGCAGAAGAAACTGGAACGCCAGTTGCGTGATTCTGAAGCCTACAATCGCGGCCTGATTGAGGCCTCGGTGGATGGTCTGATTACGGTTGACCCGTCGGGCACGATTTCCGACGTCAACGAACAGATGTGCCGCATGTCCGGCTATCCGCGCGAGGAACTGACCGGCTCGCCCTTCGCGGACTACTTTGTGGACCCGGACAGAGCGACCCAAGGCGTGAATGAAACCTTTGAAAAGGGCGTGGTCACGGACTACGTGCTGACGCAGGCCACGCGCGATGGCAGGAAGCTGCGAGTGTCCTTCAACGCTTCCGTGTTCAAAGACCCTTCCGGCGATGTACGGGGCATTTTCGCGAGCGCGCGCGACATCACGGAGCAGGCTCGCCTGCAGACCCAACTGGCCGAGGAGCGGGCGTACAACCGCGGCTTGATTGAGGCCTCGCTCGACGGATTGATCACCGTCGACCCGACGCTCAACATTACCGACGTCAACGAAACCATGTGCCGCATGTCGAGCTACTCGCGGCATGAACTGGTGGGTAGTCCTTTCCCGCAATATTTTCGTGACCCGAAGCGCGCCGCCTCCGGGGTGCGGCTGACCCTGGACCAAGGGGCGGTGACCAACTACGAGCTTAACCTCCAGGGCAAAGACGGTCGAGAGCGGCTGGTTTCCTTCAATGCCGCGATCTTCAAAGACCCTTCCGGCGCGGTGCGCGGCATTTTCGCCAGCGCCCGCGACATCACCGAGCAGGCTCGTTTGCAGACCCAACTGGCGGAAGAGCGGACGTACAATCGCGGCTTGATCGAAGCGTCGGTGGACGGCCTGGTCACCGTGGATGAGTCCATGATGATCACCGACGTGAACGAAACCATGTGCCGGATGGTGGGGCGCCAGCGCAATCAGCTCATCGGCTCTTCGTTCCCTTCGTACTTTACGGAAAGCGAGGCGGCCGCCCAAGGGGTCCGGCTGACCTTCAAGGAAGGCGCGGTCACCAACTATGTTCTGACGCTTCAGGCCGCTGACGGCTCGCAGTTGCCCGTTTCCTTCAATGCCGCCGTCTTCAAGGACACCTCCGGCAAGGTGCGGGGCATTTTTGCCTCAGCGCGGGACATTACCGCGCAGAAGCAGCTTGAAGCCCAGTTGCAGATTTCGCAGACCTATACGCGGTCCCTCATCGAATCGAACATCGACGCCCTGATGACCACCGATCCGCTCGGCATCATCACCGACGTCAACCAGCAGATGGAAGCGCTCACCGGCTACTCACGCGATGAGCTGACCGGCACGCCCTTCAAGGGTTACTTCACGGACCCCGCTCGCGCCGAAGAAGGCATCCGGCTGGTGCTGCGGCAAGGCAAAGTCACCAACTACGAACTGACGGCGAGGAGCAAGGACGGGCGCGAGACCGTGGTCTCTTACAATGCCACAACGTTCTTCGATCGCGAGGGGAAGCTGCAAGGCGTGTTTGCGGCGGCCCGCGACATCACCGAACAGAAAAAGCTGGAGCAGCAGTTGCGCGAGCAGCAGAACTACCTGCGCGGCCTGATCGAAGCCTCGGTGGACGGCCTGATCACCGTCGATCCCTCCGGCACGATTACCGATGTGAACGATCGCATGTGCCAAATGACCGGCTACAGCCGCAGCGAGTTGACCGGAACGCCCTTCGCGGACTATTTCACGGACGCGGAACGCGCCACGGCCGTCGTGCGGCAGACGTTCGAAGCCGGATTTGTCACTGAGTACGCGCTGACGCTGGTCTCGCGAACCCGCCGCATGTTGCAGGTCTCCTTCAACGCCTCCATCTTCAAGGATCAAAGCGGCAAGGTGCGCGGCATCCTGGCTTCCGCGCGTGACATCACGGACCGGGTGCGGCTGGAAGAGCAGTTGCGCGAGCAGCAGACTTACCTGCGCGGCTTGATCGAGTCTTCCGTCGACGGGCTCGTAACCGTCGATCCCGAAGGCTTCATCACCGACGTCAACGAGCAAATGTGCCGGATGACGGGCTACACCCGCGACGAGCTGATCGGCTCCACTTTTAAGGAGTACTTTACGGAGCCCCAGCGCGCCGACACCGGCGTCAAGCGCACCTTTGCGGAGGGCGTGGTCACCAATTACGAATTGGTGATTAAGACCAAGGGCGGTCGCAAAGCCACCGTTTCCTTTAACGCTTCGGTCTTCCGCTCCGCTGACGGCCGGATGGAAGGCATTTTCGCGAGCGCCCGCGATATCTCCGAGCAGGCGCGGCTGCAGTCACAGCTTGCCGAGCAGCAGGCCTACAACCGCTCCCTGATCGAAGCCTCGGCCGATGCCCTTTTTGCCATCGCGCCGGACGGCGTCATTACCGACGTGAACGAGGAGGCTACGCGGCTTTGCGGTTACTCGCGCAAGCACCTCATCAACTCGAAATTCCTGGAATATTTCACCGAACCGCAAAACGCCCGGGCGGGCGTGCAGAAAACCCTGGCCGAGGGACGGGTTATTGGCTACGAGCTGGTTCTGATAACCCGGCAGGGCCGGCGGATTGCCGTCAGCTTCAACGCCGGAGTGTTCACCGACGCGGGCGGCACGCCGCTCGGTATTCTGGCCGCAGCTCGTGACATTACCGAGCAGAAGAAGCTCGAGCAGGAACTTCGGAATCAGCAGTTCTACTCCCGCTCTTTGATCGAATCGAACATCGACGCCCTGATGACGACCGATCCCCTGGGCCTGGTCACGGACATCAACCAGCAGATGGAAGCGCTCACCGGCTACTCGCGCGATGAACTGATCGGGACGCCCTTCAAGGGTTACTTCACGGACCCCGCTCGCGCCGAAGACGGCATCCGGCTGGTACTGCGGGAAGGCAAGGTTACGAACTACGAGCTTACCGCCCGCGCCAAAGAGGGCCGGGAGACCGTAGTCTCCTATAACGCCGCCACCTTCACCGACCGTGACGGAAAGCTCCAGGGCGTTTTCGCGGCCGCCCGCGATGTGACCGAACGCAAGCGCTTTGAACAGACCTTGCAGGAGAAGAATGTGGAACTCGAGAGCGCCAATCTGGCCAAGGACCGGTTTTTGGCCTCGATGTCGCACGAGTTGCGCACCCCCCTGAATGCCATCATCGGGTTTACGGGTACGCTGCTGATGAAGCTGCCCGGACCCCTCAGTGACGGGCAGTCCAGGCAGCTCCTGACGATTCAATCGAGCGCCAAGCACCTGCTCTCGCTCATCAATGACTTGCTCGACCTGGCGAAGATCGAATCGGGAAAAGTTGTCATCACTCCGGAACCGGTGGTTTGCCAGAGCGTGGTGGAGGAAGTGCGAAGCGCGCTCGCACCCCTGGCGGAAAAGAAGGGTCTGCAGTTCAAAGTGCAGGTTCCGCAAGAGGATCTGGTGGTCAGGACCGATCGCCGGGCGCTCAGCCAGATTCTGCTGAATCTAGCGAACAACGCCATCAAGTTCACCGAGAAGGGAGAGGTCCGTGTCCAGCTCCGGCGCCACCGGGAGAACGGGCACGCGCGCACCGAGCTGAGCGTGCATGACACGGGGATTGGAATCCGGGAGGAAGACCAGGAAAAACTGTTCCAGGCTTTTACCCAGATGGGAAACACCGGCACACGGCGGTATGAGGGCACCGGTCTGGGACTGCACCTCAGCCAGAAACTGGCCGAACTCCTCGGCGGACACATCCTGTTCGAGAGTGAGTACGGCAAGGGCAGCACGTTCACCCTGGCGCTGCCCGAAAAATAGCGGCACCGAGAAGTGGAGAACTCATGGCGGCGCGGATACTGGTGATTGAAGACAACGCGGATAATCTGGAGCTGATGACCTATCTGCTGAAGGCTTTTGGACACACTGTGTTCGAGGCGCGGGACGGCGCGGAGGGCTTGAACGCAGTGAAGCGTGAGCTGCCCGATCTGGTGCTGTGTGACCTGCAAATGCCGAAAGTGGATGGCTACGAAGTGGCCAAGGCCGTGCGGCGGGATCCGGTCCTGGCCAAGCTGCCTCTGGTGGCGGTCACAGCCTACGCCATGCGCGGCGACCGTGACCGGGTGCTGGCGGCCGGATTCGACGGTTACATCTCAAAGCCCATCGTTCCGGAGGAATTTGTGGGCCAGGTGGAACGGTTCCTGGAAGCCAATCAGCCTTCGCCGGCGCAACCGGCGCCGGCTGCGGAAGAGCGTCACCAAGGCCCGGCGGCCTGTCGCGCCACGATTGTGGTGGTGGATAACTGTCTGGCGAACCTGGACCTGATACGGAGCACTCTCGAACCCTTCGGCTATCGGGTGATCACGGCTGAGACAGTGCGCGAGGGGTTGGAAATCGCCCGGGAAAGTTTGCCGGACCTGATTCTTTCCGATCTGCACATGCGCGATGCGGACGGCTACGCGTTCCTGAAAATAGTGAAGGCCGATCCCGGCCTCCGGGAAATTCCGTTTGCCATTATCTCTTCGACCGTCTGGCGCGAGACGGACCCGAGCCTGGCGCTCAGCATGGGCGCAGACAGGTTCATCTTGCGGCCCATCGAACCGGGCGAGTTCCTGGCGCAGATTGAGGCCTGTGTTGGACCCACAAAAAAGAGCTCGCGCAGCACCTGAAAGATGAGGAGGCCCGTCTGCCGATGCGATTGCTTATCATCGAAGACAACCCGGACGACCGGGAGCTGATGACGTATCTGCTTCGCGCCTCGGGTCACACGACGCGGGGTGTGGGAAGCAGCGAGTCCGCCCTGGGGGTCTTGGAGTACGAAACCCCCGACATCATCCTTTGTGACTTGGCGCTACCGGGAGCCAGCGGTCATGAGGTGGCCCGGGAGCTGAAGAATGATCCCCGCTTCAAGCGCGTCCTCCTCATCGCCGTCAGTGCCGGCGCGGTGGGAGGACCTGAGGCGGCGGCGAAGGCGGGTTTTGACGGCTACATCCCAAAACCTATTGACCCTGAGAAATTTGTTGAACAGGTGATGCACTTTCTTGAAATCCGCGGCGACCGGGAACCGTCCGGGACTGCACCGTGACGCCGGCGACCTAAGTGCAGCGTTTCTCAAGTTCGCTTACGTCTTCTCGCACCCCCTCACCCGGCGCGACGGGAAGCACTGCTTCCCCGCGCCACCCTCTCCCCGCTTGCGGGGAGAGGGGCTGGGGGTGAGGGGGTGCTTGACTTGCAAGAAAATTCTGGCATTCGGTAGAGAGCAAAGAAGACTATGGCGACGATCCTGATTGCTGACGACCGGCCCCTGAACCGGCAGTACCTTGTGACTTTGCTCGGCTACTTCGGCCACCGGGTGATCGAGGCGTCGGATGGCGAAGAGGCGCTGAAGCTGGCGCGCGCGGAGCGTCCGCAACTGGTGATTACCGATTTGGTAATGCCCAAGATAGACGGGGAAGAGCTTGCCCGGAGACTGGGCGCGGAGCCCGAGCTGGCCGCCATTCCGGTCATCTTGTACAGCGCCGCGTACTCCCTGGGGCAGGCGGAGGCCGTGGCCCGGTCGGTGCAAGCCTTCGGTGTTCTTCCCAAGCCGAGCGAGCCGGAAGTTATCCTCGAAATCGTGAACCGGGCTCTGGGGCTGTCACCTTCAGACGTTACCTCCCTGCCGCCGGTCGCGGCGACTGAGGGAAACCGGGCCGATGGCTTCATGGAGAGAGGGCTCGCCGCGCTCGAGGAGGTCAGCCAGCGCCTGGCGGCGTTGATCGAGATGAGCCTGGAGCTGGCGGCGGAGCGCGATCCGGAGCGGCTACTGGTGGGTTCTGCCTACATGGCGCGCAAGCTGATCGGCGCCCGGTTTGCTGGCATTGGCGTCCCGGACGCTGACGCGCAGACGATGCGCTGCTTTCTCTCCGGCAGCGGTAACGGCACGGTGGAGCGAAGCGGATCGCCCGCATCCGATCCTTCGCAGGCTGGCTCCCTTCGGCACGCTGGTACGCCTGCTCCCGGCTCGATGCTGGACCGTCTGCTGGCGGAACGCCGGCCGGTTCGCTCACCGAGTGTCACGTCGGAGCAGTTAGGCGCCAGCCCGCCACTTTGGGATGGTGACCGGGGGGTATCTTTCCTGGGCGTCCCTTTGAGGTCGGCCACGGCCCCGCTCGGCTGGCTCTTCATCATGGATAAGCTCGGCAAAGACGAATTCACCGAGGAGGATGAGCGCGTGGCGGCTACGCTGGCGAGCCAGGCGGCGGTGGCTTGCCAGAGACTCGAGGAGCGGAGACAGGCCGAAGAGGCCTTGCAGCAGAGCAAGAGCATGTTTGAGGCTCTTTTCGAGTCTGCCCCGGACGGCATGGTGGTTGCGGACTCGACCGGGAAAATCGTCCAGGTGAACTCACAGGTTGAGAAACTGTTTGGATACCATCGGGGGGAGCTGGTGGGGCAGCCGATTGAGGTTCTGGTTCCGGACCGTTTGCGCGACGCCCACTCAGGGCACCGCCAGTCCTATCACAAACAACCACACTTGCGGCCGATGGGAGTGGGAGTAGAGCTTCTCGCCAAACGCAAAGACGGTACGGAGTTTCTTGCGGAAATCATGCTCAGCCCCATGCAGACGGAACAAGGCAACCGTGTGTTGAGCGTGGTCCGCGACATCACCCGGCGCAAGGAGGCGGAAGAGCACATCCTGCGGCTCAATCAAGAGCTTGAACAGCGTGTGAATGAGCTTCAGGAGGCCAATCAGTCACTCGAAACTTTCGGTTTTTCCGTCTCCCACGACCTGCGAGCGCCACTCCGTGCCATCGAAGGCTTTGTCCGCATCCTCATTGAAGATTACGGAACTCGCTTGGATGCGGAAGGGCAGCGAGTATTGAACGTGATTTCGGCCAGCAGCCAGAAGATGGGCCGGCTCATTGAAGACCTCCTGGCTTTTTTCCGCCTCAGTCGCGCCGAAATCCAGAAGTCAAATATGGACATGACCGCGCTCGCTCAGTCGGTGCTAGAGGAGCTTCAAGCTTCGGAGCCCTCCCGGCAGGTTGCGATCACCGTCCAGCCCATGACCCCGGCGAACGGCGATCCGGCCATGCTGTGCCAGATCTACACCAATCTGATCTCGAACGCCTGGAAGTTCACCCGGCACGTGCCCCACGCGGCCATCGAGATCGGGGCGTACCGAAACGAAGAGCAGAACGTGTACTTTGTGAAGGACAACGGGGCGGGATTCGATGTGCAGTATGCCCACAAGCTGTTCGGTGTGTTTCAGCGCTTGCACCCGGACCAAGAGTTCGAAGGAACCGGAATCGGGCTGGCGCTGGTCCGCCGAATCATTCAGCGCCACGGCGGACAAGTGTGGGCATCCGGAAAGGTGGGAGAAGGAGCCACGTTCTATTTCACGGTCTAGTCTTGCGCCCTACGACCCGGACGGGAGCCGGCTGGCCTAAAAGGGGTGGCCTCTTGCTAACTTTCTTGGAGTTAAAGCAGGGGGAATTCGGGTGGTGTCTCAGTTTGTTTGCTGTAGCGGCGATCTATGAGCGCCGCGCTTGGATCCTCAACGGTTTCCGGCGCTCATAGAGCGCCGCTACAGCAGACTGCGACACTACCGGAATTCGAGCTGTCTCCGCATGGGAGCGGAGGAAAAGGGGTGGTCTTTGTGAATAAGAAAGTCATCCTCCTGGTTGAGGACAACCGCGCCGAGGAAGAACTGATGACACGCGCCCTTGAGAAGAGTGGCGTTCCACACGTCCTGGTGGTTGCGCGCGACGGGGCCGAGGCGCTCAATTACCTGCTGGGGAGTGAGCCGGCTGGCTTGCCTGACCTCGTCCTGATGGACATCAACTTGCCCAAGCTGAGCGGTCTCGAGGTTCTGGAGAGGTTGCGCGCCGACGCCAGAAACCAAAAGCCTCCGGTTGTCATGCTCTCCGCCTCGACGACGCGCGAAGATGTGGCGGCGGCGTACCGCCTAGGTTGCAACAGCTACATTTCAAAGGGGATCGATTTCTCACAGTTTCTTGAGATGGCGCAACTGTTGGCTCGGTATTGGCTGGTGCTGAACGTCACGTCGCGAGAAGAATGCAAGGTCCCATGAGTATGCCTTTGCGTCTTTTTGGGGGTCGAGGATGGTGAACCCTCTTCTTAACCCCAATGCTGTTTACTGAGCCAACAATCAATCCCATGGGAGCCTGATTCCCACGCGCTGGAGGGGCGGGACTTGTGCCCGCCCGTGGGCGACCACCCGGGTCGCCCCT
>Ga0307372_10004501_pt1 | contig 21435 bp, 18 predicted proteins | sample OX1MG_FD_202533 | JGI IMG/M metagenome (GOLD analysis project Ga0307372, IMG submission 202533) | Soil microbial communities from Risofladan, Vaasa, Finland - OX-1 | ecosystem: Environmental > Terrestrial > Soil > Coastal area > Acid sulfate soil | place: Finland: Risofladan, Vaasa | collected...
CGCTAGCAATCAAACGCGCCAGCGCATTCGAGCCTTGCGCGCGACCGTGCATGTCGAGTCGCAAATCGCCGCGGGCGGCAGACTTCAGCGGGCCTTCCATCATCGAGCCCATCGAACCAGCATAGGCGACGTCGAGGAACGGGAGAGTCGCGGCCGACATGGCCGCCGGAATGGCAGCTGCAGCGACCGCGCCTACCAAAAGGCCACCGCCTAGCGCGAACATTTGTCGGCGTGTGAGATTCTGGGCTGTTCGAGACATAGAGAGCCCGCGGAGGGGCCCGAACAGGAGGCCCTGGGAGCTGACACTACGATTTAATACGACCGATATCGCTATTGTCAAACAGTATTACCGGCCTGCAAAGCGCGAGGGGCTAACGGCCGGGTTGTGGGCGCTAACACCTGCGGCGGACGTGCGCTCGTTCCGTGAGCACATCCGCCGGGAGCGATGACGCAGATTACGAAGCGGCGTACGCCCGCTGCGCGACCGTTCTGCCCACAGCTGGCGCGATGGCGCGAATCTCGTCCATCAAGTGCGCGAACTGATCCGGATAGAGCGACTGCACGCCGTCTGAGAGCGCGCGTTCGGGATCGGGATGAACCTCAATGATGAGCCCGTCCGCGCCGGCCGCGACCGCCGCGCGGGCCATCGGGGCCACCTTGTCGCGACGGCCGGTGCCGTGCGACGGGTCGGCGAAGATCGGCAGGTGCGAAAGGCTTTTGATCACAGGAATCGCGGCGATATCGAGCGTGTTGCGCAAATAGGTGTCGAAAGTACGGATGCCCCGCTCGCACAGAATTACTTTGTAGTTGCCGCCGGCCATGATGTATTCGGCGCTCAGCAGGAGCTCTTCCAGGGTGGCGGACATTCCGCGCTTCAGCAGAACCGCCTTGCTGGTTTCGCCGAGTGCTCGCAGCAAGTGGTAGTTCTGCATGTTGCGCGCGCCGACTTGCATCACGTCCACGTAGGGCAGCATCACTTCGATCTGCGACGGGTCCATCACTTCGGTGACTACCAACAAATCGTTCTTGTCCGCCGCTTCGCGTAGCAGCTTGAGGCCCTCTTCGCCCATGCCCTGGAAGCTATAGGGCGAACTCCGCGGCTTGAACGCGCCTCCGCGCAACAGCTTCGCGCCAGCCCGGGCGACGCGCGCGGCCACGTCATGAATCTGCTCGCGCGATTCCACGGCGCAAGGCCCAGCAGCCACCACCACTTCCCTGCCGCCGACGATCACGCCCTTGCCCAAGTCGATCTGCGTGCCTTCGGGTCGCATGCTGCGTGCCGATAATTTGAATGGATGCGAAATTTTGACGATGTCTTCCACACCCGGCGCCGACGAAAGCGCTTCCAGCTCGCTGCGGTGACGCCCGCTATTGCCCACCACGCCGATCACGGTACGCTCCTTGCCGCGAATCAAGTGGGCTTCGTAACCGCACTCCTTGATGCGCGTGACGATATGATTGATTTCCGCTTCCGTTGCTTCATTGCTCATGTTGAAAAGCATTGTTTCTTGCTCCTCGCCGATGGTAAGAATGTCCTAAGAGTGCGTGCTGCTCGCGCGCGCCGCGGCGGGATACGATCCCAGAATCCGCAGACCCACTACGAGCTTTTCCAGTTCCGCCAGTGCCGCGCCGACTTCCGAAGCGCGCCGCGACGCCTGCAAATCCAGGTAAAACCGATACTGCCAGGGCTGCCCGTGGACCGGACGGCTCTCAATCTTCATCAGATTTAGGTTGCGCCGCGCGAAAGGCTCCAGCGCCTGAAATAGCGCCCCCGGCCGGTGATCGAGCTGAAAAACCAGCGAGAGTTTGTTCGCGTCTTCAGGCGAGGCCTGCGCGCCGTCCGATGCGCGCGCCAGCAGCAGGAATCGCGTGTAATTTTCGCGATTATCTTCCAGATGCTCGCGCAGAATCTGACCGCCATAGATTTTCGCTGCGAGCTGGCCAGCGATCGCCGCGCGCGACTTGACTCCCGCGTGGATCACGTCGCGAACGCTTCCCGCTGTGTCTTCCGTTGCAATTCTTTTCAGCTGCGGATGCTCGCTGAAAAATCGTTCGCACTGCGCCAGCGCCACCGGATGCGACTCGACAACGGCGATATCCTCGAACTTCGCGCCCGGCACGCCGATCAGGTTGTGCGCGATGGGAATGATCTCCTCCGCCAGGATGCTCAAGTCGCTTTCCACCAGCAGATCGAACGAACGGTGCACCGAACCCGCCAAACTATTTTCGATCGGCGCCAGCAGATAATCGGCGCGCGCTTCGTCGATGGCCGAAAACGCAGCCTCGAAAGACGGCCGCGGCACTAGCTCGATTTTTTCGCCCAGCAGTTTCAACGCCGCCTCCTCGCTGAAAGCTCCGCGCTCTCCCTGAAAGGCCACGCGCGCATTGTCCTTCACTCGCATCGGCGAAAACGGCTCCCTAGCTCCGAACCACTCCGCGCGCACGATTCCCCTTCGGATTGCGCTTCGCGTAGCCGTGCCGCTCCTGCGTGCGTATCGACTCGTTCAGCAGCAGCTGGTAAATGTTCTTGATCGCTTCGCTATCGAGCGGACCGGGATTGAGCGCCTTCATGCGCGAGAGGATTTCCTGCTCCCGCATCGGGGCCCGCAACGCGCTGCCGCTTTCGTTCTTCAACCTTCCAACCTCCAGCGCTAATTCCGTTCGCAAATTCAAAAGGTGCAGCAGGGCCGTGTCAATCGCGTCGATTTTTCCGCGCCAATCATCGATTTTCATTTCCTCGAGCCTCCCAGCTCTGTGCCACCCCGAAACGCCGCTCGTTTTGGGGACTATGGCTGTTTTCCACCTCGGACGGGCACAAAAAAAGCCGCGCCCTCTGGGAGGTTCGCGGCCGGTATTCGAAACTTTGTGCGGCTTTTAATTGCTGGATAGATCCGCGCGTGTCTCGCCTGGCCGCTTCCCCCACCAGGAGAAGCGGTACGTAAAGGCGAAATAGCTTTGGTAGCTGCGCATGACGCGGACTCGAATATCCTTCCAACAGGTCTGTACTGCTGATCTCGTGTAGAGCATACAAAAACCGAGCGGAAGCGTCAAGCACTTCTGGAAACACCGAATGGCGTGGGCAGTGACGGAAACCCACCATTAGATTTAGAGTTGGCTGCGTTAATGCGTCCTGCCGCCGAACTCGCGTTTGCCACTGTCGTGCTTTTATTCACAGCGCCTCTCGGTCACGGCAAGGCACGCAAGTACCAGAGTGGGGTATTAATCGACACAGGGGAATACGACTGGTGCCATTACGACTGCGCTCCCTTTGACAGACCTACCTTCTTCTTTTGTGTGGACCTGAACGATCAAATACTAGTAGGTCGTCGCGAGGCCGACTGGATTTGGGCTTACGACAGCTCAAAAATGTTCGCTTTCAAAGGCAAGCCTGTCTCGGTCCGATACAACAACCACTCAGTGTGGATTGTGCGAACCGATGGCAAGGAAATGCACCTCAGTAGAGATCATCTGCGAGACGTCTTTTTGAACCCAAAATGCACCGCGGTGGTTCACCAACATTGGATAAAAGAGATGGGGCGCGTGGGGCGGCCAACCAGCGTTCCAGCATCGGCAGTGCTTGTGCCTCAGGGGCCTCCGTCTCTTTTCAGGCCTGAAGGACCGCACTTCTGGATTTCCTGTTCGCTCGCATCGCACGCTAGCTGGGACGTTTGCGAGATGTGGGACGAAAAGGGAGTAAAGTACAAAGAGGAGAGATGCGTCGGAACGAGCGGCAGGCCCGTTCCTGACAGTGACCTCGTCGTCGATCCCTTAACAACTAAGTTTGATTACGAAATCCACCTCACGAACGGACAGATCCTCCGAGGGCTGAACTAACTCCGGCCGGGCCGGCCGGTCTGCGGTATAGCGATTCGCGCTCATAAAACCATAATTCCTGCTTATAGTCTCCGCGAATATTTGTAATTTGACTTATGTCGCCGAATCCAGCTTACTAGCTGGCGGACACGAATCGCACATCCGCCCTCGTCGAGGGCGCCGCGCGTTAGGCAAAGGAAACGATTGTCCACCGGCACTTGAGACGATACTCTATGACACGGCAAATTCTCATTCCCGTATATGTAGCCATTCGGTGGGGGCCGGTGTGAGCCGAATCCGGTTCATGCGCCCCGCACCTGAGACCAGGCAGCGGGGCTTTTTATTTCGCGGCGGTATTTTGCGGCTGTGATTCGTAGCCATGAATGCAGAAGAAGAGAGAAACGAGGATACCCGGCAACATGCAGAGTGACTTAATCAAAAAAGGAGTGGCGCGGGCCCCGGCGCGGGCCATGCTAAGAGCGACTGGCTTGACCGACGCCGATATCGAGAAGCCGCTCGTCGCTATCGCCAATACTTGGACGGAAGTGACTCCCTGCAATTATCACCTGCGCGCGCTGGCGCAAAAGGTGAAGGAAGGCGTTCGCGCCGCGGGCGGCACGCCCATCGAGTTCGATACGATTGCCATTTCCGACGGCATCACCATGAAGACCGAGGGCATGAAGGCGTCGCTCGTGTCGCGCGAAGTGATCGCCGATTCCATCGAACTGTTCGTTTTCGGCCACGCCTTCGATGCAGTGGTAGCCATTTGCGGCTGCGACAAGACCATTCCCGGAACGGTGATGGCTTTGGCGCGCCTCAATCTCCCTTCGCTTTCGCTGTATGGCGGGTCGATTATGCCCGGCCATTTTCATGGCCACGACGTGACCATTCAGGACGTGTTCGAAGCCGTGGGCGCGTGCCAGGCCGGCAAAATGACCGAAGCCGAGTTGCGCGACCTGGAAGGCAAAGCGTGCCCCGGCGCCGGCGCGTGCGGAGGACAGTTCACCGCCAACACCATGGCCACGGCGCTGACGTTTCTCGGAATTTCTCCGATGGGCGCGAACGAAGTTCCGGCTGTCGATCCGCGAAAATCGCAGGTGGCATTCGATTGCGGCCAGCTTGCCATGGCGCTGTGGAAGAAAGATACGCGCGCGCGGCAGATCATAACCGCCGCGTCTTTGCGCAACGCAATCGTCTCGGTTGCGGCCACCGGCGGATCGACAAACGCCGTCCTGCACCTGCTGGCGATTGCGCGTGATGCAGACGTGCCTCTTACCATCGATGAGTTCGGGAAGATTTTCGCCAGCACGCCGCTGCTCGCCGATCTGAAACCTGGAGGCCACTTCAACGCTGTCGACATGTACACGGCCGGAGGCATGAGATACCTCGGCAAACTCTTACAGGACGCGGGACTGCTCACCGACTCGCCGACTGTTTCCGGCAAAACGCTTTTCGAAGAACTGGCCAGCGCGAAAGAGACTAGCAGCCAGAGGGTGATCCATCCTCTTTCGAATCCGATCAAGAAAGACGGCGGCCTGGCTATTCTGCGCGGCTCGCTCGCTCCGGATGGCTGCGTGATCAAGCTCGCGGGACACGAGCGCGTTCATCAGAGCGGCCCGGCGAAAGTTTTCGACTCTGAAGAAGCCGCGTTCGAGGCCGTGCAGCAGCAAAAGATTAAGGCGGGCGATATCGTCGTAATTCGCTACGAAGGGCCAAAGGGCGGACCCGGCATGCGCGAGATGCTCGGCGTTACAGGCGCGATTGTCGGCCAGGGACTTGGTGATTCCGTGGGCCTCGTGACCGACGGACGTTTCAGCGGCGCTACGCACGGGCTGATGATTGGCCACGTAGCTCCCGAAGCCGCCGCTGGCGGCCCGATCGCAATGGTGCGCGACGGCGACATCATCACGATTGACGTCGCGAACAAGCGGTTGGATGTGGATGCGAATCTCGACGAGCGCCGCGCACAGTGGAAAGCGCCGGCCCCGCGTTACACCACCGGAGTGATGGCGAAATACGCAAAGCTGGTTCGATCGGCGTCCGAGGGCGCCGTCACCAGCGCGTCGTAAATTTCTGAAAGTCCTAAGGAGAATAAAACGATGGCGAAGATGTTTTGGGAACAAGATGCAAACCCGAAGGCGCTGGCAGGCAAGCGCATCGCGGTGATCGGTTACGGCAGCCAGGGACGCGCCCACGCGCTAAACCTGCGCGATAGCAAACTAGAGGTGGTGGTGGGATTGCGGCCGGGCGCTTCATGGCAACAAGCTGAGCAGGATGGCTGGAAGCTCGTGTCACCCGCCGAAGCGGCGAAGGACGCGGACGTGGTCATGATGCTGGCTCCAGACATGGCGCAGCCGTCTATTTACAAGAATGAAATCTCGCCGAATTTGAAGCCGAACGCCATGCTGCTTTTCTCACACGGCTTCAACATTCACTACGGACAAATCACTCCGCCCGCCAACATCGACGTGACCATGGTCGCGCCGAAGGGGCCTGGAAATTTGGTTCGCCGGCAATACGAAGCGGGGCGCGGGGTGCCCTGCTTAATTGCCGTGCACCAGGACGCATCCGGACACGCGTTTGACCGCACGCTTTCCTACGCGCACGCCATCGGCGGAACGAAACCTGGGGTGATTCAAACCACTTTCGCGGAAGAAACGGAAACCGATCTTTTCGGCGAGCAGGCGGTGCTGTGCGGCGGCGCGCGCGCTCTGATTCAGGCTGGATGGGAAACGCTCGTGAACGCTGGCTATCAGCCGGAGTCCGCGTATTTCGAATGCCTGCACGAACTGAAGCTGATCGTCGACCTGATCTACGAAGGCGGCATCGCGGAGATGCACAAGTTCGTCAGCGAAACCGCGAAGTATGGCGATCTTACGCGCGGCAATCGTGTGATCGACGAGCGCGTCCGCGAGAACATGAAAAAGATTTTGGACGAAATTCAGACCGGGCAATTCGCGCGCGAGTGGGTGCTGGAAAATCAGGCCGGACGCCCGCAGTACGCCAAGCTGCTCGAACGCGATCGCAACCACCCCATCGAAAAAGTGGGGCAGGAACTGCGCAAGCAAATGGCGTGGCTCAAACCCGAAGCCGTAGCGGCGCAGGGAAAAAAGTGACGCTGAGCCGTCCGCAACATTCGATGCTCGTCGAGCGCATGTGCTGGCTGTCAGCCCGCCGGTCCTGTAGGTAGAGGACCGGCGGGAATCATTATGGCGGGCACACTTCCCTTTCGCCGCGTCGCGATAATCGGCACCGGTCTCATCGGCGGATCGTTCGCGCTCGCGCTGCGAAGGTACTTTCCGGATATATCGATCATCGGATACGACCGGCCCAATGTGCTGCAGAGCGCAGTGGCGCGCGGCGCGATCAAGGAAGCTGCTTCCGATCTCTTGAGCACCCTGCGTGGAGCCGATCTTGTCTACCTGGCGCTTCCAATCGTCCCTACGCTCGAAGTCCTGCCAGAAATTGCCAAACGCATTGATCCCGGCGCGCTGGTTACCGACGCGTGTAGCACCAAATCCGTGATTTGCCGCGCCGCTCGCGAAGATTTTCGCGGTGGCGCGATCTTTCTCGGCGGGCATCCGATGGCCGGCAAAGAGCAGTCCGGAATCGAGCACGCCGATGCGGAATTATTTCATGGCGCGCCATATGCGCTGATTGGCTCGGCCGAAACAGCGTATCCGCGGGCGAAAATGTTCGCGGAAACGCTGGCCGCGATCGGCGCACAACCAAGATGGTGCGATGCCGACACGCACGATTGGGCTGTGGGCATCGTTTCGCACCTGCCGCAGATGGTGTCCATTGCGCTCGCGCGAGTGGTGCAGGACGAAACCGACGAGACGGGACTTCCGCTATCGCTTGCCGGTCAAGGATTACAGGACATGCTGCGGTTGGCGGGAAGCCCTTACGGGGTGTGGCGGGACATTCTGCTGACGAATACCGAAAACGTTTCGCGCGCGCTCGACCGCTTGGCGCAAACCATCGATTATCTGCGCACACGCCTGGCGACCAAGGAACTCGAGGGGGAATTCCAAGCCGCCAACGAAATCTACAAGCAACTGCAAAAACAGCGATGAATTCCCCCGCAAGACGCGTTCTTCGGAGTGAAAATGAGATATTGGCTCGTAAAACACGATAAAGAATCCATAAAATCAAGACCCGGTTCGATCTGGAGAGAAATTGAGGGTTGCAGCAGGGTGCCGCCCAATTACCGGCAAGTCAAAATTGGGGACCAGTTCATTCTTTACGCCTACAAGACCAGTGAACATATGGACTCCGAGCCATGCCAGGAGATTTATGGATTTTACGAAGTCACCCGTGAGTTCGAAGAGGAAGATTTAGAGGAAGGTCGTCACTGGACAATCAAGGGAAACCCGCTACCCGAACACAAACAGGGTTGGGTGCCAATACAGGACCTAACTCAGTTCTTTGAAAAGAAGAAATTCAACCAGCAAGCAGTCATCGAATTGACCCGCGTTGAATTTGAGAGATTCTTAAGGAGGCACGAGGAATCGTTACCTTAAAACCGCGCCGAAACTCTCTCCTCAGAATGGCGGTTCGAGTCATTCTGAGCGAAGCGAAGAATCTCTCTGCGCAGGATGAATCACCTCCCTAGCTCGGAATGCCGCACAGGCCGTCGCTACATGTCAGGCCCGCAGGCATGCGGATCGGACGCGCGTCGCGTTTGAGCCCGCCCTTTGGCCGCCACTTGTCGACCGACGCCGACGTTACGTAGCGAAAATCCGTAGTCAACCACAACGGATTCGATTCGCCGCCAACGACCACAATGTTGATGCCTTTCGGATCGTTGTAAGGCGCGATCAGCGTATCGGGCGGGAGATTCGCCCAGGTGGCGAATGGCTCGACTCCTGCGCGGGCCACGGGTCGATTGAATGCGTAGATCACGTCCGCGGCCCAATATTGGCTAGCGGGAATTTTCGTGTTTTCCGAAAGCCAGCGAGCCACGTCCTGCTTGGTCTGAAAGCCTTGCTCTTTCAGACCTTTTGCGACCAGCGGATCCATCACCAGCGTGGCGACCGAATGCAACGCAGAAAAAGCTTTCAGCATGATTGCGGTTTCTTCATTCGCTGGGCGAATCGAGTTTGCAGCGCCCATGCTGTTGATGACGCTCCATCCGCGAAATATGCTGACCACGCTCTCGTCGCCTCGAAAACCTTTTTCGACGTGGAAGGGTTCCCACACGCTGCTCTCTTCATTTTCGGCGCAGCACATGTTGTTGTAGTTCAGATTGTGGCCGGTGGATGCGAGCAGCGTGTCGCCCAGACGCGCATTGCCGAGATTGATGCTCATCAGCGTCCAAGCGCGGCCAATCACGGCATTGGCGAAATTGAACGGGCTCAGCGCGCCGAGTCCTGCGTTCATGGCGATTTCGCCGCGAATCGGGCCGTTGACGATCACCATTCCAGCAAAAGACGTAGTGGAACTTGGAAACGCCGGATGGCCTGTCGACGCTATCGCCAGAATCACCGGAAAATGTTCGGGGCGAGCACCGGCCATCACCGCATTGATCGCGACTTTCTCGACCATGTACGACGTGTATTCGCCGCGATGCGCGACGGCCATCTTTCCGACGATTTCATCAGGCGCGTGGCTGGTGCCTTCGAGCATTTCCGCGACGCGATCTTCGGTCGGCAGCACGATCGGCAAGCCGTCGGTCCAGCCATTCTCAATGAAGAGTCGCTGCAAATTTTCTTCCGTATCAGCTTCGAGCACTCGCGAGCGTGGCGGCGGAAAGGGACGCGCAGCGGGCTTTTTCTCTTCGCTGGTGAGGGGGCTCGTGAGCGCGTCGATTAACTCGCCGACAAACGGTTTGCCGCTGACGGGATCGTTCCCGTCCACATATTCGCGCAACCGAGCGGCGGACTGACCCACCACGGGATAAGGAGTGAAGCTGAAGCGCAACGACATCCCGTGGGCCTGCAGATCGCGACGAATGTAATCGGAAAATCTTGCAGTGGTTATGGGCGCAGTGGGAATGCCCGAATCGTTTTCGAGCTTGCGGCAATGCTCGGCGACCGCCGAGGAGCAGCCGTCTCAACCGCCGACGCCGAAGATGACGGCGTGGCCCTCGCGCTTGATTTCGGCCCACAAATCCGGCGAGTCCATGAACATGTTGCCGGGTTTGTGCTTCAGCACGATACGCGTTTCGGGCATGTGCAGCAAAAACCAGTCGCGCAGCTGATCGAGGAATTCGTACCCACCGGCGAACCCCACATCGACTAAATAAACTGTTTTGCCTTGCAGCGTGTCGAGGCGCGGAGCCATCGACAGATATTTTCTCGACTCTACCGGAGCGCCCAGCGGATCGAGCACGGTCAAGAGCGAGCGGTGCAACGTGCTCTGGCTGCTCTCAATGGTCTGCGCCATACATCACCTCCCACGCGAAAGCAAATTCGCGCAATCGAGTTGATCTTAACTCCATTCGCGTGACGCGAAGCAGAATTGTGAACTTTTTGTAGGGAGCGTATCGGGAGTCAGCGCTTGCTGTTGCTGTGGGCCACACGCGGCTCGGCGGTTTCGGCAACGGCTCCAACTCCGTGGCGAACCAGCGCGACGAATGCGGCGGCGGACCGAGGCAGGCTGCGGTCGCGGCGATAGACGATTCCCAACTCGCGGGAAATGTCCATATCCGAGACAGGAATCAGCTTCACTTGTCCGGCTTTCACTTCGTCCTGCGCGAAGCTTTCGCTGATTAACGAAACGCCGAGACCAGCGGCCACGAATTTCTTAATCATGCCAACGCTGGCGAGCTCCATAGCGATCCGCATCTGGGAGCGATAGGGACGAAACTGCTTGTCGAGCACCTGGCGGGTGAAGCCGGTCTTCGGAAAAATAAGAGGCTGGCCCGCGATGTCACTGGTGTGCACGCTTTTGTAGGAAGCCAGCGGATTCGTGGGGCTGACCATCAGCATTATCCGGTCGCGGAAAATCGGATGAACTCGCAGGCTGGGCGATTTCACCGGCATGGTGACGATGCCGACATCGACAGTACCATCCTCTACTTTTTCGAGAACTTTGTGGCTGAAATTGCGATAGATGCTGATCTGCACAGAAGGATAGCGACGGCTGTATTCGCCGAAGATGTCCGGTAGGACGTAAAGGCAAGTAGCTTCGTTAGCGCCAAGGGCAAGAGTGCCGCGCGGCGTTGTGGCTTGATCCGCGACGGCGCGCAGCGATTCATTGCGCAGAGTCAGCAAGCGGTTGGCGTATTCGAGCAGCGTCTCACCCGCGACGGTGAGGCGCACCGATTTACCCACGCGATCGAAAAGCTTTTGCCCATATTCCTGCTCGAGCTGGCGGATTTGTGCGCTGACAGCCGGCTGCGAGCGGTACAGCTTCTGTCCCGCGCGCGAAAAGCTGCCCTGCTTCGCGATTTCCAGGAAAGTTATGAGATGGTCAAAGTCCATTCGCCGGTGCCCCGGATTATAGCAAAACTGAATTGCAAGTCGTTGGAAAAGAGACGCATCAGGTGCGCGGACAGAGGGGCTGGTACGGATTCGGCTGCTTTCCTACGCGCGCGAAGCCGCGATTTCATTGATCTAAGATTTGACGGCCGGGGCGTGCTGCTCCGGCGAGTGCACAATGTTGCGCTTTTGCCGATCGGAAGGCGTGGGATTGCGCCATTCGCGGCCTTCGCGGCGCAGGAGTTCGTCCGCTAGCGTGGGCCCCCACGAACCTGCCGGATAATTGGGAAAATCGCGCGGCGGAAGAGCGTTCCAGACGTCAAGAATCGGCTGGACGACCGACCAGCCCGCCTCGACCATATCGGCGCGCTGGAACAGCGTGGGATCGCCGCACATACAGTCATACAGCAGCGTTTCGTAGCCGGTGGAAGGTGTAGTGCCGAAATAATCGGAGTACTCAAAATCCATATTGACGGCACCGAGACTTACCACAGGACCCGGCACTTTTGCTTCGAAGCGCAGCGAAATGCCTTCTTTTGGCTGGATGCTGATCACCAGCTCGTTGGAGGGAATTTTTTCGACCGAAGTATCGCGAAACAGAATGAACGGCGGGCGCCGGAAGCGAATCACGATTTCGGTGACGCGCTCAGCCATGCGCTTACCAGTTCGAATGTAAAACGGCACGCCAGCCCAGCGCCAGTTGTCGATATTAAGGGCCACTGCGACGTACGTGGGAGTATTCGAATCGGGCGAAACATGCGGTTCGTTTCGATAGGCCGGCACATGTTTGCCATCGATTATTCCATCGCCATATTGGCCGCGCACGGCGCGATCGAGCACGTGTTCGGGGCTGAGCGCCTGAATGGCGCGAAGTACTTTGGTCTGCTCATCGTGCACCGCATCAGCATCGAACGAAATCGGTGGCTCCATGGCGGTTAAGGTGATGAGCTGGCAAATGTGATTGGGCACCATGTCACGCAGCGCACCTGCCGAATCGTAGTAACCGCCTCGCAATTCCACGCCAAGCTGTTCGGCAACGGTGATTTGCACGTGATCCACGTAGCGGCGATTCCAAATGGGCTCGAAAATTCCGTTAGCGAAACGAAACGCTAGAATATTCTGAACGGTTTCTTTGCCGAGGTAATGATCGATGCGGTAGATCTGCTTTTCCTCGAGAACTTCACCCACGGCGCGGTTGAGCGCGACCGCCGAAGAGAGGTCGTGGCCAAAGGGCTTCTCGATTACCACGCGGCGCCAGCTGTGGCTTTCCGTCTTCGTGAGCCCGGCGCCTCCAACTTGCTGGACTACCGTTGGAAAAAATGAGGGGCTGGTAGCGAGGTAAAAAAGCCGATTGCCCAGCGTGCGCTGTTCTTTTTCGGCTTGATCTAAAGTTTCCTTCAGCTTGTGATACAGCTCCGGGTCTTCGAAGTTTCCGGACGTGTAGTACAGGCGCTTGACGAACCACTCCCAGCAACTCATGTCCACACCGTCGACCGAGTATTGGCGAATATCGTCGGTCATGCGCTCGCGAAACTCTTCGTTTGAGAAAGGCTCGATGGAAACGCCGATGATCGCGAACTCTTCGGGAAGTAGCTTGCTGGCGGCGAGGTTATAGATCGCGGGCATTAACTTGCGCTTGGTGAGGTCGCCGCCCGCACCGAACAGAATCATGGTACAGGGATCGGGGCGGCTCGCTTGGGCTCGCCGCAGAGATCCGGCTCCGTCAGGCGACGCCATCAGCGAATCCTCCTAAAAAGCTGTGCAAATTATGCGCCGGGACATTCCGAGTAGACGGGGGCCCGAGTGATTGTTTTCTGTAACTTAGGCCCGTTTCTACTTGAGTGACTGCTCCGGGTAGACGACGAGGTTGGCGGGCTGTAAGCGAACAGCTAGCGGGCGAGCGATACGCCGGGCCAAGCACCGTGGTTGGACAAAAATCATGAGCGATAGGGCGGCCGCTGAGTGTCCGAATGACGCTAACATCCATTGCGACCACTCCTCTGCGGGTCTTTGTCCTTCCCTGTCGACCCACGCTGCTTCACATTCAAAGTATCATAAGATGCATGCGTCCGCAGATTTGCGTTCAGATGTAATTTGTCTGCGTTGCGTGCGTATAAACACGCAGCAAGCCAGTTACCCGAATGGAGCGAGGCATGAAAATCGTGCGGTGGGTAGCAATTGCCGTGGCGGGGCTTATCGCGCTGATTATGGTCGGGCTGCTGGCTTATCGGGCTCACCTTCAGCACCAACTGGCGCTACAGTGGAAAATCACTTCGCCGAACGGTGTCGACGAAGCGAAATACCTGGCGATCGATGGCGCGCAGGAATGGATCACTATCCGCGGCCAAAATCGCAGCAATCCGGTGATTCTTTTTTTGCACGGCGGTCCGGCAGAAGCCAATTCGCCGTTTGTCGGGTTCTACCTTCCTTTTGAGAAAAACTACCTGTTCGTGCAATGGGACCAGCCCGGAGCCGGCATGACGTACATGAAGGGCGGCGAGAATCAACCAGCGCCTACGCTCGACGGCACAGTAAACGACGGCATCGCCGTAGCCGAGTACCTGCGAAACGAACTTCACCAGCAGAAAATCACGTTGATTGGACAGGATTGGGGAGGTCTGGTCGGCATTCGAATGGTCGAGAAGCGGCCGGACCTTTTTTCCGCTTTCATTGGCACGGGGCAAATCGTCGGCATGATGGCCGGACAGCGTTGGCAGTATCAATACGCTCTGAGCCATGCAACCGCGAGCCATGACGAAAAAATGCTCACGGCGCTTAAACAAGTTGGACGCGCGCCTTACCGCACTCTTGACCGCTACAGCGATTTTCAAACGTGCTGCCGGAACCCTTTCTGGCCCGCGGACGATGTCGCGGGAATTCGCCAAATGGAAGCCATGCTGGTGATATCGCCGAGCCTGACCATTTCCGAAGCTCGCGGCTGGTACACTGGGCTGCGAACAAATGAAGTGAAGCTGGACACGTTCTGTTTGGCAATGCCCGATTTGCGTGACACGGACACGAAATTTTCTGTGCCGGTATTTTTCATTCAGGGCGCGGACGACAATGTGACGCCGACGAGCCTGGTTGCCGATTACGAGCAAAAGATCCAGGCTCGCATGAAACGAATCGATGTAGTTCCCGACGCCGGACATTTTGTGATGTGGACGCACGCGAACTCGTTTCTACTTCTATTGCAAGCGGACTTGCGGCTGGTCCAAGCCACTTCCAGCTCCGCGAATTAGATCGACATGGTCATCCACCGACGGCTTACCGAGGCGATGACCTGAGGTCCCTCCCGATTGCTGACACGACGATTCGCTGAATCCTAATTACACCGTTTACCCAATATCACTTCCAAGCGAGTGCTCGCAGCATATTGTTAAGGCGCGCTGGGGGCGCCACCAGCGAAAAAAAACTAAAAGGGAGCAAACATGAATTCCGACCAAGTAGCAGGACAATGGAAACAAGCCAAAGGAAAGTTGAAGGAACAGTGGGGCAAGCTCACGGATGACGACCTGACGGTGATCGAAGGAAACCGCGATCAATTGGTCGGTCGAATCCAGGAGAGATACGGTATCACGCGGGAAGCGGCGCAGAAACAAGTCGAAGAATGGAACCGCAGCCACGCGGCTTAGCCGCATTTCTCGTTGCGGAGGTGGGCGTCCCAGCCGCCCCGCCGCCCGAATTTTTCAGAGCCCTCGGAATATTCCCCGCTAACTGCGGGCACGTCTTACTTTCTAACCCAACATAGCGGCAGACTCAGTGGAGCGAACCAGTGGCCGATGCTCACGACCCTGTCCAAATACCCCTTCCGCGATATCATCGCTTATTGTCAATCGGGGGCTCAGGAGGCCTGACATGAGAGTCGAAAAACTTACGGTTGATCTATCTAACTATCCGGATCTGGTAGTGCTCTACCTGGGAATGCGAGTGCGAACGGTCACAGGCCTGAAGACTCTCGTGGGATTCGGACCGAAAATCGCAAAATCAGCGGCGGATCGACCGGGCGGGCTACTGCGGCACGAGGCCTTTCTTTGGTCATTGTTTCCGCCACATGCGGGCATTCGGCAGTATTGGCGCGATTTCGAATCTCTGGAACGATGGGCCAGATCGGAGCCGCACCGACTGTGGTGGAAGAACTTTCTACACGATTCACGCGGCGCAGGATTTTGGCACGAGACTTATTTCATGCGCGGAGGAATCGAAGCGATCTACGACGATATTCCGCCCATCGGTCTGCTGAGCTTCGCGCCAAGTATCTCCGCGAGGGGGTCGCTGTTCTCGTCGCGGCAGCGCGCCAATATAGTAGGCTCCTCCTCCATCGCTCCGCCGATTTCGGAATCCGAGCTCCCGGAGAAGTAAGGCGCTGGCAAGCGGAGCAAAGTTGCAGCGGCTATGGACGGATTTCAATCACGGTTCCGACCCGCACCACCGGCCAGATTTTTTCGATTTGTGAATCAGTAACCGCAATGCAGCCGTCGGTCCAATCGATCCAATGCTGCGCGGATCCCAACCAAGCAAAGCGAGGTTCGACGCCGTGGATTTCAATGTCGCCTCCAGGGTCTTGGCCTAGCCTTGCAGCTCGGGCACGATCCTCGGAGTTAGGATATGAAACATGAAGCGCCGCATCGAACCGACTTTCGGATTTCTCCGCATCGACCACGTACATTGCCACCGGGGTCTTATGATCGCCTTTACGTCGCTTTGCACCTGAACTTCGTCCCAACGCCACCTTGTATACCTTGAGTATCTTGCCGCGCGACATAAGGGCCATCGTGTGTGCCGATTTCACGACTACGATTTCATCGACTTCCGTCCCCTGGGGGAACGGCTGCCTCGTGGCGCCGCAGCCCGCCCAAAACAGCAGCGCGAATAGGGCGAACCCCAAGGAACGAAACGGTCCAGTCGGCCCTCCACCAAGTCGCGACAATTCAGGCGTCGGAGAGATGCGTCCTCGACGAAGCATCAAGCGCATGTGCTTTAAGCGAGGGCAGCGCGGATGGCGGCGTCCAGACGGGCCAGGCCGGCGGCGACGTCTTTGCCTAGATGGACGCGCAGGACGCGGCGATTGCGTTCGGCGAGGACTTGAAAATCGCCGCGGGCTTGCGCTGATTTCACCACACCGAAGGTGTACTTGTGCCCTGGGACCGGAAGATCGGCGGCATCGTCGCAAGTGATTTGGAGGAAAACTCCGGAATTAGGACCGCCCTTGTAGGCCTGGCCAGTGGAATGGAGAAAGCGCGGGCCGAAACCGAGACAAGTAGCGACATGATACTTGTCGCGGATAACGTGGCGGATCGCCTGGAGCTTGGATTCATTGGCGGCGTCGCGATTTAGGTAGCCGAGAACGGCAAAGTAATCTCCCGGCTCCAAGCGGTGGAGGTGCGCGCGCAATAGACCGGTGAGAGATTTATCGTTCGCGGCGGCACGCGCGAGATCGGCAGCGTTTTTCGGATCGGTGAAGAGCTGGATGTCCCCGTCTTTCAAGATCGGTGATTCGGACGGGAGCGAGCCGGATTTCTCGTAGGCGTCCGTAAGCTTGAGTGTCTCGATCTTGCTGGCTTCGACGTCGGGCTGATTGAAAGCGTTGATGCCGATTACGGAACCGGCGACGGCGGTGGCGATCTCCCAGCGGAAAAATTCTTGAGCCACGTCGTAGATATCGCGCACGGAAATGCGCACGAGCGGCTGCCCGGCATTTTCGAACGCGTCAACGGCGGCATCCTGGCGCGAATCGGGATCGGATTCGAGGCGCAAGTAAGCGAACACGCGATCCCTACCGTAAACGTCCGGCGAACCGAGCCGTTCGCGATCGACGGGGATCAGCCCCTTGCCCTGCTTGCCGGTGGATTCGGCGAGCAACTGTTCGAGCCAGGCGCCGAGATCGAAAATGGCGGGCGAGGCGATGATGGTAACTTTGTCGCGTCCATTTTTCTGTAGCGTGCCGAGGATGGAGCCGAGCACGACGCCGGGATTCTGATCCGCGGGAACCACAGAGGCGCAGGCGTGGACCATCTCCTCGGCGCGATCGAGAAATTTGCCGATGTCGATTCCCTGAATCGCTCCGGGAACCATGCCGAAATTCGAGAGCGCGGAGTAGCGTCCGCCAATTCCGGGAACGCCGTAGAAAATGTGGCGAAAACCTGCGGCTTCGGCGGCCTTTTGCAGATGCGAGCCGGGATCGGTGATGGCGATGAAGTGCTTGGCGACCTCAGCAGGACCAACGGTCTGTTTCACGCGTTCGAAGAAATATTGCTCGAAGATGTTCGGCTCGAGCGTGCTGCCGGACTTGCTGGAAACGATGAAGACAGTCTTGGCCAGGTCGAGCTTTTCCTCAAGCGCGAGGATCTGCGCCGGATCGGTGGAATCGAGCGCGAACATTTCCGGGTGCCCGGAAATTTTGCCGAAGGTCAGGCTAAGAACTTCGACGCACAGACTGGAGCCGCCCATTCCGAGAAGCGCGGCATGGGTGAATCCGGCGGAGCGCACGTCTTCGACCAGGCGTTCAAAGCGCTTGAGATTGGAGATTTGATCTTCGGTGATGGCGAGCCAATCGAGCCACTTGCCTTCGTCGGAGTTGGTCCAAAGCGAAGCGTCGCGGCCCCATAGGCGCTTGACCTTGCTATTTTTGTTCGCTTTCCAATCGTCGATGGTAACCTGCACGGCCTGCTGTAAATCTTTGGGCATCTTGTACGAAAAGCGGCTGACCGCGGGAGACGCCTGCACGGCTCCGGATTTCTTGGTGCTCTTTTCGACGGCGGCGAGGAGCTTGTCGAAGGCCTCGGCGAAAAGTTTGACGCCTTCGTCGGTGAGCTGATCGGTGGCGTCCTTCATGGAAACTCCGACACGAGCGAGATCCTGCATGGTTTTCTTCGCGTCATCGACATTTTCTTCCAGGCTGGCGCGCGGGACGCCGTGGTCGCGGAAGGCGTCAAAAGTAGCAGGAGGAATGGTGTTAACGGTATCGCGCCCGATGAGTTCTTCCACGTAGAGAACATCACGATACTTGGGATTTTTTGTGCTGGTGCTGGCCCACAGGACACGCTGGGTTTGTGCGCCGCGTCCAGCGAGCGACTGCCAGCGCGAGCTGGCGAAAATGCCCTTGTAGATTTGATAGGCGAGCTTGGCGTTGGCAATCGCGACTTTTCCTTGTAGGCTCTGGGCGAGCGCGCGATCGGCGTCGGATTTGGCGGATTTCGCGAAAGCGGCGAGCTGACTATCGACCAGCGTATCGATGCGGCTTACGAAAAAGCTAGCGACGCTGGCGATCTGACCGGCATCGCCGCCGTGCTTAACGAATTCTTCGAGACCTTCGATGTAGGCTTCGGCGACGCGTTCGTAGACTTCCTGGGCGAAGAGCAGCGTGACGTTGACGTTGATGCCCTCGCTGATGAGCTGGCGGAAAGCTGGGATGCCTTCAGGAGTGCCGGGCACCTTGATCATGATGTTGGGACGATCCACGGCTTTCCACAGGCGGCGCGCTTCGGCGATCGTTTCATTGGATTTGTGCGCGAGATAGGGCGAGACTTCGAGACTGACGTAGCCGTCGCGGCGCTTGGATTCGCCGTACACGCCGCGGAATGCATCTGCGGCGTCCTGCACGTCGCGAACGGCGAGGTGCTCGTAGATCTGGGTGGGATTGAGATCGCCCTTCGCAGAAAGCTCGGCGAGGAATTTTGAATAGTCGGTGCTGCCGGCGATGGCCTTCTCGAAAATGGCGGGATTGGAGGTCATGCCGCGAAGGCCATCCTCGCGGATCATGCGCGCGAGTTCGCCCGTGTCGATCAGGCTGCGACGAATGTAATCGAGCCAGACGGACTGGCCGAAGCTCAGCAGAGCCTGGAGCGGATTTTGCGTCTGCGTGCCTGTCGCGGAGCTGCCGGTTGATTTTGCGGTGCTCATGAGATCCCCCTTTTGGGCTGCGAATTCGTTTGGGTCGAAGTTCCCTGACCGATTGGATGCAATGCGCTCCGCGAGAGAGTCACAAGCGCGAGTTGAGCCGCGCCCCAATTAGGAGCAGCGGCGACGGTAATGCCGCAACGGCGGATGCCGCAGACGCTACGGTGGCTGTAATGGGCGCTATGTAGCTTATCGTCCGAGAGACATTTTACAGCAGCGCGGCGAAGCGGGCGAGAAGGAACTTGAAGGCGGCGGGTCCGCTATTTGGAAGCAGTCGGGCAATTCAGCGCATAATTGAGAATCACTTGTATTTGCTGGTTAAAAGCCGATGCGGCAAATCTCCAATTCCTTACCGCCGCATCGACGCTCAAAAAGAGAAACGTCGAACCGCTCAGTAAGCTCGCTTTTCCTGGAGCCCCATGGGAATCGATTTCGATTGTGAACCTAACTTGGCCTTCGATGTGAGCGGCCTGGGCAATCGGTGGGTAAGCGGGAGCGACGTAAACGTCCGGAGGAAACAGTTTACTGCTGACCAAGGTGACGGATGGCAAAGGCAGTGCCGGCATCTCGGCCTGCGCGTAAAGTTTGGACGGTTTATCAGGCGCCCCGATAAAAAGGTCGTCGAACTTGCCTGACTTCAAGTCGGCCATAACCATTGAATCGCCGTTCTTGATCGACGAATTGCCGAGATAGAAGGATCGAGTCGAGAACATCGACTTGTCCACCACTCCAGGACCTAGCGGCTGGTCCAAGCGGGCCAACAGTCCCATAGTCCAGGACGCCTCGCGCGGCGTGTTCGCGTGAGGATCGAACATGTCCCGGTCAAGGATGTTCGACCGAATGATTCTGGTTTGGTCTCCGCAAGAAACCCGCATCGCTACTCTCGCGCCACTGAAAACTAAACAGTGCCTGCACCTCTTCGCCTCTTTGTGAAGCTCCTTCTCTGGGATGGCGCAAGGGTTGGTCGATCCCAGAAGCTCGGCGGGAGTCTCCGGAACAGAAACTGACGCCACTTCCAGCCTGGACATCGACCTGCAAAAGGCGCCCGGCGGCGTCAGACTAATTCTTTGAACCGATGATCCAGTCGCAATAGGACGCACAATATAGAGCTCGTAGTAATCGAATGGCGGACCGAAGTCAAAGAAGGTCTGGCGCCCGATTACAAAATGGTCCGGTATAGGCGGGCCGATTTTATGCCCGCGCGGCCAAGCGGGACTAGCCAACACGATGAGCGCACAAACCCATAATCCGAAACGCATTACGCAAATACTATACTACGCGAGTCCGTGAAGGCTAGATGCTGGCGACAGAGCCGCCGTCGACGCGGTGATTCGAGCCGGTGATAAACGAGGCTTGCTCGGACGCTAAGAAGACGACGAGGCCGGCGGTTTCGTCCGGGCGGCCGGCGCGGCCGAAGACGATGTTCGGGCGGAATTCGCTGACGAAGACGCGCTCGGCTTCGTCAACGGAGAAGCCGCGGGCCTTGGCTTGATTGGTGAGCATTTCGTCGACGAGCGGGGTGCGGATGAAGGCTGGCGAAACGGTATTCACCAGTATGCCGTCCGCGCCATAGGCCTTCGAGAGGCTTTTGGTAAGCGAATTGAGCGCGGATTTAGAGGCGTCGTAGTGCGGCATGAGCGCGTCGGGTTGCGTGCCGGATTCGGAGGAGATGTTGATGATGCGGCCCCATTTCTGGCGCTGCATGTGCGGAATGGCGGCGCGCGAGGCGCGCACGGCGGACATGACGTTGAGCTGGAAAATTTGCAGCCATTCATCGTCGGTAAGCTCGGCGAATGCGCCGAAGCGGCCGATGCCACCGGCGTTGTTGACCAGGATGTAGATCGTGCTGAAGTGCGCGACGGTTTCGGAGACGGCGCGTTCGGCGCCGCCGGGCACGGCTACGTCAGAGGCAACCGTGTGAATTTCAGTAGCAACGCCATTCGCGGATTTTTCTTTCCGGATTTGAGCGGCGGCAGATTCTAGATCAGTCGTATTACGAGCGTTTAGGACGACTTTGCAGCCTTCGCGCGCAAGCGCCTGCGCGATCGCGAAGCCGATGCCCTTACTCGATCCGGTGACTAGCGCGACTTTGCCGTTGAGTCCGAGTTCCATGCGAGCGCCTCCAGAGAAAAATGTGCAGCGGTTAAGCTGGCAGACGTAGATGTGACCTAAACGGACTAGCCTGCTTAATTCATGAGAGCTGATTTTTGTCATTCACCGTTTGAATTTTCGGCGTTCGGGTTTTCGCGAGGGCACGGGAGCCTGCCGGGGGGCGGGAAGTTTCTCTCGCCAGGGAGGG
>Ga0307372_10004506_pt1 | contig 21419 bp, 17 predicted proteins | sample OX1MG_FD_202533 | JGI IMG/M metagenome (GOLD analysis project Ga0307372, IMG submission 202533) | Soil microbial communities from Risofladan, Vaasa, Finland - OX-1 | ecosystem: Environmental > Terrestrial > Soil > Coastal area > Acid sulfate soil | place: Finland: Risofladan, Vaasa | collected...
CGAATTGATCGGGGACGCGGTCTTCTAGCTGCTGCTTTCTCCTCCAGGCTGCCCATCGCGCCTGTCCGATCTCGCCGTAGCCGTCGAGAACCCGGGCGAGAGGAAGCAGCTCGACCTGCCGGTGGCGGGCCACCTGGCGGACCGAGTCGGTGAGATCCGCTCCGATCAGTGGATGACGGCGGCTCAGAAGATAGACATCGGCGAAGTCCCTCCAGCGGGTGTTGACCGTTCCGCGGGCCACGGCAGTGACGATCTTCTCGGCGTGCACCATCACGAGCGGATACCCCCGTACGACGACCTCACCGCCGAGCAGGCGTGGAAGGTGCAGCTCCTGGGGTGCGGGAGTGATCGGGTCACCCACGTTGACGTCGACATGGAAGTGGGGACGGGCCGTTGCCAGCTCGGCGTTCATCGTGACCCGAACGCCGCTGTAGGCGTCCTCGTCGCGGATCACCGCTGCGGTCGCTCCATCGACGTCGAACGCGACGCCGTCGTCGAGGCGAAGGTTCGCCACCTCGCAGGTGACGGTCCGGACGTTTTCCGCGTCGTTGTCGAGCGCCTCGGCTTGGAGATCGACGTCTCGGGTCGGCCGGCGTTCCCCGAAGGCGGCCAGGAGCACCCCGCCTTTCAGGACGAGCTGGTCGGCGAAGCGCGACTCGGCCAAGCGGGCGAGGAACGACTCCAGTATGTAGAGCTGCAACAGCTCGTCGACCGGGCGGCGGTCGCCACGAGCCTTGGCCCGAAGGTCGAAGTAGGCCCGACCCGCCGAGGTGGCTCGGGAGGGAGCGGTCACAGCAAGACTTCCAGTGCCCGGCGCAATGCGGGCTCGGTGCGGGGAAACTCCCGGGCCAGCTCGATCAGCTGGGCGGGGCTGCGACCCGAGCGGCCGAGCCAGCGCCGCAGCGCTTCCCAGGCGACCTCGCTTCCTTCGAGATGGCGAAGGCGGACGACGTCGACGAGGGACCGCTCTGCCGAGTACAGCCCGATGGGCCGGCGGGCGCCGACTTCCAGTTCTTCGCGGCCCAGGTCGAAGGTACGAGGGTCGAATTGGTGGATTCGAGACGGCGCTTGAAGGACTGGACGAGTGCTTCCTCGGGGGATGGCGATGTCGATGGCGACCGGAATGGCGTCGACGAGGCCATGGCGAGCGAGCGCGGTCTCCAGGCACAGCGTGGCGTGCGGGACTCGCTCGGCGATCTCGATCAGGTCGGAGTCGGCGGGCGGCGCGTCGGCCCAGCGGTAGACGCCACCGCCGAGCGAGATGATCTCTCCGCTATCGCGCAAGGCGTACAGACGCCTGTCACCGACACCTGCCTGCTTGGCCTCGCCGTAGGTGAACGTGTCACCCAGCTGCTCTCGGAGATCCGGGACTCCTGCCGTCCTCATGGAAGGAAATCATACTCAGATACCGCCTACCTGGGTAGGTTTTCCTTCAAGCCCGGGCCAGAAGGGGTCCCATCAAGCCAGCCCCAGCCGCCGGATCAGCCTGACGAACTGTCGCAGGACTGGCCCGGCTATCCGGCCGAGGACGCCAAAAAGACGCTGCCGAGGGCGCCAAACCACCCAGAGCGGGGGGACAGGCAGGCGAACGACCCCACAACCGCCGCGCCAGGGGCCTGAGGCGCCGGGCCGGGGGCCGGGACAGCGGCCGGCGCCACCCGAACGGAGAGGGCAGGGCGTGCGGCGAAGTGGGGCTTGACCGGTTTGGGGGGGCGCCTAATCGCGGTGCCATCACCCGTGCAACAACACGTAGGGGCGAGTACCGCATGGCGAGGACCACAAGCCCTCCAGTCGAGGTGTCCGAGGGCTCACCGGGCCAATCCCGCATTCAGCATCGAGTCAGACAACAGTCTTCGTCGTGCATCACCTCATTTATAGTTGCTCCCAGATGCTCACACGGGCGACTGAGGAGCGGCATGGCCAAGCTGATCTACGTGGCGAACATGTCCCTCGACGGCTACGTCGAGGACGCGCACGGCAGGTTCGACTGGACCGAGCCCACCGATGAGGTCTTCACCTTCATCACCGACATTGTGCGCCCGGTCGGTACCCACCTCTACGGACGGCGCATGTACGAGACGATGGCCCCGTGGGAGACCGACCCCAACCTGGCTGCCCAGTCGGAGCTCATGGCTGACTTCGCCCATGTCTGGCGAGTGGCCGACAAGATCGTCTACTCGGCGACGCTGCATGCAGTCCCGACCGCCAAGTCGCGGCTCGAGCGCCGCTTCGACCCCGATTCGATACGGGAGCTGAAGGCGTCCGCCGCGAGCGATATGACCGTCGGGGGTTCGACCCTCGCTGCGCACGCGTTCAGCGCCGGGCTGATCGATGAGTACCAGCTCTTCATGTATCCGGTGCTCGTCGGTGGAGGAAAGCCCGCTTTCTCCGGAGACGCCCGTGTCCAGTTGGACCTGCTGGAGGAGCACCGGTTCGGCAATGGTGTTGTGAACCTGCGCTATCGCATCCTGAGCTGACCCTCCAGTCGGAGGCGCACCAGCCGCCGTCGTTTCGGCGATCCAAACTGGGGCGGCGCCTGAAGTGACGAACAGCCGATGCTGGAGGCGGAGGAGCTGGCCCCACTCGTGGAGATGTCACGAGCGTGGCCGGCTGCCCCCAACATTCGCCGGGTCGGCGGGACACTTGAGGGGTTCCTCAATCTTGCTGACCCGACGGGAGCCACTCTCGAATCCCGAGGTACCCCGCACGACCATCCAAGCCTTGTGGTTGGTGGACCAGCGACGACCGATTCCTTTGCCACCGGGACCCGGTCGAATGTACATGTTGATGATCTAGCCCTCACGCGACCGAGGATCTTCCGGCAGTGGCGGAAGATCGTGCACGACTACGGAAGCGGGACCGATCTGATTTCCAGCATCTTCGACCAGCCAGGAGAAGAGGCGTCCAAAAAGACGCTTTCGCTCGAAGAACTGCCGGGTGTCGTCGGATAGCCGACCTGGGAAGTCATCCGGCCGGATGCCCCGGTGCTCGGCCAGAGAACTCAATCCGCAGTTCACAGAACGCCAACAGGTCGGCGGAAGTGAGGGTCGCAGATTCACGGCTTCCATTCTGGTGGACCTGAACCCCAGTGCGCAGGGTGCCCTGACGCCGGGTCGGTGGCGCCATTCGACTGTCGCGAGGAAGGGTCCTATTTCCCAAGCCGTGGAGTCTGTACGAACGGCACGCTGTGACCGGGCCGCAATGTTCGACGGCGAGGGATTCGGGACCGGTCGGCGTCGATGACGGTCGCAGGTACGCTGCATTCATCGCCGAGCACCCGGACAACGGCCGTTCGGAGGCAAGAGGAGATCAACAGATTTCGGCAACGCTGAAGTTGACGCACAAGGCAATCGGAGCGGAGGTCCGTCGGGGCACGTACGATGCCGTGGTCGACGGTGAGCGGGTCGGGTCGGTCGAAATGAACGACACGATCGAGATTCCAGTCGAGCCCGGACGTCATACCCTGCAGGTCCGCAATGGCCGAAAGTCGAGCAGCACTGAGACCTTCGACGCCGCCGATAACCAGATCGTCGCCTTCCGATGCACCGGAAAGAGGTTCTTGCCGATCTTTTTGGCATCCTTCATCGTTCCCGGGCTGGCACTGAAACTCGTTCGCGATTGAGTCGGTGTAGCGGTCGTTGCGCTCACCAGCACGACGTCATCGCCGCCCGGCTCACCTGGAGTGGGCGTGCCACCTAACGCCGGCTGTCGGTGACCCGCTCCGGCACATCAAAGGCATGGCTCACTTGGATATCGGCCGCGCGGTAGGGGGCACTTCCAGAGCCCTGAGTGGAGGCCTGCGCGCCGATCCATCCACGGGCGCCTCCGAGTCATACTTCGACCGCGTCCATACCTCTCTGCAGCTCGTTGGGGCTATCGTTGCAGCGGGTCGTTACTGGCGTCTGGGTGGAGCACCACTGGGGACCGACCCGCCGGCAGCTTGCCGGATGTAGCCGTGCGCCTGGGCGAAGACTCGATGTCGTCCGAAGGAGCGCGTGGTGCCCAATCCAGTCGTAGCGAGTGCCTATCGATCGGCGTTGGAGGTGATCTCTGCCGCCGAACCAGATGTTGCTGAGGCCATCGTCGGTGAGTTGGAATCCCAACGGCGTCAACTGAAGCTCATCGCTTCAGAGAACTACGCCTCACCGGCCGTGCTGCTGGCCATGGGCAACTGGCTGTCGGACAAGTATGCCGAAGGCACTCCGGGCCATCGCTTCTATGCCGGATGCGAGATGGTTGACCGGATTGAGACGTTGGCTTCCCGCCACGCCAAGGCACTGTTCGGCGCCGATCACGCCTATGCCCAGCCTCATTCGGGGATCGACGCAAACCTGGTTGCTTACAGTGCCATCCTTGCCCACCGAGTCGAGCAACCTTTTCTCGACGAGGCAGGGTCGAGTCACGTGAACGACCTTGACTCCGATAGCTGGGATCGATTGCGCAACGAATTGCACTCCCAGCGCATGATGGGCATGGCGCTCGACGCCGGCGGGCATCTCACCCACGGGTTCCGTCCCAACATCTCAGGGAAGATGTTCGATCAGGCAAGCTACGGGGTCGACCCCACGTCCGGGCTCCTGGACTACGACGCCATCGCGGCCCAGGTGAGAGAGTTCCGTCCGCTGGTGCTCGTAGCGGGCTACTCGGCCTACCCCCGGAACCCCAATTTCGCCATCCTGGCCGAGATCGCCCACGACGTCGGGGCTACTTTCATGGTCGACATGGCCCACTTCGCCGGACTGGTGGCCGGGAAGGTGCTCACCGGTGATCTTGATCCGGTTCCCCACGCCGACATCGTGACGTCCACCACTCACAAGTCACTTCGTGGTCCTCGGGGCGGACTGGTCCTCTGCACCGAGGAGTACGCCCCCTACGTGGACAAGGGGTGCCCGATGGTCCTCGGCGGCCCGCTGCCTCACGTGATGGCGGCCAAAGCCGTTGCATTCTCTGAGGCTCGCCAGCCCTCGTTCGCTTCCTATGCCGTCCACATCGTAGAGAATGCACGTGCTCTGGCGGAGGGCCTGATACGGCGGGGAGCACGGCTCATCACTGGGGGGACTGACAACCACCTTGTGCTCTTGGACGTGGCTTCCAGCTTCGGACTCACCGGCCGTCAAGCTGAGGCTGCCCTGCTTGACGCAGGAGTGGTCACCAATCGCAACCTACTGCCAGGTGACGCCAACGGCGCCTGGTACACCTCCGGAATTCGACTTGGCACACCGGCGCTGACCACGCTGGGATTGGGGTCGGACGAGATCGACGAAGTCGCCGACGTCATCGTCACTGCCCTGAGAGCCACGACACCGGCGGTATCCACAGCCAAAGCGAAGTACGAAATCGATCCCCTCATCGCCCAAGCCTGCGAAGACCGGTGTTCCGGTTTGCTCGCGCGCCACCACCTCTATGCGGACATCAAGCTGTAAATGATTTGCTCGGAGAGTACGGACAATGCAGTGAGACTCTCGAATCAAGTAGGCGTTACCGCACTAACAACCTCAAACTGAGACAGAAGGTGTCTCCGGTCAGCGAGCAGGACATCGTCCAGGGGTCGGCCCAAACGCCGGCAGGGAGTCGCCCTGACGACCCGCTACTGATTGGCACGTCGGGTGGTCAGGGGTCAGTGGTCGTGATCGTGATCGTGATGAATGGTCACGCCTCGCTGGAACGATCGGGGTAATCCGCCGCCACTGATCGCCAATGGGCCGCCGATGCTCGGCGGTCTCCTCGATCCGCCGGTAGGACTCTGGCGGGTGCGGTACACCGGCCAGCTCGGCCAGGCGCATACGGAATCCGTCGTAGCCGTTGGGCGCCCAGATGACCTGTGCACCCGCTTGCCGGCGCAGGGCCGCTGTCGCCACCGGGACGGCGGCTTCTGCCAGTGCCCCGCCCGCACCGGCCTCTCGGCGGGGGTGGCCGAAGCAGGCCAGGAGGGGAGCAAAGCACCGACCGCGCAGAAACGCGGACCCGGGAGGCGACCGTCCGAGCCGGAGCGGCAGGGGGAGCGACGGAGGCCCCGGCGCTGAGAAGGAGGCGGGCCGGCGGGCACCCTTGGGCCGGGAACGGGGGCGCCCGCCGGCCGAGGTCGGGAGTCAGGACCGACCGGACTTCTCGAGTACAGCCGCCGATCTCCGCTGCCGTGCGGCCTCAGCCCGGCACCCTCGGCATCTGCTGGTCAACCCATCGGGTTTTCCTTTGTCCTTCCCGAACGCCTCCACCGGGAGGATGAGCCTGCACCGAGAGCAGCGTTTGCGGCCGGGGGCCAGGTCGATGTGAGAGCGCGCCGGTGGGAGCGGATCTCTCGCGGTGTTCCCGTTGATGGTTCCGGGAAAGGTCCCACTCGCGCGCGACGGTTCGATGTTGCTGCCGGCCCGGTCATACGTGAGCTCATCCGTCGGCACGGGAACCTCGTGCTGGGACGCAGGTGACAGCATTTCGCCGGGTCGTGAGTCCAGAAGGTAGAGGCCAGCGTTACCCTTTGCGGAACGCCGGGCGGGCCGCCTCATGCGGTCGTCCAGAGCCACCAGTACCAGCGGTAAGAGGCAAGCCAGGACGACCAGGGCCCAGCCCCACCAGGGCAGCGCGGCGCTCACTCTGATGTCGAGCGAGCGGTGCTTGGGGACCAACCCGGTCACCAGCACTTCTTGTCCTGGCACCGCATGAACGACTCGGCCCCCGGCTGGCGAATATTGGACGGGCAGAATGCCGGTATTGACGAGGTTCACCGCCACGAGACGACCCCGACGCCCGGATCCGTAGAGGAATCCCCCTATGAGCGGCTGAAACCACAGAAGGGGGACAGCGAACAGCACTGTCGGTCCGAAGGCGAGGATCCAGCGCCGTTGGCGCTCCCCGACGAAGAGGGCGACGGCGACCAGAGCGGCGGCGCCGAGGAACATCCATGGCGCACACCTGTAGATCCAACCGATGGCGGGGATGACGGCCTGAGGCGTACCGATGACATTGCCACGGGTGATGACCCATGGATCGGGCTCCTGGTTGAGGTCCCCCTTGGTCAGATATCGGTCGTGGGGAAGGACCCGGTAGATGCGGTGCACGTAGGTCAACGAATGCCCCCGATGGGGCTCCAGCACCACGATGTCGCCAACACGCAACACGGCCGACGGCGTCAACGGCTGGGTGGCCACCAGGGAGCCCACGGGAGCGGCCATTCCCATCGACGGGGAGCCGACCGTGAACAATCCGCCCCCGGAGACGAGCCAGCCTGACCAGGTGATGGCGAGCGCAACGAGCACTGATGAGATGCAGTATGCCGGCCATCGTCGGGCCGCTCGGTGAAGAGGGGTCTCCGCGTTGTTCTTCTCCTCCGCGCCGGCCGCGGCCGCCGTCAAGGCGACGGGGTCACCTTCAGCTCTCGCAGTCGATTCGATCGCGTCGCTCTCGGGATCGACATCCTCGAGGGGTGCCCGGTCCGCCTGCCGATCGTCCGCTTCGACAGTCACCGGATACCTCACAGGAGTACGTACCCCGAATTGTGGGTCAACTGGGACGAGAGGCCGTTGGCCCCGTCGGTGATCACCCACGGGACAGAGACATGGAGCCCCACCGCGGCCGCCGGAACGGAGCCCGATGTGGCCGTTGTGAATTTCAGTGCCGGCAACGCTATCGGGATGGACGAGCTCATCGACAGCCAATTCGAAGGGGGGACGGCTGGGCACGCGCCGGTGGCGATGGGATAGACACACACCGACCCGACCTGAAGGGTCATGGCGATGTAGGTGCATGGAGGAGACCCGGGTTGGGCCTCCTCGTCGAGCGGCCAGAATGCGTTGGAGGTGGCCACCCCACCTGTGACCGCACTGAGGTATGCCGATGCCGAGGATGCGCCGTAGAGCGATGACACGTCAGCCGCAGTGAGCACTGAAGGAAACACGGCGATCTGGCCGAGCGATCCCGACCAGTACCCGCTCGTCGGTTGATCGGTCCATGAGCTGTGGGCATTCGACCACCCGAGGTGCCACCAACCCCCGTACACCTGTGCGGGTTCACTGCCGGTGATCGTCTCGTTGCCGACCGAGCCGGCGACGAGCACGCCATCGACGTAGAGCAGTACCGTGCCGACCGTGGCCGAGACCGGCGCGGCCGTGGCCACGGCGAAGTGCCAGTTGCCGTCGGCGTAGTTCTTGGCGGTCGTGGCCGAACTGTTGACCTCAAAAATCCTGTTCGGGTAGACGCCGAACACGACGTGTCCGGCCGCATCGAGCCACATGTGGCGATCCCACATGTGTGGGGAGGCATTCGACCGCAGCGTGGTGAAGCCTATGACCGATCCGCTGGTTGTGGTCTTGAACCACCCGGCAATGGAGAAGGTCTGTGGTCCCGGTGATGCGTAGAAGGCCGTCGGCGGGCCCCGCGCCGTCCGGACCCAGCCGGTCGTGCCGTTGAAGGTCGTCGCAGCGTCGCCGATGGGTCCTGAAGCGTCTACGCCGAGTGCGCCCTTTCCGGTCCCCGTGTTGGTGCCGGGGTTGTTGGACGCGTCCCGGTAACTCGTCCCGGCGCTGTTGGCGACCACGTTGGCGATGGCGCCCGAGTACAGGGATGTGCCGGTGTCCTGCAGCGGCCAGTAGGAGGTCGGGGCGTTGGCGAGGACCTGAGTCGAGAATCCGGACTGCGTCGTCTGGCTGGCGAGCGAAGTGACCGCTGCCGCGCTGAGAGCAGTCGGGAACACCGCTTCGTCGGCGATGTCGCCCCCGAAGAAGTCGGTCGTGGGCAGGTTGGCGAACGCCGAACCGACCGCACCGCCCCAGCCCAGATGCCAGTAGCCCGTGTAATTCAGCGTGGCCTTGGCCCCGGTGGAGGTACTGGTGCTGTCCAACGCCCCATTGATGTAGAGGGCCATACCGTTGGTCGTCGACTTGGTGGCCACGACGAGATACCAGGTGCCGGCCGCCAGCGCCGACCCTGCGGTTGCCTGCAACGTGGTGACGTCGTTGCCGAAGTCCAGACGCCCGGCGGCATCGGTCCATACCATGCGGTCTGCGCTCGATGCCGCCCCGTTTGACTGGGTGCTGGTGGCCCCGAGCACGACCCCGTCGAGTACAGAGGGCTTGATCCACGCCATCAGCGTGTAATCGGTGGGCATGGTGAGGCCGGACAGGGTCTCTCCCCAGCCGGTGGAGCCGTCGAAGGCAACCGAAGCCGCCGTGCCGGTGTAGGGGCTCGGTCCGGTCGCGCCGTAGGTCACACCGCCGAGTGGGAGGCCGGTGTTGGTACCCGCCGCCGACGTGTCGGCGAATTGTTGGACGCCACAAGTACCGCCGGTGGCCACCGACGCCGATGTCGGCGCTACCGATCCCTGGTTACCGAGCGTGGTGGTCGACGCCGAGCCCACGGTGGTCGAAAGCGGATACGTCGCGCATGTCGCCTGGTTGGTCGTGATCCCCGCCGCCGAGTTCGACGACGACAGGCAGTTGGTGCCCCCGATCGTGTCGGAGAGCAACTGGGTCCCGCTCCCGAACGTACCGACTCCGGAGATCTGGCCGGAGAAGCCAGCGCCCCAGCCGATCAGTGACCCACTCAGAAGGGCGACCACCCCGAGGAGGATCAACGGGCCAAGAACGGGACTGACCCAGGGTTGCCCCTGGGTCAGTCCACTCCGCATCAGTTTCATTTGATCGCCACTCTGTGAGTTCACGGCTCATGAGAGCCGACTTTCGGGACTACTGACCGAGGGTGTAGGTCATGGTCGCGTTGGCCGCGAGGCCCTGGTCGGCGTTGGTCGCCGACGCGTCGAGCTGCGTCGTTATGGTGAGCCCGACGCTCGCACCGGATGCCAGCGAGGCGGCCAGGGTGAACGGGCTGGCCGAGGCCAAGGTGACGAGGTTGTTGGCGGTCGACGGTGCGGGGCACGCACCCACGGCCGCCGGGTACAAGCACTTCCCTGCGGTCGTGTTGTAGATGGTGATGTCGACCTTGCCGCAGAAGCCGGCGGTGTCGCTACCCGATGACAGGGGGTTGAGGACGGACGCTCCGTACGGGGCGGCGACGGCCGAGCAGGCTCCGGTGGTGAGGGTGAGCCCACTGGCTGAATTGATCGAGCCCTGGTTGGTCAGTGTCACCGTCGACGTCTGGTTGACCTGAGGCACATTGGTCGTGCCAGCGCCGAGGTCACTGCCAGGACAGGCGGCATTGATGTTGGTGGTGATACTGCCGGCCGAGTTGCCGCTCGAGAGGCAGGTCCCCGACGCATTCGTCTTCGACAGCAGCAACGTGCCGGTCTGGAAGGTGCCGCTGCCACCGACTTGGGCGGAGAACGTGGTCACACCGAGGGTGACGACGGCGGTCAGCCCCAAGGCGGCCACGCCGAGAAGGGCCGCAATCAGCCCGCCTTTTCGTGACTTCTTTTCCGAATCCATTGGTCTCCTCCGACGAAAGGCGCTTGACGGCAGATCGACGACCCACCTGGATCCATGTATCGACCAGTCCTCGAGAAACTTGACAACAGATGGTGTCGCCTCCCACTACTCGCCCAAAACACCCAGGTGGAGCCACAAATTTGGTCGCATTCGGCCATTGGGCGCGGATTGAGGGACCCCACCGCCGGGCCGTTGGGACCGCGGGGGCGTGGTTCCTCGACCGCTCCTATCTCACCCGGGGAGGCCGGTCTGGCGGACCGTGACGTTGAGACGCCCGCTCCCGACGCCGAGCGAGGGGTCGCCGGTGCCCGCCACCACCTGTGGCACGCCGTGGAAGGCCCGCCGCGAAGCCCCGCCGAACACGAAGAGGTCCCCCGAGTCGAGCTCCACGTCGGTCCAGGGCCGACCGCGGCCGGCGACGGTCCCGAAGCGGAACACCCCGGTGTCCCCCAGGCTGAGCGATACCACCGGAGCCGGGCTCAACTCTTCCCGGTCGGCGTGCATGCCCATCCGGGCGCGGGGCCCGTACCAGTTGACCAGGGCCACATCGGGCTCATATCGCTCGGTGCGTCCGGCAGCTCCGGTGGGCTCCGGCCCGAGGACCGTGGCGTCGACGGCATCGGCGTCGGCGACCGCCCGGCGGCCCAGATCGCCCAGCCAGGCGGGGAAGGCGGCCACCGGCCGGCCGTCCCCGTCGTCCACGGTCCTCGAGTAGCGGTACGGGTACCAGTGCCATCCCAGACAGACGATCTGCACGGACATCGTCCCGCCACTCGGCATGCGAGGCGATCGGAAACCCCCGGCCCCCTCGGACCACGTCCGGCACCAACCGACCAGCTCACGCTGACGGTCTCCGTCGAGCCAACCGGGGAGGTGGACGGCGCCCGGGGCAACCACCACCGGCTCTCGATCGAACAGCCCGGTCACCGGATGGCCCGGGTCACCCGCACGGCCGGTACTACCGACCGGCCGGCCGGCAACTCGGGCACGGCCGGTAGCCCTCCGCTTTGGCCTCGGCCAGCGAGCGGAAGCCGCGGCGGCGCTCCCCACCGACCGAGAGCATCCGGTGGCAGGTCGGCATGCAGACCACCCGGCCGGCGTCGTCGCCCACGTAGTTTGCCCCCTGGCGCACCATCGAAAGGACCAGGTCCACATCGACTCCCTCGCCGTCGAGCAATTGTCGCTTGAGCCCACGGCCGAACCCGTACTGACCCATGTCGCCATCGGACCGGATCACCCGGTGGCAGGGGATCAGGACGGGAACGGGATTGTGGCCGAGGGCGGTGCCGACCGCCCGGACCGCCCGGGGCCGGTTTATCCGGTGGGCGATCCACGAGTAGGGACGGACCTCGCCCGGCGGGATCTCCAGGGCGGTACCGAGCACATCCTGTTCGAAAAGGGTCCGGCCGCTGAGATCGAACCGGAGGTCGAGGGCGCTGCCGGTCCGCAGGGCCTCCCCGACCCCGTCCGGAGGACCATCGGCGGCGAGGAGGGGACGGCCGAACCGGTGGCGGAAGGCCCTGGCGAACTCGCCCGCGCCCGAGACACTCGGCGCCGGCACGACGCTCGAGATACCGGCGTTGCTGAAGGCGACGTAGACGTCGACGGTCGGACCTTCGACGTAGGCCCAGTGGGCCACGATCCGTTCGGCCAGATCGGGGGGCGCCGGGACGGAGAGCACCGACAAGGCGCTGATCAGTCGTCGGTCATCGGTGGCGGTCATCGGAGTGCTCCTCCATCGGTCGCTTCGCGGATCCCTGCACCCGGTTCGCCCGGCCGGAGCCGGGCCAGCCCGCGGCTGATCAGGGACTTGACGGTTCCGGTCGGGCACCCCATCACCTCGGCGACCTCCCCCACCGGGAGATCGCCGATGTACCGGAGCACCACCGCGATCCGCTGGCGCTCTGGCAGCCCGACGAGCATGGCGGCGAGGCGGTCGCCGTCAGCGTGGACCTCGACCCGGTGCTCGACGCCGGGGAGCACATCGACGTGATCTGCGTCCGGGAAGGCATTCGAGGACACCGTGGCGGGCCGGCGGGAGGCGGTACGGCGCTGATTCCGCCACTGGTTGACCACGATGGCCGTCAGCCAGGCCCGGGGCTGCAGCGTCTCGAGCCGCTCGTGGTCGAAGCCGGAAAGCGACCGGTAGGCACGGAGGAAGGCCTCGGCGACCAGGTCCTCGGCGTCGTGGCGCCGGCCGGTGAGCCGGAGCGCCGTCGAGTAGACCCGATCCCGATGTTCCTCGAACAGGGTCATGAACACCGCGTCCACCTCCGACGCCGGCACTTCCGACTGCAGGACCTTGTCCGGCGGCAGGGGGCCGGGGGCAGGACAGGCGGTGGAGGTGGGGACCGCGTACATGCCCTTCTCAACACCGGCGGGCGCGGTTCGGTTGCGCACGACCAAAACCCTGGCACAACCGCCGGGCCTCAGGCCGAGGTGGGGATCTCCTTCTTGGCCAACCAGCGGAGCCGGGCGGCCCGGGCGTCCCACGAGTAGACCACCGCCGTGCCGGCCAGGCGGTCGTGCAGCGCATGGCGGTCGCGGTTGGTGAGGATGCCGATGAACCCCAACCCGAGGAGCAGGAAGCTGAGGGGGAGCGTCAGGGTCCGGACCACCGCCTGTCGGGGGCCGATGGGAGACCCGTCGGTCCTGACCACCCGGATCCCGAGGAGGGCCATCCCGATGGTCTTCCCGCCCGACGCCCATTGGTAGGCGAAATAGACGAACTCCCAGACCACCAGCGCGACCAGCGAGACGATCTGGTGGCTGCTGAGGGAGAAATTGTGCCCGCTGACCAGCTGGACGGAGAAGGCCAGGGCGGCCGCGCCGAGGGTGAACAGGCCCCACGAGGCGCCCACGTCGGCGCCGAACGCCACCAGCCGGCTGACCGCCCCGGCGTAGTGGCCCTGTCGGCCCTCGATGGGAGCGACGGTGGAGGCCGGGGCCATCAGCCGGCCCCCGCGGTGAGCTCGGCCCGAACCTGGGGTGGGCCTACCAGGGTGGGCGGGCCGAGGGGCAGGTCCTCCGCATGGCGGCGGAGGACGCGGTTGACCAGGCGGCCGAAGAAGTCGTCGAGGCCGACTCCCTGGGCCCTGACCACGTCCAGCACCTCCGAGGCCACCCCGCTGGTCGACCTGGCGATGATCGAGCCGAGCTCGGTCCTCTCCATCAGCCCGTCGATGTCGACCCGTTGGATGATCTTCTCGACATCGACACGCTCGATGATCTTCTCGACGTCCACCCGGTCGATCAGCTTGTCGACGTCGACCCGGCTGACCACCGAGTCCACGTCGACCCGGGCCACCAGGGCGTCCACATCGATCCGCTGGAGGAGCGCATCGATGTCGATGGCATCCATCACCACGTTCACGACCCGCTCCGCCACCGCTTGGGCGAACTGCTCCATGCGACTGCTGCCGGGCACCGGGCTCATGCGGGGCGGATCGCTGACCGTCGGGACATGGCCCACAGTTTCCCATCGGAGGGCCCTGCGGTCTGGGACGGTCGCGCCGTCCGGCCGCCCTCCCCGGACCTGCAGGTGGTCAGGACGGCGAGTTTGACTTCAGCGCCTCGAGGGCCCGGTCGGCGTGCAGGCTCATCCGCACCTCGCTCTGGATCACGTCGATGATCCGGAGATCGGGCCCGATGACGAACGTGGCCCGCTTGGTCGGCGAGATCATGGTGAACCGCCGTCGCACCCCGTACTGCGTCGCCACCGCCCCATCGGGATCGGAGAGGAGCGGGAAGTCAAAGGAGTGCTTGTCGGAGAACCGCTTCTGCTTCTCCACCTGGTCGGCGCTGATTCCCACCCGCTGGGCGCCGGCGGCCTCGAACTCCGCCTTCATGTCGCGGAAGTGGCAGCTCTCGGCCGTGCAGCCCGGGGTCATCGCCGCCGGGTAGAAGAACAGCACGACCGGGCCTTTGGTGGCCAGGTCGCTCAGCCTGGTGGGGGTGCCGTCCTCGTCGGGGAGCTCGAAGTCGGGTGCCAGGTCGCCCTTCTGCATGGGTCCGAGGCTACCGGGATGCGCCCATGGGTGCCGCGGCCTTCAGGGGGGGTGACGCGGGTCGCGCCGGGACGACCTCCCCGTAAGATGCGGCGACAGGCATGCCCGACCAACCCGGGCGCGCCCCCGATGGTCGGGGTGGGAAGGCCCGTGGACCGCGCCGCTCCACCCCGATCCTCGCCCCCAGACAGCTCCCGCCACCGGGCAACTCCCGGGACGACCAGACAGGAAGCCCCCTCCTTGCAGTACTCGATCGAGGCCGACACGCTGAAGAAGACGTTCACCGGCAAGCACGAGGTGCGCGCCCTCGACGGGGTGAGCTTCGGGGTGGCCGAGGGAACGGTCTTCGGACTACTCGGGCCCAACGGGTCGGGCAAGACCACCGCGGTCCGGGTGCTGACCACCATCCTCAGAGCCGACAGCGGGACGGCCCGGGTGCTCGGTCACGACGTGGAACGGCGGGCCAATCTCGTCCGCAGCCTGATCGGGTTGGCCGGGCAGTACGCCGCCGTCGACGAGAACCTCACCGGTCGGGAGAACCTCGAGATGGTGGGCCGTCTCAACCACCTGGGCCGGTCGCAGGTGACCGGCCGGGCCAAGGACCTGCTGGAACAGTTCGACCTCGCCGACGCCGGTGACCGCATCCTCAAGACCTACTCGGGAGGCATGCGGCGTCGGCTCGACCTGGCTGCCGCCCTGGTGGCCAGGCCCACGGTGCTGTTCCTCGACGAGCCGACCACCGGGCTCGACCCGCAGAGCCGCAACGACCTCTGGGAGGTCATCGAGAGCCTGGTCGGCGGGGGTACTACCGTGCTGCTCACCACCAAGTACCTCGAGGAGGCCGACCGGCTGGCCGACACCCTGGTCGTACTCGACCACGGTCGGGTCATCGCCGAGGGCACGCCGGAGGCACTGAAGGCCGACCTCGGGGCCACCGTGCTCGAGGTCGGGTTGGAGAGCCTCGAAGAGGCCCGGCGGAGCGCCGTGCTCTTCGACGCCCTCGGAACCCACACGCCGGTGGTCAACGGCACGGTGGTGGAAGTGACGGTGGACAACGGCCCGGAATCGGCCATGCTCGGCCTGCGCTCCCTCGACCAGGAGGGGATCATCCCCAGCGCCTTCACCCTGCGCGAGCCCAGCCTCGACGATGTCTTCTTGGCCCTGACGGGGCGCCGGACCGAGAACGAGACCCCGTCCACCGAGGACGAGACCGCCCAGAAGCGTCGCCGCGGCCGCCGGCGCCGGGCGGGCCAGGCCATGCCGATTGCCACGGGAGAGCTCCAGTGACCACCACCATCAGCGCCCCGACCATCTCGGGTGCACCCCACTCCGACAACGTCATGACCCGCGCCCGGTGGGCGATGGTCGACACCTGGACCATCACCAAGCGGAACATCTTGACCTACACCCGCATCCCCGAGGCGCTGTTCTTCTCGACCGTGCAGCCGATCATGTTCGTGCTGCTCTTCGTCTATGTGTTCGGCGGATCGATCCACACCCCGGGCACGACCTACGTCAACTACCTGATGCCCGGTATTTTCGTCCAGACCGTCGCCTTCGGGTCGGTACAGACCAGCATCGGTTTGGCCGAGGACCTCCAGAAGGGGATCATCGAGCGATTCCGGGCCCTGCCCATGGCCCGCTCGGCGGTGCTCACCGGCCGGACCACCGCCGACCTGGCCCGCAACATCCTCACCATCATAATCGTCACGGTCGTCGGCTTCATCGTCGGCTTCCGGCCCACCACCGGCGTCCTCGCCTATCTGGCCGGGATCCTGGTGATCCTGATGTTCGCCTACGCGCTGTCGTGGGGCTTCGCGGTGATCGGGCTGTCGGCCCCGAACAGCGAGGTCGCCCAGGTCGTGTCCTTCCCGATCCTCTTCCCGCTGGTCTTCGCCTCCTCCGCCTTCGTGCCGGTGTCGCAGATGCCGGGCTGGCTACAGGGATTCGCCACGTACCAGCCGGTGAGCGTCACCATCTCCGCCTGCCGCGCCCTCATGCTGGGCGGACCCACCGCCAAGTGGGTCGTGCAGTCAGTGCTGTGGGCCGCGGTACTCCTCGTGGTGCTCGTCCCGCTGGCCGTCCACCGCTACCGCACCCGCACCTGAAGCCCGGACTTGAGGCCTGCGGGATGCCGGGTCGCAGTCTTCCGAGGTGGCCCGCTCGCCAGGGGCCGGTCCGGCACAGCAGAATGGGACGTATGGCACCAACCACCACCTCCCCGGCCGGCCTCGACTCCTTCGGGGCGCGGAGCAGCCTGGCCGTCGGTGACGCCACCTACGAGATCCACCGGATCCACGCGCTGGCCGACCGCTTCGACGTGTCCCGACTTCCCTACTCGATCAAGGTGGTGCTCGAGAATCTGCTCCGCCACGAGGACGGTCGGGCCGTCCAGGCCGCCGACGTCGAGGTCGTCGCCGGTTGGGGCAACCATCCCGAGCGCCACGGGCTCGGCGGCCAGGACGCATCCGAGATCGCCCTCACCCCCGAGCGGGTGCTCATGCAGGACTTCACCGGCGTCCCCGCGGTGGTCGACCTGGCGGCCATGCGGGACGCACTCGGCAAGCTCGGTGGGGACCCGGCCGAGGTCAACCCGCTGGTGCCCGTCGAACTGGTCATCGACCACTCGGTGATCGCCGAGGCTTCGGGTGGGGCGGGCGCCTACGACCGGAACGTGGACATCGAGTACCAGCGCAACATCGAGCGCTATCAGCTCCTGCGCTGGGCCCAGCAGGCATTCGACGGATTCCGGGTGGTGCCGCCCGGCACCGGGATCTGCCACCAGGTCAACCTCGAGTACCTGTCGCGGGTGGTCTTCGCCACCGACGACGGCCGGGCGTACTGCGACACCCTGGTCGGCACCGATTCCCACACCACCATGGTCAACGGGCTCGGGGTACTGGGCTGGGGGGTGGGGGGCATCGAGGCGGAGGCCGCCATGCTGGGCCAACCGCTGTCCATGCTCCTGCCACCGGTGGTCGGCTTCCGACTCACCGGAGCACTCGGCCAGGGCACCACCGCCACCGACCTGGTGCTCACCATCACCCACCTCCTGCGCCAGCACGGCGTGGTCGGCAAGTTCGTCGAGTTCTACGGTCCCGGTGTGGCCGCCGTCCCCCTGGCCAACCGGGCCACCATCGGCAACATGTCCCCCGAGTACGGTGCCACCTGCGCCATCTTCCCCGTGGATGAGATCACCCTGGACTATCTGCGCTTCACCGGGCGCGACGACCGACACGTCGACCTGGTGGAGGCCTACACCAGGGAGCAGGGCATGTTCCATGTGGCCGGAGGCGTCGAGCCGGTCTTCTCCGAGACCATCGAGTTGGACCTCTCGACGGTGGTCCCGAGCATCGCCGGGCCGACCCGGCCCCAGGACCTGGTCACGCTGGCCGGCGCCGGGACCTCCTTCCGGAGCGCCCTCGGACGGGACCAGCGGTCGGGCACCGCCTCTCTGGCTGGTGGGGCGGCGGAGGTGGGGGACGGGTCGGTGGTGATCGCTGCCATCACCAGCTGCACCAACACCTCCAATCCACAGGTCATGGTGGCGGCCGGGCTCATTGCCCGCCGCGCCGTCGCCCGTGGCCTCCAGCCCAAGCCGTGGGTGAAGACGACCCTGGCCCCCGGCTCGCGGGTGGTCATGGACTACCTGGACCGTGCCGGGCTCACCGAGCCGCTGGCCCGGATCGGCTTCGACCTGGTCGGCTTCGGCTGCACCACCTGCATCGGGAACTCGGGCCCGCTACTGCCGGGCGTGGCCGAACTCGTGCACGAGCACGACCTCTCGGTGGCCTCGGTGCTGTCGGGCAACCGGAACTTCGAGGGCCGGATCCACCCCGAGGTGCGGATGAACTACCTGGCGTCGCCGCCCCTGGTCGTGGCCTACGCACTGGCCGGCACCATGGACATCGACCTCACCACCGACCCGATCGGTCACGGGGCCGAGGGCGAGCCGGTCTACCTGGCCGACCTGTGGCCGCCGGCCGAGGAGGTCACCGAGGCCATCCGGACCTCGATCAGCTCCGACATGTTCCGCCGGCGCTACGGGGCCGTGTTCGACGGCGACGACCGGTGGCAGGCGGTCGAGACGGCGACCGGCGACACCTTCGACTGGGACCGGGACTCGACCTACGTCCTGGCCCCCCCCTTCCTGGACGACCTGTCCATGACGCCGAACCCGGTGACCGACGTGGCCGGGGCGCGCGTCCTCGCCAAGCTCGGCGACAGCGTCACCACCGACCACATCTCGCCCGCCGGCAACATCAGCCCCTCCACACCGGCCGGCCACTACCTGGCCGAGCACGGCGTCGAGCGCAACGACTTCAATTCCTACGGGACCCGCCGGGGCAACCATGAGGTGATGGTGCGGGGCACGTTCGCCAATGTCAGACTGCGGAACCAGTTGGCGCCGGGCACCGAAGGGGGCTTCACCGTCCATCTCCCCGGCGGCGAGGAGACGACGATCCACGAGGCCGCCCGGCGCTATGCCGAGCAGAGCATCCCCCTGGTGGTGCTGGCCGGCCGCGAGTACGGATCAGGATCCTCGCGCGACTGGGCGGCCAAGGGCACGGCCCTGCTCGGGATCCGAGCGGTCATCGCCGAGGGCTACGAACGCATCCACCGCTCCAACCTGATCGGGATGGGGGTGCTCCCGCTCCAGTACGTCGACGGTCAGGGCGCCTCCTCGCTCGGCCTCACCGGACGCGAGGTCTTCGCCGTCAGCGGGCTCGGGCCCCTCAACCAGGGGATCACCCCGAAGACGGTGGCCGTTCGGGCGGAGGACGGCGACCGGGTCGTCGAGTTCGAGGCCCGGTTGCGGATCGACACCCCGATGGAGGCCGAGTACTACCGCCACGGCGGAATACTGCCGTACATGCTCCGTCAGATGGCCGGGTGAGCCCTGGCCGGTGACCGGGAAGGGGTCGGTGGTGACGAGGCCGCGGCGACGAACCGACGGAGGACTCGGCGTCCCACCGTCTCCACCTCGGCCAGCCCGGGTCCGTCCAGGGTGACGCCCGCCGGGAGGTGGGCCCGCCACGCCTCGGCCGATGGCCGGTCCACCTCGACGTGGAATTGGAGGCCGTAGGCGCCCGGTCCCCATCGGAAGGCCTGGTGGGGGAAGGCCCGCGTACCGGCCAGGTGGACGGCGCCGGCGGGCATCGAGAAGGTGTCCTGGTGCCAGTGCACGCAGGGGACGGCGGTCGCCGCCAGCCCCCCGTACTCCGGGCCGAGGACCGGGTCACGTCGGCCGGCGGGGGTCAGCTCGACCCGCCCGAGGCCGACCTCGGGCTCTGTGCCCCTGCTCACCTCCGCGCCGAGGGCGACGGCCAGCTGCTGGGCGCCCAGGCAAACGCCGAGCACCGGTGTGCCATCGTCCACCGCCGCGCCCATCAATACCCGCTCCGCCTCCAGCCAGGGGTGGAGGGCGAGATCATGGACACCCATCGGACCCCCGAGCACCACCAGTCCGGCGAACGACCCGCGGTCGGGCAGATCCTCACCGCGGTCGGGGCGGACCACCCCGAAACCGCGCCCGGCCTCGCGGAGCACGTCCCCGATGAGGCCCGGGCCCTCGTGCTCCACGTGCTGGATGATCGACCACCGGCCGCCACCCACTAGGCCGTGTTCACCACATGGAACGACTCGGCCAGCCTTCCGTCCGCCAGGCCCGCCGCCGAGGCAGTGCCGGACATCCACGTCCGGAGCAGTGCCTCGAGGTGGTCGCCGTCGCCGACCTGACTCCGGTGGGACCGGAGGGCGGCCAGCTTGCGATCGAACTGGTCGGTGACATCAACCGCCCGGTCGGCGCGATCGGTGGCCATCACCCAGAGCTCTGGCACCGAGTGGGGCTCCAGCCCCTCCTCGAGGAGCTCGGGGAAGGCGAACGGGTTCCGGGCATCGGGGTAGACGGCGCAGGTGGCGGCCTCGCCCGCCGCCAGATGGTCGGGATGGCTCGCATAGATGCGGGTCCAGTTCCGCTCCGGCGACTGGGCGACCACCCGGTCGGGCCGGAACCGGCGGATGACGCCGCTGATGGCCCGGCGAAGGTCGAGGTCGGCCAGGAGCCGGCCGTCGGGGAAGCCGAGGAAGGTCACATCGGCCACCCCGACCACCTTGGCCGCCGACGTCTGCTCCTCCCGGCGCAGCTCCGCCATGGCGGCACGCGACACCGAGCGATCGGATCCGCCGGCGTCGCCGTCGGTGCAGATGCAGTAGGCCACCTCGACGCCGGCGTCGGTCCACGAGGCGACCGACCCGGCGACCCCAAAGTCCACGTCGTCCGGATGGGCGGTGACCACCAGGATCCGCCGCGCCCCCTCGGGTCCGGGGTCGACCACAGGCGGCTGTGGGGATCGGCTCTCGGGCACCGCGACCTCTCAGCCTGCGGTGGGCTGCCACCCGGCCAGATCTGACAGCCGGGTATCGTTGGAGAAGATCTCGACGATGGGTGACCGCAGCCCGATCCGGGCCTGGATCCGTTCGATCTCGAGGATCTGGTTCCACTGGACCAGAGTGACCACCAACCCGGCCTCGCCGGCCCGGGCGGTCCGCCCCGAACGGTGAAGATAGGCCTTGTGGTCCTCGGGCGGATCGAAGTGGACGACCACGTCCACCATGTCGATGTCGAGCCCGCGGGCGGCGACGTCGGTGGCGACCAGGGCCGGAAGCCTGCCGGCGCTGAACTCCTTCAGGGTCCGCTCGCGGTTGACCTGACGGAGGTCGCCGTGGATGGCGTCGGCCTTGACCCCCTCCTTCCGGAGCTGCTCGACCAGCCGGTCGGCACCCCGCTTGGTCCTGACGAACACCAGGGTCTTCTCCGAGTTCCGGCAGATGGCGGCACAGACCTTGACCCGGTCCATCTGGTGCACCTCGAGGAACCGGTGCTCCATGGCGTCGACCGTGGTGTTGGGTGACGCCACCTCGTGGAGGACGGGATCGGTCAGGTACCGGCTGACCAGCCGGTCCACCGCCCCGTCGAGCGTGGCGGAGAACAACAGGGTCTGGTGCTCCCGCTCGAGACGACGGAGCACCCACTCGA
>Ga0307372_10004507_pt1 | contig 21413 bp, 23 predicted proteins | sample OX1MG_FD_202533 | JGI IMG/M metagenome (GOLD analysis project Ga0307372, IMG submission 202533) | Soil microbial communities from Risofladan, Vaasa, Finland - OX-1 | ecosystem: Environmental > Terrestrial > Soil > Coastal area > Acid sulfate soil | place: Finland: Risofladan, Vaasa | collected...
GGAGGCGTCCCTATCATCACCGTCGCGGGGTGGAGCAGCGGCAGCTCGTCGGGCTCATAACCCGAAGGTCGGCGGTTCGAATCCGTCCCCCGCAACCAATCGCGACCCTTGAAACCCCGGACACTGGTCCGGGGTTTCTCGTTGTCGGCCGCCGCGCCGCCGTCCGCACCCCCACTGTCGCCCGCCGGCTCCGTGGCCCGGCCCTACTCCCAGCGGAAGGTCCGCGTCGCAAGGCCGGTCGCCGCAAGACCCCAGGCAGCGAGGACGACGAGCGAACCGAGCGGGTCGCCCGCCTGCGCTCCGACACCGATCCGGAGCGCATCGGAGAGGGCCGCCGCCGGAAGCAGCCGGGCGACCATGGCCAGCAGGGACGGCAACTGGTCGATCGGGACCACGACGCCACCGAGCAGAAGGAGGACGAGATAGAGGCCGTTCGCTCCGGCGAGCGTCGCCTCCGCGCGAAGGGAGCCCGCCATGAGCAGGCCGAGGCCGGCGAACGCGAGGGTGCCGAGGAGCACGGCAGCCACCACGACGAGGGCCGATGACGACGAACCCGGCGCCCATCCGAAGGCGACGCTCGCGATGACGACGAGGAACGCGAGCTGCACCGCCTCGACCGCGAGCACGGCGAGGATCTTCGCGGCCACGAGGCCGCTCCGCGACAGCGGCGACCCACCGAGTCGCTTGAGGACGCCGTATGAGCGCTCGTAGGCGGTCGCGATGCCGAGGTTCACGAGGCTCGTCGAGATGATCGCGAGGGCGAGGATGCCCGGCACGAGGAAGTCGATCTGCCGCCCGGTCCCGGGCGGCAGGACAGTGACCGACGAGAAGAAGACGAGCAGGACGACCGGGATCACGAGCATGACGAGGAGGTTCTCGCCGCGTCGCGATGTCAGCCGCAACTCCATCGCGGTCTGGGCGAGGATCGAGCGTCGCCGTGGCGCGACGGTCCCGGGACCGGGCGCCCATCGGCTCGGAGTCGCGGCGCTCATGCCGCCGCCTGCGGGTCGTCGCTGCCGCCGACCAGCTCGAGGTACCGCTCCTCGAGCGTCCCACCACTCGTCCGCAGCTCGACGATGAGCCGGTCCCGGGCGAGACACGCCGCCGCGAGACGCTCGATGAGCGCCGGCGACGGAGGAGCGCCGCTCAGCCGGTGCGCGCCGCCCGACCCGTCCGCCTTGATCGCGACGACGTCGGGACCGCCGAGTGACGAGACGAGCGCCGCGCGGTCCGCCTCCGTCAGGGGTCCATCGAGGCGGAACCGGATCGTCGGCGCAGCAGCGACGCCGAGCTCCGCCGGTGGGCCGAGCGCGACGAGGCGGCCGCGAGTCACGATCGCGACGCGGTCGGCCAGTCGTTCGACATCCGCCAGCTCGTGCGTCGTGAGGACGACGGTGACGCCGGCGTCGCGCAGCTCGGTGATGAGCGTCCGCGTCGTGGCCTTCGCGGCAGGGTCCATGCCGGCGGTCGGCTCGTCGAGGAAGACGAGCTCCGGACGGCCGATGAGCGCGAGTGCCAGCCCGAGCCGTTGGCGCTCGCCGCCGGACAGGACCTTGTAGCGGGTGTGCGCGGCCTGCCGCAGGCCGACCAGGTCGAGCAACTCGGCGGGGTCGTGCCGCGAACCGTGGAACCGGGCGTAGAGACGGAGGATCTCGAGCGGCCGCGCCTGTGGATAGATGCCGCCGGACTGCAGCATCAGGCCGACCCGCCCGGTGAGCGCGGCTCCGGCTCGCCATGGGTCGCGACCGAGGACGGCGACCGAGCCGCCGTCGGCGCGCCGGTAGCCCTCGAGGATCTCGATCGTGGTGGTCTTGCCCGCCCCGTTCGGCCCGAGCAGGGCGAACAGTTCGCCGGGCCGGACCTCGAGCGTGAGTCCGTCGACGACGGCTCGGCCGTCGTACCGCTTGACGAGCCGATCCAGCGAGACCGCAGCGAGCGCCGGGTGGGCGATCAAGAGCCGATCGCGCTGTACTGACGCTCGAAGTCGTCGAGCGTGAGCTCGCCGATCTGGCGCGATCGGATCACCCCGCTGCGGTCGATGAAGTACGACTGCGGCGGGGCCACGACGCGATAGGCGTTCGCCAGCGTGCCATTCGGATCCAGGACGCTCGGCCAGCTGGCGCCGAACGACGTCACGAACGCCTTCGCCGATCCGGCGTCGTCCTGGAAGAGCACCCCGACGATGACGAGGTCGGGGTGTCGGGCGAGCGCGTCCTTGAAGAGCGGGAACTCGGACCGGCATGGCACGCACCAGCTCGCCCAGAAGTTCACGAGGACCGGGTGACCGCGGAACGAGGCGAGGTCGAGCGCGGTGCCGTCGAGCGTCGTCCCGCGCAACGGCGGCGCGAACTGCCCCACGTCGATCCCGACGCCTGGCGAACTCGACGTCGCGGGCGCGGCCCCCGATGAGCATCCAGCGACGACGCTCGCCAGCACGAGGATCGCCGCGGCGGCGTGCGCGACGAAGCGCGGTCGACCGCGCCCAGGATATCGTTCGATGCGCGTGGGATGCCCCTGCGCTACTTGACCGTGATCGTCCCGGTCATCGTCGGATGGACCTTGCAGATGAAGGAGTACGTCCCGGGGGCGAGCGCGGGCACCTGGTAGATCGTCGTCGTGACACCGGTGACGATCGCCCCGACGAACGCGTTGCTTCCGTTGGGGTCGCGGATGTCGACGTCGTGGGGCGTGCCCGGATCGAGGTTCTGGAACGCGATCGTGAACGGGCGGTTCGCCGGGGCGGTGACCGTCGGGGTCGTGAACGAGATGTTCTGGGCGGTGATCGTGACGTCGGCCGCGACCGCGGACGGGCTCGCGACCGGCCCGCCCGAGCCGCCGCTCGCGCTCGGGGAGCCGGAGGCGCCGGGTGCCGCCGCGCCGGCCGACGAGCCGCCTGGCGGAAAGACGCCCGTCTGGACCGCCGCCGCGAACAGCAGGATGACGGTGAAGAACGCGAACAGCCGGGCCGGGAAGCGCGGCGCCGGCGGGTTGCGCAGGTGGCCGGTCCGGTCCGCCTCCTCGGTCAGCCGGTATTCGGTCCCCGCGGCCGGCAGCCAGCGAAGGAGTCCGATCACGAGGCAGGCGACGGCCGCGATGAGGACCCAGCCGCCGAGGACGAACCCGGCGAACAGGATCGCCGCGGAGATGGCCGAGATGACCGGCAGGAACGACGGCCCGGGGAGGTGGACTCCGGCGGGCGGCCCGCTCGAGCCGACGACCGCCGGGACCGTCGCGGCGCCGGCGAGATGGTCGTAGTCGCGCATCCCCTCGCGGAGCCAGTAGAGGAGGGTGAGGACGAGCGCGCCGAAGCCGAGGAGCAGCACCGCCCCGCCCCACACGAAGCCGAAGAACAGGAGGCCGACACCTGCCGCCGCGAAGACCGGCGCGAACGACGGACCGGGCATGTGGACGCCCGACGGCGGGACGGGATCGAGTCGCGGCATGCCTCGTTGAGCGGGTCCGACCGTGGCGTAGGCCCTGACGACCATGAGCAGCCACAGGACGACGATCGCCGCGAGCGCGACGGGCAGGAGCGCGATCAGCCCGCCCCAATCCGGGATGATGAGCCTGGAGAGGACGTCGAGGATCGACGACCACACGCTCTGGATCTGCGCCATCGTCGCTGCCTTCGGAAGTCCGCGAGCCTAGCGATCGTCCGGCGTGCCCACGACGAGGGCGTACGCGGCGATCGACATGGCGACCCCGAGGAGGACGAGGGTCGTGGTCCCACCGGCGTCCCGGCTGAGCAGGTAGTAGATCACCCCGATGGCGACGAAGACCAGGCCGACCCCGATCGCGTTCCGCGGATGCTTGAGCCGCATCGACGCCTCCTAGTGGGTCGGGAGAACGTAGAGAAGCGAGAACAGGGCGACCCAGACCACATCGACGAAATGCCAGTAGATGGAGGTCGCCTCCACCGCGTCGTGATGGCGGGCCGAGAACTGTCCACTCATCGCCCGGTAGAGGACCACGCTCAGCATGATCGTGCCGGCGAGGACGTGGGCGCCATGGAAGCCGGTCAGCGTATAGAACGTCGTCCCGAAGGTCCCGTCCCCGAGCCCGAACCCGAGCTGGCTGTAGTCATACGCCTGGCCGATGAGGAAGGCGATCCCGAGGACGAGGGTCACCCCGATCGCCCTGACGAGGCCCTTCCGATCGTCGCGCCGGATGGCCCAGACGCCGAACTGGCAGGTGAACGAGCTGATGACGAGGACGACCGTCAGGGTGGCCGCGAACCACGGTTCGGCATGGAGGTTGAACTTCTCGGCGATCGGCCCGACCTCGGCCACCGACGGAGGCCAGACCGGTGCGTTCGCCCGCACGTTGAAGTAGGCGGCGAAGAGCCCGGCGAAGAACATGACCTCGGAGCAGATGAACAGGATCATCCCGAGGATCGGGTTGCTGATCCCCCGGTTCCCGTGCTCGAGGGCGTGCGGGTCGTCGTGGCTGACGACGATCGCGGTTCCGCTGGTCACGCCTGGCTCCCGTGGTCGGCGACCCGACCGTGCCGGACGTCGAAGACCGGTCGCTCCGAGCGGATCGGCGGAAGGTGGTCGAAGTTGTACGGCGGCGGCGGCGAGGTCGTCGCCCACTCGAGGGTGTTGCCTTCCCACGGGTCGTCGCCGGCGGGCTCGCCGTTGCGGAGGGTGATGAAGACGTTCCAGAGGAACGGCAGCATCGAGGTCGCGATGATGATGCTGCCGATGGTCGCGACGAGGTTGAGCTGGCTCCAGCCCGCGGTCGATGCGTAGACGGCGATCCGTCGCGGCATGCCGTCGAGGCCGAGCAGGTGCATCGGGAAGAACGTCATGTTGAAGCCGATGAACATGAGCACGAACTGGATCTTGCCGAGTGTCTCGTTGAGCTTCCGGCCGCTCATCTTGGGGAACCAGTAGTAGGTGCCCGCCATGACGCCGAAGACCGAGCCGCCGAAAAGGACGTAGTGGAGGTGCGCTACCACCCAGTACGTGTCGTGAAGGGCGAAGTCGACCGGGACCGCCGCGCTGAAGGCCCCGTCGATGCCGCCGATGAGGAACATCGACAGGAAGCCGAGGGCGAACAGGAGCGGCGTGGAGAACGTCAGCTGGCCGCGGTACAGCGTCGCGATCCAGTTGAACATCTTCACCCCCGTCGGCACGGCGATGAGGAACGTCATGAAGCTGAAGAAGGGCAGGTACACGGCGCCGGTCGTGAACATATGGTGAGCCCAGACCGAGAAGCCGAGGGCGCCGATGCCGGCCGTCGCGAAGACGAACGCCTTGTAGCCGAAGAGCGGCTTGCGCGAGAAGACCGGGAGGATCTCACTGATCATCCCCATCGCCGGCAGGATCATGATGTAGACGGCCGGATGCGAGTAGAACCAGAAGATGTTCTGCCAGAGGATCGCGTTCCCGCCGGTCGCCGGATCGAAGAAGTGGCCGCCGTAGTTGCGGTCGATGAACAGCATGATCAGGCCGCTCGTGAGGACCGGCGTCGCCATGAGTACGAGCACACTGGTGACGAGGACCGTCCAGACCATGATCGGCATCCGGAACATCGTCATGCCTGGGGCTCGCATCTTGAAGATCGTGACGAGGAAGTTCACTGAGCCGAGGATGGAGCTGGTCCCGATCAGGGCCACCGCGACGATCCACAGGTCGGTCCCCATGCCTGAGTAGGCGCGCTGGGCGAGCGGGCTGTACGACGTCCATCCCTCGGCGGCCGCTCCCCCGGGAGTCAGGAAGCCGCTCAGCATGATGATCCCGGCGAGGGGCAGCATCCAGAACGACAGCGCGTTGATCCGCGGAAACGCCATGTCCGGAGCGCCGATCATGAGCGGCACGATGTAGTTCCCGAAGCCCGCCAGCATCGGGATGATGAACAGGAAGATCATGATCGACGCGTGCATCGTGAAGAGCTGGTTGTACAGCTCTGGCGAGATGAGCTTGTTGTCCGGCACGACGAGCTGACTCCGGACTCCCAGGGCGAAGAGACCGCCGATGAGGAAGAACAGGAACGAGTTGATGACGTAGAGGATCCCGATCTTCTTGTGATCGGTGGTCGTCACCCAGTCGTACAGCCCGCTCCGGTATGCGGTGGCGGCAGGCGTCAAGGCGGTCGTCGCCATGGAAGCTCCTTACTTCACCGTGAGCGTGCCGGTCATCGTCGGGTGGACGGTGCACTGGAACGGGTAGGTCCCGGCCGGCAGCGCCGGGACGTCGTAGGTAGTGGTCGTCGGCCCGGTGACGATGGCTCCCTTGAACGCGACGCTGCCATCGGGGTTCTTGATCTCGACGTTGTGCGGCGTTCCAGGGTCGTTGTTGGCGAACTGGATCTGGAACGGTTGGCCGGCCGGCGCGGTCACGTTCGTCGTCGTGAAGGCGATGTTCTGGGCGGTGATCTGGACGCTCGTCCCCGCCGCGCCGCCGGCGCTCGGTGACGGTCCGCCCGGCGTGCCTCCGCCTCCCGCAGGACTGCCGCTCGGTGCCGCCGGCGGGGAGGCCAAGGCCTGGCTGATCTGCTGCTGGAGCCAGGTCTGGTAGTCGGCCATGCTCACTGCCTTCACGTCGAAGGTCATGCCGGCGTGACCGACGCCGCACAGTTCCGCGCACTGGCCGCGGAACGTCTGGTTCACGTCCTGGGCGTCGACCGTGAAGTCGAACTCGTTCGTCCGGCCCGGTACGACATCGCGCTTGAACAGGAACTTGGGGACGTAGAACGCGTGGATGACGTCGGGACTGTAGAGCTCGACCTGGATCGGCACGCCGACCGGCACGACCAGCTCGCCGAAGTTCCCATCGCCGGCCGCGTCCGTGGTGAACAGGGGCCGGCCGTTGCTGCCGAGATAGAGGAAGTTCCAGGAGAAGCGCTTGGCCACCGCCGCCACCCGGACCGCCGGGTCGGCGGTGACCGCATCCACGGAATTGAGCGCCTGCCACGAGATGATGAAGAGGAACAGCACGATGGCTGTCGGGATGACCGTCCAGATCACCTCGATGCGGTTGTTGCCGTGGATCTGCGGCGGAAGCTCGGTATCGGTGGGCTTGCGGCGGTAGCGGAGGACCGCGAAGACGATGAGCCCCTCGACGAAGAAGAAGACGATCGCGCCGATGAGGAAGACGATGTCGTAGAGACTCCGGGTCGTCGCGGCCTGGCTCGTGACGTCCTGGGGCGGATAGAGGGCGGGGATCTGCGAGGCGCACCCGGCGACCAGCAGCGCGATCAGCGGCAGCGCGATGGCTGCGAGGCGGGGAAGCTTCTTCCTCGTCGTCGGCATGCGGGATCCTCGAGTTGTCGGGCGCCGGGCCGTGCCCGATCCAGGTGACAGTCCGGCGGGGTCAGCGAGAGGTCCGCCAGAGCGGCAGGCCGCGGCCATGATACCCGAGCCGTCGTCCGCCTGGCTCACCCAAGAGGTCGGTGGGTCCGGATGGCGTTCCGTGGCACGATTGCGCGGTGAGAACGGCGCTCCGTCGGTGGGCTCGACTGGTCGACCGGTACGGCCGACGGGTTTTCCAGGCGCTGATCGCCGTCGGGGCGGCGGGCGCGGCCTGGTTCGCCGTCGCACCGGTCGTCCTGGCTCACGGCGCCAACGCGACGGCGGCGCCGGTCCTCTCCGACATCCTCTTCGACTGGGCGTTCGACCCGTCCATCGCCGTTCCTCTCGCCGTCGCCGCACTCGCCTACGTCTGGGCCGTCCGCCACGTCGACGCCCGTCATCCGGGCAGCCCCGTGCCGCGCGCGCGGACCGTCGCATTCCTCGCCGGCCTGCTCGCGATCGAGATCGCCCTCCAGTCCGTCGTCGAGCGCTACGACACGACCCTCTTCTCCGACCACATGGTCCAGCACATCCTCCTGACGCTGGTGGCCGCGCCACTCCTGGCGCTCGGGGCGCCGATCACTCTCCTGCTACGGGTCGCCCGGCCGGAACAGCGACGCCGCTTCATCCTGCCGGTGCTCCACAGCCGCGTCGTCCGGGTCCTCGCATTCCCGGTCGTGTCGTGGTCGCTCTTCGCCGGCGTCATGTGGGGGACCCACTTCTCGCCGATGTTCGAGCAGTCGCTGAGCGACCCGTTCGTCCACGACATCGAGCACCTGCTCTACCTGTCGGCGGGCCTGCTCTTCTGGTGGCCGGCGGTCGCGCTCGACCCGAGTCCGTGGCGGATGCCGCACCCCGCCCGGGTCATGTACCTCTTCCTCCAGATGCCGCAGAACACGTTCCTCGCCCTCTCGATCCTCTCGGCGGCGGCACCGCTGTACCCGCACTACGCGAACCTCAGCCTGACCTGGGGCCTCGGCGCGTTCCTCGATCAGCAGCTCGCCGGTGGACTCATGTGGATCATCGGCGACGCCGTCTTCATCTCGTCGATGGTCCTCGTCATCGTCGGCTGGATGCGGAGCGAGGAGCGGGACGTGCGGCGCACGGAGCGGATCGCCGACACGGCGATGGCGGCGATCCGCGACCGCGAGGCGGCGCTCGCCGATCGGCTCGCGCGCGAGCGCATCGACGGCTGACGGATCGCCTGGGTCGCGAAGTCAGTCCGGGATCGGAGAATCGAGCAGGGTCCGATAGAGGTCCGGATCCACGTTGCCGCCACTGACCACCGCGACGAGCGGCCCGTCGAGGCCGTCGAGGCCGGCCTCCGTGCGCCGATAGCGGAGCGCGGCGATCGCCAGGGCGCCGGACGGCTCCACCACGAGCCGCGACTGCTCCGCGGCGAGTCGCACCGCGGCACCGATCTCCGCCTCGCTGACGGTCACGATCCCGTCCAGCAGCGCTGCGAGGTGGGCGAACGTACGACTGCCGAGCGACTGCGTCCGGGTACCGTCGGCCATGGTTCGGCTCACGAGCTCGGCCGGCCATTCGACGATCCGTCCGGCCGCCAGGGAGTCGCGCGCGTCGGCTGCGAGCTCGGGTTCCACGCCGACGACGCGGGTCGTGGGTCGGCGCGCCTTCACCGCCGCGGCGACGCCCGAGGCCAGACCGCCACCGCCGACCGGGACGAGGACCGCGGCGACGTCCGGCAGGTCGTCGAGGATCTCGAGCCCCACCGTCCCCTGGCCGGCGATGATCCGGTCGTCGTCGTACGGCGGGATGATGGCGAGGCCACGTTCGCGGGCGATCCGCTCCGCGACCGCGCGCCGCTCCGAGCTCGCCGGACCGACGATGACGACCTCCGCACCGTCCGCCTCGACCCGTCGTCGCTTGAGCTCGGGGGCGTCCGAGGGCATGACGACGACCGCGGGCACACCGAGCAACCGAGCCGCCCGGGCGACGCCCTGGGCGTGGTTGCCCGACGAATAGGTGATGACGCCGCGACGCCGGGCCGCCGGATCGAGGGCGGCGATCGCGACATGGGCGCCGCGGATCTTGAAGGCGCCGATCGGCTGGAGGGACTCGGCCTTGAGATACCCGTTAACGACCGCCGGGAACGAGACGACCGGTGTCCGCAGCGCGATGCCCCGCAGGGTCGCGGCCGCCCGCTCGATCGTCGCGATGTCGACGAGGCCGTCGGTCATCCGGCTCCGCCAGGACCGACGATCCGGGCACAGGCGATGCAGAGCTCCGCCCACGGGAGCGCCTCGAGGCGTCCGCCGGCGATCGGCCCGCCACAGCGCAGACAGCGACCGTACGACCCATCGTCGAGTCGGATCAGGGCCCCCTCCACGAGCGCGAGCTGGGCGATCGCTCGGTCGCGCAGCGCAAGGTCGCGCTGCTGCTCGAAAACGTGGCTCGCGGCGGCTGCCTGCGACCCGTAGGTCATCGGGCCCGGCGCCTCGATCGTCGCCGCGATCTCCTCGCGGAACGCCGCCCGAGCCGCCTCGAGGGCGGCCCGGGGCGACGCGGATCCGGTCGCCCCGTCGGTCAGGTCGGGTCGGTCGGATGTCTCCATCGGACGATGGTACCGCCGCCGGCGGCGGTCGAACGCGTGCCGGTAAGTCGCAGCTAAGCGGCGGCAGCGAGACTCCGATGCACGAGGAGGCCGACGCCACCGGCGCGACGACCCTTGGACACGGGCACGTGGAGGAGCAACGTGCGAGGCGCGAGGTTCGTCATGGTCGCCGCCGCGATCGCCGCGACGGTCATGGCCGGATCGTCGGATCCCGATGGTTGGGGTCCCGGATCGGTGAGTCCCGGCTGGGATGCCGTTTCAGCGACGGTCGTCAGCGCGGCCGAGCCGCGCGGCAAGCGTTGGCTGGACGTGACGATGCAGTTCGAGCCGCTGGGCAAGCGCTGGGCGGCCGTGACCACGGTCGAGCCGCGAGGCAAGCGCTGGGCGTTCAGCGGGAGCGCGACTCGACCGCCGTCGTGGAGGGATGCCTGAGTCAGCTGGGCCCATCCGGTTCGCCGCCGGAGGTGAGCCGCTGGGCGACATAGACCGGGACGATCGAGACAACGACGACGAGGAGGGCGACCACGTTGACGATCGGCCGCTGGCTCGCCCGGAACAGCGTGTTGTAGATCCAGATCGGCAGCGTCTGGTCGGTGCCGGCGGTGAAGATGGTGACGACGACTTCGTCGAACGACAACGCGAAAGCGAGGAGTCCGCCCGCCACGATCGCCGTCCGGACCGCCGGGAATGTCACGTAGCGGAATGTCTGGAAGGTGCTCGCGCCCAGGTCCATCGAGGCTTCCTCGATGGAACGCGATGAACGGCGCAGGCGGGCGATGACGTTGTTGTAGGCCACCACGATGCAGAAGGTGGCGTGGCCGACGGTGATCGTGAATGCGTTGAAGCCGATGCCGGTCGCGTTGATCGTGGCGTTGAGCGCCATCCCGGTCACGATCCCGGGCAGCGCGATCGGCAGCACGAAGAGGAACGAGATCGAGCTCCGCCCGAAGAACGAGAACCGATGGATCGCGAGCGCCGCGAGCGTCCCGAGGACGATCGCGACGGTCGTGGCTGCCAGGCCGATCCTGATCGAGAGGCTGAACGCATCGATCATGTCCTGGTTCTGGAACGCCACGCCGAACCAGGAGGTCGTGTACACGGCGATGGGCCAGACCTGCACCCGCGACGCGTCGAAGGCATAGAGCGCGATGATCGCGATCGGCAGGTAGAGGAAGACGATGACGGCGCCGGTCGCGATCCGAAGCCCGAACCGGTTCATCCCGATACTCACAGCGCGTCGAACGCGCCGAGGCGGCGCGCGAGCAGCAGGTAGGCGGCCATGATCCCGGTCGGGACCAGGGCGAACGCGGCGGCGAACGGCACGTTGTTCGAGACGCCCTGCGACGCGAACACGACGTTGCCGATGAACTGGCTGTTCGAGACGAGGGTCGGGGTGATGTAGTCGCCGAGGGTGAGCGAGAAGGTGAAGATCGAGCCGGCCGCGACGGCAGGCAGGGCGAGCGGCAGGATGACCCGGCGGAACGTCGTCGCATTGCGGCCACCGAGATCGGCGGATGCCTCGAGCAGGGAACTCGGGATGCGTTCGAGGCCGGCGTAGATCGGGGTGATCATGTAGGGCAGCCAGAGATACGAGAAGACGATGACCATCGACAGGTCGGAGAACCCGGGGCTCGCATCCGGGAAGCCGAGCTGGCGGAGGAGCCAGTCGAGTGGACCGCCCTGGGCGAGGATCACTCGCCACGCGTAGACCTTCACGAGGTAGCCCGCCCAGAGTGGCAGGAGGACCGCGGTCACGAGCGCTGCACGGACCCGGTTCGACGCTACGCGGGCCATGTAATAGGCGATCGGGAAGGCGGCGATCATGTCGATGATCGTCACGAGCACCGCGATGGTGACCGTGCGCAGGGTGACCTTCAGGTAGACGGGATCGCTCACGAGGAGCTGGAAGTTCTGCAGGGTGAAGTCGTGCTTGACTGCCGACGTCACCGGGTCGAGGTACCAGAAGGCGCTGACGAGCAGCACCGCGAGCGATCCCAGGTAGACCACCCCGAACCAGCCGACCGGCGGCAGGAGCAGAAGCAGCAGCTGGCTTCGCGGCCGGCGGTACAGCGCGGCCTGGATCCGCCGGGCGAGGCCGGGCGTGGACAGGTTCGTGGCACCGGTCGTCACGCCATCTCCAGGTATGTCGAACGGTAGTGCGGTCGAGGGCGCGCGGCGCCCTCGACCCGCTTCGCCGACGAGGGTCGGTTCAGCCCTTGATCTCCGTCCACTTCTGGGTCCAGATGGAGTAGTCGATGCAGCTGATGCCCCGGCTGTCGCCGCAGTCCGCGAGCGGAGTCTTCCAGAAGCTGATCGCGCTGTAGAAGCTCTGGTCGTTCACGTGGTAGAGGGTGCAGAAGTTCTTGAGGCCGTACGGTCCGAGCGTGCCGGTATCGAGGAGCGTGCACGCCTGCGGATTCGCCGGCGCCTCGCCGAACGACTCAGCGACCTCGGCCTGCACCATCGGCGTGACCATCCACGCCATCCACTTGTACATGCAGTTCGGATGCTGGGCGTGGGACGACATCATCCAGGTGTCCGCCCATCCGGTCATCCCCTCGCTCGGCACGATCGCCTCCACCGGCACCGGTGGCGTGGCGCCCTTGAGAGTGTTCACCTGGTACGGCCAGGTGGTGCCGACGACGGTCGTACCGTTGGTGAAGTTCGTGATCTCGTCCGTGTAGGCCGACCAGTACTTGCCGACCCACGGGTGCTGGTCCTTGAGCAGCTGGACGGCCGCATCGAACTGCGGCTGGGTAAGCTCGTACGGATCCGTGATGGCGAGCCCCGGCTGGTGGGCCTTGAGGTAGAGCGCCGCATCGGCGATGTAGATCGGACTGTCGTAGTCCGTGATCCTGCCCTTGTATGGGGCGGCCTGGGTCGGATCGAACACGACCGACCAGCTCGTCGGGGCGGGCTTCACGATGTCCGTCCGGTACATGAGCGTGTTGCCGCCCCATCCATGCGAGATGCCGTAGTGCACGCCGTTCACCGTGTTGTGCGGCGGTGACTGCAGGAATGGAGCGATGTTCGGGTAGTCCGGGATGAGATTGACGTTGATCGGCGCCACGTCGCCGTTCGCGATGAGCCGGTTCGACGCGTCGCCGGAGGCCGACACGCCGTCGTAGACCGTGCCGCCACCCTGGCGCATCAGGGTCACCATCTCGTCGGACGTGTTGCCGACCTTGGCGTTCACCTTGCAGCCGGTCGCCTGCTCGAACGGATGGACCCAGTCGTAGGCCTTCTGGTTGGAGCCGTCCTCGGCGTAGCCGGCCCAGATGATGATGTTGAGCTGGCCCTCACCCGGCCCGATCGAGGTCGGCAGGCTGGGGCTCGGAACGGCGCTCGGCGGCGACGCACTCGCCGCCGAGGAACCGACCGGCGCCTGGCTGGGCGCCGAAGTCGCGGAACTCGAGCACGCCGAGGCGACGATCGCCGCTGCGGCCATGACCCCCATCAACGAGCGAGATCGCATGCTCCTCCTCCTCCTCCCTTCCCGGTCAGCCATCGACCGCGAAGTTGTGCTGCCGCTTCCAGGCGAGACGGACAGCCTTGCCGTGGGTCGCCAGCGCCTCCATCGACGAGGTCGCGAGGTTCTGCTGGGTCGCGACGAGCTCGCCGCCCGCCGCGAGGGCGACCACGTAGCGGGTGGTCGAACCGAGATAGACGACCGATCGGATCGTCCCGACCGCGGAAGACTCATCCTCCGCGGCGACGATGTCCGGCTCGACGATGCGGATCTTCTCGGGACGGACCGTGAACGTGCCCTCCCGGCCCACGATGACGCGGGCAGCCTCGCCCGTGAGCAGGTTGGACGTTCCGACGAATCCGGCGACGAACGCGCTGCCGGGCCGCTCGTAGACGTCCGCCGGGGTGCCGAGCTGCTCGATCCGCCCGGCATTGAAGACGGCGAGCCGGTCGCTCATCGTCAGTGCCTCCTCCTGATCGTGGGTCACGTAGATGAACGTGATCCCGACCTGCAGCTGGATCGCCTTGAGCTCGAGCTGCATCTCCTGGCGCAGCTTGAGGTCGAGCGCGCCGAGCGGCTCATCGAGGAGCAGGACCCGCGGCCGATTGACGAGCGCCCGGGCAAGGGCGACCCGCTGGCGCTGGCCGCCGGACAGCTGAGATGGTCGCCGATGCTCGTAGCCTTCGAGGCGCACCATCCGGAGGGCGTCGGTCGCCCGCTGCCGTCGCTCGAGCCGCGGCACCTTCTTCACCATGAGCCCGTACTCCACGTTCTGGCCCACCGTCATGTGGGGGAAGAGCGCGTAGTCCTGGAACACGGTGTTGACGTCACGTTCGAAGGGGGCGCGCCTGGAGACGTCCTCGCCGTGGAGGAAGATCCGGCCGGCTGTCGGCAGTTCGAAGCCCGCGATCATCCGCAGGGTGGTCGTCTTGCCCGACCCGGATGGCCCGAGCATCGAGAAGAACTCGCCATCGCGGACCTCAAGGTCGATGCCGGCGACCGCGACGATGTCCCCGAACCGCTTCTCGACCGCCTCGAGTCGGACGGCCGCCGTCGACGGCCCCGTCATGCGGTCCTCGGCCCTGGTGGATGCACCGATCGTCGCGGCAGCCGTCAAGGTGACCTCGAGGAGGGCGGGCAGAGATGGGCAAGAGGTGGTGACAGCCTCCGCGGGACGCCCGCGCCGGACCCGCGTCGCGGTCGGTCGAGCGCCCGCGCCCGCACTCTGCAACCCGCATGTCGCAGGTGTCAAGCGCGGAACGCCGGACGCGACGGGCCGTCGCCGACACGCGAGGTCGCCGACACGCCACGTTGCCGAGAACGCCGGGTCCCGATTGTCTCGTCCGCTCATCGGGGGAACGTTGGAGCGGAGTTCGCGACGATCGTGTCACACGTGATCCCCACGTGAACGGTTGAGGCGGATCCGGGCGTCTGGACGTCGAATCGCCTCTCGAACGTTCCGCTCATGAACGAGTGAGAATCCACGACCGGACGGGACGCGGCGCCCGGCACACGGGGACGCGGCCCGGCACACGGGGACGCGGCCCGGCACACGGAATCAGGATTCGACGATCGGGCCCCTAGACTGGCGCCTGTGGATCTCCGCCAGACGTATCGCGCTCGCTGGCGCGTCGACCACTCGCTGTTCGCTCTCCTGGCCGTTGCCGTGGCACTGTCTGTCGGCGGCTGCGACAGCGGCGGCCCGACCGTCACTCCCACCCCGATCGCGGGCACTCGCGACCATCCGCGGGAGGTGAACATCATCGCCCGCGAATACGCGTTCGCGCCGCCGATCGTCGACCTGATCCCCGACGAAACCGTGCTCATCCACGTGGTGAATGCCGGCCTCGACGTGCACGAGGCGGTCATCGGCGACATGGCCGTCCAGGATGCCTGGGAGGTGGCCGAAGCCGCCGTCGCCGGCGCTCCCCCCGGTCCCACCCCGCTCGTGAGCGTGCCGCCGGGACAGGCCGGGCTGCGGGTGGTCGTCCAGTCCGGCCAGCGCGTCGACGTGCTATGGACCGTGCCGGATGCAACGATCCCGCTCATCGTCGGCTGCCACATCCCGGGCCATTGGGCGAAGGGCATGCAGGTCCCGGTGCAGTTCGTCGGGCCCTGACGCCACAGCTCGTGACAGGGGCTCGCGGGCAGGGTCCCTCGGCCGAGCCTCGCCGCCCGGCGGGCCATCACGGGGCCGGGATGGTACGCTGCCTCGCACCGACCGGTCCGTTGACGGGCGCACCGCGCGGAGGTCGAGAGTCGCCGTAGCCGATGATCGCGGAGGAGCCCCAGCCCCATGGCCTACGTCATCGCCGAGCCGTGCATCGATGTGCTCGACCTCTCCTGCGTCTCGGTCTGCCCGGTCGACTGCATCCATTACGAGGAAGGCGTCGACCGCAAGCTGTTCATCGATCCGAACGAGTGCATCGACTGCGGCGCGTGCGAACCCGAGTGCCCGGTCAATGCGATCTTCCCCGAGGAGTCCCTGCCGGCCGAATGGGTGCGCTTCGTGGCACTCGACGCACAGTGGTATGTCGACCGCGGCCCGGTCCGCACGGCCATCGACGAGATGAAGCCGCGCTGATCGACGAGGCGGCCTCACCTGGACCGATCGGCCCGGTGATCCGGCGGTGAGCGGCCCTGTCTAGACTCAACCCATGCGGATCGTGTCCCTCCTGCCCTCGGCGACGGAGATCGTCTGCGCCCTCGGCCTGAGCCGCCAGCTGGTGGGCGTCACGCACGAATGCGACTGGCCGCCCCAGGCGGCCGGCAAGCCGGTGATCACCCGACCGGTGATCGCGGCCGGCGTGACGAGCGCGACCATCGATCGGCGCGTCCGGGCGGCGGTCGCCGCCGGCAGCGCGCTCTACGACCTCGACGAAGACGCGCTCCGCCGGGCTCGACCGGACCTCATCCTCACCCAGTCGCTCTGCGCGGTCTGCGCACCGAGCCGGGACACCGTAGAGGAGGTCGCCCGCTCGATCGGCCCCGACGTCACGGTCGTCTCGCTCGACCCGACCTCGCTCGAGGGGATCTTCAACTCGATCTCGACCGTCGCGGCGATGACCGAGACCGAGCGGCGGGCGATCGACCTCCTCGGCAGGCTGCGCGGACGGCTGCGCAGGATCGAGGAGCGAGTCGAGCGCAGCCGCGCCGCAGGACACCAGCCGCTTCGGGTGATCGGGCTCGAGTGGCTCGACCCGCCGATGGTCGTCGGGCACTGGGTTCCGGAGCAGATCCGTCGCGCTGGCGGCTGGGACCTCCTCGGCCGCGAAGGTGAGCCGTCCGTTCGCACGACCTGGCGGCAGATCCGCGATCTCGAGCCGGACATGCTCCTCCTCATGCCGTGCGGCTTCGATCTGGCCGGGACGGTCCGCGAGCTTGGGCGGATGCGGCGACCGACGTTCTGGTCCGAGATCGTCGCCGTCGAGCGCCAGAATGTCATCGCCCTCGACGGGTCCGCCTATTTCAGCCGGCCCGGTCCGCGGGTCGTGGACGGGATCGCCATGCTTGCCGAGATCTTCGATCCGAGCCGCTTCGTCGACGCTTCACCACCGATGAGCTGGGGGCCGGTGCCGGTCTGAGCCGCCGTCGCCCCGATCCGGCGGCACTCCCGACCGACCACCATCTCGACCGACCACGATCCATGCCCTTTCACACAAGCTTCGCCTGCCTCTGGTGCGGGACCGCGCACGCGACACGCTCGGCTGACGACCTGGAAGGTTGGGCGCAACTGTGTCCGGACTGTCTTGGCCGCGCGGGCGACAATCCATTCCTGCGGTTTCGACTCCGCGACGCCCTGGCCGAGCGGACTGCCGCCGGTCGATCGGCCCCGGACCCGGCGATCGACCTCGGGATCGACCCCGCGATCGACCGCGAGATGCTCGCCTACTACGAGGCGCGCGCACCCGAGTACGACGACTGGTACCTGCGTCGCGGGCGCTACTCCCACGGTGTGCTCGACGACATGGCCTGGGCCGCCGACCTCGACGCCGCGACCCTCTGGCTCGACGGCCTGCCGCTCGGCGGACGGATCGTCGAGCTCGCCGCCGGGACGGGATGGTGGTCGCCCCTGCTGGCGAGTCACGGCGAGCTGACCGCCTATGACGGCACGGCGGCGCCGCTCGAACGAGCCCGTGAGCGCCTCCTCGCCCACGGCCTGTTGGCCCACCTTCACGTCCGCGACGCCTGGGCGGAGCCGGAACCCCCTCCGGCCGACGTGCTGTTCGCCGGGTTCTGGATCAGCCACGTGCCGAGCAGCCGCCTCGTCGAGTTCCTCGCCCTCGCTCGGCGCTGGGTCAGGCCGGGCGGCACCTTCGCCTTCATCGATTCCCGCTTCGATCCGAGCTCGTCGGCGGTCGACCACGCGCCGGATCCGGACGCCGAGACGGCCGTCCGCCGACTCGACGACGGACGCGAATTCACGATCCGCAAGGTCTATCACGGAGCCGCGGCGCTCGAAGCGGCCCTCATCGAGGCCGGATTCGCGTCGGCCACGGTGACCGCCACGAGCCGCTTCTTCCTGCTCGGGCTGGCGCTCGCAGCCGACCAAGACGGACCCGGCTGAGCGCGCCCAGCGCGCCGGTATACTCCGCCCGATGTCCCCGTTGACCAACTGCACGATCGCGACGATCGGCTCCGGCGTGATGGCGGAGGCGATGATCGCCGGGCTCCTCCGAGGCGAACTCGTCGAACCCGGCCAGGTCGTCGCGAGCCACCCGCGGGCAGATCGCCGGGACGAGCTGGTCCGCTCCTATGGGATCAGGACCACCGCTTCGAACATCGAAGCCGTCGCCGCTGCGGACGTCGTCCTCCTCGCGATCAAGCCGCAGATGCTGGCGCGGGTGGGCCACGAGATCGGACCCGCGCTCCGTGACGGCCAGCTCCTCCTCTCGGTCATCGCCGGCGCGACCACCGCCGCGCTGATCGGGTTCCTTGGCCACCGCCAGGTCGTCCGGAGCATGCCGAACACCCCTGCCCGGCTCGGCCGCGGGATGACGGTCTGGTATCCGACGCCGGCCACCACCGCCGAGCAGCGCGAGCAGGCGCGGGCGCTGCTGCGGGCGCTGGGCCGCGAGATCGAGGTGGACGACGAGCGATTCGTCGCGATGGCGACCGCGGTCAGCGGGACCGGCCCGACCTACGTGTTCCTCGTCATGGAGGCGCTGATCGACGCGGCAGTCCACCTCGGATTCCCGCGCCATATCGCCCACGACCTCGTCGTCGAGACGCTCGAGGGCAGCACCGCGTTCGCGAAGCAGTCGGGTGACCATCCCGCGGTCCTGCGCAACATGGTCACCTCGCCGGGTGGTACGTCCGCCGCCGCCCTCCACGAGCTGGAATCGGGTCGCCTCCGGACCGTCCTGTCCGAGGCCGTCTGGGCCGCGTTCCGCCGGACGGTGGAGCTCGGCGAGGAGCTGGAGGCGACGGCCGGTCGCGACGACGACCGGTGAACGGACGGGCGACGGACAGTCCCGCGCCGGCGGGCCCGCTCGCCAGCTCGGCGCCGCCGATCGGGTCGCCGGTCGAGCTCCTGACGATCGAGCACATCGTAGCGGTCGAGGCGCCGCGTGAGTTCCGGCTCGACCCGCGCGGCCGGTCGGTCGCCTTCACGGTGGAGGCGGGGGGAGCGCGCCAGATCTTCGTGCAGTCGCTCCGCGGTGGGCCGCCGCTCCAGGTCACCGCTTCCGAGAAGCCGGTCTCCGACCCACGATGGTCACCCGATGGTCGTCGGCTCGCGTTCGTCCGCGACACCGCGGTGTGCCTCGTCGACGTCGACGGCGCTCGCCTCACGACCGTGACGGACCATCCGGCCGGCAACACGACGCCGCGCTGGTCACCCGACGGGCGCCGCCTCGCCTTCATCTCGCGCCGCCGCGGCTGGGCCCAGGTCTGGCTCCTCGATGCGCCGATTCCCCGCCGCGGTCGGCCGGCTGCGGCGCCCCGTCCGATCGAACCTCGCTGCGTCACGCCGGCCGGACTCGATGTCGACGAGTTCGAATGGTCGCCCGACGGCGGGCGCCTCGCGATCACCGGCCAGCGCGGGCCGGCACTGCGGCACGCCGCCCGGATCTCCATCGTCGACCTCGCGACCGGGACCGACCGACCTATCGGCGAGGGATCGGACTGGGAATGCGGCGCCCGGTGGCTCCCCGACGGCGGGTTGCTGTTCCTGTCCGACGCAGGTGGCTGGTTCGACGTCGTGCGGCTGTCGCCGGACGGCACGGCCCGTACGCCGCTGACCGCCGGTCCGCCCGAACACGGAGAGCCGAGCGGCGGGTTCGGCTACGCGCCGCTGCCGTCGCCGGACGGGTCACGCTTCGTCCACATCGCGATTCACGGGGGCTGCGTCGACCTGATGGTCACGCCGATCGCGGGCGGCGCTCCGGTCAAACGCGGTCGGGGCAGGCCGCCCAGGCATCCGCGACCGGTGCTCCCCGCCGGATCGGCGATCCAGCCGTGGGACGGCGTGTGGCGCGCCCTCGCATGGCTGCCGGACGGGGCGTCCATCCTCGCCGTCGGCGAGAGCCCGACGCGACCCCAGGACCTGTGGCTGCTCCCCGTCCCGGGCGGCGCGGCCCCTGCACGACCGCGCGCCCTCACGGCGACGCTGCCCACCGTGCTCGCTCCCGCGGTGCAGCACTTCGTCGGCGGAGAACGGATCGCCGTCGCCGCCCGCGATGGGCTGCAGATCGAGGGGACCCTGTTCCGCCCGGCGGCCGCGAGCGGTCGGCGCGGTGGTCGCCGCGTGCCGGCGATCGTCAACGTCCACGGCGGCCCGACGATGCAGGCGTACCGCGCCTGGATCCCGTTCAAGCAGCTCCTCGTCCGCGACGGATTCGCCGTCCTCGATGTCGACTTCCGCGGCTCCAGCGGCTACGGCCGAGCGTTCCGCGAGGCGAACATGGGGGAGTGGGGCCACGCCGACGTCAACGACGTGGTCGATGCCGGTCGTTGGCTGCGCGATCAGCCGTGGTGCGATGGCCGGCTCGCCGTGTGGGGCGGGTCGTACGGCGGATACATGGTCCTCTCGGCGCTCGTCGAGGAACCTCCGATGTGGGCCGCCGGGATCGACCTGTTCGGCGACTCCGAGATCGCCGAGAGCTACCGCCACGGCGACCGGCCGGGACGGATCGACCTCGAGCGCCAGATGGGCTCGCCGGACGACCCGCTGCAGGCGGACCTTTACCGGCGTGGGTCTCCGGTCCGGCGGGCGGAACGGATCGAGGCGCCGCTCCTCATCCTCCACGGCCGCAAGGACAAGCGGGTCGTCCCACTCATGACCGAGCGGATGGTCGAGGCGCTCGAGATCGAGGGCAAGTACCACGAGGTCCACTGGTACGACGACGAGGGCCATGGCTGGCAGTCGCGCGAGAACCGGCGTGACGCGTTCGTCCGCATCCGCGAGTTCCTCCGTCGCCACGTCCTCGAGGCGCCGACCCCACCGATCGCCTGACCGCGGCGTTGTCAGCGGGCGCGACGGAAGCGGCGCCGACGGCGGCGAGCTGTGTCGACGTCGACGCCGTCGATCGCCACGATGCTGATCGAGCCATCCTCCTCGAGGGTGGCGAGACGGACCTGCCGGACGTCCTCGAGGCCATGCTCGCGGAGCGCCGCCTCGCAGTCGGTGAGGTCGAGGCCCTCGCGATCGAGGACGTCGGTCAGCCAGGTGCCGTCGCGGCCGATGATCGTCGGCGCGAACTCGACGATCCTGCGGAACCACGGGATCCGGGTGCGAGCCTCCGCCACGAGACGGTTGGTCGCGAACAGGGTGACGAGGATGATGATGCCGCCACTGACCGACGAGTCCTGCCCGGTGACCGCGGGCTGCACCGCATTGGCGGCCAGGAGGACGAGAGCCAGGTCGAACAGGGTGAACTGCCCGAGTTCGCGCTTGCCGAACAGCCGCAGGCCACCGAAGAACGCGATGTAGACGATGACCGACCGGACGATGAGTTCGAGCGGTGAGACGGCGAGGGTGAACATGAGGACGGCAACGATACCCGGCCGGGACGCAACGAGACCGCCGGCAAGCCGGCGGTCTCGAGCTGTGGCGACCGGTCCTGATGACCGGC
>Ga0307372_10004508_pt1 | contig 21411 bp, 17 predicted proteins | sample OX1MG_FD_202533 | JGI IMG/M metagenome (GOLD analysis project Ga0307372, IMG submission 202533) | Soil microbial communities from Risofladan, Vaasa, Finland - OX-1 | ecosystem: Environmental > Terrestrial > Soil > Coastal area > Acid sulfate soil | place: Finland: Risofladan, Vaasa | collected...
GAACGTGGTTGGCATGAGCAAAGAGCACTTCCAACTGCGAGGCCAGATCAACGTGTCTCTCCTCGCGATGATCGGCTGGGTGGCGGTCAACCTCCACCTGCGTCACCTGGACCGGGAGGCGGCGGCCCATCCGCCGAAAGTTCCCCACTCTCGAGGTCAGGTGGCTCTGGCCGCCTGACCCAGAGCCCGCTCCGCGACTACAGTTCAGCCCTCCGAGGATTCCGCACGTCCTCGTGAGGGCTGATCTCGTCTTCGAGGGCCCTGAGGGCTTGCTCGACTGAGTTCCAGAGCCGGGAATCCGGCCTCTGGACAGCAAAACGCCCGGAGATTGCTCTCCGGGCGTCTGCTTCGCGAAAGTCGCCAATGTTTAGGCGGAAATTCGCCAAAGGCTCCCCGTCATGAACAACCCGACGTGCTGCCGCAGTTCATGCACTTGTAGCAGGCTCCGTTGCGGACCATCAGAGCGCCGCACTCGGAACAGGAAGGGGCATCCTCCTGGTTACGGAAGGTGAGCTCGGCTGACAGCTGCTTGGCGCTGGCCTGGTTGGGAGCCGCTCCAGCGGTCGCTGTGGGCGTGCCCACTGCCGCCCTCCCGACCACGGGCGCATCTATCCCGCTGATGGTCTCCTCGCGGCGACTGATGATTCCCAGGGCGTCCCGGTCCTCCACGGACAGGAACCGCGCTGCCAGCCAGCGGAAGATGTAGTCGACGATGGACTTGGCGATCGGGATCTCGGGGTTCCCGGTGTAGCCGGCCGGTTCGAACCTGGTGTGCGCGAATTTGGCGCAGAAGAGCCGCAGCGGCACGCCATACTGCAGAGCTACCGAGACCGCGGTAGCGAACGAGTCCATCATGCCGCTGAGGGTGCTGCCCTCCTTGGCCATCTTGAGGAAGATCTCGCCCGGCTGGCCATCCTCGTACAGGCCCACTGTGAGGTACCCCTCGTGGCCTTGGATCTCGAACTTGTGGGTGATCGCAGCGCGCTCCGAGGGCAGCCGATGGCGCGCTGGCCGAACCTCAGCCACGGCCGCCTCCTGCCCGGTGTAGGTGGCCTGCTTGTGCGACGTGGAGAGGGGCTGGCTCCGCTTGCTGCCGTCGCGGTAGACAGCCACCGCCTTAAGCCCGAGCTTCCAGGCATCGGTGTAGGCCAGTTCGACGTCTTCGGGGCTGGCGTCCTTGGGCAGGTTGACGGTCTTGCTGATGGCGCCCGAGATGAACGGCTGCACCGCGGCCATCATCCGGATGTGGCCCTGCCATGTGATCGAGCGCTGTCCATTGGCGGGCGGGAAGGCGCAGTCAAAGACCGCCAGATCATCCTCACGCAGGTGGGGCGCCCCCTCGATGGTGTCATGTTCGCTGATGTACGCCGCGATGTCGGAGACGGCCTCCTCGCCGTAGCCGAGATGCCGCAGCGCGGAGGGGACGGTGCCATTCAGCATCTTGAGTAGGCCGCCTCCGACCAGCTTCTTGTACTTGACCAAGGCTATGTCCGGCTCGACCCCGGTGGTGTCGCAGTCCAACATGAAGGAGATGGTCCCAGTCGGCGCCAGCACCGTCACCTGAGAGTTGCGGTAGCCGTTCACAGCGCCCAGTTCGTGGGCGTCGTCCCAGGCCTTTCGGGCTGCCGCCAGAAGCGGTGCCGGAGTCGAGTCGGCCGCGATCTTGTAAGCCGCCGCGCGGTGCTTATCCATCACTCGCAGCATCGGTTGGCGGTTGATCTCATAGCCCTCGAACGGGCCCACCTCCTTGGCGATGCGGGCCGACTGGGCATATGCCTCCCCGGTCAAGATGGCGGTCAGGGCCCCCGCGTAGTCGCGCGCCTGGGGGCTGTCGTAGGGCAGGCCAAGTGCCATCAGGACCGCGCCCAGGTTGGCGTAGCCAAGACCCAGGGGGCGAAACTTGTGGCTGTTGACGGTGATCTTCTCAGTGGGGTAGCTGGCGAAGCCCACCAGGATCTCCATCGCGGTCAGCATGATCTGGCTGGTGTGGCGGTAGCCCTCGATGTCGAAGCTGCCGTCGGGAGCCAGGAACTTCATCAAGTTGATGCTGGAAAGGTTGCAGGCGGTGTCGTCCAGATAGAGGAATTCGGAGCACGGGTTGCTGGCGTTGATCCGCCCCGAGTTGGGCGAGGTGTGCCACTCGTTGATGGTGGTGTCGAACTGCAGACCGGGATCTCCGCAGGCCCATGCCGCCTCTGTGATCTGGCGCATAAGGTCTCGGGCCCGGTAGGTTCCAACCACCCGCGTCTTGTCGGTGACCGCGTAGGTGCGCCACTCCTTGTCCTCGAGGAAGGCGCGCATGAACTCGTCGCTGACCCTAATCGAGTTGTTGGAGTTCTGGAAGAAGACGGAGGAGTACGCCTCCCCGGTGAAGGAGCCGTCGTAGCCGGCCTCGATCAGGGCCCAGGCCTTGCGCTCTTCGCGGACCTTGCAGTTGATGAAGTCCACGATGTCGGGGTGATCGGCGTTGAGGATGACCATCTTGGCCGCTCGCCGGGTGGTGCCGCCCGACTTGATCACGCCCGCAAAGGCGTCGAACCCCTTCATGAAGGAGACCGGCCCGCTGGCGGTGCCGCCGGAGGCGAGGTTCTCGACCGAGGAGCGAATGGTGGAGAGGTTGGTGCCCGTGCCCGACCCCCACTTGAAGAGCATGCCCTCGGTCTTGGCCAGGGTCAGGATCGCCTCCATGGTGTCCTCGACCGAGTTGATGAAGCAGGCGCTCACCTGCGGGTTCGCCTCGGCCCCAAGGTTGAACCAGACCGGGCTGTTGAAGGCCGCAATCTGGTTCACCAAGATGGCACAGAGTTCGGCGTGGAAGGTCTCCAGATCCTCGTCGGTGGCGAAGTACCCGCCCTGGTGGCCCCAATCTCGGATGGTGTCCGCCACCCGAGAGATCAGCTGGCGAACGCTGTGCTCGCGCTGGGGGCTGCCCTGAAGGCCCCGGAAGTACTTGGACACCACGACGTTGGTGGCCAACTGAGACCAGGCCGCCGGCACCTCGACCTCCTCCTGGGTGAAGACCGACTCACCCTTCTCGTTGGCGATGGAGGCGGTGCGGAGCTCCCATTGGATGGCGTCGAAGGGATGAACTCCGGGTTCGCTGAAGCGGCGCTTGACTCGCAGGCCTTCGCGTTTGACAGCGGGCGCTGCGGACCCACTGGCAGCCGCTAGCGGCGAGCTGTCGGATACTCCGGCCGGGGCTGGTTCTGGGTCGCTGGCGGATCGGTCCACGGGATTTCCTCCTGGTGGGACGAGGGGGGGTTGCTGAGGTTGCCTAGGTGTCCGCCGAACTACATGTTGCGGTCGTGACCGGGCCTAGACGCAATATCTTGGGCCTTTGGCATCCAGGAGTCAAGGCCCATATCGTGTCTTCATCTGCTGTCTCTTAGAATCCTTGGTAGAGCCACACAGAGCGGCGGTGCTAGCCGCCCTGCCGGCGGTGACGCCCAAGCTGATCGAACCCGGAGATATTGTGCCCCCAAAGACCCTGGCGGTAACTCTGCCTCAGATGGGAGAGTCGGTCACCGAGGGGGTGGTGGGCTCCTGGCGCAAGCAGGTAGGCGACCAGGTTGCCGCCGGGGAGACGCTGGTGGAGATCCAGACCGACAAGATCGATGCTGAAGTGCCAGCCCCGGAGTCGGGCCAACTGGTCCGGATCCTGGCCGCGGAGGGCGACGTTGTCGCTGTCGGCGGCCCTCTGGCCGAGATCGAAGTCGGAGCCGGGGGCAAGGGTAGCGCCCCCGTCCCGGTAGGGGAGCTGCCCGCACCACCTGCGGGCCCTCCACGGCCCGCCGCCGAGGTGGTGTCGGTTCCGCTGCCGGCCCTGGGTGAGTCGGTCACGGAGGGTGTCGTGGGCAGCTGGCGGAAGCAGGTGGGGGATCAGATCTCCGCCGGAGAGACCTTGGTCGAGATCCAGACCGACAAGGTGGACGCCGAGGTGCCATCCCCTGTCGATGGCCGGGTGCTGGAGGTGATCGTGCCGGAGGGGGAGACGGTGGCGGTGGGCACGGTGCTAGCGCGGATCGAGCCGGGAGCAATCGCCACCTCGCCGGCTCCCCCTCCGGTCGCACCGCCGCCCGCAGCGACGACCGCTCCTTCGGCGGTCCCCGTCCCCGCCGATGTGGATGCCACGCCGCTGGCGCGCCGGGCAGCGGTCCTCCAAGGGGTCGATCTGGCCAGGGTGCCGGGCAGCGGGCCGGGGGGTGTGGTCAGGCGCGATGACGTCGTGGCGGCGCCGATCGGCTCCGCGGCCCCCGCCGCGGCTCCATTGACGGTGCCGATCAAGGGCTCGGCGGCGGTGCTCGTGGACGCCATGGAGGCGAGCCTTGGGATCCCCACCGCCACCAGCTTCCGGACCCTGGAGGTCCCGGTTCTCAGCAGCCGGCGGGGCCAGCTCAACGAGGCGCTGCGGGCAGCGGGGCACTCCGACCTCAAGGTCTCGTTCACCCATCTGATCTCATTCGCGCTGGTGCGCGCCGCAGCGGAGATGCCCGTCTTCTCCACCGGCTTCATCAGCGTCGAGGGGCATCCCAACAAGCTGGTCCGCCAGGGCGTCAACCTGGGACTGGCGGTGGACGTGGAGCGCTCCAACGGTACCCGTTTTCTGCTGGTGCCTGTGATCAAGGGCGCCCACCAGCTCGACTTCGCTCAGTTCCGCGCCGCCTACGAGGCGCTGGTGCGTCGGACCCGGACCGGGGGCCTCTCGGTGGATGACCTGGCTGAGGCCACCATCACCCTCACCAATCCCGGAGGGGTCGGCACGATCGGTTCCGTTCCCCGCCTGATGGCCGGGCAGGCGGCGATCATCGCGGTCGGCGCGATCGGCAACCCCCCGGGGTTCTCGACCATGGGGCCGGCGGCGGCGGCCGCTCTGGGCCTGCAGCCGGTGATGACGGTAACCAGCACTTATGACCATCGGCTGGTGCAGGGCCTGGAGTCGGGCATGCTGCTGCGTCGCTTGGAGCGGCTCCTGGCCGGCGAGGACGAGTTCTACGAGCGGGTTTTCAGCAGCCTTAACCTCGCCCTCCCCGCGACAGCGGCTGCACCTGCGGCCGCCACGCCCGGCCTGCTGGCGGTCACCACAAGCGCATCCAACGGGCAGCTGATGAGGGCGGTCGCGGCCGGAATGTCACTGGTCAAGGCCTACCGCACCCATGGGCATCTGGCGGCACGACTCGACCCCCTGGGCAGCGAGCCACCAGGGGATCCCTCGCTGGAGCCGGCTACGGTTGGGCTCAACCCGGCTCTGATGGCCCAGGTTCCGGCCGATATCCTGCGGGTGGCGGTGCCGGGGGCGACGCTGGCCGAAGCCCTTCCTCACATGCGCCAGACCTACTGTGGAACGCTCGCCTACGAGATCGAACACATCTCCAGCCACGAGCAGCGCACCTGGCTGCGCAGCCAGATCGAATCGGGAGCCCATCTTGGCCACCTGAGGCCGGAGGAGCAGCTGGAGTTGCTCCATCGACTGGCCCAGGTGGACGCCTTCGAAAGGTTCCTGCGCAAGACCTACCTTGGCCAGCACACCTTCTCGATCGAGGGCGTGGACGCGCTGGTGCCCATGCTGGAGCTTCTGATCGAGCTGTTTGCCAAGGACGGCACCCACGAGGTCGTCATGGGCATGGCCCACCGGGGCCGGCTCAACGTCACCCACCGGATCGTGGGTCGTTCCCTAGAGGACATCATCGCGGAGTTTGAGAGCGGGGCCTATCTGGGGGGAGCCTCCACAGGCGACGTGAAATACCACTACGGCGCTGAGGGGGTGGCCAGGACCAGAGACAACCGGGAGGTGGGCGTGGTCCTGACCCACAACCCCAGCCATCTGGAGGTGGTCAATGCGGTGGTCGAGGGGCGAACCCGGGCCCGCCAGACCGCCGACGGCCAGCCCGAGCTGGTCCAGGACACGCGCTACGCGATCCCGGTGCTGATTCATGGCGACGCCGCCTTCACCGCCCAGGGGGTGGTGACCGAGACCCTGAACCTGCAGGGTCTCGACGGCTACCGGGTCGGCGGCACCGTGCATATCATCGCCAACAACCAGATCGGGTTCACCACCGACCCCGCGGACGGACGGTCCACGCGCTACGCCAGTGACATCGCCAAGGGCTACGACATCCCCATCATCCACGTCAACGGTGACGACGTGGAGGCGTGTCTGGCCGCCGTCAGGCTGGCGGTCAGCTATCGCGCCACCTTCGAGCGCGACGTCCTCATCGACCTCATCGGCTACCGCCGCTTCGGGCATAACGAGGGCGACGAACCGGCTTACACCCAGCCCCTGATGATGGCCAAGATCCGCAACCATCCGACCCCGGTCCAGGTGTACGGAGAGCGGCTGATGCAGCAGGGGCTGCTCAGCTCGGAGCAGCTGGCCCAGGAGCAGTCCTCCTGCTACCAGGAGATGGTTGACGCCCACGCCGAGGCGGTCGCCCATGGAGCCGAGCTGAGCGTCGAGGCTCAGCCGGCCGGCACCATGTCCGAGCACCCGCGTCTGCCTCAGGTGGCGACTGCGGTGGCCCGCGACCGGCTGGCTGATCTGGACCGCCAGCTGGCGAGGTTCCCGGACGGGTTCAACCTGAATCCCAAGCTGAACAGGTTCTTCGGCCAGCGTCCGGCCGCGTTCGCTAAGGGGGGCAGGCTGCTCTGGGCCCAGGCCGAGGCGCTCGCCTTCGCCAGCCTGATCGCGGAGGGGGTGCCGATCCGGCTGACCGGCCAGGACTCCGAGCGGGGTACATTCAGCCAGCGCCATCTGGTCCTGCACGACACCGTGACCGGGGCGGCCTACGCCCCGATCCAGCACCTGGATGCGGCTCGGGCGAACTTCGAGCTCCACAACAGCCCCCTCTCGGAGGTGGCGGCCATGGGGTTCGAGTACGGGTTCGGGGTCACCAAGCCCCATGCGCTGGTGATCTGGGAGGCCCAGTACGGCGACTTCTTCAACAACGCCCAGGTGATCATCGACCAGTTCATCGCCGCTGGCCAGGCCAAGTGGGACCAGGAGTCGCGGTTGACCCTGCTGCTGCCCCATGGCTACGAGGGCAGCGGACCGGAGCACTCCAGCGCCCGCATCGAGCGCTTTCTGGAGTTGGCCGCGGAGGGCAACATGCGCCTGGCCAACCCCACCAATGCCGCCCAGTACTTCCATCTGCTGCGGATCCAGGCGCTGGCCGAGGAGCGGCGCCCGCTGGTCGTCTTCACGCCCAAGAGTGGCTTGCGGCTGCCGGCAGCCACGGCGAGCCCAGACGAGCTCGCCAATGGCGGCTTCAGACCGGTCATCGATGACGGCGCTATGGCGGACCCCAGCCGGGTCCGCCGGCTGCTGCTGGCCAGCGGCAAGGTGAGCCATGAGCTGGAGGCCCGCCGTGACAAGGAGGGACGCTCCGACTGCGCGGTGCTGCGCCTGGAGCTGCTTTACCCGTTCCCGGCCGCCGTGCTGGAGGCGGTTCTGGCGCGCTATTCGGGTCTGAGCGAGGTGGTGTGGGTCCAGGAGGAGCCCCGCAACATGGGCGCCTACGCCTACGTCGCCTCGCGGCTCCGGCTGCCGGCCGGCCTCAGGCTCCAGTACGTCGGCCGGCGGGCGCAGGCCTCCCCATCGGAGGGGTCTATGAGCGCCCATCTGCGCGAGCAGGAGCGCCTGCTCGCGGCGGCCCTGGGTGTTGCGGGCGCCCCCGCGCGGAAGGCCAGCTGATGGCAGCCCGGGTGGTGGTCCTTGGGGGCGGGCCGGCGGGCGATGTGGCGGCGCTTCGGGCGGCCCAGATGGGCGCCGATGTGGTCTTGATCGAGAGACGTGAGCTGGGCGGCACCTGCCTCAACCGCGGCTGCGTCCCCAGCAAGGCGCTGCTGGCGATCTCGGCGCTGGCCTCCAAGATCCAGCACGCCGAGGACTTCGGCCTGCTAGTGGGTCAGCTCTCCTTCGACTTCCCCAAGATGCAGGCGCGCAAGGACGAGATCGTGCTGAAGATGCGCCACGGGGTGGAGGCGGCCTGCCAGCGCCACCAGGTGAAGGTGGTGGCCGCCCAGGGCCATCTCGACCAGGGTGAGGTGGTGGCCGCCGGCGAACGCTACGCCTACGACCATCTCGTGGTCTCGGTCGGCACCGAGCCTGCGGGGCTGCCCGGGATCGACATGAGCCATCCCCGGGTGATCACCTCCGATGGGGTCTGGACCCTGACCGCGATTCCCCGCCGGCTGCTGATCATCGGCGGAGGGGTGATCGGGTGCGAGTTCGCCAGCCTGTTCGCACCCCTAGGGGCCGAGGTCACCGTGGTTGAGATGCTGCCCCAGCTGCTGGCGGGAGTGGACCGGCGGACCGCGCAGCAGTTCCAGCGGCTGCTGGAGGCCAAAGGAGTCACGGTTCATCTGGAGGAGAAGGCGGAGTCGATCCATTACCACGAGGGGGGCGTGACCGCGAACCTCACCAAGGGCGCGGAGGTCGAGGCGGACCTGCTCCTGGTCGCGGTGGGAAGAACCCCCCAGACGGAGGGAATCGGGCTCGAGCAGGCGGGTCTGGTGGTCGACGCGCGCGGGCACGTTGAGGTCGACGAGTACCTCCGCACCGCCAACCCCAAGGTCTGGGCGGTCGGCGATTGCATCGGCGGCCTGCAGCTTGCCCATCTGGCGTCGGCCGAGGCCAACCGGGCGGTCGAGAACGCTCTGGACCCTGCCCATCGACGGCCCATGGACCGCACCGTGGTCCCCAACTGCATCTTCACCAGCCCGGAGATCGCCACCGTCGGGATGCACGCGGACCTGGCCCGCGAGTCGGGCCATGAGGTGAGGTTGGGCCAGGCCCGTTTCGTGGGCGAGGCCAAGGCGCTGGCGGAGGGCGAGCCCGACGGCTACGTGCAGCTGGTGGCGGATGCCGGCACTGACCGCCTGCTGGGGGCGACCATCATCGGCCCGCACGCGGTGGAGCTGATCCACGAGGTTGGAGTCGCGATCAGCGATGGGTTCACGATGGCGGAGCTGGGGGACGTGATCCACGCCCATCCCACGGTCAGCGAGGTGGTGATGGACGCCGCTCAGCAGGGCCACAAGGTGGCGCCCTACATCAGCTGAGCCGTCCTGGAAGGAGGCCCCGGCGGCGGGCCCGCCCTACTCCACAGCCAGGCAGGTGATAGTCCGCATCACCCCGCTGAAGCTCTGGATCCGGTCGACGATCAAGGACCCGATGCCCTTCACGTCGGGGGCCTGGATCTGGGCGACGGCGTCGTACTCACCGGTGATGGCGTCGACCTGCAGCACTCCTGACTCCATCCGCAGGCGCTGGACCACGTCCATGGTCTTGCCCGGCTCAAGGGTCATCAGAATGTAGGCCCTGACCATTGTCGCCCTCCTCAAAGCTCTGCGGGACCCCCAGGGGGCACCTGTCGCGCCCACCATATCCGATCTCGCGGGCGGATGGAAGGCCAGCCCGCTCGCCCTTGGGTCGCTCCATCCCAGGGCCCCGAGCCGGGGCCGGCCGCGCGGTCTGAGCCAGCGCGCGACCTAGGCGAAGCCCGCGCTACAGGTGGGCGTCACGAGGAACCGCCGAACAGGCCGCGGAGCCGCCTCCACAGAACGCTGAACAGAATTCCCAGCATGCCCACCGACTGGGTGGCCGGCCCCGACGGCGACGCGCTGGCCGTGGGGTCACCGGGACTGGCCCCGCCGCCGGGACTGGCCATCTCCCGGGACTCGGCCGTCACCGAGGCCTCGACACATTGAGAGAACTGGGTCAGCAGCCGATCCGCCACGTCCTGCATCAAACCGCGGCCGAACTGGGCCACCCGGCCAGTTATCGCCACATCTGATTGAATGGTCCCGAGCGAGCCACCTTCATCGGTGGCGGTGACAGTCATGGTGATGGTGGCGGCCGCGTTGCCGGCCCCGTGGGGGTCACGGCCCTCGCCCCGCATCACCAGGCGCCGCCCGATCGGGTCCACCTCGAGCACGGTCATGGTGCCCTCATAGCGGACCGTCACCGGCCCCACCTTCACCACCACCCGGCCCTTGTAGGTGCGGTCGTCCACCCGCTCGGTGATGCTGGCGCCCGGCAGGCAGGGGGCGATCCGCTCCAGGTCAGCCAAAAGGGGTACGAGCTGATCCGGCGTAATACCAAGCGTGAGCGAGTTCTCCAACAGCATGATCAGCCACCTCTTGCACCTGGACGGAGTGGCCATGATCGCACCGGCGGCGGTGCCAGCGCCAGCCGCGCCCGAAGGCGACCTCAAGATCTGGCCCCAGATCTGGGCCAGATCAAGGGACGATGGGATGGGGCCCGGGGTGGGCCAGACCAGAGGCGGCGGCGAGGACCGCTGCGGCCAATCCGCCCGGTGGCCCTTCGGCAGGGTGCTGCCCCTGGCTGAAGCTTGGGTTACGGCGGCAGGCGCTCCCCAACCGCGCTCGGCGGAAGATCCACCGGGAGCTACGATCTGGGCAGCGTCTCGGGGTCGCCCCCCGCATGATTACCGGCAGGCCCGGGTGAGAGCTCAAGGAGGGAAGAGTTGCGCGCAGTCGTGAAGGCACGATCCGGCCCGGGGGCTGAGCTGGCGACCGTCCGAGACCCGGAGCCGGGGCCCGGCGAGGCTCTGCTGCAGGTGGTCGCCACCGGTATCTGTGGCACCGACTTGCACATCTTTGACTGGAACCCGTGGGCGGCGTCCCGGGTGCACCCGCCCCGCGTCATGGGCCACGAGCTGGCGGGTCTGGTGCTTGCCGTCGGAGCCGGGGTGGGCAGTCCCAAGGTGGGGGAGATGGTCGGGGTGGAGACCCACGTGGTCTGCCTCACCTGCCCCCAGTGCCAGCGGGGGGACTACCACGTCTGCCAGAACACCCGGATCCTGGGGGTCGACATCGACGGGGTGTTCGCGGAACGGGTGGTCGTGCCAGCCCGCAACTGCTGGCCCACGGCCGCCCACCTCGACCCAGCCTCGATCGCTTTCCAGGAGCCCATGGGCAACGCCGTCCACGCCGCCTCGCAGGGGCAGCTGAGGGACCGGGCGGTGGTGGTCACCGGCTGTGGCCCGATCGGCCTGGCCGCCGTCGGGATCGCCAAGGCGGAGGGCGCGGCCCGGGTGGTGGCCGTGGATCGGGTGCCGGCCCGGCTCAAGATCGCGGCTGCGATGGGCGCCGATGAGGTGGTCGACACCTCCACCGGTGGGGACCTCGCCAGGGCGCTCCGGGCCGCCTGCCGGGGCGACGCGGACGTGGTCCTGGAGATGTCGGGCCACCCCGCCTTGATCAACGCGGCGCTGGAGGTGATCAGCCCCGGGGGATGGGTGAGCCTGCTCGGGCTGGGTGACGGCGTCGACCTGATCGACCTCACCACCCAGGTGGTGATGAAGGGGGTCACCCTGTTCGGGGTGACCGGCCGCCGCCAGTTCCAGACCTGGGAGCAGACCTCGGCCTACCTCACCTCGGGCAGGGTCGATGTCCACCCGATCCTGACCGACACGGTCTCGATTACCGACTTCGATCGAGCGGTCAACCTGGCTCGGTCCGGCGCGGTGGGCAAGGTGGTCCTCTATCCTCCAGACCGGTGGTAGCGGCACTTGCGGGTTGGGGCCGGCACCTGGCCGGCCCGGCCTGCGGAACGCGGCGGGGCTTGCGGCCGGTTGGACTTCGCCACCGAGCCGGCAGCGGTCCGACCGGTGGCAGAGGGCGCGGACAGCGGCGACAGGAGGGTGAATCGGCATGACGGATCTGAACTCGAGCTTGGCGGAGGAACTGGACCAGCTCCGGGCCGAGGGCCGCTTCCGGCCCCTGGCGGTACTCCAGAGCGCGCAGGACGCGGAGGTGGTGATCGACGGCCAGCCCCTGATCAACCTCTCGTCCAACAACTACCTGGGCCTGAACACCCATCCCCGGCTTGAGGAGGCGGCCATCCTCGCCACCCGGAAGTGGGGGGCTGGGTCGGGAGCGGTGCGCACCATTGCGGGGACCATGGCCATCCACGAGGAGCTGGAGCAACGCCTGGCGGAGTTCAAGGGAACGGAGGCCGCCCTCACCCTGCAGAGCGGGTACACCGCCAACCTGGCGGTGCTGGGGGGAGTGCTGGGGGAGGCCGACGCGGTGGTCAGCGACGCCCTCAACCACGCCAGCATCATCGACGGCATCCGCCTCACCAAGGCCCATCGCTACGTCTTCCCGCATCGGGACATGGCCGCCCTGGAGGAGCGGCTGGAGGAGGCTCGCCGCGATGGCCGGCGCCGGGTGCTGGTGGTCACCGACGGGGTCTTCAGCATGGATGGTGACATCGCCCCGCTGCCGGAGATCGTGGCCCGGGCCGAGGCCGCGGGCGCGGCGGTGATGGTGGATGACGCCCACGGGTCGGGAGTGCTGGGCCGGAACGGACGAGGGTCGGTGGATCACTTCCACCTGGAGGGGCGGGTCGCGATCCAGGTCGGCACCCTCAGCAAGGCGGTCGGAGTCCTGGGCGGGTACGCCGCCGGTTCCCAGGAATTGCGCGATACCCTGATCCACCTGGGGCGGCCGTTTCTCTTCTCAACCTCTCATCCCCCGGCCGTGGTGGCCGCCTGCATAGCCGCCCTGGAGGTGATGCAAGAGGAGCCGGAGCGCCAAGAGCGGCTCTGGGAGAACACCCGCTACTTCAAGGCCGGGCTGGAGGGGCTCGGATTCGACTGCGGCCACAGCGAGACCCCCATCACCCCGGTCATCGTGGGCGAGGCCAGCTCCGCCATGGCCCTCTCGGACGAGCTGCGGCGGCGCGGGGTCTTCGCCCAGGGCCTGGGCTTCCCCACCGTGGCCAAGGACAAGGGCCGGGTGCGGACGATCGTGACCGCCAGTCACAGTCGGGAGCAGCTGGACCGCGCCCTCGAGGCCTTCGCCAGCGCGGCGGGCGCGCTCGGCTTGGACCTGCACCCGGCTGGGGCGAGGTCAGCGTAACCATGGCCCCGGCGCCTGAATTGTCTCCAGTACATGGTGCTACGCCCGATCCCGAGAGACCACGATCGCAGACCGACTACCACCGCGGCAGGGACCCGGAGGAACTGGAGGAGGAGCGCCGGCTGGTGGAGGCGGCGAAGACGGATCCGGCCGCCTTCGCCAAGCTCTACGATCGCTATGTTGACGCCATCCACGCCTATGTCTATCACCAGACCGGAAGTTGGGAGCGCGCTGAGGACGTCACCGCCACCACGTTCATGCGCGCCTATGCCGAGATCGGTAAGTTCGAGTGGCGCGGCGTTCCCTATTCGGCCTGGCTCTATCGGGTCGCCTCCAACCTGGTCCTGCGCGATCATCGCCGACCCGGGTGGATCGAACTGCCAGAGGGTCTGGCGGACCCCGGAGAGGGGCCCGAAGCGGCCGCGCTCAGGTCGGAACAGGTGCGCCGCATCCAGGCTGCGGTGCGGCGCCTGTCCCCTGACCAGCGCCAGGCCATCACCCTGCGCTTCGGGGCCGGGCTGCGCAACGCTGAGGTGGCCCAGGTGATGCGCAAGAGCGAGGGCGCGGTCAAGCTGCTGGTGTTCCGAGCCCTGCGTTCGCTGGAGCGTCGGCTCGGTCCTGAATTCGAGTCCCACTTCCCGCCCCGTCTCAGGGTGGCATCCGGGGATGAGTCCACGGAGGTTTGAGGATGGCTAGCAAGGAAGAGAAGCGGTTGGCGGGGGACCTGGCCGGCTGGTTGGAGGGGCGGCAGCCCGAGCCCATCTCCGACCCCGCCTCCCGGGCGGTCGCCCGCACGGCCGTGCTTCTGGTCGATGCCCTAGCCCCGACTCCGCTCCGGGCCGAGACCAGAGCTCGCCTCTACGAACGCGCCCTCTCCGAGGCCAGCCTGCAGCGGGCGGCGGGGGGGGCGGACGGACTGGCCGAGGTCTTCCGTGTCGCCCGCCAGGTGCCGGGGCCGGCCTGGGTGGGCCTGGGAGGGGTGGCGGCGGGAGTCGTGGTGGGGCTGGCCCTGCTGCGCCAGCGCGATGGCCGGGGCTGGGCCTGACCGGAAGTCGCCCGGCAGGGGTCAGGTGTCGCGGCCGCCACCCGGTCAGGTCTCACTGGCGCTGAGGGCCTCCGGAAGGGAGCTCTGGCGTTCTACCTGGCGATCCCTGCGCGCCCCGGCCGCTCGCGTTGTGGCGCTCAGGGCCGTTGCTTCGCGGTTGCGGGTGGGTACAATCCCTGGCAGTGAGTTCGGTACGCACCGTGGTGGTGCCGGCCGGTGGCCTGGGCACCAGGTTTTTGCCAGCCACCAAGGCGCTGCCGAAGGAGATGGTCCCCGTGGGGGACAGGCCCGCCATCCAGTGGGGGCTGGAGGAGGCGGCCGCCTCGGGGATCCGCCGGGCAGTCATCGTAACTGCGCCCGGTAAGGACCTTATCAAAGCCCACTTCGCCCCCGACCCATCCCTGGAAGCGGTCCTGGAGCAGCGCGGCAGCCTCGAGCTGGCCGAGCGGATCCGCGAGATCTCCAAGCTCTGCGCGCTGGAGTTCGTCGAGCAGGCTCAGCCACTGGGGCTGGGGCATGCCATCCTCTGCGCGTTGGAGCGGGTCCAGGGCGAGGCGGCGGTGGCCGCGCTGCTCCCTGACGACCTCTTCTCGGGGTCCCCGCCACTGTTGTCGCAGCTGATCGAGGCCTACACCTGGGAGGGCTGCACGGTGCTGGCCCTGCGGCGCTGCTCCAAGGACGAGATCTCGCGCTATGGAGTGGCGGCGGTCGAGGGCGATGGACCGGTCTTCCGGGTCTCCGACGTGGTCGAGAAGCCGGCCCCCGAGGACGCCCCCAGCGATCTCGCCCTGATGGGGCGCTACGTGCTCACCGATGAGATCTTCTCCGCCCTGCAGGCAACCCCGCCCGGCCACGGCGGGGAGATCCAGCTGACTGATGCCATCCGCACCCTAGCCCGTCAGGGCAGGGTGGTCGGGGTGGAGTTCGTGGGCCAGATACTTGACGTGGGCACCTTGGAGAGCTGGCTGGCGACTAACGCTGCCATCATGTGGCAGGACTCGAAGCTAGGCCCGGCCCTGCGGGCCAGGATCGAGCAACTGGAGGAGACCGGGCCCTGACCCCGCCAGGGCGGTCAGAACCAGGGCCGCTCCCATTTTTGGCTGGCGCTATACTGACGGGCCAGATGTCCACCGAGGCGGAATTCCCCGGCCCCAGTTCCGAAATCCATCAGGTAGTGCAATGGCTGTGCAACGCCCGCGGCGCGGTGATGACCTTCTGCGCTACCGCAGCCAGGAGGGTGACTTCGAGGTAGAGGTGTCGCACACCCTGAACAAGTGGTGTGTCTCTGTTCTGCGCCTGGCTGACTCCAGCATCGTGGCCCAGGACTTCTACCCGGAGCGATGGAAGGCGATGGCCCGGGCTCAGGACTTCCTGCGGATCCTCAATATGCGCAACCGCCCCGGCCACGAGGAGGGCGGCGATGAGCACCCGGAGAGCCACGAGGGCACCAGGGGACCGGGTCTCTGAGCACCACCGACCAGGTGGGTGCGGCGCCGCCCCCTGCGGTCCCGGTCGGGTATGCCGTCGCGGATCCTCACGCCCACACCTTAGCCAGCGACGGCATGGTGAGCGCCACCGAGCTGGTCCGGGCCGCCGCGGCCGTCGGGCTGGGGGTGCTGGCGGTCACCGACCATGACAACTTCGGCGCCATCCCAGAGGCCCGGGAAGCCGGGCTCCGGTTCGGGGTGGACGTGGTTGCGGGCGAGGAGGTGACCACGGACAAGCCCGCCCGCGTCCATGTGGTCGGGCTGTTCCTGGACGGCCCGGTGCGGATGGGGATGCCTGTCGGGGACACAATCCGGGCGATTCACGACCAGGGTGGCCTGGCGATCCTCGCCCATCCCTTCATGCCCACCTACTTCGCCTCGATCACGCCCGCCGGCCTGCGCGGGCTGATCTCGCGGCAGGCGGTGGATGGGATCGAACTACGCCACACGGCGGTCACCACCTCCTCCCGGATCCGGGAGCTGGACGCCTTCTATGAGTTGCACCAGGATCGCCTGGGAGCGGCGGTCGGGTCCAGCGACAGCCATTTCGGGGCTCACGACCTGGCCCGAACCGTGACCCTGTTTCCTGGGAGCACGGCGGCAGATCTGCGCCGGGCCATCGAGGCACGTCAGACTATCCCCCTGGAGAAGTATCGTCAGCCCGCCGGCCCGGCGCTCACCACCCGGCTGCAGCAGCAGGCTCGCAGCATGGGTTGGCTGGCCTGGCAGCGCTGGCGCGGCAAGATCGGACGTGAGGGAGCCTGAGCTAACTTGAACTGGAACTTCATCAAGCATGAGTGGGGCGCGGTCGCCTTCGTGGGCACCGTGGTCGTCGGCGGCCTGGTCGTGCTGCTGGTCCTGGTCGTCAAGGCGGCCACCGCCTCAGCCCTGCCGCCACCACCGCCATGCCCCAAGGTGACCCCGATCGTGATCCGGGCCACGCCCACGCCGTCCCCCGGGGTGAGCGTGTCGCCAACCCCCTCGGTCACCATCCCCACCGTGCCCTTCGGCTGCCCGACTCCGGTGGTGCAGGTGGTGACGCCGACCCCTTCGCCCACCGCCAAGGCGACTGTCAGCCCGTCGCCCACCGCCAAGGCCACAGTGAGCCCATCGCCGAGCGCCACTGGGACCAAGTCGCCGGTGGCGTCCGCAACCCCCTAGGGACAGAAGCGGTCAGAGGTCGGCCAGAGCCCGGGCTCCGTTGCCCTGCACGATGTGCCCCACCGGCAGCGATAGATCAATCTCGGCAACCTGGTCCGTAGCGATCCGCACCGAGATCCAGGAGTTGAGTCGCAGCCCGGCCACACGCACGCAGTCACGTAGGAACGGGAAGGCCAGCGGCACCATCTGGTTGATCAACCGGTTGCGCACCGCCTGCACCGGATCCGTGGCTGGCTGGCTCAGGCTCTGGTCCCGGAAGGCCATCACCACCACCTCGTCGCTGAGGCTGATCGGGTCCGTCCAGCTGTAGGCCTCGCCGGTGGCCCGGCAGTCCACGAAGCGGTCCCGCTGGGGGAAGAGCCGCAACTGCCGGATCAGCCGTCCCATCAGGCCGGCCTCGCCCTCGACGAAGAAGGGGACGTCGGCGAACTGGTCCTCGCCCAGGTCCAGCGCATAGCGGACGCTGAACCCGACTGTCTCAGCTCCGAAGAACGGCGCTGGGACCTTGATCCACAGATCGGTCGAGATGGCCACGCTTTCCGGCCCAGGATACTGCAAGCGAGGGGCGGCCGGCTATCGCGGAGCGGTCGCCGAGCCCTCCAGGTGCTCCCTCCAAAGCCTCTCGATCTGATCCCTCGTGGAACGCAGGCTGCCGCTGTTGTCAACGACCCAGGTGGCCAGTTCGCGCTTGCGCTCGAGGTCCATCTGAGACGCGATCCGGGCCTTGGCCGCCGGCGCATCGAGATGGGACCGAGTCATCAGTCGGCGCAACTGGGTGGCGGCGTCCACGTAGACGAGGACCGAGATCGGAAACTCGGACTCGCGGCCGGTCTCGAAGAGCAGCGGGATCTCGTAGACGACCAGCGGGGCGCCCCCAGAGAGCGCCTGCGCGATCCGCTCCTGGCTGAGGCGGGCCACCTTCGGATGGACGATCTCCTCCAGCCGCCGGCGGGCCACCGGGTCGGAGAAGACCAGCTCACCCAGCCGCTCCCGGTCCAGGTTCCCGTCCTCCCCCAGAACTCCCGCCCCGAAGCTGGTCACCACCAGCGCGAGGCCCGGTGTCCCGGGCGCCACCACGGCCCGGGCCAGCTCATCGGCGTCCACGGTCACCGCTCCCAGCTCGGCCAGCATCCCGGCCACGGTGGACTTGCCGCTGGCGATTCCTCCGGTGAGGGCTATGACCTGCGGTCCTGCCAGCCGGTGATCCTCCCTGCCCACCGCCAGCGTCAGTTGGGGCCGGAGGCCGGCTTGGCCCGCACGAAGCAGCGCTCGGGCTCCAGGAGCCGTTCCAGGCGGGTGCCCGGAGTGTGCACCCGCACCCCCGAGCGGGCCGGCACCCCGAACTCCCACCCCTGGCCGTAGAGGCGGCGGACCTCTCCCAAGTCGGTCGCGGTGGCGACCGCGCTGCCGTCCGTCATCTGCAGGCTGGCGACCCGGGCGCCGGGGTACCCCAGCGCCACCGCCCCGCCGGTCTCGAGCAGAAATTCCAGGTCCGCCAGGGACGGCTCGCCGAATTCGGGCGGCTCAGCCGCTTCCACCAGGTCCCGCAGCGAGGGCGCCTGGCCCTCCTTGACCTGCTCGCGGATCTCCCGCCGGCGCGCCAGCTGCTGCTGTCGCTCGCGGCGCCGGCGTTCGGTGGCGACCACCGCCTGGCGCTTGGCGAGGTCGGCCAGGCGCGTCTGCAAAGGCGCCAGGTCGCGCCGGAGCTGGCGCTCCGCGTCGTCCATGGCGGCCACCAGCTCCGTCAACTCCAGCTCGGTCAGGGCGGCCAGCCGGGCCGGATCCAAAGGCTCCGAGTCCGCCTCGATGGGGTCCACCCAGCTAGCCTACAGAGGCTGGGCTCAGGTGGAACTGGAGGTGGGTGGAATGGCAGCAGTGGTGCGTACGGAACGTCGCGGCGCGGTCGGCTGGATCGTCATCGACCATCCCCCCGCCAACGCTCTCAACCGGGAGGTCCTGGAGGGGCTGCGGGGGAGTCTCCAGGAACTGGAGGCCGATCCCCTGGTGCGATCGGCCGTGATCACCGGGGAGGGCGACCGCTTCTTCGTCGCCGGCGCCGACATCGGCGAGTTCCTCAGCGACGGTCCCGATTCGACCAGGGCCAAGATTGCTACCGGCCAGCGGCTGACCCTGGAGATGGAGCGCTCCCGGCTGCCGCTGCTGGCGGCGGTCAACGGCTACGCCTTGGGCGGAGGTCTGGAACTGGCCATGGCGTGCGACCTGAGAATCGCCAGCCGCACCGCTCGAGTCGGTCAGCCAGAGGTCCTGCTGGGAATAATCCCGGGTTGGGGCGGCACCCAGCGGCTGCCCCGGCTGGTGGGCCGTGGCCGGGCCTTGGAGCTGCTGCTGCTGGGCGACCAGATCGAGGCGCCCCGGGCCCTGGAGCTGGGGCTGGTCAACTGGCTGGTCGAGCCCGAGCAGCTGGTGGCAGGGGCGCAGACCCTGGCCGAGCGGCTGGCCGGCCAGCCACCGGTGGCTCTGGCGGCGATCAAGAGGGCTGTCAGCCAGGGCCTGGACCGGCCACTCGACGAGGGGCTGGAGGAAGAGCTGGAGGCCTTTGACGCGACCTTCCGGAGCGCCGATGCCGGTGAGGGAATAGCCGCATTCCTGGCCAAGCGCAAGCCGGAATGGTCCGGCCGCTGATCTGATGTCCGGGCAGTCACTACCATCACCGGCGTGACAGCGAGCGGGGGCGGTGGCGCCGGTCGAGATGGGGAGGACCCCAACCGAACCAGCCGCGGGGCGCGCCAGCGAGTCGGTCCCTTCTGGATCGACGAGCCCCACTGGTTCTGGGCGGTGGAGGCCCTGACCCTGGTGCTGGCCATAGCGCTGTTCGCTCTGGCGCTCGGATTCGACCACCCATGATCTGGATCAACAGCGTCGCCCTGGTCCTGCTGGCGGCGGTCACGGCGGCCCTCTTCTGGCATCGGCTGGCCCCGCTCTGGAGGTCCCTGCGGCAGGCCCAACCGGCCTTGAGAAGTGATCGGCAGGGAACCCGCTGGCGGGGGGTCGTGGTGCTGGCTCTGGGCCAGAAGCGGCTGCTGCGCTGGCCCCTCTCGGGGGTCGCTCACTTCCTGATCTTCTGGGGCTTCGTGATCCTGAACATCGAGATCCTGCAGGCCGGCCTGGAGGCCCTGGTGCCACCCCTGAACCTGGAGCAGCAGTACTGGTGGGGTCCCTTCGCCTTCCTTGAGGATCTGCTGGCGGCGGCGGTGCTGACCGGCCTGGCGATGGCGGCGCTCAACCGCTACTGGCTTCGGCCCCGTCGCTTCCGAGGCAGCCATGGGCGCGACGCCACCATCATCCTGCTCCTGATCGCCCTGGTGATCTTGACCCAGCTGGGGATCTACGCCACCCAGATCGCCGCCCACGCCGATCAGGTGGTGAACCTGCGGCCAGTCTCGGACGCGGTGTCCAGCCTGTTTCGGGGCTTCCACGGGGAGGCCATCTGGGCCTGGCATGAGTTCTTCCTCTGGGGCCACCTGCTCCTGGTGGCAGGGTTCCTGGTCTACCTCGGCCGCAGCAAGCACCTGCACATCCTGACCGTGGTGCCCAATGTCTTCTTCCGCGAGCTGGAGCCGGCCGGGCGGCACCTGCCCCTGCTCGACATCGAGCAGGCGGACCACTTCGGCATCTCCAAGGTGGAGCACCTCACATGGAAGCAGGAGCTGGACCTGGCCACCTGCACCGAATGTGGGCGCTGCCAGGTGCACTGCCCGGCCTTCAACACCGGCAAGCCGCTCTCGCCCAAGCTTTTTATCACCGACCTGCGCGATGGCTGGTACGCCAACGCCCGGGGCCAGCAGCCTCCACCCAGCTCCTGGTCAGATCCCGACTCCCTCGGCCCTGCCCCGACTGATGGCACCCTCCAGGACTGGAGCGTCCTGGAGGAGACGCTCTGGGCCTGCACCACCTGTGGGGCCTGCGTGGAGCAGTGCCCGGTCATGATCGAGCACGTTCCCACCATCGTGGGGATGCGCCGGGCGCTGGTGCTGGAGGAGTCGCGCCTGCCCAAGGAGGCCCAGCGCGCGCTGGAGCGGGGCAATCCTTTCGGCATGGCTAATGATTCCCGGATGCGCTGGGCGGAGGGGCTGGAAGTGCCCCTCCTGGCCGACCACCCGGACGCCGAGTACCTCTACTGGGTCGGCTGCGCCACCGCCTTCGACGAGTCCAACTGGCCCACCGCCCGGGCCACCGTGGCGATTCTTCGAGCCGCGCAGGTCAGCTTCGCGGTCCTGGGCCAGGAGGAGACCTGCAATGGGGATCCCGCCCGCCGGCTGGGCAACGAGTACCTCTTCCAGACCAAGGCCACCGAGGTGGTGGAGCGGTTGCAGCGCCGGGGGGTGCGCAAGATAATCGCCAGCTGCCCCCACTGCTTCAACACCTTCGCCCGGGAGTACCCGGACCTGGGCGGCCATTACGAGGTGATCCATCACAGCCAGCTGCTCAGCCAGCTCCTGGAGGCGGGGCGCATCACCCTCAAGCAGGGCATCGGTGAGGGGACGGTGACCTACCACGATCCCTGCTACCTGGGCCGCTGGAACCGGGAGTACGAGGCTCCCCGGCGACTGCTCCAGGCAATCCCCGGGGTCCAGCTGGTGGAGATGGAGCGCAGCCGCTCCGAGGCCATGTGCTGCGGGGCGGGGGGTGGCCGTCTCTTCATGGAGGAGACCGGGGGCCAGCGGATCAACCGAGTTCGTGTCCGCCAGGCCGAGGCGACCGGGGCCGCCCAGGCTGCCGTCGCCTGTCCCTTCTGCGCCACCATGTTCCAGGAGGGGATCAGCTCCCAGGAGCTCCAGGGCGCCCTCGGCAGCGCCGACATCGCGGTCCTGG
>Ga0307372_10004509_pt1 | contig 21410 bp, 18 predicted proteins | sample OX1MG_FD_202533 | JGI IMG/M metagenome (GOLD analysis project Ga0307372, IMG submission 202533) | Soil microbial communities from Risofladan, Vaasa, Finland - OX-1 | ecosystem: Environmental > Terrestrial > Soil > Coastal area > Acid sulfate soil | place: Finland: Risofladan, Vaasa | collected...
TGGGCGCGCGCCACCAAGGATGCATTGGTCATGGTCATTTGGTCTACGTGTTCCTGACTCGCCCTGGGTGGGATGGTGCGCTACAGCAGGTGTCTCACGTCAGCCTGACAGACAGGGGATGGAGGTACGCGTCGGGTCGGCTGTGCGCGGATCACGCGTGCGACACGCGCCTTTCGACTTACAAGGGGTCTTACCGCTCGCTGCATACAAAAGGATGTGATGCGTGTGCGTGGCCAGAGGGCAGTGTGACGGTCAAGACCAGGTGGGATCTTCTGTCGCGCTTGTGGTGCAGTCCTGTTGGTGATATGAACGATGACTAAGTACGGTTGAGACCGATTCGGTCCTGCCCGACGACACCGTTGCCCCAGACCTCGGCCACGGACGGTTTGAGCATTGTGCTCGGACAGCGGTGAGGGTGGATGGGGGTAACAGAATTGTTGTCTGCACCTGGGCAGTTCCAGCCGTTCCCTGCCCTCTCCCCGACGCGTTCGACCGCAGACAGTGTTCTCGCACAAGTTTCCTCCGGTCTCAACGCGCGGAGCGCGAGCGCTGACCGACACTTCTCCGGTTCCTTTCCGCATGCGATTGACCCGTGCCATGCCCCCCGCAGCGGCGCTGCTCTCGATGCGGAGAGGAACCGGACCCCGTGGGCTTGCCCCGCTTGACGATTGTTGAGGGTGCAAGGGTCTTACCTAGAAAGAACTGGCGGATTCTTCAAGGGGTTTGCGCCTTGTGGCTTTCAGCGCGATCTTCTTCGGCGGCGCGCAACCTAAGGAGTGAGCTCAACGATGGCAATGAGTATGACTGGGGCTGTCATGCGCGCTGATGGTGAGGCGGGTCAGAACTTCGTCGGATTCGAGGCCGACCGTATCGCTCAACGTCGAGTCTTCGAGGACGATCGGGGTGGTGTGATCAAAGAGCAGAACGACGATCCGATGAGACCAATGCAGACGGAAAACGGGCTCGCCAAGGCTTGGCTGGGCCTAGCCGTCTCGCGCAACTGGCGCAGCAATGGAGACCCAGACGTCCGGCCGTTACTTGGGCGAGCAAGTCCCAGCACTCGGACTCGTCCATCTCCTCCGGTGACGTAGGTGTCGGCCAAAGGCAAGGTACCGTCGTGGTTCCGGTGATGGGCGACGATCTGGTTGCCTGAGGTGTTGTCGGTCTGGACGAAGACGGCGTGATCGCCACCCTCTCCGAAATGTGATCCTGGCGGGAACCCTTCGGCTCCGGCGACAGGTGCAACCCAGGCCGAAAGACCCAGGACCGCCCCGACGCCTAGGCCACGGGTGTCGTCCCCGTTGACGGCCCGAACTACCGTAGCTCGGCATGGCTGCGCTCAGCCCTGATTACGACTCTGAACCTGAACGGTCCCGGTCCTTTCGAGCGGGGTGGCAGGAAGACGTACATGGGCCAGTGGCCGAGCGGCTTGTCTCAGATGGTGTTGGGTCCGTACTCGATATCGGTTGCGGCATTGGCCGGTTCGGGACAGCGGCTCAGGGGCGTCTTGTCTGGTTGGGCCTCGACGAGTCGCCTCGACAGCTCGCCGACTGTCCTCACGGGCCGGTCATCCGGGCGGATGCAGCGAGGCTACCGATCAGCAACCGCAGCGTCGACGCGGTCGCGATGCTGTGGATGCTGTACCACCTCGATGAACCTCGGGATGCACTTGCCGAAGCGAAGCGTGTCCTTCGGCGCGGCGGGCTCCTTGCTGCGTGCGCAAGTAGCCGGACGAATGATCCAGAGCTCGTGCCGTATGGGTACCCGAGAACGACGTTCGATGCCGAAGAGGCCGCTGAAATCGTTTCCGACGTGTTTGGCGCATCGAACGTCGAAGTCGAGCTTTGGGACGCACCACTGGTCCAGCTCGCCGACAGGGAGGAGATAGCCTCCTACGCCCGCAGCCATCTACTTCCATCCACCGTCGTAGACGCGGTTACTCCTCCTGTAACGCTTACCAAACGGGGGTGCCTCGTTTGGGCAAAGCGACCCTAAGGACACAGGCCCGGGCCCCGGTCGGTCCGTATTTCCGATCGGGTCGCTCTCGGACCTGGACGCTCGCACACGGCACCTATCGGGGTGGTTGGTCAGTCCGGTCTCTGAGCCAGTTGGTAGGAGAATCGCACAGCCTGTTCAAACTTGCCATTGGGGCGACAGCGAAGCATCCGCACCGAGAGATCCTCCTCGAACAAAGAGACGCGGTCACCCAACGCCTGGCGACTGAGCACGGAGGTTGAGTAGAGGTATCCCGTCAGAGTCTCGATCGTCCAGACGTGTCTCATTGAAAAGTCATGGCTCCCCTCGTAGCTGAAACCCACGCGGTGTAGAACCTGTTCGTGGGGGTCGCGTGCCATCGCCTCCTCCCAATCTGCTGGCAGCCGGTCGCCTGTGGGGCCGAGCCAGTCAACCATGACGGCGCGCAGGACCTCTTGCCAGTCGCGGGTCCCTTCGCATGGATTTCCGCCCCACAGCAGAGCCGCGTACCCGCCAGGTCGGAGCCAGGAAAGCGCACGCTCTGCTACACGCTGGCGTCGGAGTCGGTGGAAAGCGTTGCCTATCGCGACCATGTCGAACGGACCAGAGACATCCGCCTCCTCTGCAGTGCCTACTTGCCATCCAATGTTCGTGAACCCCAAGGCTTCGCTCTTCGCTTGGCCGAAGGCGACGGTTCCTGGCTCCTGGTCGAGCGCCACGATTTGGTCGAAGGCGGTGCTCAGGGCGAAGGCGATCTGCCCCGTGCCGCAGGCCAAGTCGAGAAGCCGACCGGTGCCTCTCAAACCAGCCCGGGACCGCAGGTCATCGACCAGCGACGGCGGATACGGCAGCCGAAAGCTGTCGTAGTCGCGAGCCGTCCCTCGGTACAGGTCCGTTCGAAAGAAGGGGTCCTCGTTCATCTCACGATCATGACGCGGAACCACTAAAGGGTGGAGGGTCGGGTGCACGCAAGGGCCGGCTACAGGGTGCCCTCTCCGACGGGCGACCGCCCGGCAACGCTGCGCCGAAGGACAACGCCACGAGGCGCGCCACGGGCGTAAAGGGGTTCGAAGAGCCTCGCCATTCGATCGCCTCTCGAGTGGGCAGGCCTGCGTCATGATCGACCCGAGTGGCAACCGTTACGCTCCGTGACAGCTCCCGGGCCGGACAGTTCCAACGCCGACGAACCACCGAGAGGGAGGCGCAAATGAGCGACACTTCGCAGGGCCCGGGTTGGTGGCAGGCGTCAGACGGCCGGTGGTATCCCCCTCAGCAACAACCGGGTTACTGGGCCCCTCCTCCGCCCCCGATGAGCGGGATGCCGGTCGCGCCCTACCCGGGGTCGGTCCCGTACGTGCCGGGAGGAGTCCAATCGACGAACGGTCTTGCCATCGCGTCGCTCGTCCTGTCGGTCCTCTGGGTGGCCGGTGTGGGTTCTCTCTTGGCCGTCACCTTCGGCATCGTGGCGCGCCGACAGATCCGTACTTCGGGAGGCAGACAGGGAGGCGAGGGCCTGGCCCTGGCCGGACTCTTGATCGGCATTCTGGGCCTCCTCGGAGTCGTGTTCTTCGTCACCTTGGTCTTCGCCCTCAAGTCCACCGTCGAGAACGCAGTGCATACACAGGTGGCCTCGTGTCAGGCAGACGCTAAATCTGTCGAGACCGCCCTCCAGGCGTATAGCGCGCAGAACCTCTCGTATCCGCCCCTCCTCGCCCCATGGAGCGCGGCGAACTACACGACCAATTACCTGGTCCTCACCACAGCGGCCTCTCACGGCGGGCCCTGGCTCAGATCAGCACCTTCCACATCGAACTACGTGATCGAGTACGACTCGAGCGGACATGTGTGGGTGGAGAGCATCGGGACCTATGACCCGGTCTACAACCCGTTGCAGGACTTCGCGCTGCACCCCGCTGCCTGCAACGTCGCGTTCCCGTAGGGCCGGGGCCCCGACTCGATCGCGCCCCTGTATCGCTTAGTTGGGCGTCACGCCTTGACGGAGAGGACCGGGACTGGGGCGCTCGCCCGGCATCTCACGGGAATCAAGCTCGCCGCGCCGCGGCGCGCCGCGCCGCGGCGAGGGCGATGCCGGACCCGATGAAGAGCCACGGGATGGGTCGGAGCGGAATCCTGTTGGCATGGGCGAAGGTCGATGCCAGAGCAACCTGGCTCGAGCTCAGCGCGTGGGACTGGGCCGAGATCGTTGACCCCCAACTCGTCGAGAATGCCGCCACGTAGAAGTCGGCGACTCGCACGTGGCCGGCGACACCAACGACACGACCAAGGCCGGGGGTAAGACTCTGGACGTGCGCTCGACCGTCATCTTCTCCATGAGAGAGGGCAAGGTGACTGAGGCTTGGCTCCACGTCGACGACGCGGCGGCCTTCGATTCATTCCTGAGTTGACGACGCGCTGTCGCGGTGTTCATGTCGACGCGAGGTGGTAACGCCCGACGTCGAGACCGCCGAGATGATGTCAGGAGTCGACGTGGCGCTTCTCTTCGGGGTTTAGGATCGGCGCGTGACGCGGCGGCGGCTCGGACCAGCGAGGTCGTGGCGTCGGGTGCGGAAGATCATGGCGGGTCCGTTGATCGTCCTCGCCATCGCAGCGACCATGGCGTCGTGTTCCGACGGGCATCTGGTCACGTCGGGGGCTTCGACGAGACACGAGGCCGAGCCCTCAGCGGGGTGCGCGCATCGAGCACCGAAGGACGTCGTTGCCGCCGGAGGTGAGCAGACGCGGTCGTTGCAAAGCGGCACGGTGACCGGGACCTTTGAGCTCTCGGTCCCCCGAACGTACCGGCCGCGTCATCCCAGTGCTCTCATCCTCGCCTTCTACGGGTTCGGTTCTGACCCGGCCCAATTCGCGGCATTGACGAAGTTGCCCGAACGGGGCTCGACCGACGGGTACCTGGTCGTTGTCCCCCACACCCAAGGTTCGGAGTCGGAGTGGCAGCTCAACGCCCGCGGCACCGATGCCGCATTCGTGGACGGTGTGGTCAATTTCGTCGAGACGACCTATTGCATCGACCGCGGCTCGGTCTTTGCGGCCGGGTTCTCGGCGGGAGCCGCCTTCACCATCATCTATTCTTGTGCGCGCCAGTCCCGGGTTACCGCCATCGCCACCGTGGCGGTCGAGTTCCAGCTCGGTTGCACCCGACCAATGCCCATACTGGCGTTCCATGGCACTGCGGACCCCCTGGTCCCGTTCCGAAATGGGGCCATCGGGCTTTCGCTTCCTGGCATCAAGGTCCGAGGCACCCAGCTCAACATGGGGGACTGGGCCCGCCTCGACCGGTGTCGGGTCGCGGCACGCCGGCGGCGCATCGGGTCGCAGGTGATCCTCCAGCAGTGGGACCGATGTCGAAGAGCGACCGCGGTGGCGCTGTACACCGTCGTCGGAGGCGGACACTCGTGGCCCGGTGCCGATTCGAAAGACGCCCTCGGTCTCACGACCCAGCAGGTCAACGCCACCGCGGAAATGCTGTCGTTCTTCGGCCGGTATCGCTGAAATCCACCCCCTCGGCGCCGTCGCGGTCAAGGATGGACCCATGGCGTCCACCGACAGAACCCCGGCCGACACGACCGTCCTCGAGGAGGCCGACGCCCTCAGACGCTTCATCGAGGCCATCGAGTCCGGGGAATTGATGGACTCTGCACCCCAAGACGCCGTGGTCGTTCGTCGTCTGCAGGGCACTTTGACCGCCCTCGAATCGGTTGACGCCGGCTCTGGAGATAGCTCGCGACCGATGTGAACGCCTTCAGCAGTCTTCGGGTCTAGATGGGCGTCCCGTGATAGCAGCCGACGGTGTAGGGGTATTCGATCGTCGCGTCGTAGTGGTAGATCCGAGTCTCCTTGCCGTTCCACATCACCTTGCTCGTCTTCCCGTGACAGCGATCGAGGTTGGCATTGGTCAAGAGCGCGCCGTGGGCGTTGCGCTCGACGTAGATGCCGTATCCGTCGATGGCGTACCCCACGAGGGTGGACCGGCCGGTCGCCGCGTCCAGCATGCAGGGCGGGACATAATGATGGTGATAGCGCGACACCTGGTCGGGGTGGCCACCACAACGGTCGAGGACCTCGTGAGCGGGCGCGTCCCGGCCGTTGGCGTCCAGGGCGTTGTACAGAACCACGCCGTCGGTCAGGATGCCGATCGGCCCCGGGCTCGTGCACGACTGGTGCCGGGCCGCCACCGGATTCGCGGGCAGCGACCACGTCATCACATCGGCTGCGATGTGGTTGGGGTTCCCGTCATAGGCGTGTGCCGGGTCGGTGCTCGCAATGGGGAAGACCCCGGTTGTGTGGTTGACGGGAAGGTCGTTCGTCGTCACCACCCGGGTCGATCCGCTGAGGACGACAGAGAACGAGGCGTCGGGCCAGCTGACCGATCCCTGCACCGAGACCTTGGTCTCCGAATTCCAGGTGTGGGTCTTGGTGTTGATCCACGGAGGTGTGGCTCCGGGAGGAGAGGGGGCGAAGGTGGTGCCACACGAGTCGACGTACCCCTTTTTGGGGGTCGTGGTCACGTGGCCGTCCCCGAGTGGGATCGCGGTGGGGCCGACCGCGGCCGACGCATGTGACGTGGCGATGACCGTTCCCAACCCGAGCCCAGCCACCCCGATGGTGCACCCGATGAGCACCGCCATTCGCCTTCGCAGCATCGCTCGCTCCCCCAATCGTGTCGCCCCTGGTGAGAAGTTCCGACGAAGAATAGGCGAATCGTGCGTGGAGGACCGGGGTGGAGTCGGGTCAGCCAGCTTCGGTGCGTGCTGCTTTCCACGCAGTGAGGTCGAGCTCGGGATAGCGGCGGGCCACGCCGTCGAGGGTGTCGGCCGTCCAAAATGCATGGCCCGGTGGGGGGAACCCCAGGGTCGTCAGTTGCCGAGGTGTGGCTTGCTGGACGAAGTTGTGCCATTCCATCGAGAATCCCTTGAAGGGCCAGGCCTGGTAACCACCCCACTCCATCGCGGCGGGCTTGAAAGACACATGGAGCATGAAGCGAGCCTGGGCGGGATCGGTGAAGTCCACCGACCGGTGATACACGTCGGGTCGGTACACGACGATCGACCCGGCGGGCGCGGAGGCGTCTCCGAGCTCGTCGTAGAGCTCAGCGTGGTCGTGGAAGTTCAGCGTGTGCTCCTCGACCGGTATCTGTTGTGTGCGGGTGCGCGATACGAACCGGGTAGCGCCGTTGTGTGGGCCGACGTCGGTGAGATAGATGAACGTCTCCATCTGGTGAAAGCCCGGCTCGGCCCGCGGCACCGTCAGAGTGTGGTTCGGGAAGTCGGTGTGCAGGAGTTGGTTGTACTCAGACGGTTGGCCTGCGTACTTCGCGGTGGCGATGGCCAGATAGAGCCGGACATCGTCGGAGCCGAGCAGGTCCTGGGCGAGGTCGATCATGGTTTCACTGAGCACCAAGCCGTTGAGCGATCGGCTCCGGAACGGGAATTCCGGCCACGCCGCGTCCCACGTCCGCCAACGCGCCAGCTCGTCGCCGTTGGTCGTGGCGGCCATGTCCTCGACGCGGGGGAACAGTTTGGCGACGGCGTTCTGCGCGGCCGCTAGTTCTCCGCCGGTTACGGCCTGCTCGAGGACGCACCACCCGTCCTCGCTCCAGGACCGACGCTGCTCGGCGCTCAGGACACTGACCACGGCGCCAGGGTACCCGCGCCCCACGCCGAAATGCCTGGTGAACGCCTCAGACGCTCGTGGTCAGATGCTCGTGGACCGAGCGCACCGCGCTCGATCCCTCGCCCACCGCGGCGGCGACGCGTTTGAGCGATCCGTGACGCACGTCGCCGACGGCGAACACCCCCATCATCGAGGTCTCGAAGGGCAGCGGGTCCCGGCCGGGGAACGGCGCCAACGCCGGGTCGCCGTCCAGAAGGTCGCGGTCGGTGAGGACGAAGCCGTGCGAATCGAGCGCCACGGTGTCTTTGAGCCAGGAGGTCGCGGGCTCGGCTCCGATGAAACAGAAGAGTCCACCACAGGTGACGGTCCGGGTCGCACCGGTCGGCGTGTGCTCGAGCGTCACCTGCTCGAGATGTCCAGCGCCGGCCAGCGCCCGGACCTCGGTGTTGGCCAGGACCTTGATGCGCGGGTTGGCGTCGATGCGCTCGATCAGATAGCGCGACATCGTCTCTGTCAGATCGTCGCGGCGGATGGCGATCACCACCTTGCAACGCTGCTGGGACATGTAGATCGCAGCTTGTCCGGCCGAGTTCCCACCCCCGACGACGACCACGTCGTGTCCCCCGCAGATCCTTGCTTCGAGGTCGGTGGCGGCGTAGTAGACCCCGGCACCCTCGAAGCGCTGGAGATCGTCGACCACCAACCGGCGGTAACGCGCGCCCGAGGCCACGATCACGGCGCGACAAGGGATCTCGCTCCCGTCGGAGAGCGTGACGACGTGAAACCCGTGCTCGGGGCGAAGGCCGGTGGCGACGCAGGGGGCGTTGAGACGCGCCCCGAGGCGCTGGGCTTGGATGGCGGTACGGGACACCAGGTCCTCACCCGAGATGCCGTTGGGGAAGCCCACATAGTTCTCGATGCGCGAGCTGGCACCCGCCTGGCCGCCGATGGTGACGGCGTCGAGCGTGACGGTGTTGAGGCCCTCCGACGCTCCATATACCGCAGAGGCGAGCCCGGCGGGGCCGGTGCCGATCACCACGAGGTCGAACAAGGTCCCGGGCACGGGCCGGAACGTGAGGCCGAGATGCTCGGCGAATTCCCCCGGGGAAGTCCGACGCAAGACCGCGGTCGGGGTGATCACCGTCGGCATGTCGGGTGGGCGCAGTCCCATGCTGGCCAGGAGAACCTCGGGGTCCGGCGCTTCTTCGAGGTCGATCCAGGTGTGGGGGAGATGGGACCGCGTCGCAAAGGCCCGCAACGCCATGGCATCGGAGGAGTAGCGCGAGCCCACGATCCGGATGGCCCGGGCGCCGTCACCTTCGCGGAGGCGCTCCCGACGAGCGGAGAATGCCTTGAAGATCAAGTCGGCGATGTCGGGCTTGGCACTCATGAGCCGACGGAATTCGCGGGGGCGAATCCGCAGGACCCGCCCGGACTCGGTGACCCGGCCCGTCAGATACGGGCGTTGGCCCGTCAAGAGGCTCAACTCGCCCAAGAACCGTCCGGCAGAATAGACGGCGATCACCGTCTCGGCGTCGGTGTCACGGCGGACGATCGCGGCTCGTCCGTCGAGGACCACGTAGAAGTCGTACGAGGGGTCACCGGCTTGGTACAGGACCTCACCCGCGCGCACCGCTTGCTCCTCGCCGAATTCCGCCAACTCGGCGAGCGTCGAGGAGTCCAACGTGGGTGCCACCACGTCGTCACCGGACTGGACGATCGGGGCGACGTTCGTCATGCGGTTGGGGTCGTGATCAACCATGGGCATCACCCGCGCCGGCGTGGCGGGTCGTGACGGGCCTGTCGAGGACGGCGCGGGCCGCCGCCATCGCCGTGAGCCCCGCGGCGTGCACCGCGGCCGCGCTCTTCGAGGCCTGACTCAGGATGAAGGCGCCTTCGAGGAGTGAGATGACCGTGACCGCCAGCATGTGGGCGTCATCGGGCGGGATGCCTTCGGCTTCGAAGCGCACCGCGCCCGACGCGATCCATGCATCGAACACTTCGGCGGTGGCCAACCGGAGCTGTTCGTTGGTGCTGGCCACTTCGAGCGCCACGGTCGCGATGGGACAGGCGATCGCGAAGTCCGTCAACTCCAGGGTCTGTGCGGCCCCTTCGAACACGGCCCCCACGGCGCTGATCACGTCGGGAGCCCCGTCCCAGACTGCTTCGACCAACTCCTGGTACTGAGCGCCCGCGACCCGGATCGCGGCTGCAGCCAATTCGTCCTTGCCCCCGGGGAAGTGGTGGTACAGCGACGAGTACGGAGCATCCGCCTCGGCCAGGATCTGCTTGATCCCGGTTCCGGTCAGGCCCTGACGCTGCAGGAGGGCTGCACTTACCTGCACGAGGCGGTTTCGGGTGTCGCGCAACGTACTCCTCATCGGAACGGGGTGGGCCGGTTTGGCGGTCACCCCACAGTGTAGCTAGCCTCGGATTGGATCGATCTATCCAGAGGAAGGGGGGAGGAGCATCATGTACAAGTGGGCTGTCCGTTGGATGATTCGTCGCAATTTGAAGGCTCTCCGCCAGGGAGATCCGGGACCCCTGCTCGCCAGTTACGCCGACGACGCCGTCCTCGTGTTCCCGGGAAACAGCTCCTGGGGAGGTGAGCATCGGGGCAAGCCGGCCATCGAGGCGTTCTTGCGCTCCTATCTGGAGGCGGGAATCGTCGGCGAGGCGTACGACATCGTCGTCAACGGGCCGCCCTGGCGGACCACGGTGTGCATGCTCTTCGTGGTCCACGCCAGTGCGGTCACCGGTGAGGTCGTCTATGAGAACCGGGCCATCCTCTTCGCACGCGCGGTGTGGGGGAAGATCGTGTACCACGAAGACTTCGAAGACACCCACAAGTCCGTTGCCTTCGACAGCTACCTGGCCCGGCGCCAGCCTGCCGTGAGCTGACGGAGGCGGCCCGGCTCAGGCGGAAGCGGAGTCGGCGGTCGGCTTCGGATAGAGGACCAGGTGGAGGCCGGCCGCCAGGATCCCCCCCACCAAGGGTGCGACGATGAAGAGCCACACCTGGTGCAACGCCGTTCCCCCCACGACGAGCGCCGGGCCGAGACTGCGGGCGGGGTTCACCGATGTGCCGGTGATGGGAATGCCGATGAGGTGGACCACCGTCAGGGTCAGCCCGATCACCATCCCGGCCGTGGCCGCATTGCCGATCTTGTGGGTGACTCCCAAGATGACGAAGACGAAGAACGCGGTGAGGACGACCTCGGCGAGGAAGGCCCCGCCGGCACTGATGTGAATGTGGCTGGCCGCTCCCCATCCATCGGTCCCGAGCCCCGTGTGCTTCCGGTCGTAGAGAGGCGACGAGCTGAAGGTGCACCACAGAAGAAGCGCTCCCAGGATCCCGCCGACGAACTGGGCGATCCAGTACCTGACCGCTTCGGCAATGCCAATGCGGCCCGCGAACAGGGCACCGATGGTGACCGCGGGGTTGACGTGACATCCCGAGATGGGCCCGAGGACATAGGCGAGACCCAAGAGTGTCAGGCCGAACGCCAAGGCGGTGGCGACGACGCCGGCATAGAAGCTCGCTCCCGTGGCGCCGAAGCCGAATGACAAGGTGGCCACCCCTACGGCGAAATACACCAGGATCAAGGTGCCCAGGAGCTCAGCGAGAAGCTTTCGAAGCATGACGTCCCCCTTTGTCCAGGGGCCAGAGGCTAATTCCCCGACGGCGCGGCCATGGGTTCCTTCGATCTCGAGCTACGGCTACCCGGACTCCTCGTCGACGAGTTGGTAGCCCACCCCGGGATTGGTGCGTAGGATCTCTCCCTTTTCATCTCCGAGCTTGCGCCGCAATCGGTAGACGTAGACCCGCAGGTACTGGGTCTCGGTCCCGTAGTGGGGGCCCCACACGTGCTCGAGGATCATCCGATGGGTGCAGATCTTGCCGGCATGCCGAGCCAGGAACACGAGAAGAGAGAACTCCCGTGTCGTGAGCTCGATGGGGTGGCCCTTCATGTGAGCCTCGTGGTGGACGAGGTCGAGCTCGAGGGCGCCGACCACGATGTCCTTGGTCGCTTCGTCGCCGGGCTCGGCCGTCCTGTGCCGGAGCGCGACTCGGATGCGCGCTTCGAGCTCACCCATCCCGAAGGGCTTCGTCATGTAGTCGTCGGCCCCGCCGTCGAGCGAGGCGATCTTGCGGTCCTCGGTGCCGTCGGCGGAGAGCACGATGATGGGCACGTCACTCCACTGCCGGATCCTCCGGCATACCTCCATGCCGTCGAGATCGGGCAGGCCGAGGTCGAGGACGATGATGTCCGGCACCCCGATGGCCGCTTGAGACACGCCCTGCTCGCCGGTGGACGCCACCAGTACGTCATGTCCGAGGGCGCTCAGGCCGATGCGCAGGACCCGCAACAGCGCCTGGTCGTCATCGACGGCGAGGACCGTCGCCAATCAAACCACGTCCACCGTGACGCGCGCCGGAGGCATGGTGAAGCAAAAGCGAGCGCCACCCGAGGGCGCGTCTTCGACCCAGATCTCCTGGCCGTGCGCCTCGACAAATGCCTTGGCGATGGACAGGCCGATACCAGTCCCCCCTGTCGTCCCGCTCCGGTTGAACATCCGGAAGACGTTGGTCCGCTCGGCCCGAGCCACCCCGGGGCCTTTGTCTTCGACCGTGATCTGAACCAGCCCGTCGTGGCGACCTTGCGCCGACACCGTCACCGGCGTGTGCGGCGGAGCGTGGCGGATGGCGTTGTCGAGGAGATTGGCGAGCACCTGGCCGATCAAGAGGTGATCGACGTCGACCAGCGGGAGCTCGTCGTCCACCGCCGTCGTGATGTCGGAGACATCGGTCCGGGACCCCAGTCCCCGGATGGCGTCGGTGACGAGGTCGTCCACGGCGATCGGTTCGTTGCGCAGCTCGAGGGCGCCGGCCTGCACACGCGAAAGGTCGAGCAGGTTGGTGACGAGGCGATCGAGGCGTTCTGTCTGGTTGTCGATGAGCTCGAGCAACTCCTCGCGGTCGGGCAGCGGCACCTCGGCATGGGCGCTGAGCAACGTGGATGCCGATGCCTTGATCGTGGCCAACGGAGTGCGCAGATCATGCGAGACTGCACTGACGAGAGCCCGCTGCAGCCGATCGACCTCTTCGAGCAACTCGGTCCGCAATGCCTGTTCACGAAGTTGCGCCCGCTCGAGAGCAAGTGCCATGTGATTGGCGAAGGTGTGCAACAGCCCTTGGTCGTGCCGGCTCAGGCCCGCGCCCCAGATGTGGAGGAGCCCGATGGGGCGCCCCGTGGCGATGAGCGCCACGGTCTGGGTCTGCTCGTGGCCGGCCGGGACCGAGCTCCCCAGGCTGGCGGGGACCCCGGGCTCCGGTGCCACCCGCCGCAATTCCGCTTCTGACAACGGCTCGCCCGAGGAGGCCACCACGTCCAGCTTGGCGTCGACCGGGAGGAGCAAGGCCACGCTTCGCAACGCGAAGGCTTGGTGGACCGTGGACACGATGAGCTCGAGGATCTCCGACAGCGGTCGGTCCTCGATGAGCAGGTCGGTCAGTTCGAAGAGCCGACGGATGGCTTCCTCGTGTTGATGGGCCTCGGTACGCGCTTTCTCGAGGCGGTCCACGACGCTGGCGACGAGCAGCATCACCGCCACATACACGACGAGAACGACCCAATTCTCATTGGCCCCGACGGTCAGCCTGAAATAGGGCGGGATGAAGACGAGGTCGTAGACGAGGAATCCTGCGAGCACGCCGAAGACGCCGGCCCGGAACCCACCCACCACCACACCGATCACGACCGGGACGACCAGGACGAGACCGGTGGTGGCGATGCTCAGTTGGTCCCGGAGGGGGATCATGACCGCCACGAGAGGGGCCATGACCACCAGGGTGGCGACCGATCCCACCGCTGAGCGCCGCCATGGTCCCATGTGCTCTACCTTCTGTCCCTCGTTGCCACGATACCGGCGCGGGGTTTCATTTCGCCCACCTGGGAACCGGGCACAATGGGCGCATGGCCGCGTCGGGTCCGTCCGATCACCGCGAACAGCTGGAATCCGACGCCGTCGGCCCCACGGGTCAGTTTCGTATCTACATGGGGGCCGTGGCCGGCGTCGGGAAGACCTTCGCCATGCTCGATGAAGGCTGGCGCCGTCACCGCCGAGGAGCGGACGTCGTCGTCGGGTTCGTCGAGACCCACGGACGCCCTCGGACCGCTGAATTGATCCGAGACCTCGAAGTCGTCCCCCGCAAGATCGTCGCCTACCGGGGATCGCAGTTCGAGGAGATGGACGTCGACGCCGTCCTGGCCCGGCAACCGGAGCTGGCCCTCGTTGACGAGCTCGCCCACACCAACGTCACCGGGTCGGGGCGCCACGAGAAGCGGTGGCAGGACGTCATGGAGCTCGTCGATGCCGGGATCGCGGTGATCACGACGGTCAACGTCCAACACCTCGAGAGCATCGCGGACGCCGTCGAGCGCATGACCGGCACCAGGGTGCGCGAGCGGGTTCCGGACTGGGTTGTGCGCCGAGCCGACCAATTGGAGCTCATCGACTCCTCGCCCGAGGCCCTTCGCCGACGGATGGTCCACGGCAACATCTATCCCGCTGAGAAGGTCCCCGACGCGCTGACCCATTTCTTCCGAACCGAGAACCTGGTGGCGCTGCGCGAGCTGGCTCTTCGATTCGTGGCCGACGAGACCGAGGAGGAGCTCCTCGCCTATCTCCGTGACCGGCATTCGGACGCGCTCTGGGAGACGCGCGAGCGGATCCTCGTGGCGGTCACCGGCGCTCATGGCACCGACGCCGTGATCCGCAGGGCGGCGCGCATCGCGGCCCGGACGAAGGCAGATCTACATGCCGTGCACGTCGTCCCCCCCGATCAGGCCCGTCGCAGTGCGGTGGATGAGCTCGGCGTCCTCCACAAGCTGGCGGACGACCTGGGTGCGGAGTGGCACCTGCTCAACCAGGAAGAACCCGCCCGGGCACTGGTGGACTTCGCCCGAGAGCACCAGGTCACGCAGATCGTCTTGGGTTCGAGTCGCCGGAGTCGCTGGGAGGAGCTCACCAAGGGGTCCGTCGTCCAGCGGGTGCTGCGCTTTGCCGCTGACTGCGACGTCGATGTGCATGTCATCGCGCGTCGTGACGTCGAAGCCGTCGATGGGCCCGAACAGTCCGAGTGAGGCGGCTCAGATCGGGAGTGGGACCCGCCAACACAGACGCGTGCCGCGCTTGTCCCCTGTCCCCACCGTCATAGTCCCACCCCGAGCCTCGGCCCGAGCCCGCAGGTTGGCCAGGCCGCTCGATCGGGTGCTGTCGTTCATGCCCACGCCGTTGTCGGTCACCGTGATCATCAGATCGTGGTGGACATCCACCCGGACCTCGACGCGAGAGGCCTTGGCATGTCGGGCCGCGTTGGCCAGGCCTTCTCGGACCACCGCCAGCACGTCGGGAACGAGCTCCTCGGGGACCTTCGTGTCCACTGGGCCGTCGAACTGGAGCCGGGGTTGGAACCCGAGACCCTGCGCCGCCATGGATGTCACGTCCAACAACCGCGCCCGCGTGCTCGTTCCCACCCTGTCGCTGGTGCGGAGAGCGAGCGAGAAGATGGTCGACCGCACGTCCCGAATGGTGGCGTCGAGCTCTTCGATGGACTCACCGATGCGTTCGAGCGCGCCCTGATCTGTGATCGAGCGCGAGGCTGCTTGCAGAGCCATGCCCACCGCGAAGAGCCGCTGGACGACGTGGTCGTGCAGATCTCTGGCGATTCGCTCACGGTCGCCCATGACAGCCAGCTGCTCGCGGTCGTTCTGCGCCCGGTCGAGCTCGATGGCCAGCCCCGCCTGCTGTCCGAAGCTCTCCACGACCCGGATCTCCTCGGGGCTGAATCCGGCTCTTCCCACCTGTCGCACCACGCCGAAGACCCCGTCTTGGCCGTGTGAGGTGGTGATCGGGACGAGGAGCAACGGCCCGACTCCGTTCGGTACAGCGTCAGGGACATCGCCGTCGAGGACCGAGGAAGGGTCGGTCGTCACCATGGAGCGACCCGAGGTGAACACCCGTCCCGCCGCGGAGTCCAACACCGAAAGGGTCTTGCCTCGCCACGGCGCCACGAGTGCTCCGTGCGTCGCGATCACGTCCAACCGGGTGTGGTCATTGTTGGCCACCACGCTCACGGTGATCCCATCGGCGTCGGAGAGCTCCGATGCCCTCCGGGCGATCAATGCCAGCCACTGCACGAGCCCGCCACCGGCCAGCATCGACAGCCTGACTTCGGAGATCGACCCCAGCCATCGCTCGCGTCGCTGTCCGTCGACCAAGAGACGTCGGAGCTCGCGTTCGGCCTGCTTTCGCTCCGTGATATCTCGCAGCACGGCCGAGATCCCGGTGGCGGCCCCAGCCGGTTCCCGGATGAGCGACAGAGCTTCTGCCACTTCGATCTCGTTCCCGTTCTTGTGGAGGCGCACGGTGTCGCGTGTGGGGAGGTGCATGCCACCACGGACCCGCGCCATCTGCTCTTCCACGTCGGCTCGGAGTCGCGTCGGCACGAGCCGGGCGACGGGCTTTCCGTGGATCTCCTCCGCGCTATAGCCCAGGAGCCGCTGCGCGCCGGGGTTCCAGGTGGTCAGGGTGCCGGCCAGGTCCATCGACACGATGGCGTCCTCCGACGACGACACGATGGCGGCCAACCACGCGCCGGCCTCCCATGCCGCACGCCGGGTGGTGAGGTCGCGCACGACGGCGAGGGTGAGGGGTCGCTCGGGGACTCCGAGCGGAGCGAGGCTGATGTCGGCGGGGAACTCGGTCCGGTCGAGGCGCCGGGCCCACAACTCAGGGCCCGTGCCCATGGGCCGCCGGGCGGGATCTGCGCCGTATTCCGCGCGCAGCTCGGAATGATGGTCGCGGAATCTTTCGGGCACGAGGACGTCGACGGCGATGCCGGTGAGCGCTCCTGGGGGGTAGCCGAAGATCGATTCGGCGCCGGGGTTGGCCGCCACGATCACGCCCGTCGCATCCGCCACGATGGCCGCGTCGGGCATCAGGCTGAGGACGGCGTCGATCAGTTGTGCCGAGCCGGGGTCGGTCTCTGGCACCTGCTCGACATGGCGGCGGGTCGACATGCGGATCAGCACCGCTCCCGTAATCGCACTGATCTGATGCTAATGCCGCACGTTGTGCCGGGCCGTCGTGTTGTGTGGCTCGGAGGATCTCAGGCGTCCTCGATCCCGTAGAAGACCCGTTCCACCACCCGGCGGGCACGTCGGGTGACTCGGCGGTAGTCCTCGCGCAGTCGCGCCGGTGTGGTCGCGAGGCTCCTGGCCAGGTGAGAGAGCTGCTCGGCCTGAGTCGGGAGCGCGTCTCCCGGCGACCCCCCTCCGGCCAGCGCACCCACGAGGTGCCAGCGGTTCCGGGTCCGTTCACAGAACCGGTAGGCGTCTCGAAGTGCCGCCAGGTCAGGTGGTCCGAGCACTCCCCGATCACCAAGGGCCTCGAGGGCGCCATGGGTGCTTTGCCCCGGGAGGTGGTGGCGGAGCTGGAGCAATTGCACGGTCCATTCGATGTCGGACAAAGAGCCCCGTCCTAGCTTCAAATGGAATTGCGGGTCTTCTCGGGAGGGGATCCGTTCGCGTTCGATGCGCGCCTTCATCCTCCTGATGTCAGCCACGTCCTCCTCGGTGAGAGGCCGATCCCAAACGAAGTCGCCGAGCACGTCCATGAAGCGCTGGCCGAGGGCCCGGTCGCCGGCGACGACCCGGGCTCGTGCCAGTGCTTGGCGCTCCCAGGTCTCAGCCCAGCGTTCGAAGTAGGCCTCGTAGCCCTGAAGGTCGCGGGCCAATCGTCCTTGGTGGCCTTCGGGTCTGAGACCGAGGTCGATCGACGCCACACGTTGGGCCGGGCTCGGTCCGTGCATCAGCTGGAGGAAGGATTCGGCTACCGCCTCGCCCTCGACGTCGGTGGCCCCGTCGTAGACGAGGAGGAGGTCGAGGTCACTGGCGTAGGACATCTCGGCGCCGCCGAGTCTGCCCATTCCCACGATCGAGAACGGCATAGCGGGGTCGATCACGTCGAGAGCTGCTTCGAGAAGGGCTTCGCTCATTCCGGTCAGGGCCCGACCTGTCGCGACCACGTCGTCAACCTCGAGAAGATCGCGTGCCGCGATGCGCACGTACTGGTCCTGGCGGAATCGAACCAGTTGTCCTCGCCGCCAGGACTCGTCGTTGTTTCGTTGCAGGCGCTCACTGGCTTCGGTCACCAGGACCTCGCGGTCGGTGGGGGCCAGTGCCACGTCATCGCCGATGACGGCGATCAGCTCGGGATTGCGTTCGATGGCCTCGACCAGGGTCCGGCCCGATCCGAGCAGCAGGCAGAGACGCCGGGCGGCTTCGGGGGATTCCCGGAAGGCTGTGACAAGGAGCGAACGTTGGTGTGCGTGGACAACGAGGTTGCGCAGTCCGAGGAGTCCGAGGTCGGGGTCAGGCGACAGAGAGAGCCAGTCGAGGACGAGGGGGAGCATCTGCGCCATGAGCCGCGAGCTCCGAGTCAGGCCGCCGGCGAGGTCCTCGACTGCGGCGCGCGTGCGCGTGGCGTCGGAGAAACCGAACGCGGCCAGGCGCTGGGTCACCGCCGCGGCGCTCATCGCCGGCCCTGTGGCGGACCCCCGCCCGCCGTCGGTTGCTTCGGCGAGCGTGTCGATGGTGGCGAATGCCTCGAGCAAGGGTCGGAAGAACAGACGTTCGTGGATGGCCCGCACGTCGCGCTGACACTGGCGCAGGGCGTCATCGAACCGGGAGGTGGCCGAGTGTGCGGCGTCGTCTCGATAGCCGAGAACCAGGGCCAGACGCCGCCGTGCCGTCGGGTCGGTGGGAACCGAGTGGGTCTGGTCCTCCTCTACGAGCTGCAATCGGTGCTCGACGGTCCGCAGGTAGCGGTAGGAGTCGGCCAGGACGCTGGCGTCCTCAGCGGTGACGTACCCGGCGGCCGCCAGCTCCGCCAGGGCGCCCAGGGTCGAACGGTCCCTGATCCCCGGGTCGTGTCCGCCGTGGACGAGCTGGAGGAGTTGCACCGCGAACTCGATATCCCGGATCCCACCCTGGCCTCGCTTGATCTCGCGTCCGAGCAGTCCTCGGCCGGCCACCATCCCCTCTGTCCGAGCCTTCATGGACCGCACCGCAGCGAGCTCGTCGGCGCTGTAATGCCTTCCCCACACGTGGTCGATTGCCGCGGTCTCGAATCGGTGCCCCAGCTCCTCGTCACCGGCCACCGAGCGCGCCTTGAGCAGAGCTTGGAATTCCCAGGTGGCAGCCCAACGCTCCCAGTACGCGCCGTAGCTGTCGAGCGACCTCGTCAAGGGGCCGGCCCGTCCCTCGGGGCGGAGGTCCACGTCCACCCGGAAGCACAGCTGGGCGATCTGGAGGATCCGCCGCGCCACGCCTTCTTCGGGCTCACCCGCGGTGACGAACATGATGTCCACGTCACTCGAGTAGTTGAGCTCGCGCCCCCCGAGCTTCCCCATCCCGATGACCGCCATGGCACTCCCCGTGCCGGCGAGCGCTACGGCACCGTCGAGCACGTCACGAGCGAGATCCGCCAGCGCCGTCCCGACCTGCTCGAGGGTGTCGAGCCCGAGCAGGTCACGTGTGGCGATGCGGAGCAGTGCGAGGTGTTTCGAGCGTGCCAGGGCAGTCGGGTCCGAGCGATCCACAGGGACCGGTCTGTCCAGAGCATCGAGCACGTCGAGCGCAGCTGGGTCGACGACACAGAGGCGCCCGAGCGAGTTGCTCGCCGCGCTCACATCCACCAACGCCCTCGCCAGAGAAGTGGGCTCTGGACCTCGAACCAGGCGGTCGACGGTGTCTGGGTGTTCGTCGATCAGCCGGTGCAAGGTGGCCGAGACCGCTCCCGGCGATGCGGAGCGTTCGGCGAGGACCTGGAGCGCCTCGGGCACCGGTGCGGGTCTGATCGAACCGTTGCCGGCCCGGTGTGCTCCGGGTGACGGCGTGGCCATCTCCGCAGCATGCCAGGCGAGGCACAGGAAGGGTGCCGGTAAGATTTCTCTGTGTCCCACCTGCGTTTGGCTTTGTGTCAGCTCGACACCGTCGTGGGCGAGGTGGACGGCAATGCCCAGCGCATCATCGAGTCCCTGATGCGCGTCGAGGCGGAGGGTGCCGACGTGGCGGCCTTCCCTGAGCTCGCCATCACCGGGTACCCGCCCGAAGACCTCCTACTGAAGCCCGCTTTCGTGGCCCACAACCTGGCCGCGCTCGAGAAGGTGGCCGCGGCGACCTCCGACTGCGTGGCCCTGGTCGGGTTCGTCGACGTCGTGGGGAACGGGGACCTCGACGACGCGGTGGCCCGTGCCACAGGTGCAGGAGCGGTGGCCAGAGAGGCCGCCATCCGGGGGGCGCCTCGTCGTCTTCGTAACGCCGTGGCGGTGTGTGTGGCCGGCAGCGTGCTCGGCGTGTACCACAAGCGTCGCCTTCCCAACTACGGCGTGTTCGACGAAGAACGTTGGTTCGCACCGGGAACGACCGACATCGAGCTCTACGAGATCGCCGGGATGCCCGTCGGTGTGTCGATCTGCGAGGACCTCTGGTTTTCCGACGGGCCGGTGGCGTCCCAGGCGATGGGTGGCGCCCAACTGGTGGTGAACATCAACGCCTCGCCGTATGCGATGGGTCGAGAGGTCGATCGGCTCGCGGTGTCGCGCCAACGGGTAGCAGAAGCCCGGTGCGCGATCGCCTATGTCAACCAGGTCGGCGGCCAGGACGAGCTCGTTTTCGACGGTGGCTCGTTCGTCATGGACGCGGCCGGCATCGTCGTAGCCTCGGCGCCGAGGTTCGTGGAAGCGTCGCTCCTGATCGATATCCCTGTTCCCACCGAGAGTTCTGACCCCGTCCTCCCGGTGACGGTGGTGAGCCCCGGCCCTCGTGATCCCGCCCCTCGACCGCAGCCGACCCCGCCGGCGCCACTCGAGGAGGAGGCCGAGGTGTACGAGGCGCTCGTGTTGGGCACGCGCGACTACCTCAAGAAGAACGGCTTCACCGATGCGGTGATCGGCCTGTCGGGGGGTGTCGACTCGTCGCTCGTGGCGGCCGTGGCGGTGGACGCCCTCGGCGCCGATCACGTGCACGGCTTGTCGATGCCGTCGCGCTATTCGAGCGCGGGTTCGATCACCGATGCCGACGCCTTGGCGCAGCGCCTGGGGATCGACCTCACCAATGTGCCCATCGAAGCCGCCCATTCCGCCTTCACGACCGTCCTCACGGCCGCTCTGGGTGGTCCTCCGGTAGGCCTCACCGATGAGAACCTCCAGTCGCGGATTCGTGGGGTGGTGCTCATGGCGGTCTCCAACGCCCGGGGATGGATCGTCCTCACGACCGGCAACAAGAGCGAGCTCGCCACGGGGTATTCGACGTTGTACGGCGACTCTGCGGGTGGCTTCGCGGTGATCAAGGACGTCCCCAAGACTCTCGTCTACCGGCTGTGTCGGTATCGCAACGCCCGGGCGGGTGTGGAGCTCGTCCCCGAGGCCGTGTTGACCAAGGCGCCGTCGGCTGAGTTGCGCCCCGACCAGCGCGACGACCAGAGCCTGCCCCCCTATGAGGTCCTCGACCCGCTGCTCGAGGCGCTCGTGCTCCACGACCGGTCGATCGCCGATGTGGTGGGCAGCGGATATGCCCCTGAGCTCGTGGCCAGGGTGGCCTCACTTGTTGACGGGGCCGAGTACAAGCGCCGGCAATCCCCACCTGGCGTCCGCATCACGGCCAAGGCGTTCGGCAAGGATCGGCGCATGCCGATCACCAACCGGTACCGCGACCCGGCGCCCGAGACGACGCCGA
>Ga0307372_10004511_pt1 | contig 21403 bp, 16 predicted proteins | sample OX1MG_FD_202533 | JGI IMG/M metagenome (GOLD analysis project Ga0307372, IMG submission 202533) | Soil microbial communities from Risofladan, Vaasa, Finland - OX-1 | ecosystem: Environmental > Terrestrial > Soil > Coastal area > Acid sulfate soil | place: Finland: Risofladan, Vaasa | collected...
TGGCCCCGGCCTTGATGGCCTCGTAGAGGTCCTCCTCCTCGTCACTGACGGTGAGCATGAGGATCTTGGTGCTCGGGGAGATCTCCCTGATCCGCTGGGCCGCCTCGATGCCGCTGACCTTGGGCATACGGACGTCCATCAGGACCACGTCGGGGGCGGTCTCCTCCGCCTTCTGGATGGCCTCCTCACCGTTTTCGGCCTCCCCGACCACTTCGATGCCGTCTTCGGTCCCGAGGACGACGTACAGCCCACGCCGAAAGAGGGCCTGGTCATCCGCAATGAGAACCCGCACGACCTCGCCGGGGGATCTGTTGTAGTCGTCGGTCACGATCTCCCTTGGTGGCCAGGTAGGGAGGCTAGGTCTAGGCCTTGACACCCCGGTCAGTATTTCCTAGCTAACTAGTCTATAGAGGACCGGCGCCCGCCATAAGGATCATCGCGAAGGGACCCATTGGGATGACCCCAGCGGGGCCAGTCACGACGGTCGGGCCCGGCTGACCTGGTCTTTGACCCCACACTCGCCTGCTGAGGAGTTCACCCGCCGGGTGGAGGCGACCCTGACGGGCCCTTCGCCACCCTGGATGACGGGCTTGGCCCCTTCTCCCCCCGCCACCGCCAATCGGAGGTCGGGAGGGCAGGTCTTACCCCTAAGCCGCACCATGCTCGGTAACCAACGGTTGCCTTACGTGGGTCGTTTTGCCTGCGACTGGCATCGACTTTCAACCACAGACCCGGACCCGGCCGTCAGGACGAGTGTAGGCCGCCCCGGAACAGCCCGGTCCACCAGGACCCCCCGCACACAGACTCAGTCTCGGCTATGAGGGCCGAGGCGATCTCGTAGCAGGGGTATCCCGAGGGCCGGTTGGCCGGGCTGCCGCCGGAGACGGCCGGACCCGTGCCCACCAATGCCGCCTGCCCGCTCATTTGCCCATCCCCGCACTCTGTGCCATAGGGAATACTTCGGACGCGACGGGGGCCCCCTTGAGAAGAGTTCCACCAGGCATCTTGCACCCGATCCAGGCTAATGCGCCGCCCGGAGTTCCGGGGGCATCCGGTCAGTACTTGTAGTGGTCCGATTTATAGGGCCCGTCCACCGGCACGCCGATGTAGTCGGCCTGCGCCTGGCTGAGCTCGGTCAGCCTGACCCCAAGGGCGTCGAGGTGGAGTCGGGCCACCTTCTCGTCCAAGACCTTGGGCAGCACGTGGACCCCGAGGGGGTACTCGGCCGACCGGGTGAACAGCTCCATCTGGGCCAGCACCTGGTTGGTGAACGAGCAGCTCATGACGAAGCTGGGATGGCCGGTGGCACAGCCCAGGTTGAGCAGGCGGCCCTCGGCCAGGACGATCACCGAGTGACCGTCGGGGAAGACGAACTCGTCCACCTGGGGCTTGATGTTGACCCGGCGGACATCGCTGAGGCGGTCCAGGCCGGCCATGTCCACCTCGTTGTCGAAGTGTCCGATGTTGCCGACTATGGCGTTGTGCTTCATCCGGGCCATGTGCCCGGCGGTGATGATGTCCTTGTTGCCCGTGGCCGAGATGAAGATGTCGGCCCGGTCCATGACCCGCTCGAGGGTGTTGACCTCGTAGCCCTCCATGGCCGCCTGCAGGGCGCAGATGGGATCCACCTCGGTGACGATCACCCGGGCGCCCTGACCGCGCAGGGACTCGGCACATCCCTTGCCCACGTCCCCGAAGCCGCAGACCACCGCCACCTTGCCCCCGATCATGACGTCGGTGGCCCGGTTGATCCCGTCGATGAGGCTGTGGCGGCAGCCGTAGAGGTTGTCGAACTTCGACTTGGTCACCGAGTCGTTGACGTTGATGGCCGGGAAGCGCAGGCTCCCCGCCTCGGCCATCTGGTAGAGCCGGTGGACGCCGGTGGTGGTCTCCTCGGTGACCCCGAGTATCCCTTTGGCTATGCCGCTCCATAGGCCGGGATCCGAGGCCAGGGTGCGGGCCAACAGGCCGAGGAAGACCTTCCACTCCTCGCTGTCGTCCTGTCCGGGGGCCGGCACTGCGCCGGCGGTTTCGTACTCCGCCCCCCGGTGCACGAGCATGGTGGCGTCGCCCCCGTCGTCGAGGATCATGTTGGGACCGGATCCGTCCGGCCAGCGCAGGGCCTGCTCAGTGCACCACCAATACTCCTCCAGCGACTCGCCCTTCCAGGCGAACACCGGCACTCCGGCCGGCGCCTCGGGCGTTCCGCCCGGCCCGACTGCCACCGCGGCGGCGGCGTGGTCCTGGGTGGAGAAAATATTGCAGCTGGCCCAGCGCACCTTGGCCCCCAACGCGGTGAGAGTCTCGATGAGAACCGCGGTCTGGATGGTCATGTGCAACGAGCCGGTGATCCGGGCCCCGGCCAGGGGCTGGGAGTCGGCGTATTCGGCCCGCAGGGCCATGAGGCCGGGCATCTCGACCTCGGCCAGCTGGATTTCCTTGCGACCCCAGGGAGCCAGGGACAGGTCGGCGACCTTGAAGTCGGCGGTGGCGATGGACATGGGCGGGGACGTTACTGGCGCCCTGGACCGGGCTGGGCCGGGGTGGGGTCGGGTGGGCCGGGGCAGTTAGTTAGCCGGAGGCGAGCTTCTCCTTGAGTTCGACCAGGACCGGCACCGGACCAGGGTCGAGACCTTCCTGGGCGGCCAGGTGGAGGGACACCAGGTCCCCCAACATGATCAGGTCGAGCAGCTGGGCCAGATCACCCTCGCCCTCGGCGGCCACCTGCTCCACCGAGGCCACCACCTCCCGCATCACCTCATCGACCAGCTCGAAGCGGCGCATGACCTGGGGATGTTCTGAGTCGGTGCGCAGGTTGACCACGGTGAAAAGCTGGCGGGTGACGTCCCCGTGCTGGCCCCATCCGCATATCTCGTTGTGGCAGAGCTCGGGGTGAGCGGCCCAGAAAGCCGGGATCTTGGCATTCTCGTTGAACTGGGTCTTCCACCGCAGGGCGGCGGTGGAGCCCACCGCCCCCGAGCTGTAGATGAGCGGGACGGTGCGCCCGATGCGCCGGGCCAGCTCCTCGGCCGGGCTGCCGGGCCGGGACAGCTGGTCCCGGCGCCGGTTGAGCTGGTCCACCCCGAGGCGGATCCACTCCGAAGCCCCCGGGAACAGGCCGATCTCCTCCAGCACCACCAGGGGAGGGATGGCCATGGCCCCGATGCCGGCCCGGGGCTGGGGAATGCCGGGGGGAATGGGCACGACCGGCGACCCCCAACCTTCCGCCCGCTTGGCCAGCTCACCTCCACCCGTGACACAGACCACCGTCGCCCCCTGGACAGCCGCCTCGGTGGCCGCCTCCAGGGTCTCCTCGGTGTTCCCCGAGAAGGAGACGGCAAAGACCAGCGTCCCCTCGCTCACGAACGCGGGCGGCGTATAGCCCTTCACCACCAGGACCGGCACGGCCATGAACGGGGCGGCCGTGGCCAGCAGCAGATCACCCGCCACTCCGCTGCCGCCCATACCCAGCACGACCACGCTCTCCACCATCTCCCGGCGGGGCAGGCCGGATAGGCCCCGGCCGGCGTCCATGGCCGCCCGGACCTGCTCGGGGAGGCCGAGGGCGGCGTCGAGCATCCCCTGGGTATCGATGGGCAACTCCATCAGCCGGCGCCACCCGGGGCGGGGCTGTCGGGATCGAAGTTGGGAGCGATGCCATCGTCCGCCGCCTTGGCCATCAGCCGGTCGTGTTCCTCGGCGTTGACCGTCTCGGCCTCATCGATGAGCATGATCGGGATGTCGTCGCGGATCTCGTAGCGGCGTCGGAGTCTCGGGTTGTAGAGGCTCGACTCCGCCTCGAAGTACAGCAGGGGACCCTTGTCCTCCGGACAGGCCAGGATGGCCAGAAGCTGTGGATCGAGTGACACGGTGCCTGCTTTCAGGAGTGGGTGGTGGACGGTGGGGCGTCGAAGAGGCCGATCACCTCTCCGACGTGGCCCTGACAAGAGGCGGCGTTGGGAGCCTCCAGGTTGAGCCGAAGAAGCGGTTCGGTATTGGACGGGCGCAGATTGAACCACCAGTCGCCCAGATCGACGGTGAGCCCGTCCAGCCGGTCGATGCTGGCTCCCCGCCCGGCGAAGGCGTCCTCCACCCGCTGGATCACCGCCGCCGTGTCCGCCACCTCGGTGTTGATCTCGCCCGAGGCGGCATAACGCTCCAACGGCTTGCGCATGACCGAGAGGGGCTCGCCCGCCTCCGACATCATGCCCAGCACGACCAGGGCGGCTATGAGGCCGGAATCGGCCCGATAGTTGTCCCGGAAGTAGTAGTGACCGGAGTGCTCGCCACCGAAGACGGCGCCGGTTTCGGCCATCCGGGCCTTGATGAAGGAGTGTCCGACCCGGGTGCGGACCGGGGTCCCGCCGTGTTCGATGATGACCTCGGGCACGGCCTTGGAACAGATCAGGTTATGGATGACGGTGGAGCCCGGGAAACGCTCGAGCATGGCCGTGGCCACCAGGGCCGTCGTCAGCGAGCCGGAGAGGTCCTCGCCCTTCTCATCCACCAGGAAGACCCGGTCGGCGTCCCCGTCGAAGGCCAGGCCCACGTCGGCCCCGGTGTCAAGGACACGGCGGCGCAGGTCGACCAGGTTGGCTGGCTGGATGGGATCGGCGGGGTGGTTGGGGAAGTTCCCATCCAGCTCCGGGTAGAGCAGGTCGAGGGCGAAGGGCAGGCCCTGGAAGACCCGGGGGGCGACCAGGCCGCCCATCCCGTTGGCCGTGTCGGCCACCACCCGGAGCGGCGCCAGCTTCTTACCGTCCACGAAGGACCGGACGTGGTCGGCGTAGCGGTCGAGCAGATCGAGGTGCTCCACCCCGGACGCCGGCGCAGGCGGAGGGGGATCGCCCAGTGCGGCCCGGGCCAGCTCCTTTATCTCGGCCAGGCCGGTGTCCTCACCGATGGGCCTGGCCCCCGACAGGCACATCTTGATGCCGTTGTAGATGGCCGGGTTGTGCGAGGCGGTGAACATGGCCCCCGGCGCGTCCATCGACCCGGCGGCAAAGTACAACAGGTCGGTCGAAGCCAGGCCCAGATCGACCACGGTGGCCCCGGCGGCCACCGCCCCGGCCTCAAAGGCCTCGGTGAGGGCAATACCCGACTCGCGCATGTCCCTCGCCACCAGAATCCGCTCCGCCCCGGTGAAGGCCACGAAAGCCCGGCCCACGGCGGCAGCCACGGTGGGATCGAGCTGGTCGGGGTAGGTCCCCCTCACGTCGTACGCCTTGAAGATGGCGTCCAGGTCGGCCATGCGGCCGAGACTACCGAAAGGCCCCCGGACTGCCCTCCCGGGCCGGCCCGGAACGCCCACCTATCGAGTAATGGCCGCGAGCCAAGCCCCAGCGGACCCGGGCCACATCCCGCAGCATGCCGAGGGAGTGGGGAACGACCCGTACCGACGAGCGCCGGGAGTTGGTCAGTTCCACCGCCACGTCGGTGAGGGACAGGCCCAGGCGGTCGACCAGGACGAATATCTCGACATCGAAGGCGAAGCCGTCGATCCGGGCCCGGCTGAAGATCTGACGGGCCGCCGTGTCGGAGAAGGCCTTGATGCCGCACTGCGTGTCGTGGCGGCTGCCAACCAGGACGGTGTCGGTGAGGATGGAGAAGACCCGTCCGCTCACCTCCCGCAGCCGGCCGGCCCGGACCAGGGTCACGGCGTCCACGTGGCGGCGGCTCCCCACGGCCACGTCGAATCCGGACTCCACCGCCTGGGTGACCTTGAGCACCTGGTCGGGGGCGTAGGCCAGATCGGCGTCGCAGAAGGCCACCGTCCGGCCGGTGGCGGCCAGGATGCCGGTGCGCACGGCCGCCCCCTTGCCTCGATGGGCCAGGCGCAGCACCCGGTCGGCGCCGGCGGCGGCGGCCTCCTCGGCCGTGGAATCGGTGGAACCGTCGTCGGCCACCACCAGCTCTAGGCCCCCGGCTGCGGACCTCGCTCCGGCCACGCCCGCCAGGCCGCCCCGCAACCGCTCGAGGGTCGGCCCGATGACCCCGGCCTCCTGGTAGGCCGGGACGACCACGCTGATCCGGGGCCGGCCCCCACCGCCGGCAGGCATCTCAGCCCCCGTCCAGCGGGCGGACCGGTTCGGCCAGCTCGACCAAACCGCCTTCGGCCGTCTCCGGCTCGGGTTCCGGCCAGGGCAGCGGGTGCCGCATCAGCACCAGACCGGCCAGGCCGGCCACGGTGGCGGCCAGGCCCAGCCCGTCCACTGGCGTCCAGCCGTAGTGGAGGCTCACGTGCAGAGCCGTCGGCACCACCACCATGAGATTGGGGGTGATCCGGTACGGACCCAGCGCTCCGGTGGCCTGCCAGTTCGGGTAGTACGACGCCCGCACCACCACCGGGCTGCCGATCCGACTGACATCGAAGGAGATCCGGTCATCGCGACTGACGATGTTGGTAGCCGTGGCCGGGGGGACCGCCACATGGGGAGGGGCGGTGTCGCCCAGAGGGACCCGGGGCCATGACGCCGGCCCGGTGGCGGCCAGCGGTACGGGCCAGGCGGCCGGACTGTCGTACCAGGCCACCGACATGTTGAGCCAGGCCTTGGCGCTGTTGACATTGGACGTCAGCACCGCCGGCTCGAACTGCAGGGGCGCGACCATGTCCGAACCCTGGATCTCATAGATGTCCCAGGTGATCTGCTTGGTGGTGGTCTGGTTGCCGGTCGTGTACTGGTCGGCCCAGGGCCCGCTGGTGGCCACCAGCTTGAGCGCCGGGTTGGCCGAGGCCTGGGCTTCAACCTGGGGGCTGAAGGTCATGTAGTACTTCACCCCCAGCATCTGCAGGTGCTCGATGCCCTCGGTGACGTTGACGGGCCCGTAGGGCAGCCCGAGCATCGCATCCGAAGGCGCCTCGGATAGTTCGGCCTGGTCGATGAAGTGATACGGCGTCGAGGAGGCCGACTCGAAGAGGAGGCCCTCCATCGAATCGATGCAGTCGTTGGTCCAGTACGGCAGCAGCATGAGCGCCTCGGGAGTGCCGAACCGGTTCTGTTCGGACTCGTACTCCCACATGGCCCGGCCGCATCCGTACTTGCGCCCCAGCCCGGCCATGGTGTCGATCAGAGCGCGGTATTCGGGATAGGAGGCCTTCTGCTGGTAGCCGGTGTAGTTCCAACGGATCCAGTCAGGGATGAAGCTGGCATTGGCCGTCCCGCCGCCCAGGTCGGCGCCCAGGCTGGACACACCCACGTCGGTACCGAGCCGGTCGAAGGCCCCCAGCGGCCCACCCACCAAGACCACTGCCACCACGCCGGCCAGCACCGGAACGGCCAGGGGCGTCGCCCAGCGTCGCGACTCCCCGACACCGCCACCGACCCCGACGGCCCCGGCCGGCCCGGCTCCGACCACGCCGGCAGGGCTGGGGACCCCGACGGCACCGTCCCGCCGGAGGCGGGACAATGCATACAGACGGCCCACCACGGCCCCGCCCTCGGCCACCGCCAGGCCGGCCAGCAGGTACAGGCAGAACTCCCAGAAGGGCAGGAAGCGGGCGTTCCAGATCTTGGCCTGAGGAACGAAGCGGACCGCCGCCGCCGAGACCAGGGCCATCAGGATGAGGAAGATCCCGAGATCATCGGCCCACCTCCGGCGGGCCAGGCGCAGGCCGACCAGGGCCAACACTGCTCCCGCCGCCGCCATCACGGCCACCCACTGGTCCCCTCCCGGGAAGAGGATCTTGAGGAAGTCGGTCAGCCGCTGCCAGCCCATGTCGGTCGTGTAGCTGACCCGGAGGAGGAAGGGGATCCACCAGAAGCCGGCCAGCAGGCCCCCCACCACCAGGGTGGGGATCGACCAGCGCAGGGCGCGCCGGCTCAGGTGCATGAGCACCAGGACGGCCGCCCCGGCCAGCACGAAGAAGGTCGGTAGCAGGTGGCAGAGTCCGGTCAGAGCCAGGAGCAAGGCGGCCAGGCTGCGATGGCGACCGGTACGCAGCCCCCGGGCCATGACGCCGAGGAAGAGCAGACCGAAGGCCAGACTGATGGAGAAGGCGTACTCCCCGGCCAGGGTGGAGGCGATGTTCCCGCCGTAGATGGTAAACGTGCGGTCGAAGAGGAATGGCAGGGTGGCCACGGCCAGGCAGGTGGCGGCCGGATTGCGCAGGCCCCACAGGCGGCCGAAGCCCCAGACGGCCACCGGGAGGGCGAAGCTGCCCAGGGCGGTGATGACCTTGAAGGCGATGTTGTAGCCCTCGGTCGTACCCAGGAATACGGCCAGGATCTTGTGCAGGACCACGGCCATCAGGCTGGGCAGGGGGAAGTAGAAACTGAAGGCCGGGAAGCCGTCGTACCACTGCGGGTCCCAGCCCGTCAGGCGCCCATGAGGCAGCAGATGCTGCTCCATGTACATGGGCAGCGCCACGTGTGAACCGGTGTCACCCCCGGCCGTGGTGGTGTTGAGGAACAGCAGCGACGGGACATGGAACTGCCAGAAGAGGAAGGCCAGCAGCCCGCCCACCACGGCCAGGGCGACCACCGAAGAGGAGGAGAGGCGCCGCATGCGGGCCTTATCCTGCCCCAGCCCGGGGCCTACCCAGATTCAGCGCCCCCGCCCGGACGTCGCCGGACGCCCCATCGGCCGCGGCCCGGCCCGGTTCGGGCCCAGCGGGAGCGGACCGGCCCGGTTCGGGCCCAGCGGGGAGCGGCCCGGCCCGGTTCGGGCCCAGCGGGGAGCGGCCCGGCCCGGTTCGGGCCCAGCGGGGAGCGGCCCGGCCCGGTTCGGGCCCAGCGGGGAGCGGCCCGGCCCGGTTCGGGCCCAGCGGGAGCGGACCGCTAGCCGACGGCGACGGGCTCTGAACGCCGGCGACGCCTACCGTCGCGAGCGGCCAGCGCCAGCACACCTCCGAGGTCGACCCGCCGGCCACTGGCGTCGTACCACCAACGCTGCTCACAGCGCGGACAGCTGTGCATGGTCATGGGTTGGCCGGCCATGCGCAGAGCGATAGTCGTGAGTTCGATTCCCTTGCACGTCGGACAGTGCACCGACACCTCCTCGTAGTCCCTTGTGTCCTCGTCTGAGCCGCCGGAGACCTTAAGGGAAACATCACGGAGAGTGGCAGATTGGCGGTCGACAAATCAGCCTCAACGGGACGAAAGCAGCGTGTATACCGCCAGGGAGTTGAACGCTGCGTGGGCGCAGATACCCGGGCCCAGGCGGCCAGTCCGAAGAGTCAGGACGCCGAGCACCACCCCGAAGAGGGCCAGCACAGGTAACTGGAGGGGCTCGAAATGGGCCAGGCCGAAGAGGATGCCCGAGACGATGACCGCTCCGACCGATCCGATACGGGCCTGGAGGGAACGCAGGAGCAGGCCCCGGAAGAAGAGTTCCTCGACCACCGGAGCCCCGACCACTACCACCAGGATCAGCACCACATCGCCCCAGCCGTGGGCCAGCCCGGTGATGGTCTGGGCCGGCTGGCCCATCTTGTCGAGGGTGCTCTGGGAAACTCCCGAGGCTCTGTACCCGACATCGACCACGGGGATAATGGCTAGCTGGGCGGCCACCCCCACGGGGCCGCCCAGGAACGGGTCGAGCCAGGCGAAGCGAAGGCCGAAGTCACGGACCAGGCTGGAACTGCCTTCGGTGCGGCTGGCGTAGAGGGCCGAACCGCCCAGACCCACCCATAGGCCCACGGTGGAGCAGACCACCACGCCCAGGCTGTTGGTCTGGCCATGGTGGGCGTTGATCCAGATGCTCTCGGCCACCAGGGCCACCAGTAGGCCGGCGCCAAATCCGAAAATCGGCAGGCCCAGGCTCCACCGGCCCGGTCGACCCGGCCGCCCGGCCGGGTCGGTCAAACGGCCAAAGGGGGCCGGTAGCCCTGCTCGCTCCTGCCTATCGGCGCCGAGGGGACCGACAGGGCCAGAGCCGACATGGCCGCCACCGTCCCGGCCGGGGCCGGCGCCCGCTGATCGATGAGACGCCAGCCCGAGGGCACCCGCAGGGTGTCGGCATGGCTGGCGCAGACCGCCCAGGTCCCGGGGACCGGGTCGGGGCTCATGGAATCCAGCCAGGCCGTGCGCGCCTCGTAGTCGTAGTAGAGCGTGGCCGCCGCGCTTGTACCGCACATGGGCCGAACACAAAAGAGCCGCCTATCCATTGCCCGATCACGCTACCTAGCGGGGAGAGCCAGAGGGGGGACGGTGGCGTTTAGCATTGAACCATGAGCCCCCAGCCCCAGGATCCGAGACCGGGCCGTAGCGACCGCCCCGGCCTAGGGGTCGGGGGAGCCCCCGACCAGAATTGGCGTTGGGCCGTCCTCGTCCTCTTCGCCCTGGTGGCGGCGGCCTTCATCCTGCCCGGCGTCTTCTCCCACCAGCCCAAGACCCAGCTCACCTACACCCAGTACCTGACCGACGTTTCCGGCCATCAGGTCAAGTCGGCCGACGTGTCCAACGACACCGGCGTCATCACCGGGCAGCTGTCCGACGGGACCAACTACACCGTCTCCGGCCCCGAGCCGGCCATACCCGCTGATGTGGCCCAGATGCGGGCCGACGGGGTGAAGCTCAGCTTCCACACCCAGGGCTCGAGCCTGCTTGGCACGGCCCTGGTCTACGTCCTGCCCTTCCTGATCATCTTGGGCCTGCTCATCTGGATGAACCGCCGGGCCCAGGGCCAGATGAGCGGAATCATGTCCATCGGGCGGTCCCGGGCCAAGCTCTACAGCACCGAGCGGCCGCGCACGACCTTCGGTGACGTGGCCGGATACAACGGCGTCAAGCAGGAGATCCGGGAGGTGGTCGACTTCCTCAAGAGCCCGGGGCGCTTCACCGACATCGGTGCCCGCATCCCCAAGGGTGTGCTGCTGGTCGGCCCCCCGGGCACAGGCAAGACCCTCCTGGCCCGGGCCGTCGCCGGTGAGGCCGGCGTCCCGTTCATGTCGGTCAGCGGATCGGACTTCATGGAGATGTTCGTCGGAGTCGGTGCCAGCCGGGTCCGTGACCTCTTCCAGACCGCCCGCAAGCAGGCCCCGGCCATCATCTTCGTGGACGAGATCGACTCCATCGGACGCAAGCGCGGTGCCGGCCTGGGCGGCGGCCACGACGAGCGGGAGCAGACCCTCAACCAGATGCTCTCGGAGATGGACGGGTTCGACTCGTCGGAGGGAATCGTCATGATGGCGGCCACTAACCGGCCCGACATCCTGGACCCGGCCCTGCTCCGGCCGGGCCGGTTCGACCGCCAGATCGTGGTGCCCCTACCTGACCTGGAAGAGCGTCTTCCGATCCTTCAGGTCCACTGCCGGGGCAAGCGCATGGCCCCGACCGTCGATCTCCGCCTCATCGCCCGGGGCACGCCCGGGATGAGTGGCGCGGATCTGGCCAACCTGGTCAACGAGGCCGCCCTGCACGCCGTCCGGCGCAGTTCCAGCATGATCGAGCCCGAGGACTTCGAAGCGGCCCGGGATCGGGTGCTTATGGGCCAACGGCGCGAATCGGTGGCCATGTCCGACTCCGAGAAGGAGAGGGTCGCCTACCACGAGGGCGGCCACGCCGTGCTGGCCTATGTGCTGCCCGACGCCGACCCGGTGCACAAGGTGACCATCCTGCCGACCGGCATGGCCTTGGGCGTGACCCAGCAGCTCCCCATGGAGGAGCGCCACATCTACCCCAAGGCCTACATCGAGGACTCGCTGGCCGTGCGCATGGGAGGCCGGGTGGCCGAGATGCTCGTCTACGGGGATCTGTCCACCGGTGCCAACAACGACCTGGTCGGCAACACCGAACTGGCCCGCAAAATGGTGCGGGAGTGGGGCATGAGCGAACGGGTGGGCCCGATGGCGTGGGGCTCCCAGGGGATGGTGTTCCTGGGCGAGGACCTCATGCACAGCCGGGACTACTCGGATGAGACCAGCCGGGTCATAGATGAAGAGGTGGGCCGCATCCTGCGCGAGCAGGAGGAGAGGGCCACCGAGTACCTGAAGCGCCACCGGGCCGGCCTGGACAAGGTTGCCTCAACCCTCCTCGAGATGGAGACCATCGATGGCGCAGAGGTGGGTCGCCTGGTGGACGAAGGCTACGGCCAGCCCGTGCACCCAGAGGAGCCCGAGGTCCCGCACTTCGGCACCACCGAAGCCACCGACGCCGGCCCCCCGGCAGCCGAGGGCAACGGAAACGGCAGCACGGTCAGGGACGACACCGCCCAACTCGACCCCGGCGTCCCCGGGAGCTGGGGCACCGCCGACTAAACCCCCTGGGGTCACCACCCCCTGGGGCCACCACCCTCGGTCCTGCCGACTGCACCCCCTGGGGCTACCACCCCAGGTGCTGAGGGTCACCTGGAGTGGTGCGGACCGAGGGATGAAGTTTGGAGACACACCCGAAAATCTTGAACTTTGTCTTGTTGTGGCGAAATCGCGTTCGTTCAACAACACATTCGTAATGAAATCGGGGCGTGTGTCTGAGGTGCATGTCCCGGCCCTAGGGGCCCGAGCGGCGGATGGGGAACGGCGGCCGTGTAACAGACCCGGACCGGAGAAATCGGAGTGGAGCTCAGGAGACGGGTTCGCCCAGACTGGTGCTGATCCCGATGCTTCCGACCTGGTAGAGGTCACGCTCGGCCACCACCGGGACCGAGGAGGCCACTAACACGGACAGGTCGGCCAGCTGGATATGGTCGCCCAGGCGCAACGCCGAGCGGCCGCCGGCGGGAACGGTGATGGTCCGCAGGCCGGTCAGGGCAGGGTCCGAACCCCCGGCCAGGTAGCTGAGAGTGACGGTGGCGGCCCGCCGGCCCGGATCGAAGATGTCGATCCATTCGTCCTGGCTGGGACCAGCCCCACCGGCCCCCATCAGCCACATCCGGGCCGGGGTCGGGGCCCCCATCATCGACGCCGCGCCGGTACGGGTGGACGGGGCCACCGCGATGACGGTCCGCTCGGCCACCACGGGGGCACCATGGGCCTTGACCACGACGTCGTATGGGTCATCGAGAGGGATGCGCGTCTGGCCGGCCAGGTCGACCACGGCCTCCGAGCCGGCCGCCACGCTCAACTGGAACGGTGCGGCCCGGCCCCGGGCCAGGTTGAGGTCGATGGTGACGCCGGCCGGGCCGGCGGACGGGTTGTAGAGGTGCAGTGATTCGCTGACCCCGCTGGCCTCCACGCCGTCGGGCAGATACCAGGTCCCGGCCGGGGCCGGAGCGCCGAGCACCAGACTGAGCCCGGCCTGATTGGGTATGCCGTCGAGTTGCAGCTCGGAGGCCACCAGGCGCCCGACCCTCACCCTGACGGTGGCGGCTATGTCATCGACCTGCACCACATGTTGGCCCACATCGATGGTCACCAGACCGCCGGAAGGAACGAAGATGCCCTGGAACTCGGCCGGCGCCGAAAGCCCTTGAGGGTCGGCAAAGCTCAGGTCGGCCAGGGCGTTCTCGGGGAACGGATTGAACAGGGCCAGCACCAGACTCGCCCCCGGCCGGGTGGTCCCGGCGGCGAAGTACCAGTTGGACGAGGGCCGACCGGCACAGGGTGTGACCGATACGCCAAGAGGACCGGAGATCTCCTGTTCCGCTGCTCCTCCCCCGCCGTGGAAGACCACCGTGGCGGCGGCGAAGGGGGTGGTCAGGACGGGCTGCTCCCCGAGGACGGCGCGGGACCAGGGGGCCAGGGTGAAGGCCCGGGCGGACGGGGTCTGGCCCTGGTTTCCGTAGACGGTCACCGTGCCGGTGAGGGTGGAGCTGCCCGAGTTGGCCAGCACTATCTCCCCAGCGGCCTGGCCCCCGGAGACGGCCGTGGCTACCGAGCAGTACCACTCCTGGTCGGCGGCCGAGCCCATGACCGTGGTCACGGCCGGCGCAGGCGGGCCGGGGAAGCCCGCTCCCGAATCCAGGCGCCACCCGGCCACGGCCATGACCGCCAGAACGACGCTGACAAAGGTCAGCACGGGCCGGCGGCTCATAGCTCGGTCCCGGCCGGCTCGGCGGTCCCGGCCGGCTCGGCGGGGACTGCTGCCCCGGCCGGCTGCTCGATGGGAAGGCGGCCCGGCTCGAGGGGGAGGGGGGCGTGAGGGGGGCGACGCCAGATTCGCCGGGTGAGGAACAGGCCCAGAAGGGCGAGAGCCCACAGGACGGTCTCGAAGGCCAGCTGGGCGGCCCGCTCGAGCCCGGCCGGGGCCGGCAGGGGGGGCCGGTCCGAGCTGTTCCAGTCGGCATTCTGGAAGACGATCACCGACGGATCAACCGCTACCGGGCGCAGATCGAGCTGGTTCTGGAGGCTCTGGACCAGGAGCGGCGGGGGGCTCAGGAAAGGCCCGCCGGGAGCATCAGTGGTGGGGACGAAGATGTAACGGATCCCCAGGAGGGCGAGGGGCCGGCCGACCAGGCCGGTCCGGCCCGATTCCGCCAGGCGAAGAACCCCGGCCACCGCGCCGGCCGGGCCCGGGTCGGGCGGGGGCCAGTCCGAGGCCAGGCCGGGCAGGCCACCGCCCGGGCTGATGGCATAACCGACCCCGGGCGCCAGCTCGTAGGACCCGCCCGGGAGCGCCCGGGGGTCACCGATCCAGAGTTGGTCGAAACCGGAGGTGGCGGTGTGGCCGGGGAGGGAGGAGAGAACCTGATCGAAGTCGGACGACGGCGCCCCCCACCGCCCGCCGCCTGCATGTCCGACGGCGCCCAGGACGCCCAGCCCGACGCCGAGGACACCGAGCACGGAGACGACCTGGCGCCAGCCGAAGCCGTAGCCGACCAGATCCCTCTCGAACGCGACCACCCCCATGCCGGCGGACAGGGTCAAGGCGGCCCCGGCCAGGGCCAGCAGGACGCCGGGTGAAAGGGTCCAGTTCCCCAGCCAGCCCCGGCCCGAGGTCCAGGCGACCAGCCAGCAGACCAGGCCCACGGACCAGAGCCGGACGCCCCAGCCAAAGCGCCACTCGCGGCCGAAGAAGAGGGGAACGACCATACCGGCCAGGAGGGCCCAGCCCACCCAATGGGTGCCCCCGGGGGCGGGCTCAAAACCCAAGAGGGCGCCGACGCCGGCGGTGCGGGAGGTGGCCGGGCTCAGTCCGAGCACGGCCTCGACGGCTGCTCCCGGGGACACCAGGACCACCGACCAGGGAAAGGCCAGCAGCCAGGCGGCCACCGCGCCGGCGCCGGCGGCCCCCAGGCTGCGCAGGGCCGGGCGGACCTGGCCGGTGGGCAGGGACCCGGCCACCAGACCGACGGCCGCCAACAGGACGACCGGGACGATGTCGGGGCTGACGGAGCCGGCCAGGGCCATGACCACCCCCAGGGCCAGATACCTCCTCCGGGCCGGACCGGGGGCGGAGTCGTAGGGGGCCAGGCCCCCGGCCCGGGCCAGGAGGCCGAGCAGCCACGGGGCGGCGGCAAAAGCCACCAGGTCCCCCCACCGCCCCCAGGTGAAGGCGGCGTAGGGAAGAGGCAGAGCCAGGTAGATGACCGGGGCCACCAGGCGGGCCCGACGGGAGGCGAGGGGAAGGGTCAGGCGGTAGGCGCCCAGGGCGCCGAGGGGAAGGGTTCCCACCACCATGACGGTGCGGGCCAGGCCGGGGGAGGCCCCGAGGACAGCCGAGACGATGCCGCTGATGGCCAGGGCCAAGGGGGCCGGGGACACCTGGCCCAGGCCGAGAGGCGTGACGCTGGAGGCGAAGGCACCCAGGAGGTGACCGACGGAGCCGAAGCGCAAGGTGGTGGCCACCTGGACCGGCCCGGAGTCGAGCAGGGTCCGTGAGCCGATCACCAGGAAGAGGGCCACCGCCGACCAGGCGGCGGCGGGCCACCAGGGCCGGTCCTCCCCGACGGCGGCGCCGGACAGGGCCTCCTGGCCCCGATGGGGGACATGAGCCGAAGCTCGTAGAAAGAGGCCCTCAGCCAGGCCGGCCAGGCGGGCGGAGCCGGCGGCTTGGAGAAGACGAACTTCGTGGTCGGGGAGGGTGCGTCGGGCCTCGGTCTCCCGGCGGCGGGCCCGCAACTCACCCCCGCGCCGGAGGTTCCAGGTCCAAGCCGAGGCCGAGGCCCGGGCGGCGTCCCGGTGGCCGGTGAAGATGCCCACCACCACCTCGGCCACCGAGTGGGCGATGAGCTGGGGCAGGACGCGGATGAGGTGCCAGCGGCCGTAGCACTTGAGGGCGGCCCGCAGTTCGTGCCGCCGGCGCAGGACCAGCTGGCGGGAAGGCCCGGGAGGCACCCCCGGCAGCTCCTGGAGCGGCCTCATGCCGGAGGACGAGGCGGCCAGGTGGCGGGCCCGGGCCCCAGGAGCCACCAGCACCCTCGCCCCGGCCACCTGGGCCCGCCAGCAGAAGTCGAGGTCCTCCCCGAAGAGGACCATCTCGGAGTCGAAGCCCCCGAGGGCGTTGAACAGATCGACCCGGATGAGGGTGGCCGCCCCCGGAGCCATAAAGACATCCCTCACCGCGTCGTGCTGTTCCTGATCCAGCTCCCCCGGCTGGGCGAGGGGCACGGGGATGCCGCCCTTATCGGCGCTCATCCCGACCTGCAGGATGCGGGTCGGGTCCTCCCAGGCCACCAGCTTCGGACCGACCACCCCGGCGTTGGAACGGAAGGCCTCCTCGACCAGGAGGCCCACGGCGTCAGGGTCGAGGCAGACATCGTCGTGGCACATCAGGAAAAAGGAGGCCCCTTCCACCGCGGTGATGGCCTCGTTGGCCGCCGCCGCGTACCCACACGCCCGGTCCAGGCGGCGGACATAGGCACCCGGGAGGACCTCGGCCACCCGAGGCGTGGGGTCCTGCCGGCTGCCGGCATCGATGACGAGCACGGAGAGGTTGGGGTAGTCCTGGTCGGCCAGACCTCGGAGGGCGTCTTCCAGCCAGGCCCCGGGGTCGGCCGTGACCACCACGGCCACCACGGGCGGGGCTTGGGGATCCATGAGCCGGGTGAGAGTACTTTGGCCGGCCGCAGGCTCCGGTCCCGAACGTGGCCCAGGGCAGAGAGGAGGGACCCGATGGCACCCTGGACGAAGCTGGCCCGGGACGCTGGATACGTGGTCCTCGGGCTCGGGCTGATCCGCTACCAGAAGGCGGCGGTGCGCCGCCGGGAGCTCGAGACCGAGATCAGCGGGCGGCTCGCTCCCCTGCGCGACGTGCTGCCCCGACCGGTCCGCGACCGCCTACCCAAGCCTCCGGCCTGAGCGACCGGACCGCCGGCGGGGCCTCCGGCCTGAGCGAAGGGTCAGCCGGCGCCGGAGCGGGCCCGCAGGTCGGCCAGGACATCGGCCAGGGTCTCGTCCATGTCGTGTTCGGGTCGCCAGCCGGTCACGGCCACGAGCTTGGAGGCATCACCCAGCAGGACCGGCACCTCGACCGGGCGGACCAGCTCGGGGTCGACCCGCAGCTCCAGGTCGGCGCCGGCCAGGGCCAGCAGGCGCCGGGCCACCTCCTCGATGCTGACGTCCTGGCCCGAGCACACGTTGTAGGCCTCGCCCGGCCGGCCCTGTTCGGCCAGTAGCCGGTAGGCCCGGACCACATCACGCACGTCGGTGAAATCCCGGCGGGCGCTGACGTTGCCCACGGCCAGGAACGGCTGGCCTTCGGCCTGGGCGTCGATGATGCGCCGGGCGAAAGCCGGCACGGCAAAGTTGGCGTTCTGTCCCGGACCGATGTGATTGAACGCCCGGATGCTCATGACGGGCAGGCCGTGGCCCAGGTAGGCCTGCAGGCCCAGGTACTCGGCCGCCACCTTGCTGGCCGCATACGGGCTGACCGGGCGCAGGGGCGACGCCTCGGTGAGAGGCAGGTCGGCCGCGGTGACCGATCCGTAGACCTCGGCCGATCCGACCAGGAGGACCCGGGGCGGGACGACGCAGGCCATGGCGGCATGGAGAAGCTCGAGGGTGCCCACCGCGTTGACCCGGAAGGTCTCCCGGGGCTCCTCCCAGGACTGGCCCACGTGGCTGAAGGCGGCCAGGTGGTAGATGACGTCGGGGGCCGAGGCGACCACCTTGGCGGTCAGGGCCGGGCCGTCGGCTATGTCGATGGACTCATCCACGGGAACGATCTCGTCCCCACACGCCTCCAGGTGGCGTCGGAGCCAGCCGGCCACGAAGCCGCTCGCCCCGGTCACCAAGGCCCGCACCCCGGTCACCCTACCGGCCGGCCCGGCCTCAGCCCGCGCCTTCGCCCATGGCCAGGCGGTAGGCAGCCACGTGGGCCTCGGCACTGGCCGCCCAGGTGTAATGGGACGCGACCTCGATACCCCGGCTAACGGACTCCGCCCTGACCCCGGCCGCCGACCCCGACAGGGAGGCGTCGATCAACCCGGCCAGAGCGGTGACATCTTCGGCCGGGAAAGTGGCGGCCGCCCCGTCGGCCAGCTCGTCCATGACCGAACCGGCGGTGGTGATGACCGGGGTCCCGCACGCCATGGCCTCGACCACAGGAAGACCGAAGCCCTCGGCCCGGGCCGGGTAGACGACCACCGAGGCCTGCCTGAGCAGGGCGGGCACGACCGGGTCGGCCAGGTATCCGGTCCGCACCAGGCGGGAGGGATGGGCCATGGCGGAGATGGCCGCCTCCACCGGTCCCGCCCCCCAGCCCTGGCCTCCGGCCACCACCAGGCAGTGCTCGGGGTGGGCCTCGGCCACCCGGTCGAAGGCAGCCACCAGCAGGTCCAGGCCCTTGCGGGGCTCCACCGTGCCCAGGAAGGCCACATAGGGCCGGCGGATCCCGGCGGCGGCCAGCAGCCCGGCGTCGTCCCCGGCGTCCCCCGCTGGCCCGGCGTCCCCGGCGTCCTGGCCGGCCGAGCCGGGGTGGAACTGGGCGTGGTCGATGCCGTGGGGCGCCACCACCACCTGGGCCCGGGGCTGGAGCAGATCCTCCAACCGGCGGGCGGTGGCGTGGCTCACGCATACCAGCACGTCGGCCCGGTCGGCCGCCTTGCGGATGGCCCGGCGGAAGAAGGCGACTTTGGATCGCTCGTGCCAGTCGGGGTGATCGAAGAAGGTCAGGTCGTGCACCGTCACCACCATGGGCAGGCGGGCCCGCTCGGGCATGGTGTAGTGCGGGCCGTGATGGACATCCAGGGCCTGGCGCCGGAGGACGCCGGGCATCGCCCACTGCTCCCACGCCAGGCGCAGGGGCCGGGGCCCGGGGGCGGCAGCCAGGACGGAGGCGACTGGGGCGAGGGATGACCAGCGGGTGGCGTCGGCCGAACGGGCGACCAGGGTCAGGGCGATGTCGTCTCGTCGGCTGAGGGCCCGGGCCAGCTCGAGGGTGTACCGACCCGCCCCCCGCGGATCGACGGGGACGGCGGTGACGTCGAGGGAGAGGCGGATCACCGGCACAGCGACTCCCACACCTCGATGTGGCGGCCGGCGCAAGTGGCCCAGGTCAGGGCGGCGGCCCTCTGCCGTCCCTTCTCGATCAGTTGCTCCCGGATCGGCCCATCGGTGGCCGCCAGCAACAGGGCCTGTCCGATCTCCTCCGGGTCGTCCGGGCTCACCTCCAGGCCGGCGCCGCCCGTGCCGGGCATGGGGCTGGCCACCACGGGCAGGCCGTGGGCCATGGCCTCCACCGGCGGCAGGCCAAAGCCCTCCAGCAGGGGCACGTAGAGGAGGCAGCGGGCGGCGGAGTAGAGCCCGGCCAGGACGGCGTCGTCCACCGGGCCGGCCATCACTGCGCCTTCCACCGGTTCGACCCCGGGACCCCAACCGGTGGGCCCGACCACGGCCAGGGGCCAGGGCTCGGGCAGGCCCGCCCGGGCCAGGGCGTAGCCGGCCATGGCCCGGCTCAGGTTCTTCCTGGGTTCCAGCGTGCCCACGGACAGCACGAAGGGCCCCTCGATCCCCAGCCGGTCGAGGAGGGCGGCCGTGCGCTCGGTGTCGGGCGGGGGCAGGTGGTCGGCGCCATGCTCGATGACCTCGGTCCGGCGTGCTCCCGCTTCCGCCAGGTCTTCGGCGGTGGCCCGGGACGGGGCGATGACCACGGCGGCCCGCTCTATCACCCGGGCCAGGCTGGCCTCGTGCCAGCGCCGGCCCCGGGGCGGGAAGGCCTCCGGAAAGTGGCGGTAGCTCAGGTCGTGGACCATCACCGACAGGGGGGCCGCCGACACCGGAAAGGCCTGGGACACCGCGTGGAGCACATCGTGGCCGCCCCGGGGCCGGCCCCGACCATGATCCCAGAGCCGCACCAGGCCCCGCCCGGGCAGAGCCCCGGTCTCGACCGGAAGACCCCACCGGGTCAGCGGGTCGGGGCCGGCGGCCGGCTCCCCCGTCGTCCCACCGACCCCGGGGCCGGTCAGGCGACCGGCATGCCGACCGGACCGGCCGGCCAGAAGGGTGAGCTCCACACCCGGGTGGTCCGCGACCGCCAAGCCGGAAAGCAGTCCAGCGGCATAGGTGCCGATGCCCCCCGGCACCCGCCGGCGCAGCTGCTCGGCCACCACCATGACCCTCACCGGCTCCCCCGCTCGGCGGCGGCGTCGGCGTAGAGGGCGGAGAGGCCGGCGGCCGAGTCCTCCCAGCGGTAGGAGGCGGCCCGGGCCCGTCCGGCGGCCACCACCGCGGTCCGGGCGGAGTCATCGGTCAGGAGGCGGCCGAGGGCGGTGGCCATGGCGGTGACGTCACCGACCGGGACCATGGCGGCGGCGTCCCCGACCACTTCGGGCAGGGCCCCGGCGTCGGTGGTGACCACGGGCACGCCGGCCAGCATGGCCTCCAGTGGAGGAAGGCCGAAGCCCTCGTAGAGGGACGGGTAGGCATAGATGGAGGCGTGGCGGAGAAGGCGGCTCCGGAGGACGGAGTCGACATAACCGAGGCGGAGTATGCGCCCGGCGTGGGCGGAGGCGCCCACCGCCGCCTCGTAGGCCGGCACGCCCCAGCCGTCGGCGCCGGCCACCACCAGGCGCAGCTCGGGCTCTTCGGCGGCCACCAGGTCGAAGGCCCGGATGAGGGTGGGGAGATCCTTCCGCGGTTCGATGGTGCCGAGGGCCAGGACGTAGGGCCCGGGAACGGGCGGGGCGGCCCCTGCGGCGGCACCGCTGGTGTCGGCCCCGGAGTCAGCGGCGGCGTCGGAGTCGGCGCCGGAGTCAGCGGCGGGGGGATCGAGGGGGGGCACGCCGTGGTGCACGGCCCGCACCCGCTCGGGCGGTGCCCCCAACAGCTCGACCACCTCGGCGGCCACGTACTCCGACGGGGTGTGGACCCAGGCCCCCTCCTCGAGAGCCCGGCGGACCAGCTGGGGGAAGCGGCGGGTGTAGTCATCGCAGAGCTCCGGAAAGCGCACCGAGGTGAGGTCGTGCACGGTCATGACCCGGGCCGCCCGGCGGGTCGGCGGCACGACGAAGTTCGTCCCATGCACCACCGCCTCCCTCCCGATGAACCACTCGATGGGCGGCACTCCCCCCACCGACCAGGCCCGGTGCAAAGGCCGGGCCGGCATGGGCGTATCGATGACCCGGACGCCGGAGGGGATGTGGTCGC
>Ga0307372_10004512_pt1 | contig 21402 bp, 15 predicted proteins | sample OX1MG_FD_202533 | JGI IMG/M metagenome (GOLD analysis project Ga0307372, IMG submission 202533) | Soil microbial communities from Risofladan, Vaasa, Finland - OX-1 | ecosystem: Environmental > Terrestrial > Soil > Coastal area > Acid sulfate soil | place: Finland: Risofladan, Vaasa | collected...
GCGAGCGCCGGCCCACCATCGCCGCAATTTTGGATTTTCGATTTTGGATTTTGGATTCCGCCAATCGAAAATCCAAAATCCAAAATCACCGGTGGGCCGGCGCTCGCAAGCTCGCTCACTCCCACCCTACGCTCATCGGTTTTCCAGAGGCGGCGCGCGCTCGGATTGCCGCCCGTCACGCATAGGCGGGTCCTTGGGCACATTGAGCATGATTGCCAAGCTCGACAGAGTCCGGCCGACTCGAACGCGATGCTTGTCTCCAATATTGGTCACGGCGCTGAACGACCCGCGGCCAGCCAACCGATGGAAAAGACGGGGCCACACGCCGGGCCGGTTGTTCCCGTTTGTGGTCCTCTCTATAATGCAGCGGTAGCCCGGAGCCCAAGCTGGAGTTGACGAGCTTGTCGTCGAAACCCAAACTGCTCTACGTCTCCCGATCGCGCGACTCCCACGATCCGCGCATTTCGCCGCTTGGCGAAATGTACGAGTTGGTGTGCGTGCAGGGCCCCATTCGCGCGCTGGCCAAGTTGGCGCGTGACGAATTTGCGGCCATCTACATCGATGGCGAGCACATCCACGAAGCTTTGCAGATTGGCAAGCTGTTGCAGAATGAACGCATTTTGCAGGGAATGCCGGACGGGGTGGTCCTGCTCGACAGCGACAACACCATTCTCTGGGGCAACGGCCGTTTGAAAGAGTGGACCAGCCGCGAGAACGTGGTCGGCGCCAACTTTTACACCGTGCTGGGCAGCCCGGAGATTCTGGGTCCCGACTTTTGCCCCTTTCACACGGCGTTGGCGACGGGCTGCGGCAGCAGCTCCACCCTGCGCTCCAGCGACAGTCACTATTACCGCGTCCACGCGGCCCCGCTCCTAGAGAACGACGACGGGCCGCCCAAAAACCTGGTGGTCACCATCCGAGACGTGACGGCCGAGCAATTGCAGCAGCAGAAACTGGCGGCCATTCACCAGGCGGGCATCGAACTGGCCAATCTTACGCCCGACGAACTGTTCGCCATGACGGTGGAAGAGCGAATCGAGCTGCTCAAGTCGAATATTCTGCACTACACCCGCGACCTGCTCAATTTCAATGTGGTGGAAATTCGCCTGCTCGACTCCAAGACGGGCAAGCTGGAACCGCTGCTTTCCGAGGGTTTGATGCCCGAAGCCACGAACCGCGTGCTCTATGCCCAGCCGCAGAACAACGGCGTGACGGGGTTCGTGGCCGCCACCGGCAAGAGTTACCTTTGCGAAGACACCACGGAAGACCCGCTCTATCTGGCGGGCGCCGCCGGGGCAAAAAGCTCGCTCACCGTTCCGCTCATGCTGCACGATGAAGTGATCGGCACGTTCAACGTGGAAAGCCCCGAACCGCATGCCTTCAGCGAAAGCGACCTGCAATTCCTGGAGATTTTCACCCGCGACGTGGCTCTGGCGCTGAACACCCTCGAGTTGCTCGTGGCCGAGAAGGCCAGCACGGCCGCCGAAAGCGTCGAGGCCATCCATAGCGCGGTGGCCCTGCCGGTCGACGACATTCTGAACGACGCGGTCAATATTATGGAGCGTTACATCGGCCACGAGCCTGAAGTGGCCGAGCGATTGCAGCGCATTCTGCGCAATGCCCGCGATATCAAGCAGGTGATCCAGAAGGTGGGCCAACAGATGGCCCCCAGCCAGGCCCACCCGCAGGCGATCCAGATGAGCGAACGGCCGCTGTTGCGGGGCCTGACGGTGCTCGTGGCCGATGCCGACGACTCGGTGCGCGGCGCCGCCCATAACCTGCTGGAACGTTACGGCTGCGTCGTCGAAACCGCGCACGACGGCGGCGAGGCCATCTTCATGGTCCGCAACCAAAGTCCGGGCCAGAGTTACGACGTGGTGATTGCCGACATCCGCTTGCCCGACATGACGGGCTTCGAATTCATGATCAAGTTGCAGACGGTCATGGAGCACGTTCCTTTGGTGCTGATGACCGGTTTCGGCTACGATCCCGGCCATTCGATCGTCAAGGCGCGGCAGGCCGGACTTCCTTCGGGCGCGGTGCTCTATAAACCGTTCCGGCTCGACCAGTTGCTCGAGACGGTGGAGCAAGTGGTGCGCAGCCGCGCCGTCGAGCAGGCCTAGGCCGATTTTGCCCTTAAGGTTTTGCCAGCTTATGAGCGCGGCAAGGTCCGCCCCATAGGAAAGCTAAGCGATTTGGCGAAAATTGGTCCCGTGTTCTCAAGGGCTGCCGATAGGGTAGCCGATACGGTAGTTGTCCCTCAACGAGGAAGTACGTGGCCGCTAACCGCGGCGCGTATGGGGAGCCCCAGGCAACCGACCCGGTAGTTATCGAGCCAAGGAATGGTTCGACGGCCCTGGAGCCATAACCTTGTGAACTGCGGGATACGACCCACGCTGACCTGCTAACGAGTGACTTGCGACATCGGCCACCGCCGCTACGGCGAAAGCGAACTCCCGACGGAGTCAATCCCTCCCAAAACGAGAGAAGAGCGATACGTGTCGATCAGGACCTGCTCGATAGTGAAGGACAAGCGTTCCGCCCCAGTTCCATGTAAAGGAGACGTTGCTCGATGAAATGGAACATGTTTGTAGGAGCACTCGTTGTCAGCCTGGGTCTGTGCAGCCAGAGCTTTGGCTTCGATCTGCTCAACCGGATGCTGGGCCGCGGCGGAAGCTGCTGCCAGTCGTGCTGTGAGACGAGCTGTTGCGAGCCGACGTGCTGCGAACAGCCCGCCTGCTGCGAGCCGGCCTGCTGCGAGCAGCCCGCCTGCTGCGAGCCGGCCTGCTGTGAGACGAGCTGCTGCAACAGCGGCTGCGGCCACAAGTGCAAGCTGTTTGGCCGCTTGCGGGGAATGTTCGACAAGGGCTGCTGCAATAGCTGCTGCGAAACGGCCTGTGCCGAACCCGCCTGCTGCGAGCAGCCGGCCTGCTGTGAGCCCGCCTGCTGCGAGCAGGCGAGCTGCTGCAATCCCTGCGAGAACTGCTGCAAGACGAAGCGCTGCAGCTTCTTGAGCAACCTGTTCAAGAAGCACAAGGGCTGCCACGGCGGCTGCGGTTCGAGCTGCTGCGGTGGTTCGAGCTGCTGCGGTGGCTGCGCCGGCGGCTGTGGCGCCCCGGCGGACGGTGCCGCTCCGGCTCCTGCCGCTGGTGAAGCTGCCCCGATGCCGCCCGCTCCGGTGACCGACCCGTCGGCTTCGATCCAGGGCCACCGCACGATGGCCTCGACCCGCAAGTTGGTACAGCGCAACTAACACGGTTGACTGTTCAGGGGCAGCAACCAGGGGTCAGAACGAACAAGACCTCTTCGGGATTCGTCCCGGAGAGGTCTTTTCTTTTTTGAAGAACCGTCGGCAAGGTGCGGCAACCCGGTTGGCTGCATGTCAATCGCCAGCCGCGTGCGGAACAAAGTCGCCGACGGCTCGCCCCCGGACGACCGTGAAGTGCAGGTTACCTTCGGCGCGGCTGACCTCGGGGAGCAGAACTTCGTCGATTTGTTCGATGAGGTCGGTGATCTGATCGTCGCCGACGCCGCTGTCCAAAACGCACAGCGTGGCCGCGACGCCGTTGTTCGGCAGGTAGTGCAGGTCGAGCGCCGCCGCGGAGTCGACGCCGTTCACGGCCAGCAAAAAACGCTCCGAGGTCGCGGTGCGTATTGTCCGGACAAAACTGAGAGATGGCATTTTTGGTTTCTCCTCAAAGCGCGGCTTTTTGGCCAAGAACCTATCCGAACCCTGAACTCTGAACCCTGAACCCTCCTACGCAACCACGAGGCATGCGAGCGCGCAGCCAACCGCGACCAGCACCAGCAGGCAGCCGGTCGTTCCCTTGCCGCCGCTCTTGGTGTACCGCAGGCCGGTGCCGGGCACGCTCATCGACGTGTAGCGTCGCCCGCGTGCATTGACACCCGTGCGGAACCCTTTTCCGCCAAACGAGTAGCCGACGCCCGACTTGCTGACATTGATTCTGAACGGCCCAATGCTGGCACTCTTTCGGTATGACCATCCCATGCTTGGCTCCTCGTTGCAGACCAGACCGCGTTCCCTACGCCATTCCCGCAAACATCGCCTCGACGAACTCGTCGGGCACGAAGGGCGCCAGGTCCTCGGCCTTTTCGCCCACGCCCAGGTACTTCACCGGCAAGCCGACTTGCTGACGGATGGCCACGATCACGCCGCCCTTCGCCGTGCCGTCGATCTTGGCCAGCATGATGCCGGTACACTGCACCGCGTCGGTAAAATGTTTCGCCTGACTGATGCCGTTCTGGCCGGTCGTGGCGTCGAGCACCAAAATGACCTCGTGAGGCGCTCCGGGAACCTGCTTGCCGATCACCCGGTGGATCTTGGTCAACTGCTGCATCAAGTTCTGCTGGGTCTGCAACCGTCCGGCCGTGTCGACAATACAAACGTCAGCCTTGATTTCGACGGCCCGTGCCACGGCACGATGCGCCACGCTGGCCGGATCGCCCCCCGATTCGCCCTTCACGATCTCGGCCCCCAGCCGCGAGGCCCAGACGGTAAGCTGCTCGACGGCGGCGGCGCGAAAAGTGTCGGCCGCGCCCAGCACCACGCGCTTGCCCTGCGAGGTAAAGAGGTGCGTTAGCTTGGCGATGGAGGTCGTTTTGCCGGCCCCGTTGACTCCGGCCACCATGATCACCATCGGACCCTCAGCCGCCAGACGGACCGGCTGCTCGTCCTGCGCCAATAAGCTCTTCAGGTTTTTTTTGACGGTTGCCAGAACGTCGGCCAGTTCGACCACGCGGCCGCGGAATTCGTTCTGTACCTCGGCCACGATTTGCTGGGCCGACTGCACGCCCATGTCGGTCTTGACCAGGATCACCAGCAGCTCGTCGAGAAACGCCTCGTCGACCAAACGGCCCTGGCTCTTGAACAGGTCGCGGACGTCGGTGTTCAGCAGTCGGCTGGTCTTTTGCAAGCCAGCCTTGACTTTGTCGAAGAAACCCATGCTCGTCCTAGGTGTCCCGTTGCTTTTCCAAAAACCGGTCGAGGATTCCGTTCACAAACTGTGCCGACTGGCCCGAGCCGAACCGCTTGGCCAGTTCCACCGCTTCGTTGATGGCCACGGCGCCGGGCGTGTCGGCGTAGAGGATTTCATAGGCGCCCAACCGCAGCACGTTGCGGTCGGTGACCGCCATGCGGTCGAGGCTCCAATTGTCGGCGATGCGGTCCAACAGGCCGTCGAGCTCCGCGCGGTTGCGCCGCACGCCCGCCACAAGCGACTGCGCGAAGCTCACCAGCTCGTCGCTCTTCAGCCGGGCGCGCAGGAATTCATCGCCTCGGGCGGGGTTGGCGCCCGGATTCAGGTCGTCCTGAAAGAGGACCTGCAACACGACTTCACGTGCTCGGCTGCGGCGGGACATTGTTAGTGGTTAGTGGTTAGTGGTTAGTGGTTAGTGGTTGGGGGTTGGGGGTTGGGGGTTGGGGTTAGTGCCAGTCGTTCGCACTATCCACTAACCACTAATCACTAACCACTTCCTTGCTCCAGGTTTCTCAGCAGATCGACCATCTGCAGCGCGGCGAGGGCGCATTCGGATCCTTTGTTTCCTACGTTGCCGCCGGCCCGGTGGATCGCCTGTTCGAGCGTATCGCAGGTGAGCAATCCGAACAAGACCGGCACGTCGCTCTCGACGCCGATCCGCGCCAATTCACCGCTCACCGCCCGATTGATGTGTTGGTCGTGCGTCGTTTCGCCGCGAATCACCGCGCCCAAACACAGCACCGCGGCGTAACGACCGCTGCCGGCTTGCCTGGCCGCCACGAGCGGAATCTCGAAGGCGCCGGGCACCCAGGCCACATCGATCGCCTCGTCGCTCACGCCGTGGGCCTTGAGCGTCTCGATCGCTCCACTCAACAACCGCGAGGTGATCGTTTCATTATAGCGCGAGACGACAATAGAAAAGCGGCCTTCGCCCGCCACTGGCCGGCCTTCGAAGATGTTGGGCATGACAACGACCTAAAACTCCAAGCGGATCTTCTTGAGTCGCTCTTCGGTTTCGCGCATCAGCGCGTCTTCGGCGGCTTCGTCGGCCGCCTCATAGGTGACGCTGAACCGCAAAAAGTTTCCGGCATCGTCCCAGGGCACGGTGCAAATCGAGTGTTCGGCGATCAGATGCTGGCTGGCCGCCTCGGCGGTCTCGAACCTCGCTCCGCCGCTCACTCCGCGCGGCGCACGGGTGTAAAGAAAATAGGTGCCGCCCGGCATGCGGCAAGCAAAGCCGCAACGGCCCAGCACCGCCACCAGCTTCTCCAGTCGCCGGCGGTATTTTTCGCGAACGCGGCGGGGAATGGCCTCGTTGTCGAGCGCCGCGGCCGCCGCCTTCTGAATGGCGATGAACTGGCCCGAATCGCTGTTGTCTTTGATGTCGGCAAACGCCTGCACGATCCGCTCGTGCCCGCAAACCCAGCCCATCCGCCAGCCGATCATGTGATAGCCCTTCGAGAGCGAATGGACTTCGACTCCCACCTCTTTGGCGCCGGGCACCTGCAAAAAGCTCAGCGGCCCGCCCTGATAGGTCAGCAAGATGTGAGCGGCGTCTTGCACCACCACGATCTGGTTGGCGCGCGCGAAGTCGATCACGCGGGAGTAAAAATCGCGGGTGGCCGGCTTGCCGGTCGGACTGTTGGGATAATTGAGCACCAGCAGCTTCGCCCGGCGGCGGATGTCGGCCGGCACGGCGTCGAGATCGGGGAAAAAATCGTTCTCCGCCAAGAGCGGCAAGCGGTAGACTTCGCCCCCGTAATACCGGGTGTGCGTGCCGGCCACCGGGTAGCCGGGCACGGTCATCAACGCAATGTCGCCCGGATTGATGAAGGCCGCCGGCAGCATCGCCAGCGCGGGCTTGGAGCCGATGGAGTGATTCACCTCCTTGACGGGGTCGAGCTTGACTCCAAAATTCCGCTCCATGAAGCGGGCCGCCGCCTCTTTGAAGGCGGCGATGCCGTTGTCGGCATAACCGCGGTTTTCGGGCTTGTGAATCTCGGCGGCCATCACCGCACGGACCGATTCATCGGCCGGTTCGTCGTTTTCGCCGATGCCAAAATCGACCAGCTTGCGATCGGGGTGCTCGGCCAGCGCCTTCCGCTTGGCACGCTTGATCTTCTCGAACTTGTAGATTTCGGTCCCTTTGCCGTAGTTGACGCCGCCGATCCGCTCGGCGAACAGGGACTGGAAGTAGGGGTCGCTCATGGGGTTGCATCGAAAACAGGAGGTTCCGCGTAGGGTGGGAGCGAGCGAGCTTGCGAGCGCCGGCCCACCATGTTGAAGGCGTCAGGCGTTAGGCATTGGGCGTTACGGCACGGTTGTGACTCTGTGCCCAAAGCCTAACGCCCATCGCCTAACGCCTTGCTCACGGGGCTCAAAAGCTCGCTGATCCCACCCTACGGTATCACTGATGCTGCCAGGCGGCAAGTTGCTTAAGTTTTTGTCAGAAGGGGGTTTTTCTTGTCCGAGAGATAGCCGCGGGCGTGGTTCTAGGCTATTCTTATATTGGTGGTCGCGGTGTCCAGGCGGCCTGCGACCCTCCAGGCAATGTGTGTCAATTTTTTTGGAGGTGTGTCATGAGGAAGTTCTGCTTCCTGGCAGTGGCGGTTGCCGTGTTGGCCATGGCGACTGCCGAGCGGGCGCAAGCCGGCGGACGGCGGACGCGTTACTATTCCTACGGCGGCACCGCAACGGTGTCGCAGCGTGCGACGGGCCAGGCGGCCCAGTCCAGCACCACCCGTCGTTATTCCTATGGGCCGACGACGGCCAATGGTTCAGCAGTGCGCTATTCGTATTCACCCAACTACAACGGCAACCGACAGCCGTCGAGCTGGCGGGCCGATCGCAAGATCTTGGGCACGGGTTATTGATCGAGCGAGCGAAACGAAGCATCACTGCCCAGGCAGTAGCCCGAGACGTCGAAGGATGTTCTCGGGCTTTTTTATGCGCTCAGCCCAATTGGGCCAGCCAGAGGTCCAGATCGGCGGCGGTGGGCGTGCTCTGAAACAGATCCTGAAAGACGCTGTCGAGCCAAGCGACGGAATCGGAATGGCCTTTGTTGGCCGCGTTGTAATACTCGGCCGACGAGATGAAGCCGGCAATCAGGTCTTCGTTGCGAGCGCCCTGCTCGAACTGGCTCACCCAGAACGCGATTTCCGCCGAGCTGGTCGTCCGGCCGAGGAACGTCTGGTAGTCGCTTGCCACCACGATCGCCTCCCGCTCGGCACTGGTCGCGATGCCCAGCGCGATCTGGTAGCGGTTCACGCCGGCCTGGATTTCGCCCAGCCAGTAAGACAGGCCGGCGTCGTCGGCGGGACGGCCCAGCAGGTCCAGGTACATTCCGATGACCCACGCGGCATCCGTTCCGCCCTGAAGCTGCGCGTATTCCGACGAGCTGAGCAACTCGGCTTCGAGTTGCTCGTCGGTCGCGCCGAGCTGCATTTGCGTCACCCAATAGCTCAGCCCGGCGGAATCGGCGGGCCGCGCCAGGTAGTGCTCGAAGGCCGCGTTGATGAACGTGGTGTAATACTCGACGCTGTGCGTGAGCGACTCAGCCACGTTGCTGATGTTCGCGGGGAGGTCCGAAGCGACGGGCGGGTTGATCGTGCCGCCGGTCGTCGGCGGAGTACTGACGGGCGGTGTGGTGATCGGCGTGGGGACGTCGCTGGCGCCGGCCGCTGCAGCCAGCCCGCCGGCGGCGTTCGACCAGAGCTCCTCGACCGCGTACCCGTTCAGATAAACTACGTTGCTGTTCAGGTCGGCGAAGTCGCCGATTTCATAGCCCGAAGTGGCGTCGTTGCTGGCGTCCCACCAGCTCGTGCCGTCGGGGTCGGTGACCGACTCAGCCAGCTCGTGAGAGGCCGCCGCGGTTTGCTGCGCAAACGAGGTCAGGCCGGCCACCTGGTCGTTGCCGATCGGATCGGGAATGACCGCATACCGGACGAGTTGCCCGTTGGAAGCGACAAAGCTGTTGTGATACCCGGCAAACCCGGTTGGGTAGCCGTTGCTGCGCGTGCCACCTTGCGAGACGGTGACATCAGGCGGAGTGAAGACGAACAGCAGGCGGTTGTCGTCGGGCACGCTGAGAGCGCCGGATCCGATTTCGGAGTTGAGCACACTTTGGATCGTGCCGTCGCCTACGGTCGAGCGGCGCCAGGCGTCTTGTGGGATGTCGAACTCGCCGACGTACGATCCGTGGCCGATGGCTCCGGCCTGCGGGGTGCCGTATTGGGCCAGCAGGTCCATGAAACTGCTGTTGGTGATCGAGGCGAAGAACTGGTCGATCTGGGCGGCGTTTTGCTGAAGCGAGGAATCGCTGGCCCAGGCCTGCCCAAGAAAGACGGTTTCGACGGCCACGTTGTGGATGAGCGGGCCGCCTTGATAGGTGACGCCCGTCAGCAATCGCCGGTCTTCCAATGCCTCGGCCCGACACGCTCTTGTGGAGCGCCTGCCGCGACCGAACCGTCTTCGTAGTCCGCACATGGTGAGCATTGCCAGCCGGTCAACGATCCGTGCCGCGCCCCGACTGCGACACGCAAAGGGCAAAAAAGGCCCTGCGCGTAATGCTAATCGCGGGTGCGGAAAAAGCAAGCCGTAGCCCGTAGCCCGCTTGCTCCGCAAGCGGATGTGCGTTGCCAACGGGCAAGCCTGTCCCTTGGTGAAAGTCGTCAAGCCAGGGAAAGCTGTTCCGCTTGCGGAGCAAGCGGGCTACGGGCGGAGCAAGCGGGCCACGCGGCTTGCACCCGCCTTGGACCTGGATAAGATGGAGCCAGAAAATGCAGCGTTTATTGATCTGGAGAATTCAATGTTCCGCCGTGCCATGCTGTCGCTTGTGTTGCTCCCTCTCGTTGCCGTAGCCGCTCGCGCGGCCGACAACGCCAATAACCCGGCTTACGACAACCCGCTGGCTGCCGCGGCGGACCCCGACTTCGCCCTGCAAGGCGAGTACGTCGGCGAGCTGGACACGGGCCTGGGCGCGGTGAAAACCGGCGCCCGAGTGATCGCTCTCGGCAAAGGAAAGTTTCACGCGGTGCTCTATCTGGGCGGTCTGCCCGGCGATGGCTGGAACAAGGAAGTCTATGAGGGCGACGGCGAACTGAAAAACGGCGCGGTGCTGTTCGAGCAGCCGCAAGGACTGGGCCGCATCGAGAACGGCACGCTCTCGATGACCACCCCCGAGGGCGATGTGGTGGGCAAGTTGTCCCGCACCGAACGCAAAAGTCCGACGCTGGGCCAGAAGCCGCCCGAGGGCGCCGTGGTGCTCTTCGACGGCCGGAACGCCGACGCGCTGGTAAACGGCCGCGTCAGCGACGACGGCCTGTTGATCCCCCCGGCCACCAGCAAGCAAAAGTTCGGCGACTGCTCGCTGCACGTGGAGTTTCGCACGCCGTTCATGCCCCTAGCGCGCGGGCAGGGCCGGGGCAACAGCGGCTGCTATTTGCAGGGCCGCTACGAGGTGCAGATTCTCGATTCCTTCGCCTTGGCCGGCAAGAACAACGAGTGCGGCGGCATTTATTCGGTGAAAGACTGCGACGCGAACCTCTGCTACCCGCCGCTGGTTTGGCAGACCTACGATATCGACTATACGGCGGCCGAGTTCGACGGTGCGGGCAAGAAGCAAAAGAACGCCCGCATTACGGTGCGGCACAACGGCGTGGTGATTCACGACAACGTGGAATTGCCGCACGCCACCACGGCGGCCCCGGTGGCCGAAGGCGCGGAAAAGGGGCCGCTCTACTTGCAGGACCACGGAAACCCGGTCCGCTTCCGCAACATCTGGTTGCTGGAAACATCGAAGTGAAAACCCGATGCGGCTTGCCGTGCTGATCCTGTTGACCGCCCTCCTGCCGCTCGTCTGGGGTTGGATCACGTATTGGCTGGTGACCCGGTTCTGGCCGGAGCGAGGGACAAAAACCGGCGATGTCCGCCCTGCCGATCGCCCGGCCTCTCCCTACGACTATCAAATCTAGCCGATCGCCCCCATGACGCCGGAACTTCAGGAGTTTATGCGGCTGGCCCCCTTGGGCCTGCTGGTGGGGGCCTACGGCACACTGGTGGGCGCCGGCGGCGGATCGGTTCTGGTGCCCGCGCTGTTGATGCTGTTCCCCCACGAATCGCCCGCGACCATCACCGCCATGTCGCTGGCGGTGGTGTTCTTCAACGCCTACTCCGGCACGATCGCCTACGTGCGGATGGGCCGGGTGGACTTTCGGGCGGGCGTTTTGTTTACGCTGGCCGGCCTGCCGGGCGCGGTCCTCGGCACGCGGCTGGTTCACGAGATGCCGCGCCGCCTGTTCGATCCGATTTTTGGCGCGCTGCTGCTGGCCGTCGGCGGGCTGTTGTTCGCCAGTCCGCTGGGCGTGGGAGGCGAGCTGGGGCCAGGTGCCGCGGCCCGGTTGCCCGACCGCCGCCTGCTCGTGGGCTCCGTCGGCAGCGCCTACATCGGCGTCTTATCCAGCCTGCTCGGCATCGGAGGCGGAATCATCCACGTCCCGTTCCTGATCCGGGCCTTGCGGATGCCCGCCCACACGGCCACGGCCACCTCGCATTTCGTGCTGACGTTCATCGCTCTGACGGCAACGGTGACGCACGTGGCGCTGGGCGAGTTCGAGCGCGGACTGGCGCAGACCATGTATCTGGCCGTCGGCGTCATGATGGGAGCGCCGCTGGGGGCATCGCTCTCGACCCGTCTGCAAGGATCGCTGATCGTGCGCTTGTTGGCGCTGGCGCTCTGCCTGGTGGGGCTGCGCCTGCTCGGCCGAGCGCTATTTTAAGTAAGTTCTGTCAGTGGCTATCACGAGGGCAGGAGGACCGACGCATGACCCGTGTGATTGTCGATGATGGACTTTCGAGCACCACGCCGGCGATTCACAAAGAGCCGCCGCCGACGGTGACCATCACCGAGAGCGCCAACGCCACTAAAGGGGGCGACGCCGGCGAATTCGCCGTCAGCCGCACCGGCCCGACCGAGAGCGCGCTGGCGGTCAACTACACGGCGATCGCGAGAACATCGAGGGAACGTCGATGGAAAGTCGATTTGCGGTCGGCGCCGGCCAGGCCGGCCTGCGAATTGGCCCAGGGCGTGTTGCCGAGTTGCCCGGCCAAGCGGAGACCTGTTGCCGGCAAGGGCTAAAGCCCTGGCCGAGAAGCCCGGCTGAAGCCGGCTACCGAGGTCGGGTTCGGTGACGCAAACCACCAGCTAAAGCTGGTGGCAAGCGACCGAAGCCCGGCTAAAGCCGGCTGCCAAATTGCCACCACGGGCCTATTGACATCATGTTCATATATATCGTATACCTAAGAACACATTTCAACATTACTAGCATTGCAGACAAATCCATGTCATGCGAATCTCTTTCCGACGACGGCCGGCCTCGGACCGGCGACCCGACCGCGCCCCGCCGCGAACTGCTGCGTCTCGACGAGATCGACGGGGCCGACATCCACTGGCTTTGGCCCGATAGGCTTCCCGTGGGCCACGTGACCGTCGTGGCGGGAGAGGCCGGCAGCGGCAAAAGCCTGCTGGCCGCCGGCCTCGCCGCGCGGGTCTCCAGCGGCGCAGCCTGGCCCGAGGCGGTGGCGGGCGACACGCGCCCCGGCCCGGTCCTGATCGCGCAGTCCGACCGGCGCCTGAACCCGGTCGTCAAAGGACGGCTGTTGGCGGCCGGCGCCGATTCGCGGCGAGTGGCCCTCATCAATGCCGACGCTGAACTGCCCGAAGGTGTTACGCCGGCCGAGGCCGTGATCGGCAAGCTGGAAAGCGCGTTGGACCAAATCGCCGATTGCCGGCTGGTGGTGGTCGACCATTTGCGCGGTTGGCTGCGGCAGCCCGGCCCGCGTGCCGAGGAACTGGCCGCCTTGTTCGACAAGTTGGCCGAGCTGGCGGCGCGGCGTTGGATTGCCCTGGTCGTCGTCTGGCAGCCTTCCAAATTCGGCCGTCGTGAAGGTGGAACCGCGGCGGGACGCGCCGCCGAGCGTGGCAGTCTTGGAAACGGTTGGCAGCCTTCCAAACAGTGAGCCGGTGCCGCAAACCGCTTCCACTCCCAGCAAACGGCGTCTCCGCAAGCTTCGCCGCGAACGCAAGGCCCTGGAAGTATTCCAGGCGGTCCTCCGGGGCGGATAAGCCCGGCCGCTTGCCAAACGTTACGAAACCGCTTTCGGTAAGGTTTTTCCACGTTGGCTCGTATTCTTATGGGGCGCGCCCGTAATTTCATTGATTTCCGGCGAAAAGCTGGTTATCGTAAGGTGCCCCCCGTGATGACGGGGGACGGGCGGAAAGGACGGGGCTGATACAAAATAGCCGACCACCTGGGAGCCAGAGCCATGAAGCGTCTCTTTCGTCGTTCGTTGCGCCGTAGCGGGAAAAAAGGGCATCGTCAAACATTGGGCAGGTCCGCGCCGCGGTCCGGCGTATTTCGGGCCATCGGCTGGGAACAGCTTGAAGGGCGCATGCTGCTCACGGCCCAGCTCGTGGTCAACACCACCGCCGACGACCTCGACGGCGGCACCGTCGCCAACCCCTCCGGCCCCGATGGCACGCTTTCGCTGCGCGAAGCGGTCACGGTGGCGAATCTCGAAGGCGGGGCGAACATCACGTTCGCCATCCCCGGCGACAGTGTTCAGAACCCGCTGACGATCGGGCTGACGTCGGCCCTGCCCGCGCTGGGCAACGGCATCACCATCGTCGGCCCGGGCACCGACGAGTTGACGGTCAGCGGCAACAATCAATTCCAGATCTTCGATGTCCCGGCCTCCTCGACCATAACGATTTCGGGTCTGACCGTCGCGCACGCAATGAACGCGACGCCGGCCGCCACGAAGGACGCCAGCGGCAACCCGGCGGTCAAAGGGGGCGCGATCGTGAACGACGGCAAACTGACTCTGACGAGCGACGTGGTGAGCAACAACGTCGCCACGACGTCGGCAAGCGGCACCGATGTTTTGGGCGGCGCGGTCTTCAGCGACGGAACGCTCACGCTGAGCAACGATCAATTCACGGGCGACGCGGCGAACAACAGTTCGTCGAACCAAGCCGCCGATGGCGGCGCGATTTTCTCATCCGGCAATCTGACCGTGACGAACTCGACCTTCACCAACAATAGCGTCACCCAATCCAACAGCTCGCTAGGCCGCGCCGACGGGGGTGCGATCGATTCGGAAGGCACATTGAGCCTTACAGGCAGCGTGCTGTCCGGTAATACGGTGACGGGAGCGTCTACCGGCGCCGGCGGGGCCCTCGAGGTCAACGCGGATGGAAGCAACACGGCAACGATATTCGCATGCACGTTCAACGACAACACGTCGTCAGCCACCGGCAGCTTCGGAACCGCCTTCGGTGGCGGAATCGACGGCAGCGGGACGGTCAACATCACCGATAGCACGATCTCCGGAAACACCGCGTCCGGCGCCGGCCCGTCGTCCGGCACGGACGGAGGCGGATTAGACTTCCACTCTAGCGACAGCGCCACCGAAACCGCCGTCACGATCATCAACAGCACCGTCACGGGGAACGCGGCCACCGGCCCCTTCGCTGCGGGCGGCGGCTTTAACGATGAAGGCGGTGATTTTAGCCAGTTTGTCAACTCCACCGTGGCCGACAATAGCGCCACCGCGACCACGGGCAAAGGCTTCGGCGGCGGCATCGAAGAGGGTGACGGCAACGACAATATCTCCCTCTTTAACACGATTGTGGCGGGCAACACGGTGTCGTCCGGCGGCACCGGCCCGGACGTCGATGGCGACCTCACCAGCAACCGCGCGAACCCCGTCATTTCGGATCACAGCCTGATCCGCATCGGCGACGGAAGCGGTATCACCAATGGCACGAGCGGCAATCAGGTAGGCACATCGGCCAGCCCGATCGATCCCAAGCTTGGCCCTTTGCAGAACAATGGCGGGCCGACCGAGACGATGGCGCTGCTCGCCGGGAGCCCGGCCATTGATGCGGGCAACAACAACAAGGCCCTCGATGCCAACGGTCTTCCGCTGACCACCGATCAGCGCGGCACGGGCTTCCCGCGAATCATCAACGGCACCGTCGATATCGGCGCCTTTGAAGTGTTGCCCAACCTCGTGGTCAACACCACGGCTGACGACATCGACGGCGGCACCGTCGCCAATCCAAGCGGCCCCGACGGCACGCTTTCGTTGCGCGAAGCGATCACCGTGGCCAATCTCGAAGGCGGAGCGAACATCACGTTCAACATCCCGAACGATAGCGCTCAGAAACCGCAGACGATCGGGCTCACGTCGGCGCTGCCCGCATTGGGCAATGGCATCACCATCAGCGGGCCGGGCGCAGACGAGCTCACGATCAGCGGCCGCAACCAGTTCGAGGTGTTCAATGTGTCGACCGGTTCGACGGTCTCGATCTCCGGACTGACCTTGGCCAACGGTTTCACGAATACGCCGGCGAAGCACGGCAAATTCACATTTGTCGCCGGCGGGGCGATCTCCAACGACGGCAACCTGACGCTCAGCGACGACGTGCTCTTTGGAAATTCCGCCGCGGCCAGCGATACACTCGGCCTCGCCACCGGCGGGGCCATCATCAACGAGGGCACGCTCTCGATCAGCGGCTGCAGCTTGACGGCGAACAGCGTCTCCGCGTTCGCGGGATCGTCCTTCACGGCCCAAGGCGGCGCCATCGACAACCACGGCAACTTGACGATTACCGAGAGTACGCTGTCGGGCAATGGCGTCAGCGCGAGCGGCACCGCGCCGCCGCGTACGCTGCCAACGGCATTGGGAGGCGCCCTGGCCAACGTCGAGGGTGGCGTCGCGAACATTACCGGCACCACGATTTCAGACAACACCGCAACCGGCTTTGTCGTGAACGGCGCCGGAATCTTCGAGGGCGTCTTCGCAGGCGCCTCGCCGAGTGGGTCGCTGACCCTGATCGATAGCACGCTCTCCGGCAATGCCGGCGCCGGCACGAACGGGCAAGGCGCCTCGGGGGGCGGCGCCGAAGTCCACGATGGCAAAATTTCGCTGCTCAATTGCACCGTTGCCGGCAATACCGTCACTGGTCCCAATAGCGCCGGCGGCGGCGTCGCGTTATCGTCTGCCCAGGCCAGCTTGATCAACTGCACCGTTTCGGCAAATGCGGTCGAGAACAGCAGTGGCGGCGGGTCGGGCGGCGGCATCGGCGGCGGCACGGTGAATCTCACGAACACGGTCGTGGCCGGCAATACGGTGGATGCGGGAGGCTTCGGGCCGGATCTTGCACTCTTGTCTGTTGGCACCGACGACCACAACCTGATCGGCATCGGCGGGACGGGTAGCGGCGGTCTGACCAATGGCCAAAACGGCGACCAGGTCGGCACGGCGGCCAGTCCGCTCGTTCCGAAACTCGGGCCGCTCTCGAACAACGGCGGACCAACGCAAACGATGGCGCTTGTTGCTGGCAGCCCGGCGATCGATGCCGGCGACAACGCGGCCGTCACCAGCCCGCCGTTTGCAAATCCTCCCACCGATCAGCGCGGCACGGGTTTTCCGCGAATTGTGAATGGCACGGTCGATCTCGGCGCGTTTGAATTCTCTCCGTTGCCCAACCTCGTCGTCACCACGACCGCCGATGACCTCGACGGTGGCACGCTTGCCAACCCGGACGGCCCCGACGGCACCCTGTCGCTGCGCGAAGCGATTACGCTGGCCAATCTCGAAGGCGGCGGCATCATCACGTTCAACATTCCGGGCGACACCGCGCAGACGCCGCAGACGATCACGCTCACCTCGGCCCTGCCCGCCTTGAATGCCGCCATCACCCTTGCCGGTCCCGGCGCCAACGAGCTGACCGTCAGCGGCAACGACCATTTCCAGCCGTTTAACGTCACAGCGGGTTCGGTCGTCTCCATCTCAGGTTTGACGATCGCCCATGGCTTCAACAATACGCCGGCGCTGAACGGCGGCGTGCTGCCCTTTGTCGCTGGCGGCGCCATCTTGAACAGCGGGACTTTAACGCTTACAGACGACGTGCTGACGAACAATACAGCCACGAACACGAGCAACAACGGCTTCGCCGCGGGCGGCGCCGTTTACAACGTGGGAACACTGACCGTCAACGCCTGCACGCTCACCGACAATAGCGTCACTGCCACGACAGGTAATACGTCAGGTGCCGCGGGCGGGGCGATCGACAGCAATGGCTCCGACTTCAACCACCCCGCTCTCTTAACGATCACCGACAGCGCCTTCAATGGCAACTCCTCCAGCGACCTGGCCAGCGGGTCGACGGGCGGCCAGGGCGGCGCCGTGGAAATTGTTGGGGCCACGAGCGCCACGATCACCGGCACCACCATCAGCGGTAATACAGCCAGTGGCGGCGTAGGCGAGGGCGGCGGAATCTATGACGGAACATATTCCAACTTCCAGGTCAACGTTCTTGACAGCACGATTTCAGGGAACACGGCGGCGGCCTCGCTCGTCGGGGGCCTTGCCGAAGGGGGCGGCGTCAACGAATTCGGGAACGGGCCCCTTTCGCTCACGAACTGCACCATTGCCAACAATACGGTAACGAGCGCCGACCGGGGAGTGGGCGGCGGATTGGCTGTGTTTGTGAGCACCACAACGCTCACGAACTGCACCGTGACGGGCAACGCCGACAACTTCACGACCGTCGGAAGTGGGCCGACCTCCGGCGGTGGCGGCATCTGGGACAGCGGAAGCACATTCGGCATGACCAACACCATCGTCGCAGGCAACACCGAGGCGGCGGGTGGCACGGGCGCCGATTTCTCCAACAATCAGTCTTCTGGCGACGTGGTCAGCCCCGACGATCATAACCTGATCGGCATCGGCGACGGCAGCGGGCTGACCAACGGCACCCATGGCGATCAGGTCGGTACGGCGGCGAGCTCGCTCGACGCCAAGCTCGGCACGCTGGCCAACAACGGCGGGCCGACGCAAACCATCGCCTTGCTGGCCGGCAGCCCGGCTATCGACGCGGGCGACAACGCCGCGATTACCAGTCCGCCCTTCGCGAGTCCTGCCACCGATCAGCGCGGCAGCGGTTTCCCCCGCATCATCAACGGCACGGTCGATATCGGCGCGTTCGAGGTGCTGCCTACGCTGGTGGTCAACACCACGGCCGACGATCTGGACGGTGGCACGATCGCCGATCCGAGCGGGCCCGACAAAACATTGTCGCTGCGCGAAGCGATCACGGTCGCCAACCTGGAAGGCGGCGCGATCATCACCTTCGCCATCCCCGGCGACAGCGCCCAGAACCCGCAGACGATCACGCTCGCTTCGGCCCTCCCTGCCATCACCGGCACCGTGACCATCACCGGTCCCGGTGCGGACGAGTTGACCGTCAGCGGCAATGACAAGTTTCAGGTGTTCGACGTGCCGGCCGCGTCGGCCGTCAGCATTTCGGGCCTGACGATCGCTCATGGCTTTGTCGATGCGCCTAATGTCGACCAGGCTGTCGCCGGGGGCGGAGTTGTCAACCAGGGTACGCTCACGCTCACGGACGATACGTTCACAAATAACATCGCGACCGTGTCCACGGGTACAACGGGCGCCGGTAACGGCGGCCTTGGCGGCGCCATCTTTAACGACAGCAACGCCACCCTGACGGTCGACAACTGCACGTTCACCGGAAATAGCGCCAGCAACGCGGCAGGCGGCGAGGCCAGCGGTGGTGCCATCGAAAACGGCGTCGCCAACGGAATCACCGGCGGTAGTTGCACGATCGATGGCTCTTCGTTCACGAACAATACCGCCGTGAGCACGGGTACCAGCGGATTCCCTGATGCCTCGGGAGGCGCCCTTGGCGGCGTGCTCACGTTGAATGTGACGGCCAGCACCTTTTCGGCGAACAAGGCGACGGGAGTGCAAGCTTTTGGCGGCGCCATCAGCTTGGCCACAAGTTCATCGTTGACGATCAGCGGCAGCACGTTCGATGGCAATCAAGCCAGCGGAAGCCAACTTGTCGAGGGCGGCGGAATCTACGCTGGGGAGGCGACGTTGACGGCCACCGACAGCACCATTGCGAACAATACGGCCACCGCCAGCGCCGCCAACAGCCGAAGCGCGGGAGGGGGCATCTACGACAACACAAACGTAACGACGTTGACCAACTGCACGATCGCGGGGAACTCGGTTACCGGCCAAACGAGCTCGGGGGGCGCGATGGATCTCGACTTCGGCGGCTTGACGCTTACCAACGGCACGATAGCCGGTAACGCGGCGCACGCTCTTTCCGGAGGTGTCTCGGTTGGCGGCGGCGTCGACCTCGATCAAGGAGCCCCCGCATCCAACGACGCGTCGGCCGGCCTGACTCTCAATCTGACAAACACGATCATCGCCACGAATACCGTAGACGCGGGCGGCACAGCCCCGGATTTGAATGCGGCCGTAACGACCGCCGACCACAACCTGATCGGCATCGGCGACGGCAGCAGCGGCATTACGAACGGAACGGGCGGCAACCAGGTCGGCACGGTGGCCAATCCGATCGACCCGAAGCTTGCCGCACTGGCCAACAATGGCGGGCCGACGGAAACGATGGCGCTGTTGGCCGGCAGCCCGGCCATCGACGCGGGCGACAATGCGGCGATCACCAACCCGCCCTTCCCCGGACCGCCGTTTACCGACCAACGCGCTGCGGGATTTCCGCGGATCCTCAACGGCACCGTCGATATCGGGGCCTTTGAGATGCAGCCCGTCACTCCCGGCACCATTACCTGGACCGGTGGGTCGACGGCCAGCAGTAACTGGAGCGACCCGGCCAACTGGGACCTGAACCGCGCGCCGATCGACGGCGATAGCGTGGTTTTTCCCGACGAAAACGTGGCCCGCACCACGAACACCAACGATCTCAGCGGATTGTCATTGAATTCGATCACCTTCCAAGACGAGGCGGGCGGGGCGACCGCCACGCCTTATACCATCGCCGGCGACCCCGTGACGCTGGGCGCCGGCGGAATCGTCGACGGCGTATCCGGCACGTCGAGCGCGACACATATCGACCAACTGAACCTGGACATTTCGCTGGGCGCGAATCAAACCTGGTCGATGGCGACGACGCCGCCCTCGACCACTGCCCCGAAGTTTGAGCTGTTGCAGCTCGACGGAACGATCACGCTGGGTGCCTTCAATCTCAACCTGGCCGCCAATACCGGAGCGACGAATAACACCTTCGACCTCAAGGGCGCCGTCAACGGCGCCGGCCAGATCTCCGTCGACATGTCGGTCAGTGGCGAGCTGTACCTCGGTCACGCCAACACTTACACGGGCGGCACGAAGGTCAACAGCGGAACGCTTCTCGTCGCGGCCGACGGCGCGCTCGGGCCGGCGCCCGGCGATGGCGGCACCACGCTCGGCGATCAGGCCGTGCTGTTTGTCGCCACCGCATACGAAACGCCCGAAGTCGTGACCGTCAACGGCGGCACCGTGTTCGGCTTCAACTTTGGACCGGACTCGTTCGCCGGTCCGATCACCTTCAACTCCAGCAACGGCAAGAACGATCTGGCGATTTCGATCGCGCCGTTCACGCTGCAGGGCAATGTGACCTTCGGCAACTTCGATTTGCACGCCGTCAACGAGGCTTCCGGCGCCAGCACGTTGATTTTCAACGGCACGATGAGCGGCGGCGGCACACTGCAGGTGCTGACCGGCGCCGATTTCGGCGGCGCCAATAGCAGCGGGCCGCTCACACTGGCCGGCACCGGGACCGTCACGGCGCCCATCAACGTCGCAAGCGGCAGCACGCTCGAGCCGGGCGACCCCAACGCGGCGACCACCACGGGAACATTCCATGCGGCAAACGTCACCTTCCAGTCCGGCTCGACCTTTGCCGCCGTGCTTAGCGGCACGGCGGCTGGGCAGTTCGACCAGCTCAATTCAAGCGGCACGGTCAATCTCGGCGGCGCGGCGCTCAACGTGACGAGCGCCGGAGGTTTCGCGCCGGGCACGAAGATCGTCATCGTTCAGGCCGCGAACTCCATTATCGGCACATTCAACAATTTGCCCGAAGGGAGCACCGTCACGGCCGGCGGCCAGAACCTGACGATTAGCTACGCCAACGATCAGGTGACGCTTGCGGCGCCTGGCGTGACGCCCGGCAGCATCACGTGGACCGGCAAATCGACCACGAGCGCCAACTGGAGCGATCCGGCGAACTGGGATCTCAACCGCGCGCCGGTCAATGGCGATAGCCTGGTCTTTCCCGCCACGGCCCAACATCTCGCCAACAACGACAACCTCAGCGGTCTGTCCGTCAATTCGCTCACCTTTCAAGGCACGTTCACCACGGCCACCGGCGGTTATACGCTCGGCGGCGACGACCTGACCGTCGGCGCGGGCGGTATCGTCGATAACGGCTCGATTGGCGGCGTGCTCAGCAGCATTGACAACCAGGTCGATCTCAACGTCGTTCTCGGCGCCGCTCAGAGCTGGTCGA
>Ga0307372_10004514_pt1 | contig 21392 bp, 12 predicted proteins | sample OX1MG_FD_202533 | JGI IMG/M metagenome (GOLD analysis project Ga0307372, IMG submission 202533) | Soil microbial communities from Risofladan, Vaasa, Finland - OX-1 | ecosystem: Environmental > Terrestrial > Soil > Coastal area > Acid sulfate soil | place: Finland: Risofladan, Vaasa | collected...
ATTATTCAGGGGCATGTTGGATTACCTTTGTTTCGCGGAGCTGCGGACTGGACCACCGGCCAACGCCAATTTGCCGCCGGTTCGGTGGTGGTGCCGGGTTAAACTGTGAGACACATTATATATGGGTATGTTCCCCTATAAATTGCACAATCTTTTCAGCAAGTTACAATCATCAACTGTCTAACAAACTGAAAGTGTCTAACAATTATCTAACCGGCTTCACTACTTTAACACCTGGATTGTAATGCCTTTCGCGCACCTGTTGAGTATTTCCTAAAAGTTGGGAAGTCATGCCAGCATCTTTGCCAGCCTTTCGGCGCAAGTCATGCAGAGTAAGTTTGGGTTGAATGTTCAGCTTTTCAACTAGCGCGGTAAAGCGTTTATTGATGTTTGAATACAGCACAGGTTGCCCGCGTGCATCACAAATCAAGGTGCGCCCAACAATCTGCTTGTCTTTGCATCGTTGTATGGCTGCATTCAGGGTGGGTGTAATTTCAATATCTAACACTGTTGGCGGTTTGTCCCTGTGATGTTTTTTCTGCACCACATGCAAATAACCGTTTTGAATATCAGCCCATTCAGCCTTCAAAATATCGCCAATTCTCTGCCCAGTCAAATATAGAATTTCTATTGCATCACGCAAAAACCCGTTTGAGTTATCTAACAGCAATTTATATTCAACATCCGATGGAAAGCGTGTGCGTGGCATTTCTTGATTTCGTTGCAGGTTTTCAGCCGGTGACGTTGTAACGTCACCCCACCTAATAGCAAACCTCATTATGGTGGAAAGCAGTCCCATTTCCTTGTTTGCTGAAGATTTTGAAACCTGTGAGCGCATATCGTGATACTTGTAGATTTCCTGAGTGGTTATGCTTGAGGGTATGCGGTCGCCAAAATGTTCATTCAGGTATTCGATTTGATAACCCTGATTTCGTTGTGTGCTTTGTGATTTGGTGGGCAGAATATCAGCTTGATAGCGGGCGAAAATATCCCGCATGTGTTTTGGTTCATCCGAAAGCTGATTGGATAGCGCACCTAGCATTTGCGGGTAGGTTCGCCCTAAGTTCGTCCATACAACCTTATGCGTTTCAGGGTTACGCTTTACGAAGTAGAACGCGCCGTGTTTTTGATGAACGTTTTCAGGTAGTCGCATTTTCATATATCACCTATGCTTGATTGATGAATTCAAAACTGTGTCTATATGTTCCTGTGTGGTTGTTGGGCAGCCATTTTTATCAGGAAAATAAGCAATACCCATCTCGCGAAGCCACCTTATTTGCCGTCTTGCTTGCTTGTAGCCGCTCAAGTTTTCTAAATCCTTACCTTTGATTATCACTGTGAATTACTGAACCCCTAGGTGGGTTCAGACCTTTATAATATGTATTCTACAGGACGTTAGACAGTTTTACAAGGCTTACAGACGGTTTCAGTGGTTATTTTACATAGGTTGCCGATTTGGACACAAGTAAAAGGCTGTAATAAGCAGCAATAATGCTCGCCAGACAGCCTATAATCGCTTCAGGGACATTATAATCAAAAAGGCATGGATTAGTCTTTAACCCATATGGGAAGGCTTACAGAGGCTTGTAAAATCATTAAAAGTATGTGTTTTGTCAGGATTAACCCTAACTGGCAGAACCTTATGAATAATTCTGGATTTTGGATTACCATTTATTTTAGTGTTGCGTTGAATGTTTTGCAGTTAGTCTTGGACAGAGGCACAAAAAGTGGAATGTTAAATTTCCTGCATGGCCTCAAGGCTGCAAAATCGCAGTTTTCACCAGACGCCTTAGAACAAATCGATGACAGAATGGAAGACCTACGCTGGAAGTCATTAAAGCTGCTTTGGAAGAAATACATAGGGTAGAACGTCCAACCCGCTTTTATTTTCAAATAAAAACCGCCGAAAGGCGGTTTTTTTATTGCTAGTCACATGGAAACCCCAAAGCCCACGGGCGCGTAGGCGTGAACTGTTTTTATTCGCCATGGATTATAGAAAAAGGTACGGTTGCTTATCCAAAGAGGTAAGGTTCGTATAAATACTTTATATGAACGAAAAAGAGATTGATTTTTTAATTCACTTCTACGGTAGGCAACCATTCCATACATTACGTATGGGCGAGTATTTGAGGATGGAAGCCGAACATGTAGATGACGGTTTGAAAATAAGGCTTCAAACCTGACAAGAAGAACAACAGGACAAGCTATGACTAAGAAATCCGAATTATTGGATTGGGCGTTAAAAGAAGGGTTCACTCCAATCAGCAAAATCAACATTGTTTTTTTTCATAAATCACCTTTTGTCTATGACACTATTATTGGGGTGTCGGCCCGGAAACGCCAATAAATACAGTTCGCGGCTGCGGGGCTGTACTGCCGTGGGTTTGCGTGTAACTACCGTTCACGGCAACCAGATATATCAACCAAGTCATTTTATTGACCGAGATTTTGTCCATTTTATTGTTTAAGATTTTGCTGTGTGGCTTTATAGGACGTTTCAGCAGTGGGTGTGCATCTACCCGCTCACCGTGTGCGACATCGTGTCTTGTAGGGCAACTACAAGGGAAAGCTACGGCGAAATGGTAACGTTTCGAGGGGTCTTTGCAGAATTGACCGTTTTGTGGTTGGTATCACACGTCAACTGATTAAGGCGTGTATGTCGTTACTGAAATATTAAATTCAGACGAGTGATGTTTCAATCTATGATATAATAAGTAAATACATAAATAATAAAGAATCATTGCGAAACAAAAGTAAACAAAGCGAACCAAATAATAACAAGTACGTGCGGGTCTCAACCACGGACCTAGTAGAATCGGCATGGACCGACTACGATAAACTCTCTTAACTAATGTAGACAACCTACATGAACGCGGTGGGCAAACTGGCCAAGACAGTATCCACAGGGGCGAGTCGAGAACAGATTGAGGGCAAACGCAACGCACTGGCCGAGCCAGTATCCAGTGACACTTTGAAGGATATATCACAACGATATATTTTTTGTTGTCAAAAGACCCCGTGGTTTTGTATTGCTCAAACAAAAATTAGCTTTCAGTCCCGACCGTAGACTGACGAAAGCGTGACGAATTTTTACGTAGTAAAAAAATTCGTCGGCAAGCGTGTCAGTCGAAGGGTAGGGACACTGAATGAAAGCGGTGACAGCATCACTCCAACCTTCTAACTTGACTTGTCTAATCGTTAAATTGACCATTTCAGTGCCTGCGGCACCTTCATGGTCTAAGACGCGCGCGCGAAGCGCGCTTGCGTCATTTTGTTTCCTATATCCGGGATGATTTTATAGTCGGTGGCACCGGCAGTGGAAGAAAAAGACGGGTGATTGGGCCGAGCCAGCAAGTTTCGTCATTAGCACAGACGGTGATACAGAATTGCCACAGACAAACCCGCCGGTGCCATCAACACGCCATGATAATTCCCTTGAATATAATTTGACCCAAGCTGGCACCAGCTTGCTAACAGGGTTAATAATTCACAAGAAAGTCTGCAAGATTTAAATGTTATTAAGGTTAGAAATAGCCTCTGACTTATGTATGCTAATTATCAGCCCTGATTTTTTAAGTTTTCTCTGAACTTTTGGACCTTTCGCTGAAATATCCAGTGGGCACTATTCATGGTCTCACGCGAGTTTCGCCAGCCTTCCCTATACCGCTCTCGCAACCATCGCTGCTTAGCTCTACGTTCGTGCAGGCGATGCATTCGTCTTTCGTAGTTATCAGCATTCCATTTATATGCACACATCCTATTGGACACCACACAGCGTCTAGTGCGTACCGACCGCACGCAGTAGATGGCATGACGATGAAATGGACAATGCTTTCCGAAATAATACTTGAGACTATGTTTGATAGCGATGGCACGATGTTGCAGTTTTGCTGGCATTGGTTTTAATATTTATTGGTGATAAAACAGATTGGAAGTGGTGCAAAAGGTCAAAATAAGGCAATTTCAGGCAAACCGGTGGCAACGATTGGCCAGTTGATGCCAAGATGATGAATTGCAGTGAAATCAGTGATTTGGGCAAGTCGTTGGCAACAGCTTGGCAACAATTTAATAAAAACTGACAACGACAAAGTAATCGCGTTAGTTAATCGAGCAAAAACTCTGCCATATTTGACCAAACCGATGCCAAACGCGAATCCACGCCGATGCAAACCCATTCCTTCCAGCGAATCCTCGTCGAGCCTATGCCGCCGCCATTTTCTTGTTTGATATTTCGATGTTTTATAATTTGCCTGTTCACTTTAATAAATTTGTAATAACGGTTATAAACCGCCGTTGTTTTACCCATGACAAAGGGTAGGGCATGCCGGAACAAAGACGAATCAAAGACGAAGGCATCAACGCGGAGAAAACGATTACAGGACCGCCTGTAATCATCTGAGAGCATAATTAAAATTCATAGAGTGCAAGTTGACGGGTAGCGTTTTTTGTTGCTGTATGGCAATACAGAAGGCAAGAGGCATGCCGAACCGCAATTACAATTATCAACTGAGATTATCCGAAGCCAACAATAGTTGGTATTTCTGCGATTACCCTGTAAATCCTAGAAACTTGTGAGAACCATGACTTTTCAAACGGCTTTCTTTCTCAAGAATATCTGCTAGAACCCCCGCTGGTAGATTATTCTGCTGCAATGCCGACTGCCGTTTAGCAACGGCGAAATCACCCGGCGTCAAATTATCAAGTGCTCGAACCCTTCGGGCGAGCGTATCAGGCAGTTCTGCTCTATCGCCAGTAAACTGCTTGAACAGAGCAATACTTTGTTCTGGTCGCATATAGCCAAACCGAATTTTAAAATCAAAACGGCGTAGGCTGGCCGCATCCATGCTTTCCATAAGATTCGTGGTACACACAAATGTCCCGTTGAACGCTTCTATTTGCGTTAATAGCTCGTTTACCTGTGTGACCTCATGCTGATACCGCGAGAGTCCACGGTCGCGCAGAAAGCCGTCAGCTTCGTCAAGCAGAAGCACGGCGTTCTCCTGCAAGGCTTCCTTAAACATGCTGGCGACGTTCTTCTCAGCCTCGCCTACATATTTACTCAACAAATTAGAACCCAGCTTAACAAGGAGAGGTCTATCGAGTGTCTCGGATAGATGCTTGGCAAACGCACTCTTGCCAGTCCCCGGAGGACCATAGAGACAGAGCCGCCCTTGGCCTCGGCGTTTCAAGCCGTCACAGACGCTTCTCAGGTCGGTGTCTGCGTTAATAAATTCGATTTGGTATGGGACCGTCGTCGCCTGAGATTCTGCCAGTGGGGTATTTAATCCCATCGCGTCAAGGCTCCCGCGCATAACTTGCAGTAACTTGGCTTCGGTTTCTGCTGGACCGTTTGGGTTGATTAAACGGACAACCTTCGCTGCCCTTTCGATAGTCGCAGGCATTAAATGCGGATTCTCAGCCACACGACACATCCACCCGTCAGTTACCGGAAGTCCATTTAGATAACGTCCAAGCAGCTTCTTTCGTACATTACGGCTCGGCTTGGGCATTTCGATAACAATATCCCATCGCCGTAAATAAGCGACGTCTAGCTGGTCAACTTTATTGCTAACCCAAAAACTTATTACCGGATTTTCTTCGAGAAGACGATTCATCCATGCTTTGCTATGTGTTCGAGCACCATTCATTCGTATACCAAATAGCTCCATAGAGGCTTCTGGAAATACATCCTCAACTTCGTCAAAGAGCAGACATTGGCCACGTACTTTTTGTAAAACTCGTTGAGCAAGCTGGTAAGCACCAAGGCGCTGATTGGCCTCAAGTGGATTACCTTCCATATCCTGATTGGATACCTCATACAACTTCATTCCTAATTCGTGGGATATCGCCCGAACTAGCTCTGATTTGCCACTGCCGGGCACCCCGTATATTAAGATATTGACCCCACGTAGTCCCTTAATGTTGGCAGCTTTGAGATAGTCCGCTACCAATGTCCATTCTGCTTCTGCGTGTTTGTAGTCATCCCGTGAGAGTGAACTTGGAGCGGACGTCTTGAAAAATGGCTGTAGTAACTCATCTGCATCTTGATGTTGTATGAATAACACGTCATTAAAAATGGCAAGGACTTGGAGTTTGGCTTTGAGGTCCATATTGCCACCTTGCAACCGCATTATTCCTGATGCGGTCAGAGCGCTATCCTGATTAAATACATTCCGAGTTTCGGTTTCATCCAACGCGAGCGCAGTGGCAACTGCCTGTTGTGCCATAAGTGAGTCCAAGGCACCCAAGGTGTCGCAGCAATGCTCGAACCATTTCAGATTATTTAAAATCACTGCGAATGCCAGCACTTTCTGTTCACTCACATTCAAACCAAGCGACTTGCCAAGCAGTGAAATGTTTTTGCTCAATAGCCCCATATCCTTAGGCAAACGGGATTCAAGTATCGGTAGACGTTCTATGAGAACCTTCTTTACATCAAGTGGGGTATACCCACGTCCCAACGGCTTGATACCAGCGATGCCAAAGAACGCTTCCTCATCCAAGATAGTGCGATGAAATTGCTTGTAGCCACCCTGTACGAGTAAACGAAGTGCCCACACAAGCGCATGTTTCTGATAGCGGACAGCTATTGGTGCGCGGCGTGTCTTGACCCTTTGCCGGGTAAATTCGCGTTCCAAATACGAGCCGGTGCGGGGTATTTGACTCAAGGAAACCTCTTGTAATTTCTAAGATGTGATTGCAACAGGCAATATCGCAGGACATGGTCTTGTCCATCGGAGTATTACGGGCAAAAAAATACCTGCTTTGCGAAGAAGTGCCAAAGCAGGTTTCTAATAATGTGAATTTAGAAAACAGTTTTAGCGGTATTTGTTTGTCTAAGCGCCCGCAATCTGCTTGTAAATTGGCGCTGTGAGGAGTGTATATTACCGGGAATGCATGATTAAGTCAAATTACGCAGCGGCACAACTTCGTAGGACATTGGATTATCGTTTGTTATTTGTCACGCAAATCAAAGGGAGCATTTGAACAGAACTAACTATTTGAAGCTTCATTTTAAATGAACGATTGAAAATCGTTTCTATTGCCAACCGAAAGAACGAAACGTGTAGGGTTAAGTCTGTATAGCCTACGACTAATCTGGTATTTCTAGAGCGCCTCGCAAGCTGAGAGGCTAAATTAGTGCTTGTGACAAGTATACTAGGCTATCAGAAGGCTTCCTAATTACACTCGTCTAAATTGCGGCTCACGACATGTATCATTGACTCTTCAGTTTTATACCGCTTGCAAAACTAAAGTGGATGGTTGGATTCAGTAATGTTAAATCTAGAACAAATTCACAATAACATGACCATTTCCGGCATTGAGCCGGGGGAGGTCGTTCGCATTGTATCCACGGAGCCTGCTGGAAATGATGCAATTACGGTCTATTACAAAACCGCCGATGGGCGGCTTAGCGAGCGCATGCTATTTCGAACGGACGAAGAAAGGCTATCGCTTGCAGATGCAGGCAGACCCTGGGCGTTTGATGTATCGGGTGAGGAATTCAAGCTCGCTGTTGAAGCGTATCGCATCAACCTTGCGCACCTGTTTGACCCAATGATGGCAGTACACACTTCCAATGTGGAACCGCTCCCACATCAGATAACTGCCGTATATGAAGCGATGCTACCGTGCCAACCACTACGCTTCGTGCTTGCCGATGACCCCGGTGCAGGCAAGACCATCATGGCTGGCTTACTAGTCCGAGAACTACTCATGCGCGCCGACACGAAGCGTGTTTTGGTGGTAGCGCCTGGTAGCCTTGTTGAGCAATGGCAAGATGAATTGTGGGAAAAGTTTGGGCTGCGCTTCGAGATTTTCTCGGGACTCTCTGCGCCCGTCCCTGCGGGAACTAATCCATTTGATAAGTCAGATTTATGGCTTTGCCGCCTTGACCAGTTGAGCCGCAACGAAGACTACCAGGCGCTTCTCAAAGCCACGGATTGGGATATCGCCATAGTAGATGAAGCCCACAAGTGCTCTGCCCATTGGATAGGCGCAAAGGTTGATAAGACGAAGCGCTTTCGGCTTATTGAAGATGTAATAGGTCCGAAAGTGCGGCACTTGCTGCTGATGACGGCCACACCACATAACGGTAAAGATGAGGACTTCCAGCTATTTCTGTCCTTGCTCGATTCTGACCGCTTCTATGGAAAATTCCGCGATGGCGCGCACAAGGTTGATGTCACTGACCTCATGCGCCGTATGGTGAAAGAACAATTAGTTAAGTTTGACGGGACACCGCTTTTCCCGGAGCGCCGTGCTTACACCGTGAACTATAAACTCTCCGAGATGGAAGCTGCTCTCTATGAGTCAGTTACGAACTATGTACGCGAAGAGATGAACCGTGCTGATAGGCTGGAAGACGGCAAGCGTCGTGGCACAGTGGGATTCGCGCTAACTGCCCTACAACGCCGTCTGGCTTCCAGTCCTGAAGCCATCTATCAATCACTCCGCCGCCGCCGCGCTAAGCTCAAGCGACGGGTGGAAGATGAAAAGCTGCGTAGCCGTGGCCTGGCCGTACTTGATGTTGGTGTACTCAATGACGCACCCGAAGACCTCAATGAAGCCGCCGATGAGATGCCCGATGAAGAATATGAGCAGATGGAAGAGGAGGTTGTAGACCAGGCAACTGCCGCGCAAACCATACAAGAACTGGAAGCAGAAATTAACATTTTGGAAGGACTCGAAGAACAGGCGCGTGAAGTCCTGCATTCCGGACTTGACCGCAAGTGGGACGAACTATCTAGTCTGCTCCAGAATACACCAGAGATGCGTGACGAAAATGGTCGGCAGCGCAAGCTCATTATCTTCAGCGAACATCGTGACACTCTGAACTACCTTGTCAACAAGATTCGTGGCCTGCTCGGTTCTGACAGCACTGTCGTTTCAATTCATGGCGGTGTCAAACGCGAAGAACGCCGTAAGTTGCAGGAACTATTCCGCAACGATGTAGATACCCGCATCTTAGTCGCCACTGATGCGGCGGGCGAAGGCGTGAATCTCCAGAATGCAAACCTGATGGTGAACTATGACCTGCCGTGGAATCCGAACCGGCTTGAGCAGCGCTTTGGACGCATTCATCGCATCGGTCAGACTGAGGTCTGTCATCTATGGAATATCGTAGCGTCTGAAACGCGCGAAGGCTATGTATTTGAAAGGTTGCTAGAAAAGATTGAGACCATTCGCAAGGCACTCGGTGGTCGAGTATATGACGTGCTTGGTGAGGTATTTGAAGACCGCCCGTTACGTGAGTTACTTATAGAAGCAATCCGGTATGGAAACGACCCGGAAGTCAAAAAGCGGCTGTCACGTGTCATGGAAGGCGCACTAAATACAGAACACCTAAAAGAAATCATGGACCGCAATGCTCTTGCGGAAGAAGTGATGAGCGCTGAGCGTGTATTTGCTGTTAAAGAAGAAATGGAAAAGGCAGAAGCCCGCAAGCTCCAGCCCTATTTTGTCAGGTCATTTTTTACACAGGCATTTCAAGCTCTCAAAGGCGACCTACGCAGCCGTGAACCTGGTCGCTATGAGATTACTCACGTCCCCGCCTCAATCCGCGAGCGAGACAGATTGCTGGCAGGACGCGACCGTCGTTATAACGACCCAGTCGTCCGCCGGTATGAGCGTGTGTGCTTTGAGAAGCAATTCGTGCGACATGCAAACAAGCCAATGGCGACGCTTATTCATCCCGCGCATCCTTTGATGCAATCCATTACTGACATTGTCCTTGAACAGCATCGGGACAAGCTAAAGCGCGGCACAATCTTATTAGACCCCAATGACTTGACTACCCAACCACGCTTGTTGTTCCTTATTGACCACAGCGTCAAAGAAGGTACCCCTGGTAGTCAGGCCATCGCATCGCGCCGTATCCAGTTTGTTGAAGCAACCCCGAACGGCGTAACGCTAAACGCGGGATGGGCACCGCACCTAGACCTACAGCCGCTCGGTTCGGAGGAACGCAGCGAGATTGAAGACCTGCTGAAGTCTGATTGGCTCACGCCAGAGCTAGAGCAACGTGCACTTGCGCATGCATCGACACATTTGGTGCCAGAGCACTTTACCGAAGTACGGGACCGCAGGGAACGCTTCGTCAATAAGACACTCCAAGCCGTACATGAACGTCTCATTAAGGAAATAAACTTCTGGTCCGACCGCTACATTAAGACGCAAGATGATGTGGCAGCAAACAAGCAACCACGTGTGAACCTCGATAATATCCAGCGAACCATTGATGACCTTCAAGCACGCCTAGAGTCACGCCGTAAGGAATTAGAAAACTTGCGTAATGTTGTATCTACGACCCCTATCATCGTCGGCGGCGCATTAGTTATCCCCCAAGGCTTGCTCAATCAGCGCAAAGGTAAAGGTGAAGTCATCGCTGACCCAGCAGCTAAGACCATTGTTGAAATGATGGCAATGAAAGCCGTCATGGATGCTGAGCGTGCGCTCGGCCATCAAGTCATTGATGTCTCTGGGCAGAAATGCGGATGGGATGTGACGGCGCTGCCACCGACGAAGGACGGTAAGATACCTGATGCGCGCCATATTGAGGTGAAAGGGCGGGCTAAGGGTTCATCCACCGTCACCGTCACGCGTAACGAAGTCCTTTACGGCCTCAACCAGTCCGACAAATTTATCCTAGCCGTTGTATTCGTGGATGGCAATGCAACGGATGAGCCCCACTACATTCGTCACCCATTCACCCAAGAACCGGATTGGGCTGTAACCAGTATCAACCTCGATTTGGATGCGCTAATTGCTAAAGCGCAGTCTCCTCACGCAACAATATGATGTAAACAATGATGGCAACCCAAATAAAGAGCCCGAAGAAACTTATTGAAGTCGCACTACCTTTAGATGCAATCAATCTGGCAGCAGGATATGAGAAGCAACCGGGTATCGGCGCACATCCTCGTGGACTCCATTTATGGTGGGCGCGTCGTCCACTCGCAGTGGCGCGTGCAGTCATTTTTGCACAAATGGTCAACGACCCTGGGTACGACCGAACTCTCGGTAGAGGAGTGAATAAGGAAAAGGCATCCGCTGAGCGCGAGCGACTTTTTAGAATGTTGGAAAAGCTTGTACTTTGGGAAAATACTAACAATGAAAACTTACTTATCGAAGCGCGTGAAGAAATATTAAAGAGTTGGCAAGAGACATGCGCGCTAAATAAAGCCCACCCACAGGCCGATACACTATTTAACCCAGAGAAATTACCAGCGTTTCATGACCCGTTTGCTGGGGGAGGTGCTCTTCCACTTGAGGCGCAAAAGTTAGGTATGGAAAGCTATGCTTCAGACCTAAATCCAGTTGCTGTACTTATTAATAAGGCAATGATTGATATTCCATTACGATTTGCCGGTCTGCCCCCAGTTGGTCAAATATCTTCCGATGTACGTCAGTCAAGATTACATGAGGATTGGAGTGGAGCAAATGGCTTGGCAGAGGATGTCAGGCGATACGGCTCTTGGATTCTGGATAAAGCACGAGCGCAAATGGTCCGTTTCTATCCAGATATTCTTGTCACCTCTGCGCTTGTGAAAGAGAGACCGGACCTACTGCCATACGAAAATCAACGTTTGAAAGCAATCGCATATCTATGGACAAGGACCGTTAAATGCCCCAACCCAGCTTGTGGTTGTACCACACCACTACTTTCATCATTTATATTATCTTCTAGGAAAGGTAAGGAAGCCTATCTAGTGCCTAGTTTGAACGCTAAATCAGAACTCTGTTTTAATGTTGTAACAGAGAAGCAAAAAGATATTAAGTATTACAGCGATGGTTTCAAGAGAGGCATTTCAGGCATTTTTGAGTGCATCAAATGTGGAACTGTCACAAGTCGGGATTATGCTGCTGCCCAAGCCACGACCATCGGCTTTGGTTTAGCACTCACTGCTATTGTATGCGAGGGTAAAGGAGGCAAGGTTTACTTGCCACCGTCTAGAGATGCCATTCCAAATAATATTCCTGATGCAAATCTTACAGGGTTAACGATTGAACTTGCACCAAATCCCCGGGATGTATGGTGCCGTAATTTTGGCCTCAATACAGTTGCCGACCTATTCACTAAGAGACAACTTCTTGCTCTTACAACAATCTCTGACTTAATTCCTGAAGCTGTTGCTAAGTGTCATCAAGATGCAATCCGTGCTGGTTTGCCTAAAGATATCGCAGGATTAGATTCAAACAACAATACTGCAATGGCATATGCTGAGGCCATTGGGACATACTTAGCATTTGCTGTATGTCGCCTAGCTGACTATGGCAGCACCCTGTCAACTTGGAAACCGTCAGGTGAACAGGTGATGCAAACATTCAAACGGCAAACTCTGCCGATGACATGGGATTTTCCGGAGTCAAACTTCTTCGCAGACAAAGCAATATGTTGGCGGAATGCTGTGAAATATACAGCAGACAATCTTGTAGCAACAATGAAAATGTCAAATCTACCTAGAGGGTACGCATATCAAGAAGATGCACAAAATCAAACACGTTCACGCGATAAAGTTGTGTCAACAGACCCTCCGTATTATAAAAACATAAGTTATGCAGACCTTTCAGATTACTTCTATGCATGGTTACGCCGTAGTCTTAAACCAATCTTCCCATCGCTTTTCTCAACGCTCGCTGTGCCCAAGGCAGAAGAGCTAGTGGCGATGCCCTATCGCCAGGGCAGCAGGGCTAAAGCCGATTCATTCTTTCTGGATGGTATGACACATGCAATCCGCAATTTGGCTGAACAAGCACACCCAGCATTTCCAGTAACGATTTACTACGCAGTAATGCAGGCAGAGACTAAAAGTTCAGAGGGAATTTCTAGTACCGGTTGGGAAACATTCTTAGAAGCAGTTATCCAATCAGGCTTTGCAATCTCAGGCACTTGGCCAATGAGAACTGAATCGAGCTCTCGGATTATAAGCGCGGGCACAAACGCTTTAGCTTCAAGTATCGTACTCGTGTGTCGCAAGAGATTTGCAAATGCTCAAATTGTTGGACGAAGAGATTTTATACGTGAGCTTAATGCCACTCTTCCTGAGGCGTATGCTGAAATGACACGAGGTGGGGTCAATTCACCGGTAGCCCCTGTTGATTTATCACAGGCTATCATAGGGCCCGGCATGGCAATCTTCAGCCAATATGCAGCAGTGCTTGAAGCTGATGGAAGCCATATGAGTGTCCGAAATGCACTTATGCTCATCAATCGCTTCTTTGCTGAGGAAGATTTTGAACATGAAACACAGTTTTGTCTCCATTGGTTTGATGGCTATGGTTGGGGTGCTGGAAAATACGGTGAGGCCGACGTGCTTGCGCGTGCAAAAGGTACGTCTGTAACGGTTATCGCCGATGCTGGCGCGGTCGAAAGTGGTGGCAGTAATGTACGGCTACTCCGTTACGGTGAGTATCCAGTTGACTGGTCACCGTCTAAAGAAAATCGAACTCCAATCTGGGTGGCGTTGCATTATATGATTCTGGCTCATCAACGGGATGGTGAAGACGGTGCAGGCAAATTACTTGCCGCTATGCCAACTCTTACAGAGCAAATTCGTTCTCTTGCCTACCGACTCTACACGCTTTGCGAACGTAAGGGGTGGTCAGAAGAGGCGCGAGCTTATAATGAACTCATTACCTCCTGGACTGGTATAGAAAACGCGTCGCAAGAACTAGGACATGCTGGTTCGCAGGTGAGAATGAATATTTGATGGTTAACTCCACATTTCTCTATTTTGCATATGGCTCAAACATGCTCATGCAGCGCTTGTGGCAAAGAACACCATCTGCCCACGTTTGTGGAGTAGGCATGCTTAAGGGATACAGTCTGGCTTTTCGCAAGATAAGCGAAGATGGCTCAGGCAAGTGTGATGTTTTCGAAGCGTCACATGAAACAATGGTCTATGGCGTTGTTTTCAGTATCGCCAATAATGAGCGAAGTGCGCTTGACGATGCCGAAGGCTATGGGCATGGCTATGACCGAACTTCAATTCGCATCTTCCTAACGGATGGAACCCCTAAAGACTGTGTCTATTACTATGCGACAAGCATCGATGAGACGTTACTACCGTATGATTGGTATCACGCGCTTGTGATTGCTGGGGCAGAACAACACAATCTACCAGAGGACTATAGTGCTGGCTTAACTACGCAAATAACCACGCCAGACCTAAAACTTGACCGCAGAACCCGGCTAGAGGCACTTAAGGCTCTTGAGGAATACAACCGAACGAAGACAGGTACACCGTAGTGGAGACTCAAATGCTCAAACCTTGGCGTGAGGTTGCTGTTCCCCATGAGGACGTACTCAAAGGTACGTTCCAACAAGCGGAATTCGCTGCCGACCTATCGCGCGTGCATGACGGCACTGCGACTGTGGAATATCAAGAACCGAAGCTCTTTTACGAGCGTACATTCATCACTGAAGGTATGCGCCTGCTGCTAGATAGTGTCGTGCACCGGCTCGCTGGCAAAGGTGGCGACCCAGTTATTCAACTTCAGACAGCCTTCGGTGGCGGAAAGACGCATACACTTCTCGCGGTCTATCATTTAGCGAAAGGCAGCGTCGCCCCCAGTTCGCTTCTGGGTTTGCAACCCATTCTTGCTGGGGCGGGGGTAAAGGAATTACCACCAGCGCGCATCGTCGTACTAGATGGAATCAGGCTCTCGCCAAGTCAGCCTTCACGTCGAGATGGAGTGAAGGTCTGCACGCTGTGGGGAGAACTTGCTTGGCAGCTTGGGGGCAAGAACGCGTACATAAAGGTGAAGGAGGCCGATGAAAGTGGCACATCCCCCGGGAAGGCTGTTCTGGCAGCTTTGCTCAAGGAATATTCACCATGCGTCATTCTGATGGACGAGATGGTGGCCTATCTCCGCCAATTTGAACAAGGTAGGACTTATGCGGGCGGAACATTTGATTCAAACCTCACATTCTTTCAAGCGCTGACAGAAGCGCTAAAGGCTGCACCGCAAGCAGTTTTACTTGCTTCCCTACCCGAGTCACATATGGAAGTTGGCAGTGTGCGTGGACAAGCCGCATTAGATGCACTGGAGAAAAGTTTCGGACGTGTACATGCACTCTGGAAACCCGTTGGTTCTGAAGAAGCCTTTGAAATTGTACGGCGACGCCTCTTCACGGCAGTATCAGACAAACTTGCTGTGGAAAGTGTTTGCCGTGCGTTTGCGGACTTCTATGTGGAGCAGTCCGCCGATTTCCCCAAAGAGACACAAGACAGTCGATATTACGATAGGCTGCTTCGTGCCTATCCCATTCATCCAGAAGTGTTTGAACGGCTTTATCAGGACTGGTCCACTCTCGATAAATTCCAGCGCACGCGTGGTGTTCTGAAACTTATGGCGAAGGTAATACATCGTCTATGGAAAGATAACAACAAAGATTTAATGATTACGCCTGGGTCGTTGCCACTCTACGACCCTGATGTTCGCAACGAAGCAATTTACTATCTGCCCCAGGGTTGGGACCCGGTGATTGAGCGCGATGTAGATGGCGAACACGCGGAAACAACAGACATTGAGAATAGAGAACCACTGCTCGGCAGCGTGCAAGCCGCTCGCCGAGTTGCGCGGACCGTGTTCCTAGGTAGTGCGCCTACAACTCAAAGCCAGATGGTTCGCGGCATCGAGTTAGAGCGTGTAGTCTTGGGCTGCGCACAACCTGGCCAACAACCATCCCGCTATAAAGACGCTCTTAGGCGATTAACAGAGCGTCTGCATTACCTGAACGTCGGTAATAACCGATATTGGTTGGATGTACGTCCAAATCTCCGACGCGAGATGGAAGAACGTAAACGACGTTTCGCTGATAAAGATGATGTATTGCCGATATTGCAGGAACGAGTGCGCAAATTGTTTGCGCAATCTGTGTTCGCTGGCATACATATCTTTACACCTTCGGCGGATGTTCCTGACGACTGGGGGCTTCGGCTCGTTGTTTTACCACCTGACGCAGGCTACTCCAAGGGCAATACAGGTACGGCTCGTGAGCGCGCACTAGAAATTATACGAACTAGAGGCGAGCAGCCACGGCAGCGACAGAACCGTCTTATCTTTCTAGCGCCCGATTATGACCACGTGGCACGCATGAAGGACCAAACACGTGTCATGCTAGCGTGGCAGTCCATTGTTGATGATGTTCACGAGAACAAGCTAGTGTTGGATAACCTCCAAATTAATAATGCACAAAAAAGTGCTGAGGACGCACAAAATATACTCAATAGACTTTTGCGGGATACTTATCGCTGGATACTAGCTCCGATGCAAGAAGTTATGGGCGAGAAACCATCGCAGGAAATCCAATGGGAAGCCTTCCCTGTGTCTCCGACCGCGCTAAACCTTACGCAAGAGATTGAACGAGTCCTCCGCGAAAATGAACTGCTCATTACAGAATGGGCACCTATTCATTTACGTAAAATTCTTACTGAATGGTACTGGCGCGATGGAAAGGAATCGGTCCAAGCCCTGGCAGTCTGGCAAGATACATGCCGCTACCTCTACTTACCCCGCCTCAGAGACGATGGTGTATTCCACAATACCTTATCAGTAGGTGCGGCTAGCAAGGACTTCTTCGGTATTTCATATGGTAAGGAAGGCGAGAAATGGGAAGGCTTTACGCTGGGCCAGGCATATAACGTCATCATAGATGATGCCTTGCTTCTTATAGAACCAAAGGTAGCGACAGCATATGCGGCAAAGTTGGCTACGGAGAAGACAGCAGAAAATGCGGACAGCGGAGTGACCGCTATGCCATCGCCTGGCGAAGTCACTACGGAGCCAGCCTCACCGCAGCAGGCTGGAAGTGCGGTTACGAAATCACCCAAAAAGCGCTTTTACGGAACGCTTGAACTTGACCCCGTTAAAGCAAAGCTTTCATTCGCGCAAGTTGTAGAGGAAGTTGTGCAGCAATTCACGATGAAACACAATGTTTCGGTGCGTATTTCAGTTGAGATTCGGGCAGATAGCCCAACGGCGTTTGATGACAACACGCAGCGCACTGTGAGGGAGAACTGTGCAGTGCTAAAGTTTAAAACAAGCGAGTTTGAGGAGGGCTGAGACTAATTACGAGCAGGCTTAGTCGAATATGGATTGTAAGCGATTCTAAGAGGATATATGGCGTCTGCACTGGAGCTTGTAATTGGATGGGCTCTCAATCAAAGCGAGTGGCTCCAGGATGCAACGCGGCGGTTCCTTAAATCAGGACAGCTATCTAATACAGACTTGGGTGAACTGTATTTAATATTCAAGCGTGAAGCAGGCCTTTTAGAGGTTAGTAAGGCTCTCAAAGGAATTCCGCCATCAGTTGGAACCGTTAGCGGTGCACCACCTAAGAAAGCAAAAATAGTTCTCTCGTCAATAACAGCGGTAGGCGACATCGGTTCCATTGAACCCAACAGTCAACTGGAATTCGCGCCGACTGGCCTAACGGTTGTGTTTGGATATAACGGTTCCGGAAAATCGAGTTTTGCACGTGTCTTGAAAAAGGCTTGTGGTGCCAGAGATGCATCCGACCCGGTCTTGCCAGACGTATTCAAATCAGGAGCTAAAGGACCGCCAAGGGTCAAGCTGACGTTCACTGCTGATGGAAAACCTGAAGCAATCGATTGGACTGTTAAAGATACGGCGATATCAGAATTAACTGGTGTAGCTGTATTTGATGGGAAATGTGCCCGTGCACTTATTAATGATGAGTCAGAAGTATTATATGTTCCCTATGGCGTGGATACCTTTGGAGCGCTGAAAGTAGTAATCGATGATTTTCAAGACCGCTTGACCAAGGAAAAGGGTGTAGTTCAAGAAATTAATAGTGACAAGACTGCACCTGGTACTACGGCAGCAGCCTGGCTTTTCTCGTTGTCGAAGGATACGAAGGACTCCGATATTGACAAATGGATGTGGCTACCAGCCGATGAAGCGGATTATCTGGTTCTAAATGACCGTGTGCATGGCGTAGAAGCCGCAAAACGGGATGCAGAGCTGCTTGCCCTTAGACAGGCGCGCGATGACTTGGATGGAATGTCTGATAAGAATAGCAAGCTTATTAAACTGCTTATAGGTGACGAATTAGAGCAAGCGCGCCAGCAGCGAGTAGAAAAACACGCCGCACAAATTGCCTGGCAACAAGCAACTAGCAAACCCACAGCAGAGCCGCTCCCAGGTGTTCCGAAAGAGCTTGCGTGGCAACTGTTATATAAAGCTGCCGAGACGTACGCGACAAGTTTTGCTCACCCAGGTAAGCAGTTTCCTCAAGTTGGTGAAGATGCGATATGCGTGTTGTGTATGAGGCCATTAGACGCTGAATCTCGCGAAAGGTTTAATAGATTCAAAACCTATATGACTGACCAGACACATTTGATTCTTAGTCAAAAGACGAAAGCATTGGAATCGCTAGTAACAGCCGTGAACAAAGTCGCGTTGCCAGCAGATAATGAATACACGAAGATTAAGGATAGATTGCCTGGTCTTAGCGGACTTGCGTGGGATGAAATAGCTGACCTATCTAACAAGCTTTCATCGGCACGCAGCCTCTATGTTGAATGGCTCAATGACAGTGAACAGTCAAAAAACTATACGATGCCCGTGAATCAAGGGGTTCTCGATAACGCTATCGCTGCAATTAAGACTCGAATTACAGCACTAGAGACTGAACAACAACAATCTGGTAAGGAGAAAGCGACGGTTGACCTGCGAGAAATGGAGTCTAGGAAGACTCTCGTTGACCTCAAAGACAAAATCAAGGAAAGACGTGACGCATTATTAAAGAATTCTACAATCGACGTCGCAAAAGCGGCACTTTCACGTGCGCAAGCTGCGGTCACATCGGCTCGCAGGGATATTATCGAGAAGGCGTATAACGACGAACTTAAGGAGAAATTAGATACGGAGATGGAGGAATTGGGGTGCGACCACATCAAAATGCATGTTGCATTGCGTGGTGCAAGTATTTTGACAATGCAGCGTATGCGCCTTGATATGGCAGGTGGTGTCAAAATCAGTCGTGTATCAGACATTTTGAGTGAGGGAGAGGAACGTGTACTTGCAATTTCTGGATTCCTTGCTGAATTAAATGTATCAGCTCCAGATGCTCCGATTGTGTTTGATGACCCAGTTTCTTCCCTCGACCATATTTACAAGGCAAATGTTGGGCGTAGATTAGCCGAGGAAGCGAAAAAGAGGCAGATAATTTTGTTTACTCATAATATCGAATTTCTATTTGAACTAAGGTCTGTTCTATCTGGTATGGGCGGTAGTGCACCTGCCATATCAGTGGCGACCGTAAGGCGGTATAAGGGGTTTTCAGGTGTAGTCAGTAAAGAGGGACCCTGGGAGTACAACGGAACTGCGAATAAGTTAGACAAAATTAATAAGGAGTTCACGACTGCGAAGGCGTTATATCCAGGCACACCAGACGAGTATTTGAAAGAAATAAAGAATATCTACTGCGAATTACGTGCGTGCTATGAACTGATGGTTGAAAAAGATTTTTTCAGTGGCGTGGTTACGCGATACGACAGTCAAATACGAGTAGAGAATGTTGCGAGGTTAGGGCTAGATAAAGCATTCGCTGCCGAAATTGTTGAAGGCCGTCGCCGCTGCCATGATTGGATTACTGCCCACTCGAAGCCAGATTCGGCAACAACAGCAGTAATTGCTCCAGCACTGGTGAAGAAAGAAATTGATACGTGCGCGGCACTTGCAGAAAATATTAAAAAATCAAACCAAGCACAGAAAGTGCCTAAGGCGCAACCGTAATCAGTTGTTGATGCAGCCGTTTATTGTGTTTACATTAAAGCTGCTATCAGAAGCGAGAATTTTCGCGTGAAGCTCAGAATACCGTAAGCCTTCCGGGTACTGTTCAAGCAAATCGAAGGCTTTGGCTTTAATACGTTTGGTAACTTTATCAGTCGATTTCGATGCCATATTTAACAGCCTCTAATAACGATTGCGAAAACACCCACGTTCTCAAGAAATGTAACATATGAAAAAGGGTATCTATGGACTAATATTATATTTTCAGGGACGTGGTGGTGTATGACCACGTGAGTAAAAGTGTTTCCACTAATCCGCCCAAAAATTCTTGAATCTGCTTGTGGATAGCTCAGTGTATCGGACGGTGTGCTGGATATTTTTGTGACCAAGATAGTGCTGAATCGCCCGTGTATCCTGCCCGTCGTTCGCCAGCTTATAGCCGACCGAGTGTCTCAACATATGAGGATGGATGGGGAAGGGCAACTTGGCTTTCTCGCCTGCTCGCGCGAGCAGTTTGCGTACCGTGGACGTCGTCAAAGGCCCACCGCGCTCAGTCAAAAAAACATATGCTGAGTTGGGATACTCTCGCTGTAGCCGTCGTAGCGCACGCAGTTCCGGTCCACGTAGAGGATGGACGGAGGGTGTCCCACTCTTGGCTCTGTTGACGTGAATGTGTCCAGCTTTGAGGTCAATCAAGTCCCACCGGAGAGACACCAACTCAGACACACGTAGGCCGTGCCGATAGGCCAATAAGATTAAGGTTTGGTCCCGATGCCCATGACGCCCCAATTTAACGGCTGCGTCCATAACAGCCGTCACTTCGTCTGGTTTCAGGTATTCCCGGGAGCGCCTATCCTTGTTAAAGCTGCGCTTGGGCGGGGTAACATTCCCATTTACGGTGTTTGGCCGGTGGTGTCGGGTCGGCTTCAAAGCCACGACATTGCTCATAGGTGATTCCATAACATTCCCAATAAGAGGCATTTATGGGAAAGTATATTAATGGTCAGCACGCTGAATCACAAGAGGTCTTAGCAGACAAGGTGATGTTCAGTCTGTCCCTCATGCTTTTAGTTAGCCATCAGCGCAGTATTATCACGGTGGGGAGGTCCCAATGCGCACTCTAATCGCACTAACGCTATGTCTACTCGCTGCGGCGTCACCGGCTTGGTCCACCGAGACGGAATTGAAGCCAAGTGAGGTATTTGCCGCTGATGCCCCAAGCATAGTTTTAATTAAATCGTTCGATAAAGATGGCACCGCTATTTCTCTTGGCAGCGGTGTTGTCATCGCTAAAGACACCGTGGTCAGTAATTGCCATGTCATCGAGAAAGCCGCTACCGCCAGTGTCTTCTACCAGCATAAACAGTTGCCAGCGAAATTGCTTTATGCAGATGTAGAGCATGACCTCTGCTCATTCACCGTCAAAGGTCTGAGTGCGCCACCGGTACGAATGGGAGCTACATCACAAGTGAAGGTTGGTGATTCAGCCTATGCCATCGGTGCGCCGGAAGGATTGGAATTGACGCTTTCCGGCGGCTTAATCTCTAGCCTGCGGAACGTACCGGGTGGTGTTGTACTCCAGATGACTACTCCAATCTCTCCCGGTTCAAGTGGCGGCGGATTATTTG
>Ga0307372_10004517_pt1 | contig 21383 bp, 21 predicted proteins | sample OX1MG_FD_202533 | JGI IMG/M metagenome (GOLD analysis project Ga0307372, IMG submission 202533) | Soil microbial communities from Risofladan, Vaasa, Finland - OX-1 | ecosystem: Environmental > Terrestrial > Soil > Coastal area > Acid sulfate soil | place: Finland: Risofladan, Vaasa | collected...
GAGCATGGGAAGGCGGTCGAACGCGAACTTCGCTCCCCACGACACGCGCATGAGGGGAGCGAGGCGCGCAGCGAGCTCGCGCGTGTAGCCGGTGAAGCAGTCGAGCTCGCCTGCGAGGATCCGCAGTGCATGCTCCGCGGCGAGCCTTGCCGACAGTGCAGCCTCGTACATGCCGTCGCCCGAGAGAGGGTCGGCGAGACCGGCAGCGTCTCCGACGAGCGCGACTCGCCCGGTCGCCATGACGGCGCCGCGCTTGCGGAACGGAAGCAGATGGCCGCGGACGTCTGTCAGGGCGTCGCGGTCGAAGCCGTGGGCCTCGCAGAGGCGCGCGAGGTGATCGCGCAGATGCGGCCCCTCCGATGTCCATCCGCCGACGCCGACGTTGAGGTGATCGGCCTTCGGGAAGATCCAGCCGTAGCCGCCGGGGACGGTTCCGAACTCGAGGACGAGGCGCTCCGCATAGCGCTCGTAGGGCGCTTCTCTGTGTGGGAGGTTCCCTTCGAGCGCGACCGCGTTCCTGCGCTTCGTGTCGAACAGGCGGCGGGAGACGCCGTTTGCGCCGTCCGCGCCGATGACGACGCGAGCGTCGTCGTCGTCGACGCCGTCTTGCCGGATCTCCGACGCAGCCGTCCCTTCTCGAAGCTCGACGCCTGCCTCGACGGCGCGCCCGAGGAGATACGCGTCGAGGCGGTGGCGCTGGGTCATGTACGCGAGCGGGCTCGCGGCGACGCGGGAGAATCCGTGCCGATGGCGCGCCCGAAGCTCGAACCGGCTCACGGTCCTCTCCACGACTTGCTCGATCCCTACGGGCATCTCCCGCAGCGCACGAGCGGTGACCGCACCCCCGCACGCCTTGTCGCGCGGGAACCGCGCCCGGTCGAGCAGCAGGACCGACTTGCCCGCGGTCGCGAGTCTGTACGCACAGGTCGACCCGGCAGGTCCGCCGCCGACGACGATTGCATCGTAGGCCGGCACGCTACGTGGGGCCGTTGGAGAGATTCGATGCCACGACTTCCGCCTTTCAGCTCGAGTACTCGAGAAGAGGCGAGCCTTGGCCTCACACCTTGATTCGACGGTAGCACGGCAGGGGCTAGAGCGGCTGGACGATGATGAGCGCGTTTCCGTCCGGGTCGCGCAGCCAGAACATCGGCGGGATCGGGCCGCCCCAGCGGGTGACCTCGTCGTCGACGTCGGCGCCGGCGGCCTTCAGCGCGGCGTGGTCGGCGTCGACGTCGGAGGTGTCGATGCAGATCCCCGTCTGGCTCCCGCCCGCGGTCTAACCCAGACGAGCGCGGGGCGGGTAACTCATCGCGAGGAAGCCTCTTTGTCAGCCGGGCGGGCCGGCCGTTGCGCTCGGATCCTCGAGCGTGCCACGCGCGGCGGCGAGGCCGCCGGGGTCGCCTCCAGGCCCGCGGAGGAGCCAGGCGATGCCGACCGCGATCGTGCCGCCGATGGCGGGTCCGACGACATAGGCCCAGAAGTGGTCGAAGCGGCCGAGGACGAGATCGGGCGCGAACGAGCGCGCGGGATTCATGGACGCGCCGCTGATCGGGCTCGACCAGAGGCCGGCGAGGATGATGTAGCCGCCGACGGCGAGGGCGGAGAACGGGCCGACGTTCTGGGCACGTGAGGCCGTGCCGAGGATCGTGCTGACAAGCCCGCCCGTGAGTACGAGCTCGGTCAGCATCACCTTCCAGTCGGAGATGCCCGCCCCGGGCTCGGTTGCCCCGAGCGCGCCCACTTTGCCGTAGACCCCCCAGAGGAACAGGCACGCGAGCGTCGCGCCGGCGAGTTGTGCAAGCAGGTACCCGGGGACGCGCCGCCAGGGAAAGTCGCGGCGCAGGCTGAATGCGAGCGTGACCGCGGGGTTCAGGTGCGCGCCCGACACGGCGCCCATGAAGAGGATGATCGCCATCACCATCAGCCCCGGCGCCGCGACGGCAGCCGTCCGGCTGACCGCGCCGTGGCTGAGCGCGCCGACGACGGCGCCGCCTGCGCCCACGAGGACGAGCAGAAACGTCCCGAAGAGCTCCCCGAACAGCCGCCGCCATGCGAGCTTCGGGTCGTCGAAGTCGCCCAGGCCGGGAAACTCGAGCGCAAGCAGCGCCCGCCGGACGTGTTGATCGTCCCGCGGCGATGCGGGGAGCTCGGTCACGGCAACTCGACCATGCGACAGGGGATGTCCGCGTCCTCGTCGAGGTGGTAACTCGCGCAGATGCGGTGGTAGCCGTCGGCGACCAGAAGCGGGAGGCCTTTCTCCGCTTGGCCGCGGACGAGCAGGACGGGCGAAAGCCGCTCGCCGCCGGACACCTTCTTCAGATCCGCGGCGACATGGGCGTTGTTGCGCGGAAGCAGCGTCAGCCGGCTGGCGCGCAGCAGATCCTTCGCCTGGCGGTCGACCTTCTCGGCACGCTTCAGCCCATCGACGAGCACTGCCGCTGCCGGTTCCGACACGACCAGCGTCAGATAGTCCGCGGCCGCCGGGAAGTCGTGCTCGTCTGGCTCGTCCTTCCAGTGCTCGGGCCTGCTGCGCTTCTTGGACGCCGACACCTTCTTCTTGGGCACGGTCTACTCCTTCGGCGACGCTGCCTGCTCGCCCCTCTCAGTTCTCCTTGCCCGAACCAGCTCCTCGCGCGGCCACCGCGGGGTGCGTGGACTGTTTCGCGGTCTCGAACTGGAGCGCCCAGCGGATCAGGCTCCAGACGATCAAGAGGGCGACGAGGTTGAGCGTCGCTGCGAGCTGCTCGGAGGTGTAGAGGAAGATCTGGCCGACGGTGATCTCGAGCAGGACGGCGTGGTCGTACCAGTGCAGTGCAGAGAGCAGTGACCGCGAGAGCCTGATGGCGCCGATCAGGAGCGCGAGATCGGCGACGACCGTCGTCAGCGTGAACGCGCGTTGGCTGAAGGAAAGGTGCCAGACCCCGTGGCGCAGCAGCCAGCCGGCCTCTGCTGCGGAGATCGCCGCCGCGACGCACAGGATGGCGAACAGTCCCTGGCGGAAGAGGCGGTGCTCGGTGAGCGGAACCCAGCGCCGTTCCAGCCACTTCGAGAGACGGTGCGTCACCGGTGAGTGGAGCACCGGCTCGCTCGCGCTCTGCGCGAGCAGCTCGCGCACGCTCTGCGCGAGCGGAGTGTCGGCTCCCGTGCTTGCCATCAGATTGAGGATGTGCGTGCGCCGCTCTGCGCTGAGAGCCCCGACGGCCGCTCGCTGCAGCGCGTCGAGCCCACTCAGCGTTGCCTCTTGCGCGCTGAAGCGGCGGCGCGACAACCAGCGGATCACACCGAACAGGACGACGAAGCAGACATAGATGATCGCGATAGCCGGCCGGTAGAAGTAGTTCACGTCCTTCGTGACGAACTTGCCGACCTCGTCGATAAAGAGGCCGAAGCCGACGCCGCCCAACACCGAGGCGATCGGCTTTGCAGCCGGGCTCAGGAATGCGAGCGTCGTGATCAGCGCCGTCAAGAGCAGCAGACCGCCCCAGAGCACGTGCGCGATGTGCAACTTCGAGCCGCCGACCTGCGGGTAGCCGGTCGCAGCGAGAAAGGCGCGCGTGAAGATCACGGTCGCAACGGCGCAGACGAACAGCACCGTCAGGTGCTGATGGAGGTCGTAGCTGCGGGCGGGCCGCCGGAGCCTGGGCTCGGGCACCTCAACACGCTATAGACCCAAATGTGTGTTGACGTTTGGACTACCGGGAGTAGGGTGGAATCAGACCACCTGCCGGTGCCGCTCGCGATTCGGCCCGCGTGGATCCTGTGGACACGGAAGTCTCTGGTGTGGAAGGGGCGGCGACATGACCGATGCCGTAGCGTCGATGAGACCCGACCTGACCGAGCGGGAGCTCCAGGAGGCACTTCATCGATCGGAGGACAGTTACCGCGCCCTGTTCGAGCGCCATCCGGCGCCGATGTGGCTCTACGACCTGGCGACGCTTCGCTTTCTGCGCGTCAACGAAGCCGCCATCGCTTCGTATGGCTACTCGCGCGATGAGTTTCTCTCGATGACGATCAAGAAGATCCTCGCGCCGGAGGACGAGGCGGCACTCGGTGAGGGACGAGAGGCCAGCATCGTGCGCCACCGGCGGAAGAACGGCACCTTCGTGGAGGTTCTCGTGTCGTCGGATTCGATCCCGTTCGAGGGACGCCAGGCGGGTCTGGTCCTCGCCCAGGACATGACCGCTCAGCGCGAGCTGGAAGAACAGTTACGGCAGGGTCAGAAGATGGAGGCGATCGGTCGGCTGGCCGGCGGCATCGCACACGACTTCAACAACCTGTTGCTCGTGATTCGCGGCTACAGCGCCATCCTGCTCAACGAGTTGAGCGACGAGGACCAACGCGATAGCGCGCAGCAGATCGACAGCGCCGCAGAACGAGCGGGAGAGTTCACACGTCAGCTACTCGCGTTCAGCCGGCAGCAGGTCCTTCGGCCGGAGGTCACCGACCTCAACGCGGTCGTCGCGGAGACGCTGACGCTGCTGCAACGCTCGATCGGTGCAAGTGTCCAGATCGAATCGGAGCTCGAACCGGGCATCGGGACGGTCCTCGTCGATCGCGGCCAGATTGCACAGGCGGTCATGAACCTCGCCCTCAACGCCCGGGACGCGATGAGCGAAAGCGGCGGCACGCTCAGGATCAGCACCGTCGGCGTCGAACTCGATGAGGACTTGCTGCATACCCATGGGGAAGTCGCTCCGGGCTCGTATGTCCTCTTGCAGATCACCGACTCCGGCACAGGGATGGACAAGGAGACGCAGAGTCGTGTGTTCGATCCCTTCTTCACGACGAAGGACGAAGGCACCGGCCTCGGGTTGGCGACGGTCTACGGCCTGGTGAAGCAGAGCGGCGGCCACATCTGGTTCTACAGCGAGGCGGGGATGGGGACGACCTTCAAGCTCTATTTCCCGACCACGAACGCGTACGTGGAGCCCAGGACCATCTCGCGCGATCTGCCGTCGCTCAGAGGCAATGAAACGATCTTGCTCGTCGAGGACACGGAGGTGGTCCGCGCGCTCGTCACGAATACGCTCGAGTCGTACGGGTACGCCGTGCTCGCCGCCGCCGGCGGCCGGGATGCACTGCGCATCGCCGAACAGACGGACACCCGGATCGACCTGGTGATGACCGACGTCGTGATGCCACGGATGAACGGACGAGAGCTTGCAGAGCGACTGATAGCCAGTTGTCACGGCCTGAAGGTGCTCTTCACGTCCGGCTATCCCTCCGACACCGTCCTGCGCCACGGAATCGCGGAGGCGCAGACAGCGTTCATCGAGAAGCCCTATCTCCCGAACGACCTCGCGCGCAAGGTGCGCGAGACGCTCGACGCGTAGCCGAACCACCGTTCGCGGCCGCGCTGCTACAGTGAACCGAATGGTTCAGCATTCAGCGGCGGTCGATCGAGCGTTCGCGGCCCTGGCCGACCCGACCCGCCGGGCTGTCCTCGAACGGCTCGGTTCCGGCAGGGCGACGATCAGCGAGCTTGCCGAGCCCTTCGGCATGTCCTTGACAGGAATGCAGAAGCACATCCGGCTGCTCGAGGCGGCGGAGCTCGTGACGACGGAGAAGGTCGGCCGCGTCCGCAGGTGCACGCTCGCGCCCTACGCCTTCGAAGGCATCAGCACGTGGCTGCAACGGCTCGACCGTTTTGCACATGTTGTCGAACGGACAAAAGGAGAACGATGAGTACCACGAAGAAGAAAGAAGGATTCAGCGCCGAGGAAAAGGCGGCGATGCGGGCGCGGGCCAAAGAGCTGAAGGCGGCCGCCGAGGGGGAGACTGCCGTGCTCGACGCGCTCGCGAAGATGACGCCCGCCGATCGCGCGCTCGGGAAGCGCATTCACGCGATCGTCACCGAGGCTGCACCCGACCTCGTGCCGAAGACCTGGTACGGCATGCCCGCGTACGCCCGAGAGGGGAAAGTCGTCGTCTTCTTCCGCGACGCGGCGAAATTCAAGGAGCGATACGCGATGCTCGGCTTCAACGACAGTGCCAAGCTCGACCAAGGCTCGATGTGGCCGATCGCCTTCGCGCTGACGAAGCTGACAGCAGCCGATGAAACGAAGATTCGGGCGCTCGTGAAGAAAGCGGCAAGCTGATGAACGAGACCACAGTCACCATGCCGAACGAGCTCGAGATTCGCGTCGAGCGGATCTTCGACGCGCCGCGCGCCCACGTCTATTCCGTCTGGACCGACCCGAAGCTGATCCCGGAGTGGTGGGGCGACGGCACGGTCGTCGAGGAGATGGATGTCCGTGCCGGTGGCACGTACCGCTTCCGGACCGCATTCGGCGTCGTCGAGGGCGAATACCGCGAGGTCGACGCGCCCGAGCGGCTCGTGCAGACATTCATGAACCATCTGCAGACGCTCGAGTTCGAGGATCTCGGCGAGCGGACGAAGCTGACGCAGACGATGCACTTCGCGACGACCGAGGAGCGCGACACGACGATGCAGTACGGCGTCGAGGAGGGAGCGAAGGGCGGCTTCCTGCGCGTGGACGCGGTGCTGCAGCGGCTAGCGCTCGACGGGTGAGCTCAGAGCCACCGGCACGTACACCCGGTGCGCGGGTTGTGACACGTCGGGCAGGCCTTCCCGCGCACCGTGAGACGCTTCTTCGCGATCCCGGCAGACACCATGAGGTAGCCGGACATGACTGCGATCGCCGCGGCTGCCAGGGGATTCGCGGCGTGGAAGCTCATGCCGCGACCGCGTTCTTCTCGGTCTCCGCGTCCGTGGGCGTTGCAGGCTCCCCTGCCACGACGAGCACCGGCGCATCGGCGTGGTGCAGGACGTACTCCGAGACGCTGCCGTGGACCACCCTGCCGACTCGGCCCCAGCCGTGCGCGCCGACGACGATCAGGCGAACGTCGCGCTCCTGCGCGGCCTTGCAGATCTCCTCGCCCGGCATGCCCTCGAGCGCGAGTGTCTCGCCGGCGACGCCGGCGGCGGTGACCCGCTCGCCAACGGTCTCGAGCACCTGCTCGACGTGCTCGCGCTGCATCTTCTGCAGCTCGGCGATCACGTCGGTGTACGCGTAGCCGTAATAGCCGACGAACGGCAGGTGTGCATGTGCGACGGCCACGACCGTGAGCGGAGCATGGAGCTCGCTCGCGAGCTCGATCGCCTCTCGCGTCGCGTCCTCCGCCGAGGGCGACCCGTCGGTTGCCAACATGATCGGTTTCATCCTGTCCTCCACTTCACTCGTGGACCTCTAGTGTTGGCGCTCCGCGGCGGCGTCGAATCGGGTCACTCGCTGAGTGCCGATCAGGGAACATGCGGAGGTTCCGCAGGCCTGGTGCGGCCAAGCTCATTCTGTGGCTGTTCTCGACCGGTTCCCAGAGCTTCGGCCGGCGCTTGCTGCGGAGGCCGCGCTGATCGAGGCCGACCGCTGTCTCGACTGCTCCGGGCCGTACGCGCAGGCGCCGTGCACGGCCGCGTGCCCTGCGGGCGTGGACGTGCCGCGCTTCATCCGCGAGCTCGCAGCCGGTGCAGCGCTCGACGCCGCGAGAACGATCTATCGCGAAAACCTGCTCGGGGGCACGTGCTCGCGCGTGTGCCCGGTCGAAGTGCTCTGCGAAGGCGCCTGCGTCCTGTCGCACATCGGCCAGAAGCCGATCGCGATCGCCGCGCTCCAGCGATTCGCGACCGATGCCGGGCGCGACGAGGACGTACCCCTGCGCCGCCGTTTGGCCCCCACCGGCTGCCGCGTCCTCGTGGTCGGCGCGGGGCCGGCCGGATTGAGCTGCGCCGGAGAGCTCGCCGCGGACGGATTCGACGTCGTCGTCGTGGACGAGCACGACGAGGTCGGTGGCGTCGTCCGGACCGCGATCGCGCCGTACCGGCAGCTCGTCGATCCACTCCCGGAGGAGCGGATCGCGCTCGAGGAGCTCGGTGTCCGTTTCCGCCTCGGCGTTCGGATCGACTCGGACGGCGATCTGGCCGACCTGCTCGGCGACGCAGACGCCATATTCCTCGGCGTCGGCCTGGGCGCCGACCGCCGGCTCGAGTGCCCCGGCACCGATCTCGTGGGCGTCTGGCCGTCTCTCGAGTTCATCGCAGCGGTCAAGCAGGGGCGCGCACCCGAGCTCGGCGAGCACGTCGTCGTCCTCGGCGGCGGCAACACCGCGATCGACGTCGCGCGAGAGGCCATTCGGCTCGGCGCACCACAGGTGACGATCGCGTATCGGCGCACGCTTGAGCAGATGCCGGCATACGCATTCGAGGTCGCGGACGCCGAAGCGGAAGGGGTCGCCTTCGAATGGCTCGCCGCGCCGGCGGCGCTGGAGGGAGACGGCCACGTGCAACGCGTTGTCTTCGACCGGCTGCGCCTCGGAGAAGGGCGCGTCCTCGACGTCGTTCCCGGCGCGCAATTCGCGCTGTCGGCCGACAGCGTGATCGCCGCGATCGGCCAGGAGCCCCGCACCGAGATCTCGAGCTGGTTCGGCGGTCTCGACCAGGCTCAGGGAGTGCTCACCACGGACGCCGAGACCGGATGCACCTCGGCCCCCTACGTCTACGCCGGCGGTGACGCGATCAACGGCGGCGCGAGCGTCGTGCAGGCCGTCGCCGACGGCAAGCGCGCCGCGCGCGCCATCGAGGAGGCGCTGTGCGCGACCTGACCGAGATTCGCTGGCACGCACGTGCAGGCCAGGGCGCGAAGACCGCCTCGAACATCCTCGCGCTCGCGCTGCTCCGCACCGGGAAGAGCGTGCAGTCGTTCCCGGAATACGGGCCGGAGCGGCGCGGCGCCCCGCTGCGGGCGTACACGCGCTACAGCGACCACCGCGTGCGCCGCCATGACTCGATCGAGGAGCCCGATTTCGTGGTCGTTCTCGACGAGTCGCTTCTCGGGGAGCAGGCGGTGTGCGATGGCGTCTCGGCGACGACGATGGTCCTGGTCAACGCGGATCGCGCCATGCCGACGCTCGCGGGTGCAGCGGTTCACGCCGTGCCTACGGCGCGCTTTGCCGGTGCCGGTGGCGGGAGCTTCGCCAACGTCGCGATGCTCGGCGCCGTCGCCGCCGCGCTCGGCGAGCCGCCGCTCGAGACGCTGCAGGACGCGATTGTCGAGGCACTCGGTGCAAAGGCGTCCCCGGACGCGCTGCGTGCGGCGGCCGCGGAGGGATTCGCATGTCTGAACTGATGCGCTGGGACGAGCTCGGACCGGGTGGCGTCGTCACGCCGACGGAGAGCCCGCGGCCGAAGACGGGAGACTGGCGGACGAACGGCAGACCCGAGCTGCGGCTCGACCGCTGCGTCAGCTGCCTGCTCTGCTGGCTCTATTGCCCCGACTCTGCGTTCAAGCTCGAGGGCACGACGCTGGTCGGAATCGACTACGACGTCTGCAAGGGCTGCGAGCTGTGCGTCGAGGTGTGCCCCGCCGCCGCGCTCGAGATGGCGCCGGAGGCTGACACATGATCGCCGCCGAGCCGCAGCTCCTGACCGGCGGCGAGGCGGTCGCGCACGCGCTGTGCCAGATCGAGCCGGATGTCGTGCCGGTGTACCCGATCACGCCGCAGACGCCGATCATCCAGACATTCGCGACGCTTGTCGCCGACGGCGCCGCGCACACCGAGATCGTGAACGTCGAGTCCGAGCACTCGGCGATGAGCGCTGCCATCGGAGCGGCTCTCGCCGGCGCACGCACGGCGACGGCGACGTCGTCGCAGGGGCTCGCGCTCATGGCCGAGGTGGTCTACATCGCCGCGTCGATGCGCGCGCCGATCGTCATGGCCGTCGGCAACCGCGCGCTGTCCGGGCCGATCAACATCCACTGCGATCACTCGGACTCGATGCTCGTGCGCGACTCGGGCGTCGTGCAGCTCTTCGCGGAGAACGCGCAGGAGGCATACGACCTGATGGTGATGGCGCCGCGCATCGCCGAGCACCCCGATGTGCTGCTGCCGGTGCTCGTGTGCCAGGACGGTTTCACGATCACCCACGCGGCGGAGCCGGTCGAGCTGCTCGCCGATGAGCTCGTGCGCGACTTCGTCGGGCCGTATCGCCGCGCCGATGCGCTCCTTGACGTCTCCCACCCCGGGACGCACGGCCCGTTTGCGATGCCCGACTACTACTTCGAGTTCCGCCGGGCCCAGGCCGACGCGATCACTGCGGCCGGCCGCGTCATCGACGAAGTGGCCGACGAGTTCGAGAGCCTCACCGGCCGGCGCAACGGCGCGCTCGAGCAGTACCAAGTCGGCGGAGCCGACGAGGTGATCGTCGCGCTCGGTTCGTCCGCGGGCACGATCAAGGACGTCGTCGACGAGCTACGCGCAGCGCAGAGGCACGTCGGCCTGTTGAAGATCCGCGCATTCCGGCCGCTGCCGTTGCGTGAACTGCGCTGCCTGCTCTCCGACGCCGCCGACGTGTTCGTGCTCGACCGCGCCGATTCGCCCGGAGGCGCCCCACCGCTCGCGGCGGACGTCGCGTTCGCGCTTGCGGGCGAGGCCTCGTGCCTGCACAGCCACGTCTACGGCCTGGGCGGACGCGACCTGCACCCGGAGGCGGTACGGGACGTCTTCCTCCAACGGGCGCCGCACTACGTCGGTGTGCGAGGTGACGAATGTCCCGCCTGAAGACCCTCGTCGCGAACCAGCATGGCGTTCAACCGCTTCGGGGAGGTCACGCGCTCTGCCAGGGCTGCGGCATCCCGATGGTCGTCAGGACCGTGCTCTCGACGATCGACCGTCCCGCCGTCGTCATCAACGCGACCGGCTGCCTCGAAGTCGCGACGACCCGGTTCCCGACCACTGCCTGGACGGTGCCGTGGATGCACGTCGCCTTCGAGAACGCCGCCGCGGTCGCGGGCGGCGTGGAGGCGGCCCAGCGAGCGCTCCGCCGCCGTCATGCGCTTCCCGCCGACGAGGACGTCGCGGTCGTCGTCTTCGCCGGAGACGGCGGCACCTACGACATCGGGATGCAGGCGCTCTCGGGCGCGCTCGAGCGCGGCCATCGCTTCCTCTTCGTCTGCTACGACAACGAGGCGTACATGAACACGGGCGTGCAGCGCTCCGGCGCGACGCCGTTCGCCGCGTCGACGACGACGAGCCCGGTCGGCCTCGAGAGCTTCGGCAAGGCACAGCAGCGCAAGGACATGACGGCGATCGCCGTCGCCCACCATGTGCCGTACGTCGCACAGGCGGCGTCCACGTACTGGCACGACCTGAGCGTCAAGGTCGAGCGCGCCGCAGCCGTCGACGGGCCTGCGTTCCTCAACGTGCTCACCGATTGCCCACTGGGCTGGGGGCACGAGCCCCGCACCGCGCCGCACGTCGTCGCGGCCGCCGTCGAGACCGGGTTCTGGCCGCTGTACGAGGTCGTCGACGGCGCCTACCGGATCACCTACGAGCCCGAGAGCCTGCAGCCGATCGAGCGCTGGCTCGAGGGACAGAAGCGATTCGCACACCTCCTTCGCCCGGAGAGCGCGCAGCTGGTGGAAGCGATCCAGGAACGCGTCGACCGCGAGTGGGCGGCGCTGCGCGAGCGTTGCGACGAGAAGGGAGCACGATCATGACCTACGTCTACGACTTCGACGAACCATGCGACGAGGGACGTGCGCTGCTCGGCGGGAAGGGTCTCGGGCTGGCGGAGATGACGCAGCTCGGCCTGCCAGTTCCGCGCGGATTCACGATCACGACGGAAGCGTGTCGCGTGACGATGCGCACGGGACACGAGCCTCCGGTGCTCTCCACCGAGGTGGCGGAGCACCTCGCCCGGCTCGAGCGCGCGACCGGCAAACGCTTCGGCGATGTGCGCAAGCCGTTGCTGTTGTCCGTCCGCTCGGGCGGTCCGATCTCGATGCCCGGGATGATGGAGACCGTCCTCAACCTCGGCCTCAACCGCCGCGTCGTCGAGAGCGACGGCTTCGGCGCCGACCGGCGCTTTGCCTTCGACGCCTACCGCCGGCTGCTCCAGATGTACGGAACCGTCGTCGCCGGCATCGACGTGGACGCGTTCGAGTCGGTCCTCGCGGACGTGAAGGCGCGCCGCGGCGTCGACCTCGAGTGGAGCCTCTCCGCCGACGATCTCGCCGAGATCGCGCAGCGCTTCGAGGAGATCTACCTCACCGAGACGTCGGAGGCGTTCCCCGACCAGCCGCACGTCCAGCTGGGGCTGGCGATCCAGGCGGTGTTCGAGTCGTGGAATGCTCCGCGCGCGCAGGTGTATCGGCACGAGTACGGCATCTCGGACGACCTCGGTACGGCCGTGAACGTCATGGAGATGGTGTTCGGCAACCGCGACGAGCACTCCGCCACCGGCGTCTGCTTCAGCCGCGATCCTGCGACGGGCCGTCCCGGCCTCTTCGGCGAGTACCTCGCCGATGCGCAGGGAGAGGACATCGTCTCCGGTGCGCGCACGCCGGAGCCGATCGCCCGCATGCGTCAGCAGTTCCCCGAGGCGTATGGCGAGCTCGAACGCTTCGTCGCCGAGCTCGAGCGCCACTACCGCGACATGCAGGACGTCGAGTTCACGATCGAGCGCGGACGGCTCCATCTTCTGCAGACACGCGGAGCAAAGCGCACCGCCGCTGCCGCGCTCGCGTGTGCGGTCGCTCTCGTCGACGAAGGGCTGATCGACAGGGCCGAGGCGGTACGGCGCATCGAGCCGTCGTCGCTCGACCAGCTGCTGCACCCGACGATCGACCCGGACAGCGCCGTCGACGTCGTCGCCGTGGGTCTCGCAGCCTCGCCCGGCGCGGCGTGCGGGTGCGCTGTCTTCGACGCCGACCGCGCCGCCGAGCAGGCGGCCGCCGGTGGAGACGTCATCCTCGTACGGCCCGAGACGACACCCGACGACATCCACGGGCTGATCGGCGCACGCGGCGTCCTCACGGCGCGCGGCGGGATGACCTCGCATGCAGCCGTCGTCGCGCGCGGGATGGGCAAGCCGTGCGTCGCCGGGTGCTCCGCACTCCACGTCGACCTCGGAGCGCGGGCCGCCGACCTGGCGGGTCATGCCATCCGCGAGGGCGACGTCATCACCATCGACGGCACCTCCGGGGACATCATTCTCGGCCCCGTCGAGCTCGTCGAGCCGGAGCCGAACGCCCATCTCGCACTCGTCCTCGACTGGGCCGACCACCTGCGCAGGCTCGGTGTGCACGCCAACGCCGACACGCCTGTCGATGCGCGGCGGGCACGAGAGAACGGCGCCGAGGGCATCGGGCTCTGCCGCACGGAGCACATGTTCATGGCGGACGACCGGCTGCCGATCGTGCGCGCCATGATCCTCGCTGCGACCGATGACGAGCGCGCTGCAGCTCTGGCGCGTCTTCTCCCGCTGCAGCAGGGAGACTTTGAGGGGCTCTTCGAGGCAATGGGGCGCCTGCCGGTCACGATCCGGCTACTCGACCCGCCGTTGCACGAGTTCCTACCGCCGCTCGAAGAGGTCCATGACGAGAAGACGCGCGAGCGCGTGCTCGCGCTCCACGAAGCGAACCCGATGCTCGGCACGCGCGGATGCCGGCTCGGCCTCGAGTGGCCCGAGATCTACGAGATGCAGATCCGCGCCATCGTCCGGGCCGCCCACGCGGTGCAGGAGCGCACCGGCGTCGCGCCGACGGTGGAGATCATGCATCCGCTGGTCGCGTTCGACACCGAGCTCATCCGACTGCGCGAGCTGACGGCGCGAGCCGTCGCGGAGGAGGGGGGCCTCGACTACAGCTGCGGGACGATGATCGAGCTGCCGCGCGCTGCCTTGCGCGCGGGCGAGCTCGCGCGTCACGCCGACTTCTTCTCGTTCGGGACGAACGATCTGACGCAGACGGCGCTCGGCTTCTCGCGCGACGACGCAGAGGGACGGTTCCTCACCTACTACCTCGAGCACGGCATTCTCGACAAGGATCCGTTTGCGACGCTCGACGTCGCCGGCGTCGGCGAGCTCATCCGGCTTGCTGTCGAGCGCGGCCGCGCGTCCAACCCCGAGCTCCACGTGGGCATCTGCGGCGAGCACGGTGGCGACCCCGCATCGATCGCATTCTGCGAAGAGGTGGGGCTCGACTACGTGTCCTGCTCGCCGTTCCGCCTGCCGGTCGCGCGACTCGCCGCCGCGCAAGCCGCGCTCGCCCACGACCACGAGACCGCCTACGTCCCCGCAGGCGGCTGACGAAAGGAGCCTGTCATGTCCGTTCGGGTTGCCATCAACGGCTTCGGCCGTGTCGGAAGGTGTGCGCTCCGCTCCGCATTCGAGACGGACGCGCCGATCGAGTGGGCCGGCATCAACGACGTCGCCGACCTCGAGACGCTCGCGCATCTTCTCCGGCACGACACCGTCTACGGTCCGTTTCCCGGAACAGTCGAAATCGACGACGGAGCGCTCGTCGTCGACGGAGTCGAGATCCCGGTGACGGCGATCGCGGACCCGGCGGACCTACCCTGGGCGACCACGGGGGTCGACGTGGTGCTGGAGTGCAGCGGGAGGTTCCGCGCGCGCGCCGACGCAGCGAAGCACCTCGACGCCGGCGCAGCCAAGGTGATCATTTCGGCGCCGGGCAAAGGCGTCGATGCCACGATCGTGCGCGGCGTGAACGACGACGCGTACGACCCGGACATCCACCACGTCATCTCGAACGCATCGTGCACCACGAACTGCCTCGCACCAGTGGCGAAAGTGCTGAACGACACCTTCGGGATCCGTTACGGCACGATGACCACGATCCACGCGGTGACCGGCGACCAGCGCGTCGTCGACCTGCCGCACAAGGATCTCCGTCGCGCACGTGCAGCAGGCGCGAACATCATCCCGACGTCGACCGGCGCGGCGGGCGCGATCGGGCTCGTCATTCCCGAGCTCGAAGGCAAGCTGCACGGGATGGCCGCGCGCGTGCCGGTCCTGACCGGCTCGCTTGTCGATCTCACCGTGGAGCTCGCCAGGGAGACGACCCCCTCGGAGCTCAACGCCGCATTCGCCGACGCGGCGGGCAACGGCCTCGACGGGATTCTCAGCATCTCGTACGAGCCGCTCGTCTCGAGCGACGTCATCAAGTCGTCCTACTCGGCGACCGTCGACGGCGACCTGACAGCCGTCGTCGCAGGCACGCAGGCGAAGGTCGTCGCCTGGTACGACAACGAATGGGGCTACTCGACCCGTCTCGTCGAGCTCGCGCAGCGCGTGCTCGTCGCGGCCGCGGTCTGAATGTCGAACAACGAAACGGAGGAGCCATGTACGCGCTCGTGTACCACGGTCCTGGGGAACGGGCTTGGGAAGAGGTTCCCGACCCGGTCATCCTCGATCCGACCGACGCCATCGTCCGCATCGACGTGTCGACGATCTGCGGGACCGACCTGCACATTCTGAAGGGCGACGTGCCGGAGGTGACCCCGGGCACGATCCTCGGCCACGAGGCCGTCGGCACCGTTGTCGAGGTCGGCTCGGCAGTTACGACGATCGAGCCCGGCGACCAGGTGCTCGTGTCCTGCATCACGTCTTGCGGCCGGTGCCGGTTCTGCAAAGAGGGCCACTACGGCCTTTGCACCGGCGGGGGTGGCTGGATCTTCGGCCACACGATCGACGGCCTGCAGGCCGAGCTCGCCCGCGTCCCGTTCGCCGATACCTCCGTCTACAAGCTGCCGGAAGGGCTCACGCCCGAGGACGTCATCTTCCTCGCCGACATCCTGCCGACGGCATTCGAGGTCGGTGTCCTCAACGGCGGCGTGCAGCCCGGCGACACCGTCGCGGTCGTCGGCGCAGGCCCGATCGGCCTCGCCGTGATCATGACGGCCAAGCTCTTCACGCCGAGCCGCGTGATCGCGATCGATCTCGCCGACGCACGTCTGGACAAGGCGCTCGAGTTCGGCGCCGACGTCGTGATCAACAACAGCCGCGAGGACGCGGCCGAGGCGATCCAGACGTTGACGGACGGCCTCGGCGTCGACGTCGCGGTCGAGGCGGTCGGCGTGCCGGAGACGTTCGAGCTCTGCACAGCGATCGTCCGCCCCGGTGGCCGGGTGGCCAACGTCGGCGTCCACGGCCATTCCGCGACGCTCCATCTGGAGACGTTGTGGATTCGCGACATCACCATCACGACGGGCCTGGTCGACACGATCACGACGCCGCAGCTCATGCGGCTCATCGCCGAGCGCCGGCTGGACCCGAGCCCGTTCGCGACGCATCGCTTCGCGCTCTCGCAGACGGAGGATGCGTACGACGTGTTCGCGGCCGCGGCCGACACGCACGCACTCAAGGTCGTGCTGACCGCGGAGCCGGTGCCGATGCTTCCGCAGCATGCGGAGGCAGCGCCGGCGGTCGCCCGCTGACGACAGAGAGCGGAGGCGGCGGGCAGGTTTCCGCCCGCCGCCTCCTTCGCTGCCGCTCAGGCTGCGGTGCGGAGCTCGGGAGCGAGGAGGCCGGAGAGAGAAGCGACGACCTGTTCGGCCCCGTAGTCGCGTAGCCGCTCCGCCTCTTCGCCGGAGGCGACGCCGATCGCGGGCATCCCGGCCGCGCGGCAGGCGACGATCCCAGCTCCGCTGTGCGTGAGGCTCACGGCCTCGCCCGGTGCGACGCCGAGCTCGGCGCACGCGGCGAGCAGGAGGTCCGGTGAGGGACGCGGGTGCAGATGCTCGGCGTGAATCGTGTCGGCGTCGACGCGAACATCGACGAGCTGCACCAGCTGCGCAACCTCGAGCATCGGCTCGGTCGTCGTGCTCGCGGACACGACCGCACGCCCCAGGTGTGCGTATCCGGCCGCCTGGAGGAACCTCCGGGCGTCTGCGAGGGCGGCGATACCGCGGTGCGCCAACCGCCCCTCGAGGAGCTCGCCCTTTCGGCGGGCGATGTCCCGCACCGTCGCATCCGGCAGGTGGAGGCCGCGGCCCTCGAGAAACATGCGGATGCCGTCGAGCCGCGTGCGTCCGTCGAAGTACAGGACGTAATCGGCAGCGGGGTCGAACGGAGGAAGAGCCCAGGGCGTCGTGTGCGCGAGTGATGCCAGCACCGGGTCGAGCGCCTCCGCCCATGCGACGGCGTGCAGCATGCCGCTGTCGGTCAGGACGCCGTCGAGGTCGAAGATGCACGCCTTGGTGGCGGAGTCGAGGCCGAGCATGCGTGCGGAGACGGGCCGCGGCGGGAGCCAAGGCTTCGGGTCGACGCCGAGGGCGCTCGCCACGCGCATGAGCAGCTCTGGAATCTCGTGGCGGTCGCGCGCCAGCGCCTGTCGGCGCTCGCCCAGCTCACCTGCCGGAAGGACGTCGGATTCGGCGTCCAGCGCCCGGGAGGCGGCGTCGAGCGCGTCGTTCCAACGCAGCGCGATCGTGTCCAGCTCGGGCATGTTCCCAGCTTGCATCCGGTCGGCGCCGGCGACATCGGCGTTTCTCCGCTGACGGGCTCAGGGTGCGACCCGATGCCGGGTTCGCCTGGGGAGCGCAGAATCGAAGCAATGAAGACGACGTATTCGGCTTCGTGGCAGGAAGACGGCGGGGCGGCCGTCCCCGGCCGTCTCGAGCTGACGCCCAGGGCGGTCGCGTTCACGCCGGCCGGCCGTGAGGAGCCGCACGAGGTTCGGCTCGCGGACGTTTCCGTCGTTCGACGGCAGCCGTCGGCGGTCGAATTGGAGCTGAGGACCGGCGATCCCATTCGGATCGAATCGGCGGCGGCGAGAGTCTTCGGAGCAGACATCGAGACGATGGCGGCGCGCGTCGAGACGCTACGTGCGCTGCGCGCCGAGCACGGCAGCCTCGAAGAGGAGTTGCGAGAGCTGCGCGCCGCCGTACAGATCCTGCCCGGGCTCACCGACGTGCGCTGCCACGAGTTCGCACTGGTCACGATCGACCTGATGCGCCGGATCCTGCACCATGCGCGTGTCGAAGAATTGGAGATCTATCCAGCGGTCGAACGGCTGCACGGCGGCGGCCCACTGATCGAAGCGATGCTGCTCGACCATCGCGCCATCGAAGAAGAGGCGTGCGAGCTCGCCCGCATCGACCGCGACGACCGCGCCTGTCTCACGCGCGAGTTCCATCGCCTCGATGCGCTCGTGACGGCGCACATGACGAAGGAAGAGACGATCGTCTTCCCGCTGCTCGACTCCTAGGTACCCGTCACGCCGCTTGCTTGGGCGAATCCTCCGCGAGGTGGGCGTGGACGAACTGCACGGCCATCGCTCCTTCGCCGACGGCGGTCGCGCAGCGCTTGGTCGATCCTGAGCGGACGTCGCCGGCCGCGAAGATGCCCGGAGTGTCGGTCTCGAGCAGGTTCTCAGCGGCGGCGCCGGCGCCCGTGAGGATGAAGCCCTTGTCGTCGCGTGCGACGGCGTCGTCGAGCCACTCGGTGCAGGGCTTCGCGCCGAGGAAGAGGAACAGAAACGAGAACGGCAGCTGCTCTCCGCTCTTCAGGGTGACGGCGTTCAGGTGCCCGTCCTTCCCGTGCAGCGCGGCGATCTCGCTGCGGTCACGCACGACCACCCCGAAACGTTCGAGCTCGCGCACGAGGTAGTCGGACATCGTCTCGCGCAGATCGGCGCGACGATGCAGCAGCGTCACGAGCGCTCCGCCGCGTGCGAGCCACACCGCGGCCTGGCCGGCCGAGTTGCCGCCGCCGACGACTGCAACACGCGACGCGACGCAGAGCTGCGCCTCGGGCGGTCCCGCCGCGTAGAAGGCGGTGAGCCCCTCGTACTCGGCGAGCCCGTCGACGGGGAGCCGGCGGTACTGGGCGCCGGGCGCAAGCAAGACGGCGCGCGCGGCGATCACGTGATCGTCTTCCAGATGGACGAGGTGTCGATCCGTTCCCGGTTCGAGCGACACTGCGCGGTACGGCGACGCCATGCGCGCCCCGAACTTCCGCGCCTGGGTGACTGCGCGGCTCGTCAGCTCCGATCCCGAGATCCCGGCAGGGAAGCCGAGGTAGTTCTCGATGCGGCGGGACGAGCCGGCCTGACCGCCGAGTGCAGTGCTCTCGACGATGAGCGTGTCGAGGCCTTCGGAGGCCCCGTAGACCGCCGCACCGAGACCGGCCGGTCCGGCGCCGACCACGACCAGATCGGCCTCCTCCAGGGGCGCGAGCTCCCGGCCGATCCCGAGTGCGCGCGAGACCTCGCCGGTGGTCGGCCCGCGCAACTCGGCGCCGCCCGGCAAGCGCACGAGCGGCAACGGTCCTCCGGCGGGTGGCGACACGTCCTCCCACGTGTACGGAAGGCGGTTGCCTCGGGCGAACTCGAGCATCCGCATGGTCGCTTCCGACGAGTGGGGGCCGACGATCTCCAGACCGACGCCCTGGACCGTCTGCAACGCCTCGCGGCGCGCGATGAAGGTCGAGAGCAGGAGATCGCTCAGCGGGCCGTCTTCGAACAGCAGCGACCGCAACGCCTCGCGGTCGACGGCGATATAGCGCAACGGCTGTGTGACCACTGCCGTGACGAAGACCGTCTGCCCCGAGAGCAGATTCAACTCCCCCAGGAAGCCCGACGTCCCATGGCGGACGAGCTCGTTGCCGGCGCTGTCCAGGATCGCCGCTTCGCCGTCGAGGATGGCGATGAACGGATACGTCGGATCACCGACGCGATAGAGCACGTCACCGACCTTTGCCGTCCGCTCCTCGCCGAGCTCGGCAAATGTCGCCAGCTGCAATGCCGACAACATCGGGCTCGCGGGAGCGTCCACTCCGGGACCCTAACCGCAGCGAGTCGGTCTACAGCGCGCGCTGGAGCGTGAGGATGATGACTGCGCCTCCGGTCTGTTGGTTGTCGACGGTGAGGGTGGCGTGTTGGTGTTCGAGGAGGCGTTTCGCGATCGTGAGGCCGAGCCCGGCTCCGTTGTCGGCGCTGCCGGCTGCCGGTGTCCCGCGAATGCCGGGCTCGAAGACGTGCGGGAGGACGTCGGGGTCGATTCCCGGTCCGTGATCCCGGACGGTGATCTGGACGACCGATTCGCCGGCGGCCGCCCAGCTGAGGTGGATCGGAGCGCCCGGCGGGCTGTAGTGAAGCGCGTTGTCGAGGACGTTGGTGAGAGCGCGTTTGAACCGGTCGCGGTCGACGATGACGGCGAGCGTCCGGTCGCCGTCGAAGTCGAACGTGTTGTCTCGGAGGCGGGTCGTATGCTCGAGGCCAACCGCGACCTCGCCGAGCAGGCCGGCCACCGGTGCCGCTTCGAGTTGGGGCGCCGGCTGGGCGTAGTCGTCGCGCGTGTAGGCGAACAGGTTGCCGATCAGTCGTTCGAGCGCGTCTGCTCGTGCTTCGGCGCGCTCGAGGTGGACGCCTGGGTCGCCCAGCCGAGAGCCGATCGCCTGCAGATGTCCGCGGAGCGCGAACAGCGGTGTGCGCAGGTCGTGGGCGATGCTCGTGACGAGGAACCGTCTTGCCTCGTCGGCTTCGGCTCGTCGTTTCGCGGTCTCGCCGAGCGCGTCTGTCATGCCCTCGACCGCCTGCGCGATGTTCGCGACCTCGCCGATCCGGCTGCGTGGGACATCGATCGTCAGCTCGCCGCCGGCGACCTTGTCGACCTGGGCGCTGAGCCTGGCGAGCGGCGCGACCATCCAGCGGCCGGCGAGCCAGACCGCGAGCGCGAGCCCGGCGAGGAAGACGATGAGTCCGCTGAGGAGCGCGACGAGCGGCGCTGTGGTGCTGGAGGCCGGCCGGTAATACAGGTCGGTGACCAGAGTCGCCCGCGATTTGGTCGTTCCGACCTCCAAGAGCCGGCGGTCATCGTCCCGGCCGGGCGGCGTCTTGCCTTGGAATCCCTGCTCGAGGCTCGGACTGACGTAGAGCACCGCCTTCTCGGAAGGCCCGATGATGACCAGCTGCCCGAGCAGATCGAACCGGTCGACCAGCCGCGCGAATCCGTGGATGGTTGCCGGCGCGTGTATCTCGCTGCGATGGGAGGTGAGGTACGCAGCGGCGGCGTTCAGCCGCTCACGGATGCTCGCCCGTTGGTGGTCGCGTTCGATCAACCAGCCTGCGCCACCGGCCAGCGTCGGCAGCACCAGCAACACGAGCACGGTGCCGAGGAGAAACGTCCGGATGCGGACCGGCGCTCGTCTCATTTGTTGCCCGGGTCGAGCCGGTAGCCGGCGCCCCAGACGGTGACGATGTAGCGCGGGCTCGCCGGGTCGGGCTCGAGCTTCTGACGGAGCCGGGCGATGTAACCGGCGACTGCGCTGCGGTCGCCGAACGAGCCCCAGACGAGCTCGAACAGCTGGTCGCGGCTGAACACCTGCCGCGGATGCTCGATGAGCACGCGCAGCAGCTCGAACTCGCGTGCCGTCAGCACCATCTGCCGCCCCTCGCAGCTGACCTCGTGCGCGGCGAGGTCGACCTCCAGCCCGCCCAAGTGCAACCTCTGACCGCCGGACGGAGACGTGCGTCGCAGGACCGCCTTGACGCGGGCGACAACCTCCGCCGGTGTGGCGGACTTGACGATGTAGTCGTCACCGCCGAGACCGAGCCCCCGGATCT
>Ga0307372_10004521_pt1 | contig 21369 bp, 20 predicted proteins | sample OX1MG_FD_202533 | JGI IMG/M metagenome (GOLD analysis project Ga0307372, IMG submission 202533) | Soil microbial communities from Risofladan, Vaasa, Finland - OX-1 | ecosystem: Environmental > Terrestrial > Soil > Coastal area > Acid sulfate soil | place: Finland: Risofladan, Vaasa | collected...
CAAACTGCAATCGGCAGCCGCATTGCATATGGATGAACTGACCACCACACCAGAACGGGTCAAGGCCTTCTTCAAAGACCCGAGAGTCGCATATGCCGCTTAACACTCTTTGTGGGCCGGATCAATAAATAGCCATGGTGTTCCTTTTTATACTGCGCTGCCCCCGGTCTTTGTGAGCGACTGAAATCATGACGATCCTCCACATTTCGCTCCTGATGGCATTCTTCGCGCTCTCGCTCCAACTCTTCAGGGTCGGCCTCTCCGGAACCCGCAACCTCGCGGCCGCCGAGCCCGCCGTGCGGGAAGATGACAAACCCGTGTAACCCCACGGCACAACGCTGACCGGAGACCGACCCACGGTCACCAGAGAAGGGAACACGTATGAAGATCGCTGGAATTCTTCTCATCATTGCCGGAATCGCAGTCATCATCTATGGAGGGTTTTCCTATACCAGCCACAAAAATGCGGTCGATATGGGTCCAATGCAAATCAAAGTGGCAGAACACCATTCCGTGCCCATTTCTCCCATTCTGGGCATTGCCGGCATCCTGGGGGGCGGCGCGTTGCTCTATTTCGCAATCAAAAAGAGCCGATAGCGCAGCGTTTCCATGCGCGTGGCCGTGGCCCGCGCACGGCAAGTCAAGCGTTCTGCAAGTGTCACATCCACCTGAACTTCTGCAGCTCACGCGAAAGCTGGAATGAAACGCCATGGAATCTCGCCGCATCTCCGGGTATACTGTCGCCAGGCAGTGCGCGTACCAATGCGCCGCCCGCCGCAATGTGAGGTGCGTCTTCCGCAGAGACCACGGTTCACGAGCGCTCGACATTCCGCCATCGGAAGTCTCCCGCTGGCGTGCCGTGGCCCGCGTGCTTCGAAGTCCCCTTGACGCATTCGCGGACGCACTTTCCTGCACCCTCCTTCCCGTCTCCTGCTCTCTCTGCGGCACCCCTCAGCCGCAACTCTCCTCCGCGCCAATCTGCTCCCTTTGCTGGCAGGAGATCCTTGCCCAGTCCGGCCCCGCCTGCGCCCGCTGTGCCGACCCGCTTGACCCCTCCTGGGCCAGCGCCGGCGAAGCCCGGATGCGCGCCGGTGACCCGCCCGCTCTCAACCCGCCCGTTCTCTGCCGCTACTGCCGCCTCGCTCCGCCGCCTTTTCAGCGCGCCGTGGCCTTCGGGCCTTACCTCGGCCGCATGCGCGACGCCATCTTCGCCTTCAAATATGAGGGTCTTCGCCCCGCCGCCCACGGCCTCGGTCACCGGCTCGCCTCGGCCATCGCCACCCTTGCGCCGGATGCGCCCGCCGAAATGCTCGTCGCGCCCATCCCGCTCCATCGCTCCAAGTTCCGCCGCCGCGGCTTCAACCAGTCGCGTCTGCTCGCCGCCCGCGCCCTCCATCGCCTGCGGCGCACCCATCCCGACTGGCGCCTCACCCTCCGGCCCCATCTGCTTCAGCGCCGCCGCGCCACCCGCAGCCAGGCCGGCCTCTCCTTGCGTGAGCGCCGCACCAACGTCCTCGACGCCTTCAACGTCCCCCATCCTGAAGCCGTGAAAGACCGCTCCATTCTGCTCGTGGACGACATCATGACCACCGGCGCAACCGTCCGCTCCGCCGCCCGCGCCCTGCTCAGCGCCGGCGCAGAATCCGTCTGGGTCGCCGCTCTGGCCCGCGCCGGCCGCTTCGCACCAGACTTCGACGCGGACGCCGAACTGCGCAACCTCCACGCCGTGCCGCTCGCCCCGCCCGGTAAACCGCAACTCTTTCCTATCCGTTCGTAGCAAGGCCCGTACCCATCGTTCACCGCATCGTCGTTCGTCCACGAGAGGGGAAAAGGATGTCGCTGGGAAAAGCCATGATTCACGCACGCAAGCAGAAAGCCGCCGTCCGCGCCGCCGCCTGGGCCGCCGAGCACACCGCGGTCGTTCACGCCACCCACATCCTGCAGATGCCCGTGCTCGTCCTCAACGCATCCTACGAGCCCATCAACATCTGCGGCGCGCGCCGCGCCCTGGTCCTCGTCCTCAAGGGCATTGCCCGCACTGAGGAGGAGCACGGCCTCACCCTCCACGCCCAGCGCTGCCACGTCCCCATGCCCTCGGTCATACGCCTGCTTGAGTACCGACGCATTCCCCACCAGACCCGCGCCCTCTCGCGCAAGAACATCCTGCTGCGCGACCGCAACACCTGCCAGTACTGCGGCACCGTCCTGCCGCCCGGCGAGCTCACCCTCGACCACGTCGTCCCGCGCTCCCGCGGCGGCAGCTCCACATGGGAAAACCTGGTCGCCTGCTGCCACGCCTGCAACCGCCGCAAGGGCAACCGCCTGCTCAATGAAATCGACGACATGATCCTGCTCCGCGAGCCGCGCCCCTTCTCGCTCCACACCAGCCGCCAGATCATGCGCATGCTCGGCCGCGGCGACGACCGCTGGCGCAAATACCTCTTCTATTGAGCCTTCAACCCGCGCCTTCGCCACGCGGCCACAACATTCCCCTCCACCCTGCGAGCATTTATAGTGCGTGCATCGGCTTTCCCGGCCTGTGAGGGTCCCAGCATGTCGCGACACTTCCGCTTGCCTTTCGTGTTGTCGATCCTGCTGGCGTGCGTCCGCATCTCCTCCGCACAGCCCTCAGCATCGCCCCAAACACCGCTCGCGCAGCCGGATGGCGCAGGCCCCGTCACCCTCGGCCAGTCCGTCGTGCCGCTCAACGGCCCATGGAAGTTCCACACCGGCGACTCGCCCATCGACCCCAAAACCGGCCAGTACCTATGGGCCGAACCCGGCTTCGACGACTCGAAATGGGAGTCGATGGACCTGACACCGGTTCCTGGTGTTGTCGACCCATTCGACGGAGACCCGCGCTGGGTACCCGGCTGGACTGCCAAGGGCCATCCCGGCTACATGGGCTGGGCCTGGTACCGGCTGCGCGTGCCTGTAGAAGAAAGACCCGGCGAGCGAATGGCCGTCAACGCGCCTTTAGAGGCCGATGACGCCTACCAGCTCTTTGCCAATGGGACGCACATTGGAAGCCTCGGCAAGTTCGACCCCCAGGGAAAGATTGTTGCCACCTATTTTCCGATTCCCGAGTTGCTTCTGGTGCCGCCAGCGCCCGTGCCTGCAGAGGTTGCGGTCGAGACCACACGCTCTCTGACATTCGCGTATCGAGTCTGGATGGGGCCCGTGGGGATGACCTATTCCGTTGCTCCCGGTGGGCTCCATTATGCTCCGCTGCTGGTGGCGGCCGGCAGCATGGCAGCGCAGAGCAAGCTTGACTGGAATGAATACACTGTCGAAAACATCTATCCGTGTTTCGAGGGGTTGGTCTTCCTGCTGCTGGCCATGCTGGCAGCCAGTGTGTTGCTGTTTGACCGTTCCGACATGGTCTATTTTTGGGTGGCCGGCGCCCTGATGATTACCGTGGCAAACGACGCTCTGAATCTTTTGATGCATGTCCCACATCTGCTCGATGCGAGAGTCTTTTTTCTAATCCTCTATGCGGTGCTGTATCCCATTCTGCTGGGCGCGTGGGCCATGGTGTGGTGGGTGTGGTTCCAGTTGAAGCGTCCTGCGTGGGCGCCGAAGGCGATCCTCGGTTTGACCCTTGGGAGCATGGCCGCTGACGCAGCGGCTTCAGCGTTCTCCTTCCGCTATCTTCCCCATGCGGTTTGGTCAGCGTTTGAGGCGGCCGGCTTGGTGGTTCGCGTGGCTCTCCTGCTGCTCCTGCTGCTGATCGTCGCTCTGGGGATTCGCAAGGAGAGCAAGGAGGGCTGGCTCGTGCTTCCCGCCGCGCTCGCGATGGTGTACGGCCTTTTCGGGCCTGAACTCTCCGAGCTGGGAGTGGGATACGTTTTTCATCCGTTCGGGATCATGTTCTTTCTCAGCTCACTGGGCGGTCTGTTCCTCGTTGCCGCTCTGGGCGTACTCATGCTGCGCAGGCTGCGACATTCGCTCGAGCGCCAGCGCCAAATGGCGCTCGACGTGAAGCAGGCGCAGGAGGTGCAGCAGGTCATCGTGCCGGAAGCGCGCAGTTCCTTTCCCGGGCTCGAAATCGAAAGCGAGTACCGCCCGGCCCGCGAAGTGGGCGGAGATTTCTTCCAGATTATTCCCAACAAATCCGACGGCAGCCTGCTCATCGTCGCCGGCGACGTGACCGGCAAGGGGTTGCAAGCCGGCATGCTGGTGGCCCTGCTTGTGGGCGCCATTCGCACCGCCGCCCGTTCCCATCCTGATCCGCTCGCTGTGCTCAAGGAACTCAACCTGAGTCTGCTCGGCCGCAGCGACGCGCAGGCCACCTGCCTCGCGCTCCGTATCGCGAAAGACGGCAGTGCCACGCTGGCCAACGCTGGCCACATCGCGCCCTATCTCAACGGCGAACCCGTCGCGATGGAGGGCGCACTCCCGCTCGGCATGATCGAGGCCGCAGATTTCTCCGTCATGCACTTCCAGCTCAAGCAACGCGACAAGCTGATGCTCATGTCCGACGGTATCGCGGAAGCCACAGACGCCAACGGCGCGCTTTTCGGCTTCGAGCGCATCCACGATCTGCTGCGCACCACCTGCAGCGCCGCCACCGTTGCCGCGGCCGCGCAAACCTTCGGACAGGAAGACGACATCAGCGTCATCTCCGTCACGCGCACCGCCGCCCTGCAGCCTGTCTAGGCCATCGCGCCGCTTTTTGATCCTGCGCGCAGCGGCTACTGCGGCTACTGCTTCGGCTGGCCTGGTGTCTGGCTCGGCTTTGTCGGCGTCGCTGCCGTCGGGGTCTGTGCCGGCGCACCCTGCGGCACGCTGCCCGCCGGCGGCGTAATGTCCTTGCCCGCAAAAATAATCCTCGACGTCGAGCCGTACCGCTTGTAGTCCGTGTACTTGATGATGTCGCGGATGTGCACGTCCTGTGACATGTAGCCGTACCCGCCGCTGAAGTGCAGAACGCCTTCCGCCTTGGTATAAACCGGGAACCAGTAGTGCCCGTCGACCTGCTGCCGCCACGTCATAAACGGCGGATGCAGGTCCTCGTGCCCCTTGCGCGTGTCGTCGGGCACCATCCGCCCGTCCGTCACCACAATCTGCAGGTCCGTCGCGTCCACCCAGATGCGCCCGTCCAGATACCGCTCGCCCTTTTCAATCTCCTTCGGCGTCACATCAAACACGTAGCAGTCCACCTCGTCCACGCGCTGCCGGCCCACGTAGGCGATGTTGTACTCCGGCACCTTGTCCGCGGTCAGCACAAAGGGATAGCCGTGCTCGATGTCGTAAAAATCCGACTGCGACATCTGCACCCGCGTCAGCGTGCTCTCCGGCGCGTACACCACCTTCTCTGTCCGCTTGCCCGAGGGGTCGAAGATCACGTCGTCCACCTCGTACCACTCGCCGTCCACCTTGTTGTCGTCGTCCAGCGTCTCCACCTTCGCCACCCGGCGATAGGTGTAGTGGTTCAGCGCGTCGCGAAACTCCGTCTCCTTGGCCGCGAACTCCTTGATGATCTGCTCCGGCGGAATCTTCGTCGCCGACACGTCCATCGGCCCGAATCCCGCGTCCAGCGGCATCGGCGTAAAGGTGTCCTTGCCCTGCGCCGCCGCGGCCGGACCCGTTGCCGCCGTCCCGGCCAGCGCCACAATCAATGTCGCCGCCGCCAGCGCCGCCCTTGCCCCTCCGCTTTGCACCTTCACTCCTGCCCCCATTTTTGCCGCGCGCGCACTCCGCTGCATCTCGAGTACTACCACGTTAGACGCATGGACGGGCCCGCCGGGTGGCCCACAGAATAGTAGCTGCGAATCCTGGAGGACCCGGTGTGTCCGCCTCGGGCAGGGGGTTGGCCGAGGGCCCGCACCCTGCCCCAACCAAAACAACCCGCTTGACTTGGTCTTCCCGAGCGTCACAATGAGTCTAGGCTCTCCACTTTCGGCCTGTTGGCAGCCCTGGCCCCGGGCGTGCGCCTTTCCCCGGCGTTCGTCCAATCGGTGGTGCAAGGCTCGCAACAAGGAGATCTCCGGTTTCCATGCCTGAGTCCTTCCACGTCCCGGCCTTTCTGCTCACGGTGCTCATGCTGCCGGCCTTCGCGCAGCTCTACCGCCGGCAACGGGACACGCGCGCCCTCCTCTGGATGCTCGGCTTTCTCTTCGCCGTCCTCCACATGCTGCAGGCTTACCGCCTCGGCCTCTGGGACTTCACCGATCCCCGGCTCCATCCCTGGGCCACCGCCGCCGGACTCTCCTGTGCGCTCATCAGCGCCGTCCTTTTTCTCGCCTCGTTCTCGCCCGCCGGTTTCCGCATCCGCGGCCATCGCATTCTTTACGCCGTCCCCTTCGCCATTCCCCTGGTCGCCTACGCCATCCTTTATGACGGCGTCTATCACGGCGACGTTCCGGCCCAGGTCTGGCTCATTCTCTTCCCGTCTCTCGGCGCGCTTTCGCTGCTCATCGGCTGCTTCTGGGCTTACTCCCGCCGGGCCATGCCCGCCTGGCTCACCCTCACGCTCTTCATCTTCCTGGGCGGCGCGGGCTTCCGCATCTGCGTCACTGTCGGCGGCCCCTGGCCGCTGATCTTTGCGGAAAGCGCCCTGCACCTCACCGCCGGCCTGCTCATCTTTTACGCCTCCCGCCGCCTCACGCCCGGAACCGTCCTCAGCGGGCTCGGCTTCTTCGTCTGGTCCTTCGCGCTGTGGGATATGCTCTCTTTGGTCACCTCCAGCCGACCGCCCCTGCCCGGCATTCTCTACATCGCCGCGCTCGGCCCGGTCCTGGCCGCCATCGGCATCTTTCTTCTTGCGCTTGAGGATGAAGTGGCCCTGATGCGTGCTGCCAGCCAGCGCGAGCATCGCGCCCGCACCGAGCTTGAGGCCTACACCGCCATCACCCTCTCCCGCCGCCGGCTGGAGGACTTTGACCGCCAGGCCCCGCTCATCTGCCAGACCATCGTCGACAACAGCCGCTTCGCTCAGGTCGCGCTGCTGCTGCGCCCCACCGTCGGGCCGTTTCGCCTTGCCGGCGTCGCCGGCCTGGACGAGCCGGCCCGCAATGCCCTCGAGGCCCTGGCCGGCCGCCTGCCCGTCACCGGCTTTCCGCCGCCTGGCTCCGCCTCACCCATCGTCGAAGGCGGCCTCTCCGTGCGCCTCAACTTCGAGCCCTGGCTGCTGCCCGGCGACGACCTTGAGCGCCTCGGCCTCACCCAAATCCTCGCCACGCCCCTCTACGGCGACTCCAGCCTCGACGGCCTCTTCCTCCTGATGGACGTGCGCGAACCCGAGCATCCCCTCCGCTCCGACGACATGATCCCCGTCGAGGTCTTTGCCGCGCGCGTCCAGTCCTCACGCAGCCAGACCCAGATGTTCGAAAAGCTCGTCGACGCCGAAAAGTTCGCCGGCCTCGGCCAGCTTGCCGGCTCCGTCGCCCGCCAGCTCAACAATCCCCTCACCGTCATCCTCGGCTACGCCTCCCTGCTTGAAGCCAGCCAGTCCATGACCACGCAGGAACGCCGCGGCGTCGAAGCCATCCTCGCCGAGGCCCGCAACATGCGCTCCACCCTCGAAAGCCTCTCCCGCATGTCCCATACTCAGGGAGAAAACTTCAACGCCATCTCCGTCACTGAGCTGCTCAGCGACATCGAGCGGCTCCACCGCTCTGAGTTCGTCCACCGCGGCATCGACTTCCGCCTCCACGCCGACCCGACCCTGCCCCGCGCCCTCGGCAACGCCCAGCAGGTCCGCCAGGCCGTGCTTTACTGCCTCCAGTTCGCCATGGAGGCCGTCGACAACCTCGCCTCCTCGGCCGAAAAATCCGTCCGCATTGACGCCAGCGTCGAAACCGACCACGTCCGCATCCTCATCGCCCACAGCGGCCCCGGATTCCTCCATCCCACCCGCGCCTTTGACCCCTTCGTCCCCATGCAGGCCGCCGGAGAAACCGCCGGACTCGGCCTCAGCCTCTGCGCCACCATCCTGCGCGAAAACAACGGCCGCATCTCCGCCGTCAACAAGGAGCCCCGAGGCGCAACCATCATCCTCGAACTCAAAGCCGCCTGAGTTTCCGCCTCCCGCCGGGTGCCCCATCCATTCCGCGCACTTTGCGGAATGGGTGGGACTCGCACACTTCCGCACTCCCACTGCAGAATGCCCTCCTGAGCGAGTCTGCGCACCCCACCCACACGCTGTCATCTTGAGCGCAGGTCGCGTCAGCGACCGAAGTCGAAAGATCCGCGGTTGTTTCTCCGCAGTGCTCGCCCCGCCACCTCGCCATATCCTGATGCTGCGTTGCAAGTATTCGTGGAGCTGGCAATCGAGTGCCACGGATATGATTGTGGCATGGTGCTGTGGCTTTGGTGCTGGCGTTGCGGGTGCCCTCGGTCTCGCTTCTGAGACCGGGGAGATTCCGGAGGGAGAAGGGGCCTTCAGGCCCCTGAATCGCCGTCCGCAGAAACAATGGGCTTCAGCCCCGGAGTCCTGCCCTCCTGAGCGAGTCTGCGCACCCCACCCACACGCTGTCATCTTGAGCGCAGGTCGCGTCAGCGACCGAAGTCGAAAGATCCGCGGTTGCTTTTCCCTAACCCCGCGCACGCCTTGTAACAGGGCACCCCTTCAGCCGTGCCGCAACACCGCAAAAAAGGACAGGGCTTCAGCCCCTGCGCGCTCAAAAAAATCTTCTCCAGCTTTGCCGATTAATTCCACGATAACGCGCACAATGGAAACAGTGGCCGGACTCCGGCCCGCAAACGGCCAGGGACAGGGACCCCCCCCACCCCCCCTACAAAATTTGCAGTTTTCCACAGCCGTTTTGCCGATTAATTCTCGATTCGGAGTATGCTGTCGGTTTTCCCATGACCTTCGCCCCCAAATCCGGCCGCAAACCCACCAGCCCGCGCGCATTCCTTGCGGAATCATCACTTTATGAGCACGCCGTCAAGGCCCTCGGCCGCCGCATGCGCACCGAGTCTGAGCTGCGCCGCCTGCTCGCCGCCCGCGCCGAGCCCGGACCCGTCGGCCACTCCGCCATCGACTCCGTCGTCCGGCGCATGAAAGAAAACGGCTACCTCAACGACCAGTCCTACGCCGAAACCTACGCCCGCCTCCGCCAGCAAAACGACAAATTCGGCCGCCGCCGCGTCCAGCAGGACCTCCGCCAGAAAGGCCTGCCCGCTCCGCTCATTGACGCGACCCTCGACGCCCGCTACGCCAACTTGAGCGAGGAAGCCCTCGCCCGCCAATACCTCGACCGAAAACGCATTCCAAAACCTGAAGGTCCGAAGGACACCGCGCGCATCATGCGTCGATTGGTCGCCGCCGGCTTCTCCACCGGCGTCATTTACAAAATCCTCCGCCAGTGGGAGGTCCCCGACGAAACCCTCGCCGCACTCGACAACGTTTCCGACAACCTTTCAGATGACCCCGCCGCTTCCGACTCCTGATCCGGCTTCTGCTCCGCGCCCCACTCGCTCAAGTCCCGCCCGCTTACTTCGCCGGAACAAATCGCAGCTTCGCCGGAGCTGTCACCTTGCCAGCAATCTTCTCCCGAATCGCCGCCAGCGGAGCATCCGCAACGAACTCCACCTTTCCATCGCTGCCCATGCGCACGCCCAGCTCGCTCCACAACGCGGGCAGATTCACCTCCACCGGCTTGTGCCGCCACTTGCGATAGAGATTCATCAGCACGTGCGTTCCAGTCGCGTGGTCGCCAATCTTCAGCGCTTTTTCAAGAGGCCACTCCTGGTCAATCGTGCCGCCCGCCGCCACCACCGCGCGCAGCGCGTCCGGCAATCCCATGCGATTGTCCGTTGCCTTGCGAATCTCCACATCCGCCACCAGGCAGAACAGCGCGCCGCCCCAGTAGGTCCGCGCCCAGGTATGCGTCCTGTCCAGCCCTTCATCGCCCGCGCGCGGCTCGCCTTGCGGCATCCCGCGCACCATCTCGCCCCACACCTCCTGCGCCGTCAGCTCGCCGGTCATCACCCGCGCAATCGGCTCAATGTAAGTGGCCTGGCCCTCCTCAATCCAATGCTGGTTCTCCGGCATGGAGGGGAACGCCATGTGCACCATCTCATGCGTCGCCACCCAGTCCTGGCGCAGGTCGGCCTCCGTCGCGTGCGCGCCAATCCGCAGCCGAGTAAACCCCGGGTAGCCGTCCATCCCGCCCCAAGTTGTCCCGCCAATTGCCTCGCGCCTGTGGCCCTGCTCCGGCACCACAAGAATCCGCGCCCGCGCCACCGGAAACCGCCCGTAATAGGCCGTCACCGCTGAGGCCGCCGCGCGAATGTGCCGCATCACCGCCTCCGGCGTCAGGTCCATCGCCCCTCGCGCGAAATCGACAGTGAGCGTTGCCCCGCCAATCTTCAACGGGCGGCTCTCGGCAATCCCCGCCCGCGCCACCCACGGTTGTCCCGCGCCCGCGCACACTCCCGAGTTCGGCGCGGCCACCAGTGCCGGAACCAGCGCCAGCCGCATCAGTCTATGGATGGGTCGTCCCAAAGGTGCAGCCATCTCTCACCCTCTCGCAGCGTACTCGGATTTTCCGTGCCGTCGTGCGCCGCGGCGGTTCACTGGCCGGGACTCGTCCATTCTCGCGCGCAGCGCCCGCGGCTCGCCAGTCCGGCCTGCGGCTCGCCTGTCCTGCCTGCGGCTCGCCAGTCCGGCCCGCGGCCGCCAGCCGAGCACGCCCGCTTCAACACACCGCCGCCACCCCGTTACACTGGAAAGGCTATGCAAGTCCGCTCCGGCAACGACATTCGCGAGACCTTTCTCCGCTTCTTTGAGTCGAAGATGCACCGCCGCGTCCACTCCTCTTCGCTCGTCCCGGCCAACGACCCCACGTTGCTCTTCACCAACGCCGGCATGAATCAATTTAAAGACCTCTTCCTCGGCGCGGAAAAGCGCGATTACGCACGCGCCACCACCTCGCAAAAGTGCGTCCGCGCCGGCGGCAAGCACAACGACCTTGAAAACGTCGGCTTCACCCGCCGCCACCACACATTCTTTGAGATGCTGGGCAACTTCAGCTTCGGCGACTACTTCAAGCGCGAGGCCATCCAGTTCGCCTGGGAGCTCGTGACCGACGAAAAATGGTTTGGCATCCCGAAGGACCGTCTCTACGTCACCATCTTCGAAGGGGTCGGAACCGGGGCCCCCGCGGACAGGTCTTCGTCCGCGGGGTGGAGCGGCGTGCCCCGCGACAACGAAGCCGAGCAGTTCTGGATCGAAGCCGGCGTTCCCAAAGAGCGCATCTTCCAGTACGGCCTCAAAGATAATTTCTGGCAGATGGGCGAAACCGGCCCCTGCGGCCCGTGTTCCGAGATCTTTTACGATATGGGCCTCGAAGCCGCCGAGACTCCCGGCGTCGATCTCCCCTTCGGAAAAGATGACGCCCGCTACGTCGAAATCTGGAACCTCGTCTTCATGCAGTTCGATCGCAGCGCCGTCGTCGACCCCGCAACCAAGCAGACCACCTACAAATTGACGCCGCTGCCCAAGCCGTCCATTGACACGGGCATGGGCCTCGAGCGCGTCGCCGCCGTCCTCCAGGGCAAAATCTCCAACTTCGAAACCGATCTCTTCACGCCGTTGATTAAACGCGCCGTGGAGCTCACCGGCTTCGAAAATCGATTGGTTCCCCCCGGTGTGGTCGGAGACTTGCTGAATCGCGACACGGTTATCAGATCACAGGAAATACAACAACGACGAACCGAGTTGAGGTTGCAGGCTGCTCCATCACTTCGCATCATCGCCGACCACGCCCGCGCCGCCACCTTCCTCATCTCTGACGGCGTCGTGCCCTCCAACGAAGGCCGCGGCTACGTCCTGCGCAAAATCCTCCGCCGCGGCATTCGCCACGGCCGCCTGCTCGGCCAGGAACAGCCCTTCATGTGCCACATGGTCTACGCCGTCCGCGACCTCATGCAGGGCGCATACCCCGAGCTCATCGACTCCGCCGACCGCATCTCCAAAGTCGTCGAAGCCGAAGAAAAGCAATTCGACCGCGTACTGACACACGGAGCGGCGAAGCTCGATTCGGCAATTGCTACGGCGATCTCCGAGTTCAAGCTAAATACAAACCCTGAGGCTCTAGCGCAAATCGAAAAAGATGCAGGGTTCGCCCCAGGTTCTGTCCTTCATCCTCCACCTCCAGAGAGGCCAGAGCTGGACGGAATGATTGCCTTCCACCTCTACGAAACCTTCGGCCTCCCACTCGACTTCATGGTCGATGCCGCGCGCGACGCCGGCGTCGCCTTCGACCACGCCGGCTTCGAGGCCGCGCGCGCTGAGGAGCAGGCCCGCGCCCGCGCCTCCTGGAAAGGCGGCTCGCAAAAAACCGCCAGCCCCGCCTTCCGCGACCTTCCCAAGTCCATTTTCGAAGGCTACAAGCAACTCACTTCCACGAACTCTCAAGTCCTCGCCATCGTCAAGGACGGCGTCGGCGTTCCCGCTGCTGCGCCGGGCGACCAAGTCGAAATCGTCCTCGACCACACCAGCTTCTACGGCGACTCCGGCGGCCAGATCGGCGACACCGGTTTTTTCCTGGCTTCGGATGGAAATTCTACCGTCGCCGAAGTTCTCGGCTGCGTCCTTCCCGTGCAGGGCGTCCGCGCCCACGAGGCCCTGCTCCGACAGTCCCTCGCCGTCGGTGACACCGTCAACACCGTCGTCGACGGCCCCCGCCGCGACGCAATCCGCCGCAACCACACCGGCACGCATCTGCTCCACGCCGCGCTGCGCCAGGTCCTCGGCACCCACGTCAAGCAGGCCGGCTCGCTCGTCGCGCCCGACCGCCTCCGCTTCGACTTCTCTCACTTCGCCCAGGTGGCCGACGAAGAGCTGCAGGAGATCGAGGAGATTGTCAACCGCGAAGTCCTCTCCAACGCGCGCGTCGAGACGCTCGAAGACGTGCCCATCGACGTCGCCGTAAACGAGTACCACGCCATGGCCCTCTTCGGCGAAAAGTATGGCGACAAGGTCCGCGTCGTCAAACTCGCTGACGGATTCTCCACCGAGCTCTGCGGCGGCACCCACACCGCGGCCACCGGCGAAATCGGCCTGCTCAAGCTCACCGGCGAAGCTGCCGTCTCCAGCGGCGTGCGCCGCATTGAGGCCATCAGCGGCCTCGGCTCGCTCAGCACCTTCCGGCGCGACTTTGAAGTGGCCCAGCTCGCCGCGCAAATCGCGCCCAGCGCTGACGGCGACCTGCCCGCCGCGCTCCGCGCCCGCATGGAAGCCCACGAAGACGAGCTCAAGCATCTGCGCCGCGAGCTCGAAGAGATGCGCATGAAGTCCGCCGCCGGCGGGCTCGACGAAGCCATCAGCCGCGCCGTCGAAGTCAAAGGCATCCGCCTCGTCACGCATCGCGCCGACGCGCTCGAGCGCGGCCAGCTCCGCACGCTTGTCGATAACCTGAAGCAGAAGCTCGGCGAAGGCGTCGTCGTTCTTGCCTCCGCGCAGTCTGAGGGCAAAGTGGGCCTCATCGCCGGCGTCACACCCGGCCTCGTCAAACGCATCCAGGCGGGCAAGCTTGTCGGCGCTGTCGCCAAACTTGTCGGAGGCTCCGGCGGCGGCAAGCCGGAGATTGCAGAAGCCGGCGGCAAGGATCAGTCGCAGATTGACGCCGCGCTCGCCGCCGCGCCCGGCATCGTCGCCGATCTGCTCGGCTAGCGCGGAGTTCCCGCCGCGTTCACAACATTCGCCGATGCTATTGTTGGTTCCCTGCGGCTGCCGAGTTCCGAAGAAATGCCGTACTCTTGGCCCATGGGTTGGTTGGACCACGAGCGGGAGATAATCGAGGCGCTGCGCTGGCGCCTGCTGGATTGGTACGGCGACAATCAGCGCAACCTGCCCTGGCGCGGCAGCGGCGACCCGTATGCCGTTTGGGTCTCGGAAATCATGCTCCAGCAAACCCGCGTCGCCGTGGTTGTCGAACGCTATGCAGCGTTTCTCTCCCGCTTTCCCAACCTCGAATCGCTGGCTGCCGCGCCCGAGCAGGACGTGCTGGCGCTGTGGAGCGGCCTTGGCTACTACCGCCGCGCGCGCATGCTCCACAAGGCCGCGCAGTTTGTCGTGGAGAACCACGGCGGCCGGCTGCCCGCAACTGCCGCTGCGCTGCGTCTGCTGCCCGGCATCGGCACTTACACCGCCGCCGCCATCGCCAGCATCGCCCACGATGAGCGCGTGGCCGTCGTCGATGGCAACGTCGAACGCGTCCTCTGCCGGCTCTATGGCTGGGAAGCACCCGCGCGCGCCGGCTCTTCGCTTCTCCGCCGCCGCATTCAGGCCGAGGCCGACAAGCTCGTCGATCCGCGCCACCCCGGCGACTTCAACCAGGCCATGATGGAACTGGGCGCAACCGTCTGCACTCCGCGCAATCCCCGCTGCCTGGCCTGCCCGCTGGCCACTGAGTGCGCCACCCGCGGCGAGCATCGCACCGGCCCGCGCCCGCGCATGCTCAGCCAGCAGGTTGCCTGCGCACTCGTCCTGCGCACCGGCAGCCCTTCCGGCCCCGCCGCGAAAATTGTCACGCGAGAAGTCCTGCTCGAACAGCGCTCGCCGGAGCAGACCGTGATGCCCGACCTGTGGGAGCTGCCCGCGCTGCGCGAAGTGGAAGTGCCCGACGCCGATCTGCGCATGACCGTGCGCCACGCCATCATGCAGACCAACTACTACGTCCGCGTGCGCAACGTGGCAGAAGAAGAAGTGGACGCGCTCACCGTGCCCGGCGGCCGGCGCTGCTGGGTTTCGCTGGCGCAGGCCGGCGGCATGGCGCTCACCGGCCTCACCCGCAAGGTCCTCACCCGCGCCCACCTGCTGCCCACCGTGCATCTGCAGGCTCTCGCGCAGAAAGTTGAGCTCGAAGTCAGCTGAAGTTTCGCGGTGATCGCGCCAGTGTGCGCCGCCTTGTCAGTAGTAGTCCGCGCAGCTCAGATAGTAGCCGCACTGCGTGCACACCAGCTTGCAGTGGTGGCCCGTCAGCCGATGGCCGCACGTGGGGCAAATCTGGCAGTGGTGATCCACTCCAGTTTCTGCGCGGGCTTCCGCGCCCATTTCCGTCTTCGCACCCGTTTCCGCCCCCACGGCGCAATCCGCACCACGTTGTGAGACTTCCGGGCCAAGATTCGGCCGGAAATCCGGGTCCAGGGCGCTCGGTCTCTGCGGCAGCATGGGGCAGAGATTACCATAAGAGACAGGGCAACCTGCCCGGCAGATTCCCGGCAGGTGCCTCAGGCATCATCGTTCTGATGCGCCGCGCTTGCTTCCCCGGCGGCGGCGCGCAACTACCCACAAGTTTTCTCCGGACTCCGGAGCCCCCAAGGAGGGATTTATGGCAAGCAAGGCAAGTGCGGTTTGGACAGGTTCACTGAAGGAAGGCAAAGGCACCATCTCCACGGCAACGGGCGTGCTGAAGGACGCCAAATACTCCTTCGCCACGCGTTTTGAAGGCGCGGACTCGGGCACCACGCCTGAGGAGCTGATCGCGGCAGCGCATGCAAGCTGCTTCTCCATGGCGCTGGGCGCGCAGCTCGGCGGCGCGGGCCTCACGCCGGAGTCGATCGAGACCCACGCGGCCGTCACGCTGGCCAAGACCGACGGCGGATTTGCCGTGACCAAAATCGCTCTCACCTCCACGGCCAAGGTTCCCGGCGCCAGCAAGGAAGCGTTTGACAAAGCTGCCGCCGATGCCAAGGCCGGCTGCCCCATCTCCAAGCTCTTCGCCAACAACACTGAAATCACGCTCGACGCCAAGCTCGTTTAACCCGCCGCGCCGCGCGTTTCGGCACAATCGCAGCCGGTCCCATCTTCGGGGCCGGATTTTTCATTCTCTGCGCGCCGGACTTGCACCTTCAGCGGCACCTCCGCGCGTCCAGGAGCGTGGGATAATTTTTAGAGCGTCAGCGGGGTCTGGCGCGGAGCGAGCGAGATGAAGCGTGCGGGCCCGGCCCTGTTTCTGCCTATTCTTCTGTTGAGCGCGGTTGCATGGGCTCAGCAGCTCCCGGCCACCATGACGAAGATGGAGGTTCTGCTGCAGAGCCCGGACATTCCCTCCACCAGCTACGCGGCCAAATCCGAGGTCCTTTACCGCGCCGGAGACTTCTATTGCCGAATGGAGGAGCAGGCCGACCCCGAGCACGGAATCCACGGCCTGATGATTATCCACGAGCCGGACGCATGGATGGTGAACCTGGCCACGAAGACCGCGCTGCACATCGTCGATCCCGGCCCAACCCGCCATTGCCGCATGCCCATCTTTGCCGACCGGTTGCGCGACATGCCCGCGGACCAGCAGAAGCAAATCGGCGATCTCGAATTCGGCCGCGAGCTTGAGTTCTTCACCGACCGCGGCGCAACCGGGCGGCCCGGACCCGTTCTGCAGGGCAAAAAGACCATGATCTACGAGTTGCAGTTCGGCGCTTCCAGGCTCGCGCTCTTCACCCACGGCGACCCGCCCATCCCGCTCGCCGTGGTGTGGAGAAGGGACAAGACCCACGAGATCTTCTGGTATTCCGGCTACGGAAAGGTTCCGTTTGACGCCTCGCTCTTTGCAAAGCCCAGCGGCATCACCGTCACTGAAGCCAAGCCGGACTCCGGAGCCGCCAAGTGAGCTTGGTGAGCCTGCGCCGCGCCGGCCGCGGCCCGGCGCTTTTCCCTTGACACCCTTTTCCCTTGACACTTGGGAAACCCGCGCGCGACAGTCAATGGCGCGGCGCGCCCGACTCAAAATCCCCCTGCGAGCATCCCCGCCAACGATTCCGTTGAATTTCCCGCGCCGCCCGGAGACGCTTCCATGCATCATCTTCACTTCAACCACTGGGCCGTGCTGGCCTGCGCCTTTTTTTTATGGCTTCTTGGCGCGGCATGGTACTCGCCCGCCACCTTTGCCAAGCCATGGATGGCCATGCTCAAAATCGAGCGCGACCCCAGCCGCCGCGGCAGCATCTTCTTCGCCATGTTCGCCTCGCTCGTCGGTGACATGCTGACGGCTTTCATGATGGCGCATCTCATCGGCTGGTCCCACGCGGATACCCTCGGATGGGGCGCGCTTGTCGGCTTCATCGCCTGGCTGGGTTTCTTCGCGGCGCCCAATTATCCGCAGGGCCTCTACGAGCGCCGTCCCTTCGGCCTCTTCCTCATCAACAACGGCTACTGGCTGGTGGGCCTGGTCGTCGTGGGCGGAGTTCTCGCCGTCTGGCGGTAGGGCCGGGAGCAGACCCTCGGGCCGCCGCGCACTACAATCAATGGCATGAGCAAATCCGTGATTGCCTCGGATGGGGCGCCCCCAGCCATCGGCCCGTACTCGCAAGCCATTCGCACCGGGAACCTGATCTTCACCGCCGGCCAGATTCCCCTCGACCCGGCCACCGGGCAGGTGGTCTTCGGCGGCATCTCCGAGCAGACCACCCGCGTGCTTGAAAACCTGAAGGCCATTCTCGAGTCCGCCGGCAGCAGCCTGTCGCAGGTGGTCAAAGCTACCGTCTTTCTGAAGGACATGGGCGAGTTCGCCGCCATGAACGCCATCTACGACGGCTATCTGGCAACGGATGACGCCGCTCCGCCCGCGCGCACCACGGTCGAGGTGGCGCGGCTGCCCAAGGATGTGCTTGTCGAAATCGAATTCGTCGCGGAGGTCTGAGCCGCATTCATCGGCCGGCACAGGCTCCGCATCCCCGCAACAGGAGGGTCCCCATTCATGAGCGAACAACCTGAAAAAATCGTCCGATCCGACGGACAGTGGCGCTCCGTGCTCACCCAGGAGCAGTACCAGGTCCTGCGCGAGAAGGGCACCGAGCGCCCCTTCACCGGCGTGCTGACGGAAAACCACGAGACCGGCAACTATCACTGCGCCGGCTGCGGCGCGCTGCTGTTTCTCTCCGGCGCAAAGTTTGATTCGCATTGCGGCTGGCCCAGCTTCATGCTGCCCGCCGACTCAAAATCCGTGGAGGAGCACGAGGATATGAGCTTCGGCATGCGTCGCGTTGAGGTCACCTGCGCCCGCTGCGGAGGCCACCTGGGCCACGTCTTTCCTGACGGCCCGCAACCCACCGGCCTGCGCTATTGCATCAACTCGGCCTCGCTCACCTTCCAGCGCGCGAAGTAGAAAATCGCCGCATGAACCGGGCCGTTTACCCTGTTTCCATGCCTCTTCCCAGATCTCTGCGCCGAATCGCGATCTTCTCCGTGGCCGTGCTGGCGCTTCTCGCGCCCGCTGCCGTCCAGCTTTCCGCCCAGGCACCCGCCGCGCACCAAGACCTGCAACACGAAGACGCAACACTTGACGCGCAGATCGCCGCAATCGCCGCCGCGCACAAGGGGCGCGTTGCCTTGTTCGCACGGAATCTCCGCACCGGAGAAACCGCGTCGCTCTCGCCCGACCTGCCGGTGCAGACAGCGTCCGTCATCAAGATGGGCATTCTGCTCGACGCCGCCGAGCAGATTCGCGCCGGCCGCGCCACGCTGGAGGAGCGGCTGGTCCTGACCAAGGCGAACCAGGTTCCCGGCTCGGGCGTGCTCGGCGTGCTCACCCCGCCCATCGCGCTCACCCTGCGCGACACGCTCATGCTCATGGTGGTGCTGAGCGACAACACGGCCACCAACATGGCCATTGACCGGCTTGGACTCGCGCACATCAACGCCACGCTGCGTGCTGCGGGCCTGCGCCAGACTGTCCTTTACAAGAAGGTCTATCTGCCGCCCTCCGGGCCCATGCCTGCTGACCAGCCGCGATTCGGCCTGGGCAAGACCACGCCGCGGGAGATGGCCTCCATCATGACGCGCTTCGCCCGCTGCAACCTAGCCCTCGGAAAATCCGTGCCCCTACCCGGCGACGGCCCGCTCTGCGGCGCCATCCTGCACATGCTGCGCAACCAGCAGGACCGCGACAGCCTGCCGCGCTATCTTGAGTCGCTCGACACCAGCGAGCACGGATCGGCCATCGCCAACAAGACCGGCGCTCTCGATCGCGTGCGCAACGACGTGGCGCTGATCTCCACCAAGGCCGGCCCGGTCGTCATCGCCGCCTTCACCTTTGACAATGTTGACCAGCGCTGGACCGGCGACAACGATGCCGAAAAGACGCTGGGCAGGTTGGCGCAGGCCATCGTCAACCGCTGGTCGCCCGCCGGGTTGGATGCCGCGGCTTTTCCGTGGGACAATCCGCTGGCGCCGCCCGCGAATGGGTCGCCAGCAAAGACCCTCCCTTAGCAGGAAACGCAGGCACAACAAAACCCCGTCCTGCGCCGGACGGGGCTCTGGGCCTTTTCAAGCTTGAAAACCGCTGCTGTTGTGCTTACGCCTTGGCGATCTTGCCGGCCTTGATGCAGCTTGCGCACACGCGAATGCGCTTGGGCGCGCCGTTCACCAGCGCCTTCACCGCCTGCAGGTTCACGTTCCAGCGCCGCCGCGTCACGTTGTGCGCGTGCGAAATGTTATTGCCAAACTGCGGCTTTTTGCCGCAAATGTCGCATACCTGTGCCATCGCAAAACTCCAAACACATGAAATGTCGGTTTCCGCATCCGCCGCGCCGCCCGCAAAGGCATTCGCTTTGCCGGTCTCCCAATTCCGGGGTCCTGCGGGCCGCCGCGAACCTGAGAGACAGCACGGAACAGTGCGCCGCGGAGGGTCGAATGGACACGCCACCCCTCAGCCTGCCGAACTCCCAGTATATCGCGAAAGCACCCACGCGGCCAATTCCGGCTGGTTTGTTCCCGCAGACCCGTTCCATACCGGCCGCCAAACGAAAATGCTGGAACGGAGGCCAACTCCTTTATGATTCTCGCTTAACCGGCAGGCTCAATCTCTCACGCAAGGCGCTGGCAGGCAAGGCGGCTTCATGACGAAATCCGCATCCGCGACACCAGAACCCAAATCCCAGCTTCGCAAATCCATGGGCTTCTGGGACGTGCTGCTGTTCAACATTGCCACGGTGCTGGGCCCGCGCTGGATTGCCGCCGCCGGGCACAACGGCACTTCGTCCATTAGCCTCTGGGTCATCGCCGCCGTCTTCTTCTTCGTCCCCGGCGCGCTGGTCATCAACGAGCTTTCGTCGCGCTTCCCGCAGGAGGGCGGACTCTACGTCTGGTCCAAGGAGGCCTTCGGCGACTTCCATGGATTCCTGACCGGCTGGACCTACTGGATTTACACCGTCTTTTACTTTCCCGGCCTGCTGCTGGCCAGCGCCTCCATGTCGGCTTACATCTTCGGCGGGCGCGGCGTGGCTCTCTCGCAGGACCGCGGCTTTCAACTCTCTGTTTCGATGGGCCTGCTTCTGGTGGCCGTGGTCCTGAACATCATCGGCCTCAACATCGGCAAGTGGCTGCAGAATGCGGGCGGTGTGGGCACTTACGTGCCGCTCGTCATGCTGGCCCTGATCGCCGCCATCGTTTGTTTTCATCACGGCTCGGCCACGCACTTCACCGTGGCCAACATGCTGCCCCACCTGGACATGAGCACCATCAATTTCTGGTCGCAGATTGCCTTCGCCTTCACCGGTCTTGAACTGGTCTCGGCCATGAGCGAGGAAGTGCGCGATCCGCGGCGCACCCTGCCGCGCGCGGTCTTTGGCGCCGGCGCGCTCATCGCGCTCATGTATATCGTGGGCACCTTCGCCGTGCTGGCGCTGCTGCCGGCCTCGGCCATCGATCCGCAGGCCGGCGTTTTCCACGCGCTCACCACAGGCTCCATCTCGCTGGGCCTTGGCTTTCTTGGCGTTCTGGCCGCCGTTTTTGTCACCTTCGGCAACGCCGGTGGCGTCGGTTCCACCGTGGCCGGAATCGCGCGCGTGCCTTTCGTTGTCGGCATTGACCGCTACCTGCCCGCCGCCTTCGGCAAGATTCATCCCAGGTGGAAGACCCCATACATCTCCATCCTCGTGCAGGCCGCGCTTTCCGGCGCAGTGCTGCTGCTGAGTCAGATTAACTCGACCACCATGCGCGCCTACCAGTACCTGATTGACGCAGGCATCATCCTTTACTTCATTCCGTTTCTTTACATGTTTGGCGCGGTCATCAAGCTGGCCTATCGCAAAGGCCGCAAGGAGAACAAGCAGGCAGTGCTGGTGCCCGGCGGCCTGGTAGGCGTGTGGATCTGCGGCGTGCTCGGGTTTTCCGTGGTGGGGCTCGGTATCGCCTTCTCCTTCATCCCGCCCGGCGAATTCTCGAGCAAAGCCAGCTTCGTGGAGCTGCTGGCGGCCACCACCGTTGGCACCGTCCTCATCGGGCTTGTGCTCTACTGGCGCGGCGCCCGAAGCAAGCCCCGAAGCGCCTGAGACGTGCGCGTCCCTCGGGCAGGGACGCACGCTTGCCGGGGAGACGCGGCGCGATGCATGATGAACATTCCCGTGGAATGGGTGAGGCGATGAAGCGAATTCTCAATCGAAGTGGTCTCTCAATCGTGCGGCCAATCGTGCGGC
>Ga0307372_10004522_pt1 | contig 21368 bp, 17 predicted proteins | sample OX1MG_FD_202533 | JGI IMG/M metagenome (GOLD analysis project Ga0307372, IMG submission 202533) | Soil microbial communities from Risofladan, Vaasa, Finland - OX-1 | ecosystem: Environmental > Terrestrial > Soil > Coastal area > Acid sulfate soil | place: Finland: Risofladan, Vaasa | collected...
GGCGCGTCGCTGCACAGACCCTCGGTCAGGCTCCAGGTCCAAACCGGAATTGGCGCCACACCGCCCATCTGCCGCCCGACGTTACGGAGCAACTCGCCTACCCGATCCTCTTCAGAGGAGCGGACATAGACCAGGGGCCGCCCCGAAGTAAAGATTTCCAGAAACGCTGCCGACGCGCGGCTATGAACGGGGTTTTCCATTTTGATTCCTGAATTCGATCGCAATACTCAATTCTGAACCTCGGATGAATCCTGTTCTACTACCTGTAGAAAACTTAACGACGAGATTTTGGGCAAGGTGGGGCCTCGATTTTTTGGTTTCGGGCAAATCGCGGTGGGTTCGTTTGATATCTTTTCTAGTGGCTCAAAAAATAAACTCCTTGAAAATGCTGCTGATTTTGAGATGAACGAAGCCTTCGAGCAGCTTTTTCGGTCATCGATATTTGGGCGGTCTGACGCGACAACAAAAGCCACAACTCCAGGAGCGCTAATCTCCTGATTGGCGGCTTGTGCCTGAAACCCGCCAATCGGGGAGATTGGCGCTCCCGGGCCAATCTAACGCGATATGTATGTAGGTGGCGCCTGCCACGATCGTGGCGTAAGCTGCGGCGCAGATCGAATCGGTGTAAGTCCCGCTTCGAATTCCCGGCCGGAACAAAAGACATCCGCAGTGCCCAAGATCGACGCGCGCGGCGACCCCGCAGGAGAGCAAGCCACACCGGCAGGCAGCTCCGCACCGTCGCGGCGGCGAATCCTTTCCTACTTTGGGCTGCTGAATCTCTCAGTCGGTCTGGGAACCCCGCTGACCGGGCTGGCCGCTATACCGATCTACTATATCCTGAAGGACAAGCTTCATCTGTCGCCGTTCGAGATGGCGATCTTCGTGGCAATCGCCAGCGCGCCCGCCTATGTCGGGTTTCTATTTGGCTTCGTTCGCGACCGGTGGCAGCCCCGTGTCTGGGGAGACCGCGCCTACCTTTTGCTCGGCGGCGTGGCTGCGCTTCTGGCTTACCTGTGGCTCAGCAGGGCTGCGACCGATTATTTTGATTTGCTGCGCGGCGTCATGTTCGCCGTCGTTGCCTATCTGATTATTTCCGCAGCCGCGCAGGGTCTGATGACTGTCGTGGCGCAGTCCAATCTCATGACCGGCAGGCTGAGCGTGGTGTTCGGATTTGGTTATTTCGTGCCGCTGGTGGTGTCGGCGTGCCTCGGAGGATGGCTGGTCGCCCACGTATCGGCACGCGGGACATTCATCCTCGCGGGATGCGCAACGGCCGTGATCGTGGCCCAGGCGTTCTGGCGTCTCGATGGCGTGACCGCATCCGGACGCGCGGTCTCCGACCTCCGTGAAAGCGGCGCGTCGGCAATCGCGCGGTTGGCGGCGCATCGTCCAATCTGGCCGGCTGCCCTAATCTGGTTCTTGTGGAACTTCTCGCCCGGCTGGGGCACGCCGATGTTTTACCATCTGACGCAGACGGTGAAGGTTTCGAGCCAACTGTTCGGGACCTTCACCGCCTTGCAGTGGGGGTTCTTCCTTCCGACCACTCTGCTTTACGGTGTCGTGTGCCACAGGTGGTCGCTGGCGCGGCTTTTATGGTGGGGCACTCTTGTGGCGATTCTCCAGGGTCCGATCATGTTTTTCGCCGATAGTGCCCGCAGCGCGATCATGGTGGCCGTCGGGTTTGGCTTGTTCGGCGGCTTTGCGACCGCGGCGTACATGGATTTGATCCTGCGCTCGTGCCCCGAAGGCCTGGAAGGAACCGGGGTGATGCTCTCCGGTGCGGCACTGGCTATCGCCTACAATTCAGGAAATTTGTTCGGCAGTTGGATTTACACCCAGGGCGGATTCATCCTGGCGGTCATCGTCACCACGCTCGCGACCGCGCTGATCGTGCCGCTGCTATGGTGGGTTCCCGCGAGCATAACGGCGACGCGCGAAGGCGAACCCGCCGTTTCCGGTGGAGAATGAGGACAGACAACAACCTGGGTCCGGTAAAATTTCGCGCGCTCAAACTTTAGCCGAAAGGCGGCGCGCGGCGATCACCTCGATCTGCGATTGATTTCAGAATTCCAATCGCGATTTTATGCCTTGACCATCTTTACTCTGGTTGTTTGATTGGAAGGGTCACGCATCGTTTTCGCGCCGATAGGTGAGACTATGACCCAAGGGTCAAAAGTGAAGTGGGGAGCCGGGTTCGCGGCGACGCTGCTGGTGCTTGGGTTACTGCTGCACTGGCATCATTTGAGCGCGAAGCGGAACATTCTCGGCTCGGTCAATACGGAGTTCAAGCTCATCGGACCGGACCATAAAATCGTCATCGAATCCTATGACGATCCGAAAATCGACGGCATCACCGTTTTCATCAGCAAGTCGCAGATGGGCGGGATCAAAGGCGCGCTCGGGCTGGCGGAGAACACGTCCAACGCCTCGGTCTCTGTGCGCCAGACCGGACCGATCAAAGTGAGAGAAGCGTTCGAAAACGGCGAGGACGCCTTTACCGAAAAACGATCGGTGCTATTCAAGCGGATGCATGTGAGCAGATTCTGGGACGCTCCGCACAAAAGTTTTGTGTATGTGGTGTGGACCGACCAGTTAATCAACGGCTCGCCACAGAATTCGATTTCGGCGGTGGTGGCGGAGCCGTGGGGCACCGAAATGCCGGACCTTTCGCTAATGGCACCCGCTGCTGCCGCGTCGCCATAATAGCCCGAGTTTTTCCGCCATCGAACAGCCTGGATTAGCTTCGCCGCGTAAGAGCCTTCGGCCCGCCACGTGTCCTCGATGCCACAGGCTCGTGAATAGACTGGATCGGCTTACCGAATTTACATTGACGGATGCATTAGCTTCAGTTCATGATTCCTGTGAATCCAATCTGAGCCACTTTTGATAGCAGTAAGTGATGACAGCCGATTGCGCCAATGGACTCCGCCGGTAAATCGTTTCCGGTAGTTGGAATCGGCGCTTCGGCCGGAGGGCTGGAGGCCGTATCGGAATTGCTCGCGGAGTTGCCTGCCACAACCGGGATGGCTTTTTTGCTGGTACAGCATCTCGATCCGCGGCACCAGAGTTTTCTGACGGACATCCTGGCGAAGAAAAGCGAAATTGCGGTCGAGACCGCCGCGAACGGTACGATAATAGCGCCCAATCATCTGTACGTGATCCCTCCGAACGTCACGATGACTGTCGCCGACGGAGCTTTGCGGCTCACCCCGCGCGAGAGCGCGGAACACCCCCACCGGCCCATCAATATTCTGTTTCGCTCGCTCGCGGAGCAACACGTGCATCGCGCGGTCGCGGTGGTTCTATCGGGAACGGATTCCGATGGCGCGCAAGGGCTGGAAGAGGTGAAGGCGGCAGGCGGCATCACGATGGCGCAGGAGCCGGCGACTGCGAAATTCGATGGGATGCCGAGAAATGCGATCGCGACCGGCTGCGTGGATTTTGTCCTGAGCCCGGAAAAACTGGGCCAGGAAATGGTTCGCATCGGACGTCATCCGTATTTGAACTCGGAAGCGCAGCCCGCTGAACTTCCGCAAGAGCGCGATGGCCTTACTCGGATCTTCCGCCTGCTGCAGGGGAAGAATGGAACCGATTTTTCCCGCTACAAACGCAGCACGGTTCAGCGCCGACTCGCCCGCCGAATGGCTCTGCGTCAGGTGGACGGCCTTACGGAATACGCCGAGCTGCTGGAACATGAACCGGAGGAAGTTCAAGCGCTCGCCCAGGATTTCCTGATCCGGGTAACCGGCTTCTTTCGTGACCCTGAAACCTTCGTGGGTTTGTTCGAGACGGTTTTACCCGCACTACTTGAGAATCGCTCCCCTAAAGATCCGCTGCGAATCTGGGTTCCCGGCTGCGCTTCCGGAGAGGAAGCCTACTCCATCGCAATGGTCCTGATGGAGTATCTTGGGGATCGTGCGAGTTCGGTCCGCGTTCAGATTTTCGGTACCGATTTGAGCGACGCGGCGATCCAGAAGGCGCGCACCGGCTTCTACACGGACACTGTCGCGGATGAGGTTTCGCCAGAACGACTGCAACGCTTCTTCACGAAACTCGACGATCACTATCAGATATCGAAAACGATTCGCGATTTATGCGTCTTCGCCCGGCACGATGTGACGCGCGACCCGCCGTTCTCGCGACTCGGCCTGGTGAGTTGCCGCAATCTTCTAATCTATCTGGATCAAACGCTGCAGCGGCAGATCATTCCATTTTTCCACTATGCTCTGAATCCCGGTGGATTCCTGGTCTTGGGACCCTCGGAAACCATCGGCACGTCATCGGAGCTTTTTCGATTGGTGGGCAGCCGCCACCAGATCTACCAAAGGCAGCCGGTTCCGGCGCGGATTCTGCCGGCCCTTTCGACGGTCGAGGCAGCAGTCCGGCCGGGAGCAGCCGAGATCGTTGCCGCGGTAAACCCTGCTTTGGTTGAGAGCGAGCGCGCACAGGACGAAACCGAGCGTTTGCTGCTTGCACGCTATGCGCCGGCCGCAGTCCTCGTCGATGACGGTCTCAATGTTGTGTACTTCCATGGCGAGACCAGCCGCTACCTGGAGCATTCGCGCGGTCCCGCAAGCCTGAATCTTCAGAAGATCTGCCGTGCCGGCCTGCTGGTCCAGCTTTCTCCGGCGATTCATGAAGCGCAAAAGAGCGAACGGTCGGTGCGCAGAGACGGGGTGCGGGTCGAGTTGCCGGGCGAGGAGTTCGAAGTCAGCTTTGAAGTGATTCCGGCGAAGCTGCCGGGAATCGAGTCGCGCTACTTTTTGATTCTTTTCGGTCCACCCTCCTCCGCGCGGCTCGATCAGGCTCGCGCGGGCTTGTTCGTGCGCCTGTGGGTCTCTCTATTCGGCGTTGGCGCGCAGATGGAAACCGAGAAAGACAATGAGATCGCGCGCTTGCGGCGAGAACTGGACGCGACCCGGGATTATCTGCAAGCAACCGTCGAAGAACATGAAGCCGCCAAAGAGGAGATGAAATCGGCGCACGAGGAAGCGCTCTCCGCCAACGAGGAATTCCTGAGCACCAACGAGGAGCTCGAAACCGCCAAGGAAGAGCTGCAATCAGCCAACGAAGAGCTTGGCGTCACCAACCAGGAATTGCGCGACCGTAATCGGGAACTCAATAATCTGAATCGCGAACTTCAAAGCTCCCGTAACTCTCTGGACGCAATCGTGGAGACGTTGCGAGAACCTTTGCTGGTGCTCGATGGCGATCTCCGGGTTCAGAAAGCCAACCACGCATTTTACGAGACCTTTCACGTCCCCCCGCAAGAGACCTTGGGGCGGCATCTGTATGATCTCGGCAATGGCGAATGGAATATTCCCGCGTTGCGCAGGCTGCTCGAGCGAGTTCTGCCGGACGTCAGAAGTCTGCGGGATTTCGAAGTCACGCATGACTTTTCCGGCATCGGCGAGAAAACGATGCTGTTGAACGCCCGTCGGCTGACTCAGGGCGAGCATCGCAACGAAATGATCCTGCTCGCGATCGAGGACATAACCGAGCGCCAGCTCTCCCAAAAAAATCTGGTCGAGGCCGACGCACGCAAGAACAACTTTCTCGCAACCCTCGCGCATGAGTTGCGCAACCCGTTGACTCCTATCCGGATCGGGATCGAGCTCCTGCGGGGCGACGCAAAAGAGCCGGCCGTTCGCCAGCTCAACATGATGGAACGCCAGGTAGATAGACTTATTCGGCTGGTGGACGACCTGCTCGACATCGCGCGGATCGAGCGCGATTACGTCGAACTCAGAAAGACGCCGGTCGATTTGGCTGGCGTGGTCAACAGCGCAATCGAAGCGTCTCGTCACTATATCGACGACCGGCACCACAACCTGACGTTGTCCCTTCCTGCACAATCCGTCTGGGTCATGGCGGATCCGATGCGCCTGGAGCAAGTCGCCTCGAACCTTTTGAGCAACGCAGCCAAGTACACCGATGCCGGCGGCGAGATCGCCATCAATGTCGAGCGTGCGGGCGAGGACGCGGTCCTGACGGTTCGCGACAACGGAATCGGAATCACGCCGGAATTGCTGCCGCAACTTTTTGAGATGTTCTTTCAGGTGGATGATTCGCTGGACCGGGCCGGCGGCGGACTTGGAATCGGACTGAGCGTGACCAAACGCCTGGTGGAGTTGCATGGCGGCCGTGTCGAAGGCCAAAGCGACGGGCTTGGCAAGGGCAGCAAATTTACAGTCACCCTACCGAGGATACGAGAGGGGGACGTTCAAGCTGATGCGCACAATGGAGAGGTTCAGGAACCTCCCACCGCGGGCTCCGTCAGTCACAGAGTGCTGATCGTCGATGACAGTCCCGACACGGCCGACACAACAGCGGAAATCGCCAGATCCTGGGGACACTATGTATCCGTCGCCAACAGCGGTTCCGCCGCACTTGATCTCGCCGGCAAAATCCACCCGGATATCATACTGATCGACATTGGGCTTCCTGAGATGAATGGATACGAACTTGCGCGGCGGTTACGCCAATTATCCGGAACGGGTACGGCGCGCCTCATCGCGGTTACCGGGTATGGACGCGAACAGGATCGGCAAGCTGCGTACGAGGCTGGGTTCAATCTTCACTTGACCAAGCCAGTCGATCCCTCCCGCCTCAAGAGATTGCTTTCTTCGCTGGAATGACGCCATCCGCGGTGCATCCGCACGCCACATTTTAAATGCGAAACGATCGCTCAGGTGCTATCGTCCGACGGTCTCCGGATCGCGCGGAGCGGAGGTTCACTTCTGATGGCGGAATATGTCGAAATCGAAAAGGCGATCGGCCTGCCCGGCCTGCGGATCGTCCTGCCGCCCGGAATTCCGGGACCGTGGGGCGAAGCGCTAAAGGGCGTTCTTCACGTCAAGCGGATTCCGTTCATCAAGGTTCGCCACGATCGGGTTGACTACTCCGCGCTTACCCGATGGACCGCGCAGGCGAGCACGCCCGTATTGATTTACAACAACGAACGTCCGCGCAGTGTGTGGAATGACCAGCTCAACTTCGCCGAGCGGCTGCAACCCACTCCGGCGCTGATTCCGGCTACTCTCGATGACCGGGTGCGGATGTTCGGACTGTGCAACCTGATCGCCGGCGAGAACGGCTTCGGATGGACCCGGCGCATGATGATTGTGCAGGAGATGCTGAGCGATTCCGGCGCCAATGAGACCGCGCGCAAAGCTTCGGCCGCCTTCGGAGCCAAGTACGGCTATTCGCCCGAGGCAGCCGCGGCCGCTCCCGCGAAATGCGCGGAAATGATCGCGATCTTTGCGCGACGCCTCGAGCGTCAGCAGGCTCTCGGCAGCCACTTTTTCATCGGCGACGAGATCTCGGCGGTGGACATCTATTGGGCCGCGTTCGCCACCCTGATCAACCCGCTTCCCCACGAGCTATGCCCGATGCGCTCGGGAATGCGAAAGGCATACGAGTGCGCCGATCCCCTGATTCGCGCAGCGACCACGCCGCAACTTCTGGCGCATCGCGATTTCATCTACCGCGAGTACCTCGAGCTGCCGGTGGACCTGTAGCTCGGGCGAACTCCGCGCCTGGTAGAGTCGCGGCCGGATTCCGGTAACATCGATCGATTCTATGGAGCCCGCGACCGCGACCATGCGATTCATGCCGATAATTCTTGCGTCGCTGACGCTGGTCTCGACCGGACTCGGCGGGATGGCGGCGGTGCGGTTTCGCGATCGGCTCCATTTCCTGCTCGGATTCTCCTCCGGCGCGGTCATCGCGGTGGCTTTGTTCGATATCCTGCCAGAGGTCTTTGCGATTCGCGGGGGGGCGTCGTACATGCCTTTGGCCGCAGTGGGATTCCTGGCGTTTTTCGGCCTCGAGCGGTACACCGCGATGCATCGGGCGCGCGAGCATGTTCACCGGGCGAAAGCGCACGAGCAGGAGCTTGGTGCGATGTCGGCGGCGGGCCTGGTCTTCCACAGCTTCCTCGACGGCGTCGCGATAGGAGTTGGGTTTCAAACCAGCGCGCAAATCGGACTTCTGATCGCGCTCGGAATCATCACCCACGATTTGAGCGACGGGCTCAACACGGTGACCGTTGTGCTGGCGCATGAAAACCCATTGAAGCGAGCGATCTTCTGGCTGGTGCTCGACATGATCGCGCCGGTGCTGGGAGCAGCCGTCACGCTGCTGATCGATCTCAACGGAGTGCTGCCGTGGCTGCTGGCTTTTTTCGCGGGTTCGTTTTTGTACATCGGAGCGTCGGATCTCCTGCCCGAAGCCAAAGAGCACGATTCGCCGCTGGTCGGGGTGGCGACCGCGGCGGGGATGCTTGCAATCCTGCTCGCGACGCGGGCGCTGCACGCTCTGTGATGGCAAAGTAAATTGACCTTGACCGAACGCGCAGCGGTATGGGACTAAGGTCGGGTTTTCAGCGCACGCCTGGCATCAAGACCGCCGCCCCTGGAGGATCGACAAATGGCCGCTAAAATGGGTGTTCTGCCGCGGATCTCGAATTCCAAGCTGGCAATGTACAGCGATGGCCATCCGCTCGACGAGGTTCACTACCTCGAGTGCAAGCTGATCCTGAAGCCCGACCGCTTCGTCTCTCCTCCAAGCTTTCAGGATTACGCCAAGGTCGTGCGCCGCGCGGCCGCAGAGAACGATGTGGATTTTTCAACCTCGGGCTTCAAGAATCTCAAACCAAAGATCAGGGAAGTGGTCTTCCTCGATACCAAGGACTTCAGCCTCTACAACCATGCGTTTATCCTGCGCCGGCGGATCGCGTATGAAGACGGCTTTCCGATAGGCGAGCCGGAAGTAGTCTTCAAGTTTCGTCATCCGGACTTCGAGACCGCGGCGAAACTCGACGTGCGCCCCAATATCCGCGGCGAATACCGGATCAAGTTCAAGGCCGAGGCGTTGCCGCTCAAGAACAAACTCGGCGGTTACCGGATGCTGTTCTCCCACAACGTCGAATTCGGACTGAATCAGGCGCGCGGAGTCGATTCCGCATCGTTGGCGACGCTGGTGAATCTATTTCCGCTGTTGGCGACGCTCAAGAAATCCGGCGCGCAGAAGATCGAACTGGTAAACCACGAGATCGTCGAGGAAGTGCTGCAAGACCTGGGCGAGCTGGACTTCGGAAAAGGCGTCACCGCCAAGTGCAACGCCGCCTTGTGGCGGCAACGCGGCGACCACAAGCTGCTGGTGGGCGAGTTCTCGTACGAGTGCAAGTTCAAACGCGAAAACGAACTTCACGAAAAAGCGATGGAGCGCTGCAAGCGATTCTTCGTCTCGCTGCAGCAAATCGGCCGCGAATGGGTCTCGGTCGGAACGACCAAGACCGGAATCGTCTATCGCCTGAAAGGCAACCCGCCTCAGGCGCACGAGTAAGAGCGGCAACCGCTCGCGGATTAGCTCCACAGTCAGCGAAGGTCGGCGGGGGTCTGCCCCTCGACCACGCGCCTGGCGATCTTCACCACCGTCGCGCGCGGCGCGAGGCGCACGAAATTCGCGCGCACCCAGTTGAACCAACCCGAGATGACCGAAGGATGCTTTCCCAGCGCGTCGAAGGTCACTCGCACTACATTCTCGGGCGGCTCGCCGTGGTTGGGGCCGACGCTCTCTCCGGCGACCTGCTGAAACTCGGTTGCGGTCGAACCCGGCTCGAGGACGATCGCGTCAATGCCGGTGCCGCGCAGCTCGCCCCATAGACCTTCGCCGAACAGCAGATCGAATCCCTTGGTCGCGCTGTATACCGCATGCAGCGGAAGCGGCTGACGGCCGGCGACCGATCCGACGATGATCACCGCGCCGCGCCCGCGCCCGACCATCCCAGGCAGAATCCTGCTGGTCAGCACTACAGGAACCTCGCAGTTGACTCGCACCATCATCCGCAGCCGCTCGGTTTCGAGCTTGTCGAAACGGCCGGCGTAGCCGAAGCCCGCGTTGTTGACCAGGATCGCGATTGGCAGATCGGCGACCGCGGCCGCGAGCCGGTCGGCGCCATCGACGGCGGCAAGATCGGCGGCGACGACGCGAGTCTCGATTCTGTATTGAGCGCGCAGCTCGGCCGCGAGCGCGTTCAGGCGATCCTCACGGCGCGCGGTCAGCACCACGGACACGTTTTCGCGCGCAAGAGCGCGGGCGAACTCGAGTCCGATTCCGGCAGACGCGCCGGTGACGAGAGCCCAATCGCCATAGCGTTGCCGCAAGTTCCATCGTGATTCAGCCATTTCGCGATGACCTCCGATTTTCCCGTGTTACCGGCCGCTGGGCGCCGCGGTTTCGATCGCGGCTGTGCGAGCGCGAACGGGGCGGCGGCCGGAAACTTCCGCGCCGGCGTGACGCTCGAGCGAATAGTACATCAACGCCGAGACCAGCGAGAGTATAGCGGTGATTAGGAAGGCGGGAGTGAAATCCTGAGTCGATAACACTTTGGATCCGTGGAACCACAAGCTGAAATGCAACACCAGCGCGGCGATGGTGATGCCGAGACTGAAGAAAAACTGCTGCGCCATGCTGGAGAGCGTTGATGCGCCGCTCATGGACTCGATCGGAACGTCGGCGTAAGTGAGCGTTCCCAGCGCGGTGAACTGGAGCGAACGCAGAAATCCTCCGACGAACAGGGCAACGACAATCACCGTGTGCGGAGTTGATGGACGGAATAGCGCGTAGCTCGCGAGAATCAGCGCGCACAAAATGCCGTTGCTGATCAGAACGGACTTGAAACCCATGCGCTGGATAATTGGCCCGGCCGTCGGCTTCATCAATAGAGCCCCGCAAGCACTGGTGAAGGTCAACATCCCGGAAGCGAAGGGAGAGAGCCCAAACACCAGCTGCAACAGCATCGGGAGCAGAAACGGCAACGCGCCGATCCCGATCCGGAAGAGTCCGCCGCCGACCGTCGAGATCGCAAAAGTGGGTATCTTGAGCAAGCTCAGATCGACGATCGGATGCGGAATACGCCGGGCGTGAAAGACATATGATCCGAGGCAGATGCCTCCCGCGGCCAGCACGCACATCGTAATGCCCGCAGGCACGATATCGCGGCCGATTGTTTCAAAGCCAAATACCAAACCGGCAAGTCCGAGTCCGGTAAGCACGAAGCCCCGCAGATCGAGCGGCCGGACCTCCGGCTCGCTTACGTCTTCGATAAACATCGAGACCAGCGTGATCCCGAGGAGCCCGATCGGCACGTTGATGAAGAAAATCCATCGCCACGACCAGTAGGTCACGATGAAGCCGCCGACCGGCGGCCCCACCACCGGCCCGAGCACGGCGGGCACGGTCAGATAGGACATCGCGGTGACCAGGTTGGCCTTATCCACGGTTTTGAGGACGATCACCCTTCCCACCGGAACCATCATCGCGCCGCCGAAGCCCTGCAGGATGCGCGAGAGTACGATTGTGTCGAGCGAACCGGACAGACCGCATAGAACCGAGCCCAGAGTGAAGATGACGATCGCGGCGCGAAAAACGGTGCGGCAGCCGAAGCGGTCGGCCATCCATCCGCTGATCGGCACAAAGACCGCGAGGCTCAGCATGTAGGCGGTGATCGCGAGATTCAACCTGATGGGATCCTGATGAAGCGATGTCGCCATCGCGGGCAGCGCGGTCGAGATGACGGTCGAATCGAGCATCTCCATGAACAGGGCGCAACCGACGATCAGGGGCGCAACCAGTTCCGGGGGTGGCGTACGATTCGTGCCGGAATCCATGGAGATGTATCTGATTGGACGCTGATGCGCGGGTCAAACGTGACGCGCGATCACAACATCGCGCGCGGTCCGAAAAGCGTGCGCAATGTCGCTCGGCAATCGCCTCGGCAGGATCGCCGGGTGTGCAAAGATTTCAGAGTCCGGACAGGAGATCGCTGGGCGCGATCGGAACGACGGCCGCGCAATGATCGCGAGTGCGGCGTTTGTCCAGTAATCGGCGCGGCCCCGGGCTTTGGCGTGGCGACGGTATCGGACGCGGCCGCCCGACTACAAAGACAATGGCGATCAGCAGCCGATCAAAGAATTCTGCGCTTGGGCTCCGGCTTTTTCGATGAGCGTGAGCTATCGGGAAGGGAATCACCATGCACTTTTCTCCCGGTACGCGAGCCCGCGAGAGCGAGGGCTGACCTTTGATTTTTTTAGTCACCCGACTCTCCGCGCGAACTCTCCACGCGACTTCCAGCGGTTGGATCTAAACATTGATCGCGAGAAATCCTAAGCAATTGCCACGCCACTCGTCCTCGCGAGCTGTGTCGGAGCACAAGAGCGGAATTTCTCCCGCATTAGTACAATAAATTGCGCCAAGTAGGCTAAGTTATGAGAGCCGCAGCCTGATCGGCATTGCAAATTTAAATGAAGGGCTGTCCACAGACATTGCAAAATACAATTCTGACCGCCCGCGGAAGGTCCGGAAATCAGCGCGCGGCGAGCGCCAACATCACCTCGGTCCATCCATCAACGACGAAATCGATTCCGATGAACAGGCCGATTACCCACAGGCCCGAAAGCGGCCACGAAGCGGCGATCGAAATCCCAAGGATCAGCGAGATCGCGCCATTGAAGATGAGCCATCCGCGATGATGGATCGGCGTGCCGAAGGCTACAAAGAGGCGGAAGGCACCTGCGACGATCAGGATCATCGCGATCAGCAGCGTCAGCGTCATCGCGGCGATATGCGGCTCGGCGACGATCAGCAGGCCTGCGACTACGTAGAGTATCCCGGCGAGCAGATTGATAAAGAACCCGTGCCATCCGCGACGCGCGAAGCCGTGGACGACTTCGATCACGCCGCTAATCACCAGGAGCCATCCCAGCAGCAGCATCGAGACCAGCGTCATCGCAAAAGTGTCGCCGAGCGCGATCACTCCGCAGATGATCAGCAGGATGCCGATCACCAGAAACCACGTGCGATGCGCGCGGACTTCCTCAATTCCGGGAACGAGCAAGAGACCGGCCATGGCAAACCCTCCTTATGATGTCGATGATAAGTTCACTATCTCGAATCAGAAGCCGGGCGGGCGCGGACATCCGCCGACCAGACCTGCCAGGTGCCTGGCGAGATCGAGCGTCGTGCGATCCTCGAGGTACGGTCCGACGATTTGAATTCCAATCGGGAGGCCGTTTTTCAATCGGCCGACCGGAATGACCGTCGCGGGCAGATAACAGGCGCCTGCGGGCGCCATCCAGATGTTCAGACTCCAATAGGGACGCCGCTCATCGCCGATCAACGCGGTCCGGCTGGCGATAGGCTCGGAATGATCATGCGGGATCGCGGCGCACGGCATTACCGGGAGCAGGATCGCGTCCCACTGGGTGAAAAATTCTTCCCAGCGCCTGCGCATCTGCAGGCGCCGCTCGTTGTAGCTGAGCCATTGGCGGTGCCGCATCGCGAGCAGCCGTCGAGTGCGCGCCGCGGGCGAGTCGCCTGCGGTGGCGGCGTATTCATCGAGACGATCGTTGGGCACTCCACCAGCGAGCGCGGCCTGCAGCAATGCGGAAAATGTTTCCGCGACCTTTTCCAGGGTGAACTCAGGACGAGCATCGTGATCGACTCGTGCGCCGGCATTCTCGAGCGCGAGCGCGGCTTTCTCCAACAGATCGCGCACGTCGGTCTCGACGCGACACGCGGGATCGTCAAGCCACGCAGCCACGCGATATTCCTTGAGCGTGCGGCGGCGCGGCGCAGGAAGCTTGAGCTTCCACGCAGGATGCTCCCAGCGATTTGGGCCGGCCAGAATTTCGAGGCCGAGCTTGAGATCCTCGACGGTGCGCGCCATCGGTCCCGCGACTGCGAGATCGGCCATCGTCAACGTTCCCGGAGGACCGGGAATCTGTCCGTGCGCGGGGACGATGCCGTAGCTCGGCTTATGCCCGGCGACGCCCGACATATGCGAGGGCAGCCGAATCGAGCCGCCAATATCGCTGCCGAGTTCCAGCGGAGTGAATCCGCACGCCAGCGCCGCGGCTGATCCGCCGGAGGAACCGCCCGGGGTGCGCGATAGGTCGTGAGGATTGTTCGTGGTCCCGAAGACCTCGTTGTAGCTTTGCAGGTCGCCCGCATAAATCGGCAGATTGGTTTTCCCGAAAATAACGGCCCCGGCCTCGCGCAGACGCGCGACGGGCCATGCGTCTTCCTTGGGGATGAAATCTTTCAACTCCGGCGCGCCCGAAGTGGTGCGCATCGCGGCGGTCTGGAAGGAATCCTTAACGGTCATCGGCACGCCGTGCAGGGGACCGCGCATTTCGCCACGCGCAAGGGCGGCGTCAGCGGCATCGGCCTCGGAGCGGGCGCGATCGGCGTCGAGGGTCACGACGCAGTTGATCGGCTTATCCAGGGCTGCGACGCGGGCGAGAAAATAATCGAGGGCTTCGCGGCTGGAAATATCGCGCCGCCGGATTTTTCTCGCGATAGCGTTCGCGCTCAAATGGGCAAGCTCAGACACGGCAATCTCCTGTGGGTGTAGCTGCTCCGCTTGTGACTATCCGATGGGGAGAAGAAGTCAAGCGGATGGAATGCCGAGACGCGGAAGAAAATGCTAGCTCGGGAATATAGGGGGGGGCGCCGGCATCAGTTCCGCAAAAGCACCTTGACTTCATTTCAGAATATCTTTATAACTATGAAACTATGAAGAAGTCAACCGTGATTGCAGAGCTGGGTGCGCTCGCGCAAGAGACCCGGCTCGATATCTTTCGGCTGCTGGTGCAGAAGGGTCCCGAGGGTCTGCCGGCCGGCGAGATCGGCGCGCGGCTGGGACAGCCCTCGCCCACGATGTCATTTCACTTGAACCAACTCAGGTTCGCGGGTCTGCTCAGCTCGCGGCGCGAAAGCCGATCGATCATCTATAGCGCTAATTTCAAGGCGATGAACGATCTGCTCGGTTACCTGACCGAAAATTGCTGCGGCGGGCGCCCAGAGATGTGCAGTCCCGCCGTGCCGGGCTGCGGAAGCGAGTGTGCGCCTGAGCAAACAACCGTCACCTCAAAGAAAAATCGGAGGGTTTCTGTATGAAACGATTTCACGCTCACGTGCGGGTCAACGATCTGGAGTCCTCGGTACGCTTTTATTCGAGGTTGTTCGGAACTGAGCCGGCAGTGCTCAAAACCGACTATGCGAAGTGGATGCTGGACGATCCGCGCATCAATTTTGCGATCACCGCGGGACCGGCGTCGGCGGGCCTCGATCATCTTGGGCTGCAGGTCGAATCGGACGAGGACCTGGCGATAATCGCGGACCGGCTCGACGCAGCCGGACAATCGATCGTGAAACAGGAGAATGCGGCGTGCTGCTATGCGCGCGGCAACAAAGGCTGGGTGTCCGATCCGAGCGGGATTTCGTGGGAGACGTTTCACACGTTCGGCGAGAACACAGTTTACGGCAATGACCTCGCTCCGCGTCCTACAGCATCCAAACCGCAAGACGCTGATTCGTGCTGCGCGCCGTCCCCGTCTCAGGCGAGTGCATGCTGCGGCTCATCGAAGGCCCAGTAGTGAACCGCGAACCGGAGGGCCTGGAATGAGCGCGACGATGCCGATAGCGCAAGCGCCGATCTTGCGCAGGCTCTCGTTTCTCGATCGCTACCTGACGCTCTGGATTTTTCTCGCGATGGCGGCGGGGGTCGCGATCGGCGCGATCTTCCCCGGCGCGAAGGCAACCTTCGGCCGGATGAGCGTCGGAACAACATCGATACCAATCGCAATCGGCCTCATCGTCATGATGTATCCGCCGCTGGCGAAGGTGAACTACGACGAACTGGGCGACGTTTTTCGCGATTGGAAGATTCTCGGACTATCGCTGGTGCAGAACTGGATCATTGGTCCGATCCTGATGTTCGCGCTGGCGATCATTTTTCTGCGCGATCGGCCCGAGTACATGGTCGGGCTCATTCTGATCGGCCTCGCGCGCTGCATCGCGATGGTAATCGTGTGGAACGATCTGGCTAACGGCGATGCCGACTATTGTGCGGGGTTGGTGGCCTTCAATTCGATCTTCCAGGTCCTGTTCTTTTCGATTTACGCCTTCGTGTTCATCACCATCTTGCCGCGATGGCTCGGCCTCGGCGGCGCGATCGTGCATATTACGATCGGCCAAATTGGGGAGAGCATAGGAATCTATCTGGGGCTTCCATTTGTCGCGGGTCTCGCAACCTGGCGAGTTCTCACCACGCTCAAGGGTAAGACCTGGTATCGCCAGAACTTCATTCCAAAGATCAATCCGCTGACGCTCACGTTCCTGCTCTTCACAATCGTCGTGATGTTCTCGATCAAGGGCGCGGCGATTGTTCGAATGCCGCTGGACGTCGTACGGATCGCGATCCCGTTGCTGCTCTATTTCGCAATCATGTTCGTGGTTTCGTTTGCGCTGAGCAGGCGAGTCGGAGCGACGTATCCGCAATGCGCGACGCTGTCGTTCACGGCGGCGTCGAACAATTTCGAACTTGCGATTGCGGTTGCGGTCGCGACTTTTGGAATCGACAGCGGCGCGGCGTTCGCGGCCGTGATCGGGCCGCTCATCGAGGTTCCGGTGATGATCGGATTGGTGGATGTGGCGCGATGGGCGCAACGAAACTATTTTCCTGCTCCGTCGGCGGCAATCGAAAACGCCTAGCGCCGGGCTTTCCGATCCACGGAAAGATTTGAGTCTGGTTGCGGAACAGGGATGGCATCAACTGGTCGGTTTCGCCGCCCATTTTCGCGCGACAGGTAATCCCAACTATCAGAACCGCACCGGCGGCATTGAGCCGATAAAGGACCGTCGGCCCAATGCCACCGACATCGTGCTTTTGCTAGTTAGTTGCCAATCGTATCACTCTGAACGAATACGCCGCCCTTCGCTCCGATTCGGACACATTCGGTCTGGCCGTTGTAATCGGGGCTGCAAATCGGCTTGTCGGCCGCGGGACACTTATATAATCCGGCCCCAAGCTGCTGACATTGACTCAGATCAAAATGCAACTCGGTCCTCGCCAGTGCCGCCTGCTGGGAGGCCGGTGGAGGCTCGGACGCTCCACATCCGCTGAATACCACCAACCCCAGCAGTGCGAGCCCTACAGCCATTCGCTGTGCGATCTGTTCCACCCTGGTTCCTGAATTTCCATTTATCATTGAGCAACCTCCGATTAGCTTTGATATTGGCTATACGGTCACTATGCCGATCTGATGACTTTTGTATTTGCTCCCTGACCTGCGGCATATTCAAGAGGGACCCTCCCGCATGGGCGGAACCCCGATGCGGGTTTGAATCATTTGCGCCACTACTCGCTGCGCCAACACAAAGCGCCAGAATCTCCGTTTTTTTTCAATGGGAGCCCGGCGCGGAGCTTGAGGTCTGAACACCGAAAGACACGAGACGCTGATCGGTCAGTTCTGCCCAGTAGTCGAGGGCGTGCTCAGCATCGCCCCACTGAAACACGGCTATGTTCGTGACCGAGGTGCCTCCGACCCGCTTATCGACCGCGGCCGCCAACAACTGTCCCGAGGTTGAATCGTTCAGCTTGAGCGCTCCCTGCGCCGATCCTACGAATGCGTAAGTGCCCGTGGCCGCCATCTTGATCATACTGAGGGCGCGAGCCTGCGGAATCACGACCGAAACACTACGCAAAACCGGTACGGCTGAGGTCGCGTCGGTCAACGCGGCGGAGAGTTTTAGCACGCCCGGACCAGGCTGATCGACGATCACGAAGTTCTTCCCAAGCTCTTTAACGAAGACGTTGTATGCGTAGTCGCACAGCGCCTGCTGGTCGGCCGCGGAAATGCTGGAATCATCATTCGCCCAGAATGTGACCGGCGCAACCATGATCTTGTTGTAGCTGCTCCAGCTAGCGTTCGGATTAACGTAACGGAGAATAGCTTTTTGGTCCGAGCCCGGGGCGGGCGGTGTTAGCAATGAGTAGTCATTGCCCAGGAATCCAGTCGGCGGTGGTGGGGCCGGGGTCTCACCGGTTGCGCGTTGAATAATGGTCGGCTCCGGCGCGGCTGTTTGCGAACAGCCGGCTAGTAACAGAGCGGCAACCAACACAGATAGCAATCCTATAGTCCTCTTCATGTTTCCTTTTTCCTGACTCATTCTGTTCCTCCGGTTCTTGGTCTCTATTGCTTAAAAGCGACAAACGCAACAGTGATTAGTCGCCCTCGCGCAGCGACCAGCCATTGGCCGCCAATTGCTGGCGCGCAAACGGTGTCATCTTGCCCGTGGTCCAAAGCACGCGATGCCGCAGGACCATCAGGTGGGGATCCGTTGCAAATCCCGCGATCCGCTGGGTCCACGACAGGTAGTCGATCGGCGCAGGAAGGATGACGGCATGATTCTGGTCGTGCGCAATCAGCACGCCCGAAACCTGGATCCTCGCGATAGGACTCCTTTGTCGATTCCATTGATCGAGCATATGCAGCGAAGTAACCAGAAACCGCGCCTGATATTCCGTCATCGCGTTGGCCAAAGCCACCGCGGCCGCGCGACGCCCCGGAATTTTGCCGAAAGCTTCCAGATCTTTGACTGCGGAAACCTGCAAGCTTAGCGGAATCGCGTTATTGCTGTTGAACGCCGCGATCTCTTCCGCTGACAGTCCTATCTTTTGCAGCTTTTTTTGAATCAGCAGGATAAGGTCCGCCTTGGGTGTCTGATAGACGAGATCGTCGGTGAACTCGACGCTCGTAACGATCATTGATCCCGGTACTGCCATCATGGCCGTATCGACCGTCATGCGTGCGGAGAACATCACCCACGCGACCTTGTTCAGTTTCTTTGTGAGTATCGGATCGGAAGTATAAGGATCGACCTTAAGCCTTTTCGCAAGGTCGCGGCGAACCTGGTCGTAGCCCAAAGCGGTCAGCGTGGCGTTGGCTGTCTGGCCGGCGGCTCTCCCACTGCCGGGAGAACTCGTCGCCGACGTATATATCGCGCCGGCGCCGAGACTGACCCGGCCAAAGAGTTCTCCGACTCCGCTGGGCAGGCCGGTCACCGTATCCATCGGATGGGTGACCATATTTGCGGCATCGGTTACCGGTCGCTCTGCGCTCGAGGCCAGAGCTTTAGCAAACACGCCGGTCTCACTTATGTTTTCGAGCTGTGCGATCGCTGGAATCTCTGAGAGTCGTATCTTGAGCAGATCCAGGCTCTCGACGTAGTAAGTGCCCGCGTCGCCGCGAAATACACTAGCGTCAGCGACGATAGTGTATTGGCCCATCGCTCCGTTGGTCGGCACCTGTGGCTGCACGGAAAACCCCGGACCCGAAAGAGCAGTCGCGGGCAGAAGTTCCGACGCGTTGATGACAGGTGGTTGCTCGTACTGGCCGTCCGGCGCTGCGGTTTCGGGCGGCTGGATGCTCGCCATCGACGGAGGCGGCGCCTGATCGGCGGGTGCTTGCGCCACTTGGGCTGGTTCGGGTGCGGCGGTTTGAGAGCATCCGGTCAGCAAAAGCCCTGTGATCAAAACGGACAGCAAGCCCGCGGTGCGCTTCGTATTTCTGAAGCTGAAATTCGTTTTGGCCGCGGATTTATTGTTATCGGTGCGGCGTGAATCTACGCAGTGTTGTTCCGGACTTTGGGCTTTCGTTTCCTGATCGATCAAGCAACTTCTCCGTGGTGAGGAGTGAAGGTTGTTCTCACTCGTCCCCAGCAAGATTGTCCCATCGTTCAGCGAAGAGATATTGTACTTTGGTACAATGGTGAATAAGCCGCCGCGCGACGCAGAATAGTTTCGCAAGATGTGCGGCGAGCTGGATGAATGGCGAGGCAGATTGCTGTCATTCACCCGCGCAGTTGATATCGTTCGTTTTGGGAAGAAGTCGTAGGCGACAATGATGGTCGTTGGTTACGCCGCGTCTGGTTGTCCTGAGATACGAAGGTGAGTCGATATATTGGCCAGTCGCGCCAAGACGCTGAACCTCGGCCGGGTTTCAAGAGTTGACCGTTGAATCGGGAGAAAAATCCCGGCACAAACAGTTTAACGCGCAACGAAAGTTCCGTCTCAAGCTCTGGACTTTCGCCGTCATACTGGTGGCGATCGCGGCCGCAACCGCCCTTATACCGCTGGCGCGACGGATGCGTGGACGGTTTCGCCCCGCAGTTACCTTGACGGCACCCTTGAATTTCGGCGCGAAATTCGTTGGAGCCGCCGAATGTGCGACGTGCCACGAGCAGGAGAATGCTCTTTGGCGTGGCTCACATCATCAACTTGCCATGCAGGTGGCCGCGGATTCCACGGTCCAGGGCGACTTCACCCAAGCGAGCTTCACCAACCATGGGATCGCCTCGACGTTTTTTCGCCGGGGCGCGAAATTTATGGTGCGTACCGACGGCCCGGAAGGGACGCTTCATGATTATGAAATCAAGTACACGTTCGGCGTTTACCCGCTGCAGCAATATCTCATCGCAATGTCCGGTGGACGTTTGCAGGCTTTCGGCATCGCCTGGGATAGCCGCCCGCGGCAGCGCGGCGGCCAGCGATGGTTCGCTCTGTATCCCGATGAAAAGATCACGTACCAGGATTCGCGGCATTGGACCGGCATCGATCAAAACTGGAACTACATGTGCGCCGATTGTCATTCGACCAACCTGCGCAAGAATTACGACGCCCGTACGCGGACTTTTTCTACCTCCTACTCGGAGATCGATGTGTCGTGCGAGGCCTGTCACGGCCCGGGTTCAAATCACGTGGCATGGGCGAATAAGCAGGGCGATTGGAAAAGCTTAGCCAACGATGGCTTGACGATCGCGCTTGACGAACGCCGTGGCATTGCATGGCCGATTGAGCCCACGACCGGCAATCCGCGTCGAAGCTCGCCGCGGCGATCGGAACGGGAGATTCAGATGTGCGCTCGGTGCCATGCGCGCCGCGGCCAGATCCATGAAGACTACGTGCATGGCCAGCCGGTAGGCGACGATTACCGCGTCGCACTGATAGATGCAGACCACTACTTCCCCGACGGACAAATAAAAGAGGAGGACTACGAATACGGATCTTTCATCCAGAGCCGGATGTATCAGGCCGGAGTGACCTGTAGCGATTGTCACGAGCCGCACAGCCTCAAGCTGCGGGCGGCCGACAACAACGTTTGTATGCAATGCCATTCCGCGCGTAAGTACGATTCGCCGAAACATCATTTCCACCAGGCCGGATCGGCCGGTGCGCGGTGCGCCGAATGTCACATGCCGGCACGCACTTACATGGTCGTCGATGCACGTCGCGATCACAGCATCCGCCTTCCGCGCCCGGACCTGTCGGTAAAGCTCGGGACTCCAAACGCGTGCACTAATTGCCACACCGATCGGTCCGCTCAATGGGCGCTGGAGTCAGTGAAAAAGTGGTACGGGCACGCGCCCAAGGGCTTTCAGCGCTTTGCCGGTATATTGAATGCCGGGTCGGTGGGGGAGCCTGACGCACCCCGATCTCTCGAACGCTTGGTCGCGAATAT
>Ga0307372_10004526_pt1 | contig 21359 bp, 20 predicted proteins | sample OX1MG_FD_202533 | JGI IMG/M metagenome (GOLD analysis project Ga0307372, IMG submission 202533) | Soil microbial communities from Risofladan, Vaasa, Finland - OX-1 | ecosystem: Environmental > Terrestrial > Soil > Coastal area > Acid sulfate soil | place: Finland: Risofladan, Vaasa | collected...
AGACTGAGCGCCACCGCGACACCCCGAGCACCAGGCCCCGCCCGGCCCCGCCGGGCGGGGCCATTCACATCACGCACACGCTCTCCAGCAATGACGCCGCTACGCTCACCCTGAATGACCGGCAACAGGGGGCGGGGCGGGGTCAGGTGCCGGGGGTGGTCAGGGCGCGGGTGGCGGCGCGGGCGATGGCGTCGGTGGTGGCGGCGGGGTCATCCAGGACGGCTACCTGGGCGTGGTTCATGGGGTCAGACCAGTCGCGGTCGGGGGCGAGCCAGAGGATGCCGCAGCCGGACCGGGCGAGGCGGGTGATGCGCTGCTGCCCGCCGGCGCGCTCGCCGGGGATGTACTGGCCGTCGCTGACGATGACGAGCAGCCGGGCGGCGCCGGGGCGGGAGAGGTCGAGGGCGTCGTCGAGGGCGTCGATGGCCTGGCAGAACTTCTCGGTGCAATCGGCAGCTGTGAACTCGGTGACCTGCGCGGGCATGTGGCCGGGGCGGGTGACGGGGCGGACTTTCTCGCCGTAGATGACGGTGGCGGTGCGGGTGCCGGTGATCGCGCCGGCGGCGCGGGCGAGGATCCAGGCTGCGGAGGCGACCGGGCCGGCGAAGGCGCTCATCGAGCCTGACACGTCGCAGGCGATGCCGACGCGCAGCGGCGGGGCGGGCACGCGGCGGCGGATGGTGCGGGTGAAAGGCGTCGCGGTCGGCAGGGCGCCGGCGGCGCGCTGGGCGTCGGCGGTCAGGGCCTCGCGCATGCGGAGCCTGCCGGGCGGGGTGGCCGAGTGCACGGTGGTGGCGGTGCGCTCGGGGCTGGCGGCGGCGCGCAGGGCGCGGGCGAGGCGGCGGGCGGCGGCTTTCTCAGGCTCGGCGGGGGGGCGGGTGCCGCCGGTCGCGGTGGCGCCGGCGCCGAACACTTTCTCGGCGGCGCGGGAGGCTTGGCGGCGGGCGGTGGTCTCGGCGGCGCGGGCGGTTTCCCTGCCGGGCGGGGCGGGCGGGGGCGCGTCGGCGGCGGTGACGGCGGCCACGGCGTCGGTGATGGCCTGGGCCAGGGGTGACGGCGGGCCGGCCGGGGGGGCGTCGCCGGGGCGGGGGGTGTCGGGGGCTGTGGCGAGGATGCGGCACCAGCGGCGGCCGAGCTTGATCATGGCGCGGGCGTCGGTGTCGGCGGTGGCGTGCGCGGCGCGCCAGATGTCCCGCAGCTTGCCGAGGCGGCCGACGCCGAGGATGGCCTCGGCGGCGGCGGTGACGGGGGCGGTCTCGGCGGGGTCCAGGACGCCGGCGTCGGCGCGGGCGGTCAGCAGGGCGGCGGCCTTGGCGGCGTCCCAGGGGCTGGCGGCGGGCGAGGCGGCGAAGTCGTCGAGGATGAGCTTGGTGGCGGAGGCACGCAGCCAGTGCCGGTCGCCGGGGCGGCGGGCGAGGTGGGCGGCCTCGATGCGGGATTCCTCCAGCATCAGGGCGGCGTCGGCCCAGGCGGCGGCGGTGGCGGGCGGCGGGGTCCACCGGGTGTGGGCGGCGTGCGCGCCTTCGTGGGTCATGACTCCCCACAAGGCGGGGTACCGGTCGCGGTCCGAGGGGCGGGCGGGGTCGGCGGTGGCGGGGTCGACGCCGAGGTGGTTGCCGTCCAGCTCGACGCTGGCCAGGCCGGGTATGAAGCATCCGGGGGCGCCGCCCTCGGCGCCGGGGGCGCAGGTGACGATCAGGTCGTCGCGGCCGGCGATCGGCGGTATCTGCTCGGTGAGGGCGGCTGACAGGGCCAGCCAGCCGGCGGGGGCGGGCGGCGCGGCGGGGGCGGGGGCGGGGGCGGGGGCGAGGTGGGCGGCGGCGGGCATGGCACGGTCCTTCCGTTGCGGGGGGCGGGGGGTCAGATCTGGCGGCCGAGGGCGAGGGGGGTGACGGGGCGGCCGAAGGCTTTGGCGGCGGCGTCGGTGACGGCGTCGCGGTCTTCCTCGGGGGCGATGCCGGCGAGGTTGGCGACGGCGGCGTCGGTGCCGAGGACCCCGGCGATCTTGGTGAAGGCGATGAGCTCGCGGAGCTGGGGTGCCCAGCCGATCTCGCCTCTGGCCTGGCGGGAGGCGAGGTTGCGGGCGACCGTGATGGCCTTCGGCTCGATCTTGAGGGACCGGGCGAGGTCGTAGTCGGTGGCGACCTGGATCTGGACGCTGAACCGGGATGACAGGGCCTCGGTCAGGACCGCGCCGTGGACTCCGGGGTTGTGCCCGCCGATCAGGTAGAACCCGTCGGCGGCCTTGATGGTTTCGCCTTTGTGGGCCTTGACGGTGATCTCGCGGCGGCCGTCCATCGCGGGGTAGGCGACGGCCAGCACCTGCGGGGAGATGAGGGTGGTGTCGTCGATGAGCAGGGCGCGGCCTTCGGTCATGGCCTTGATCAGCGGCCCGTAGACGAACTCGTAGGTGCCGTCGGGGCGCTGGGTGTACTCGCCGACGAAGTCGGCGACCGTGGTGTCGCCGTCGCCGGCGATCGTGATCAGGTCCGGGAAGGCGGCCTCGACCAGGCTGGTCTTGCCGGTACCGGGCGGCCCGTAGAGCAGGGCGGGGATGCCCGCCGCCCGCAGCGCGCGCAGCGCCGTCACATCAGGCATGTCAGCCAGCACGCGGGGCCGGTAGACCTGCCCGTTCGGGCGGGTTACCGCCGAGGGCGGCGGCGAGGCGGGCGGCGGCGAGGCAGGGCCGGCCGGCGCGGGCGGGGGCGAGGCAGGGGCGGCCGGCGCGGGGGCGGGCGGCGCGGCCTTGCGGGGGCGGGCGGGGGTGGCCGGCGAGGCGGTTGCCGCGCCGGCGGTGGCCGGGGTGGCGCGGTAGCGCACCGGGCGGCCGGCGAGGAGCTCGGCCTCGCCCCGGTCGGCGAGGGTGGTCAGGGCGTTGCCGGTCGCGCCGGCGGACTTGCCCAGGGCGCGGGCGATCGCGCCTGGCGTGTGCGCGGCGGCGGGATCGGCGGCGAGGCACCCGGCAACTTGCCGGCGCAGCTCACCCTGGCCGAGCCGGCCGGTCGGCGTGACGCGCGCGGGGGCGGCGCCGGCGGCGGGATGGGGGGCGGGGGCGGTCGTGGTCATCGCGGTCTCCGGGTAGTTCGGAAAGGCGGGTGCGGGCGGGCGGGAAAGGCGCCGCGCAATACCATTCCCGCGCGGGCATTTCCCTTTTTTGTTTTCCCCTATTTCCGGGTACACCACGACGCTATCTCGGCATTCCCCGCCCATCAACCATTTTGCGGCTCCGGAACGAGAAGATTTCCGGCTATTTCCCGGCGGGAATTGCGCGCCTTTCCGGGGGCGGGCCTCCGGATTCCGTAGCGATAGGGCGCCACGGCCGCGAATTCCGCATGCGCAATTCGCGGTAGCGCGGTTACCGTCCGGCGTGCGCCGCCGGCGCGGTTGCGGGCCGGCCGGCGGGCCGGCCTCGCCCGCGCGGGGGGCCTCGGCGCGGCGCCGCGCTCGCCCGCGCCCGGCCTCGCCCGCGCCACGTTCGCCCTGGCCAGCCTCGCCGGGCCTCGCCCGGCCGGCCTCGCCGGGCCGGGGCCGGGGAACGCGCACCTCGCGGGCGGGGACGAGGAGAACGACGAAATATTAAAGGGTATATAGGTAAGAGACCGGGAACACCGGGAACTGGTATTAATGACACCTGATAATCACCCGCACGCCCCCCATATTGTTTTACAGGCATGGTGCTGTATCAGTCTGGGAGTCCACCGGAAGGTCCCGATCGGCCAGTGCCTGCGGAAAGGCGCCGGGCGGGGTTTCCGGTGTCAGCAGGTACCCCGGATGGAATACGGATTAGCTGGCGGAACGGAACCCCGGCAGGATCGCCGTCCTGCCCGCTCCGCCGCCTGGTAACCGCGCCCGGGAAGGAGGCTTCCGGGCCGTGAATTACGTGCCCGGCGCCGTGGTCATGGTAACGCGGCTCTTGCCGTGGTTTCCAGTCTCCGGGCGGCACGCGGGCCGTGGGCGGGCGGGGCGGGGGCCGGGTCACCGGGCGGGGTGGCGGCCGGGCGGGCCCTGGCGGGCAGCCGGGGCGGGCCGCAGCGGTGCGGGCGGCTGCGGCCCGCCGGCGCGTGGTTGTGGCCCGGGCATGCCCAGGAGCGCGGCGGCGGCCTGACGGGTCTGGGTGCCGGGTGTGACACCGATCTCGGTGAGCCTTTTTTCCAGCAGGCGCAGGGTGCGGCGCACCCCGTCGGGCCGGCCCGCCGCGGCTTGCAGCCGCATGATCCGCTGGTAGAGGTACTCGTTGAACGGATCGTGGCCGAGCGCGGTCTCCAGCGCAGCCAGCGCCTGGTCGGGGTCGCCGGGTTCGAGGAGTTCGGCGATGCGGGTCCAGGCGTCCAGCGCGCGTCGGCGGGCCGCTTCGGCGTAGGGCTCGGCCCAGTCGTACCCGGCGCCGTCGGCCAGCGGCCCCCGGTACAGCGCGGCTGCTTCCTGGCAGGCCGCCAGCCGGGCGGCGTCGTCTGCGGCGTGGCGGGCGGCGTCCAGGGCGGCCTGGAAGTCCGCGACGTCGGTGGCGATGAACGCCGGGTCGAGCCGGTAACGTTCGGCGGTCAGGGTGATGAGCATGGGCCCGGTCAGCCCGGCGGCGTCGCGGAGCAGGTCGCGGAGCTTGCGCAGCGCGAGCTTGCGCTGGCCGGTGCCGTGGCCGGGAGCCGTTTCCGGCCACAGGGCCTCGCTGATAGCCTCCCCGGTGACCCCGTCAGGGTGAACGGCGAGGAAAGCGAGAAGTTCGCGGGCCTTGCGCAGCCCGCCGCGGATCTCCTGGCCCCGGGCGGTGATCCGCAGCGGGCCGAGAATCTCCACCCGGATGATGCGCTGGCCCGGGGCGCCAGGTGTGTTCCCGTTCTGCTGCGGGGGGCCGGCGTCACCTGCGGGCCGGGGTTCCTGAGGTCCGGGCCGTGCGGCGGGCTGGCCAGTGCCCGGGTGCGGGCCGGAGGCGGCGCTGGCCGGGAGCGGCGGGCTCTGCGCCGTGTGCGGCCGGGCCGGGCTGGCGCCGCCGGAGGGCTCTGCCGCCGCGTCCGCCGGGATGTCCCCAGGCGGGTCCTTTCTGTCCTCAGCGGCAGGTGCCGGCAGCGGGAGGCCGCTGGCAGCGGGCGAGGGCTCGCGGGCTGCCTCGCCAGCGGGCCAGGACGGCGGCGGGCCGCTGGGGACCGGCGCGGGGTAGTACTCGCCGGGCGGCGTGCCGCAGGCTTCCCGCAGCAGGGAGATCACGGCGGTGGTGTCGGACGCGTCGAGGTTGAACAGGCGGATGCCGTCCATGGACGGGTCCGCGGAGGTGATGGTGCCGTCGGCTGCGACATGGCAGGTGATGCCCGGTGGCCAGTCACCGAGCAGGATCCCCGCGACCCCGGCGCCGCGGCCGGCTTGCAGCACTGCGGCCAGCCGCTGGGTGGCCGCCCGGGCCGGGGACGCGATCAGCGCCGCCGCCGGCAGCGGCGGGCCCGCAGGGTCCCTGGGCGGGTCCTGCCCGGTGTCCTGGGAGCCGGACAGGCGGGCCCGGCGGACGATAAGGGCCTCGGCCTGGCCGAGGGCGGCGTCCAGGGATGGGGTGACGATGAGGCCGGGGAAGCCGGTCCCGCTGATGTCTTCGGTGTGATGGCCGGGGAGCAGCAGGGCGGTGTCGGCGGCGGGCACGATGACCTCCGCCGGGCCGCCGGGCTGGCCGGGCACTGCGCGGGCCAGCAGGCTGGCCAGGATCGCGCGGGCCGCCGCGGGTGCGCCAGGGCCGGTCAGGCCCAGCCCGCCGGCGGCGATGTCGGCGGAGACCTCGCTGCCGCCGCGCACGCCGAGGGCGATCACGCCGGGTGGTTCCGGCCCGTCCGGCAGTGGGGGCGGTACCGCCGCGGGATTGGGCGGGTCCGCGGGGGTGGCGGCGCCGCGGGCCGCGTCGCGGGGGACCGGGCCGGTGCCGGTGCCTCGCGGGAGGGTGTCCTCCGGGTCAGTGTCCTCATCGGTGAAATAAGCATCCTCGTGGTCGGGGTCCGTCGTGGCCGCGTTGGGGGGCGGGTGAGCGGCGCGGCGCAGGGCGGCGATCGGGGGCGGGACGGGTGGCCCGTCAGGGTCCAGCCGGGAGGTGAGCGCTTTCCCGGGCCGGTAACGGCGGCGCCGTTGAACACCGGCGATCACGAGCGCCGCGGCGACGGCGGCGGCCAGGGTGAGGCCGGCGAGGCCACCCGACGGAAGGCTGATGCCCGGCGTCCCGTGCTGCTGGCGGTGCCCGGCCGGGGCGGGCTGGGGGGCGTGCGGGCCCTGCGGATGATGGGGTGGCGGGGACGCTGGCCGCGGCGGGCCGGCCGCCCGGGGGACCCTGGTGCGGGCGGGCCCGGGGCCGGGCCGGTGGCCGGGTGCGGGGGGCAGGCGCAGTGTCCAGCCGGGCTCGATGAGGCCAGGGTCCGTCAGTTCCTGCCCGCCGGGCTGCGGGCGGCCTTCGTTGAGGGCGTAGATCTCGTGCCACTTCTCACCGTCACCCAGATGGTCCGCGGCGATGTCCCACAGGTTGTCGCCCTCCTTCACCCTGTACCAGGCGCTAGGGGACGCGGCCTGGGCGGGCGCGTGCTGCTGGGCTGCGGTCAGCGTCATGACCGGTGGCGGGGTTGCTCCGCCGGGGACTGGCCGCCCGGAGTCCGGCATGCCCGGGCCGGGCGCCCCGGGTGAGGCCCCGGCAGCGGCATCACCAGGCTTGGCGGGCTGGTTCAGGCTGCTGCCTGCCGCCGGCCCGGGAGCTGCGGGCTGGGTGGTTTCTCCTGGCCGGTGCGGGCGGGCACTGCCCGTATCCTCCTGGCGGCCGTGGCGGCTGCGGGCAGCCTGGCCCGGTGGGCCGTTCGGCGGGGTGGCAGCGTGGACGGCGGCCGTATGCGAAACGGGCACGCGCGGGGTGGCCGACCCGGCGAGCACGCCGCCGGTGCCGCGCACCACCGCGAGCATGCCAAGCAGGACACCGCCGATGAGGACGGCCGCCAGCGCCCGTGGCGGGCTGAGCCCGGCGGCACGCTCGCGCAGCCGGGCTGTGCGCCGGGCACCGGCCCGGTCGCGGGCCAGCTCGGGCAGGTGCCGGATCTGCCAGGCGGCTTCCAGCAGCACATCAGCGAGGAACGCGGCCCAGCACGCCCACCCGGCACAGGTGATGACATCGAGGATGAACCGGCCCGATTCCCGCGCGGTCAGGCCCGCCTTCAAGGCAGCCAGGGACGGGACGTGACGGGGCAGCGGCCAGCCGGTCACGTGCCACATCAGCCACGGCAGCCCTGCGGCCAGGACAGCCAGGACCGCCGCCGCGCCCGCGACCACCAGGGCCGCGGCGGCGCACCGCCTCACGCCCCGAAGCACGCCCGTCACCGCCCCCTGCCCCCCGCCGCTGCGGCAGGCGGGGCCCGGACGGCCGGGCGGGCCAGGGCGGCTGCGCCCGGGCCGGTGATCCCGGATTCCGCGGTGGCGGTGGCGGTGCCGGTGACGTGCAGCGACCGGATGCCGATCAGGCCCAGGAACACGGTCTGCTGGAAGCTGGAGACGGCGACGGCCACCGTGTCACCGGTCACGGTCACTGTCGCGGTGTCACCGGTGCCCGTGCCGGCCAGGTACGCCTGGGCTGCGGCCTGCGCGCCCGCGGCGTCCAGGACGACTTGCCCGGTGGCGCGGAACGCGGCCAGGTTCACCTGCTGCGCGCCGGCTCGCGCGGCCTCCTGCGCGATATCGATCGCGGTGGTCTTCGCGGCCAGCGCCCGCCCGCCGTCATAGACAAGGCCCGCCACGGCCAGCAGCGCGACCATGACGACGACCACGAACACCGTGATCTGCCCCTGCTCACCGTCCCGCAGCGCTGCAGGCCAGGCGATCTGTCGCCGGCCCGGCCCCCAGCCACCCATCCCCGGAGGCGACGGCCGGGTGCCTGCCTGGCCGTCGCAGCGGCAGGGCGTGCCTGCCCGCCGGGAGTCACGGCCGCCGGGCGGCCCGCTCCGGCCGCTGATCCCCGCCCTGGGGCCAGCTCGCGGACCCGGGTACCCGGGCGGTCTCATCCCGGTCTCCCGGTGCCTGGGTTCGCGGCGGGGAGCCTTTCAGGATTGCTGAACCCGAGGGCGGTTGTCAGACATGTTGCAGGTTCTTCCGACGGCCGAACGTGGTTGCCGAGCTGCTTGGCAGGCAGATAGGGGTTTGGCGCGCCGCGCAGGATGTTTGACATCTCGTCGGGAATCCTGAACGATCTTCTCCATTCCCACGACATTCGGTCCTCCAGTGAACTGAGGTGCGCCCGTGGCGCTGGCAGTCGTGCGTTCGCTGCGCTCGCCGCGGCAGCTGTCGACCGAGCAGGAACTTCAGGACTTCGAGCAGGAACTCGTTGACCAGTACGCGCTGGCGATGGTGGGCAGCGGGATCAGCGACGACCACGTGTCCGCGCACCGGACCGTGCTGTTCGAGTTCATCGGCTTCCTGGGCCGCCCGGTGTGGACCGCCGAGACCGCTGATGCTGATGGCTACCTGGCGTGGCTGCGCAAGCAGCGCGGGCAGGCGGGCAACACTCGGTTCGCCAAGGCGATCGCGCTGCGGCAGTTCTTCGACTTCCTGGTGGCGCGCTACCAAGGCGACATCCACCGGCTGACTGGGTGCGTGGTCGCGCAGCCGATCGATGAGTTCAACCGGCCCGCCAAGCCTTACGCCGAGATCGTGCGGGTGCCTCCCTCCGACGCCGAGGTCGATGCCCTGTTCGCCGCCTGGCGCGAAGCGCTGCCGAACGCCCGGAAGTTCCTGCCCGCGGCACGGGACTACCTGGCCGCGTCGCTGTGGCGCCGGGTCGGGCTGCGGATCAGCGAGACCGTGATGCTGGACATCCGCGACTGGCGGCCTGACCTGGGCGAGCTGGGCAAGCTGCATGTGCGGTTCGGGAAAGGCAGTTACGGGCGGGGACCCAAGACCCGCCTGGCGCCGGGCATCAACGCGGCGGGCGATCTGCTGGACTGGTGGCTGACCGACGTGCGCCACCAGTTCGGCGATGACTGGGCCGACCCGGACGCGCCGATGCTGCCCAGCGAGCGGCGCGACCGGCACACCGGCCGGTGCCTGCGGGCCGGGACCGGCACGCTGCGCGCAGGCCTGGCCGAGGCGGTCAGCATGTGGCTGCCGAAGTGGGACGGGCAGCTGACCCCGCACGGGCTGCGGCACTACTGTGCCTCGTCGCTGTATGCCCGCGGCGTCGACCTGAAGGCGATTCAGGAGCTTTTGGGGCATTCGTGGCTTTCGACCACCACGAGGTACATCCACGTCCACGGCGAGCACATCGAGCAGGCATGGGCGCACGCCAACGAGCGGGTCGCTGCCCGCCTGACCGGGACCGGGAGGTGAAGTCGTGCGCTGGAACCTCCGGATGAAGGCTGCCGAGCGCGGCATCTGGAAGTCCACCGAGATGCGTCGGCTGCTGGCCGAGGCAGGGCTGGAGATCAGCGCCGGGAAGATGTCCGCGCTGTGGACCACCACGCCGACGACCGTCCGGCTCGATGATCTCGACGTGATCTGCGCAGTGCTGGACTGCGCACCGACCGACCTGCTGATCCGCGAACCGGACCAGGTCGCCGCCCGCCGTCGGCCAGCTGCCCGCACGGCCGGCGGCGGCCCGCCGGCAGCACCGCCGGTGACGCCCCGCCTGGGCCGCAACCGCTCGCTGCCGCCCGCATGACCCCACGGAAACCTGGTGCGATCGCCAGGCGGCAGCGGACCTGCACCACCTGCGCCAAGGTGCCCGTCGCGATGCGGGGCGTCGCGTTCTGCTTCGGCTGCTGGCCCGGCGGCCCGGTCACCCCGCCCCCGTGCCTGCGCTGCGGGGCGATTGTCGACTACTACACCAGCGGCGTCTGCCGCCGCTGCCACCCCAGCGCGGATGCGGGCGTGGATTCCTGCCTGGACTGCTACGCCTGGGGTGCCACACGCACCACCCGACGGCTGTGCCGTGGCTGCCTGACTTTCCGCCGGCAGAACCACGCGACCGGGGACTGCCCGGCCTGCGGCCGGACGCTGTACCTGGGTAACTGGGGGGTGTGCCGGCTGTGCTACAAACAGGCCAGCATGGTGCGCCCGCAGTACGAGGAACTCGACCCTGTCGGTGCGAACCGGCACGGCCAGCAGCTCTTCTTCGCCGACATGTTCCTGCGCCGCGGCATCCGCCTGCCCCCGAAACCTCCCGCGCCCCAGCCACCGCCCTTTCCCGCCGGGGAGTGCCGTGGGCAGCTGGTCCTGTTCGCCATGCGACGGGACCTGACCGCGCACGGACGTGCCGGGCTGCACCTGCGGGCAGACCCGGCTATCGCTGCCGGGCTCGATCAGCGGCTCCGGGACCTGGCCGCCCGCCACGGGTGGAGCGAGCGGCAGGCCGAGGACACCAGTTTCGGCCTGCGCATCGTGCTCGGTATCCAGGACACCCCCGGCGCCCCGGTCAAGGCCAGCGACGTCACCTTCCTGCGCGACATAAGGCTGCCCGTGTGGACGGTGATGGAGGTCCTGGACGAGGCCGGGATGCTGGAGGAGGACCGCACGCCCGCGTTCGACACCTGGTTCACCCAGCAGATCAGCGACCTGCCCGAGCCCATGGCAGGGGAGGTGCGGACCTAGTTCGAGGTGATGAAGAACGGCAGCCCCACCCCGCCCCGGCGCCGACCCCGAACCCAGACCACCATCGGCGTCCACCTGCGGTGGGCGCTGCCGACGCTGCGCGCGTGGGCCGCGTCCGGGCACACCTCGCTGCGCGAGATCACCCGCGAGCACGTCCTCGATGCGCTGCCCGCCTCGGGCAACCCACGCTCCCAGGCCGGTCAGGGACTCAAATCGATCTTCCGGCTGCTCAAGGCCCGCGAGGTGCTGTTCACCGACCCCACGTCGCGGGTCAAGACCGGCTACCACGAATCCCGCCAGCCGCTGCCCGCCAACCTGGAAGCAATCCGCGCCGCCCTGAACTCTCCCAGCCCCGCCCAGGCAGTGGTCACCGCCATGATCGCCTTCCACGGGCTGCGCACCGGGCACCTGCGCCGACTGCTGCTCACCGACCTTCGCGACGGCCGGCTGCACACCGACGGGCGCGTCATCCTGCTGGCCGCGCCGGTCCGCGAGCGCCTGGCCGCCTGGCTCGACTACCGCAACCGCCGCTGGCCGCACACTGCCAACCCGCACCTGTTCGTGCACTACCGCAGCGCCGCGCGCACCGACCCCGTCGGGCACCGCTGGGTCAAGCTCGCGATCGGCCCCGGCCTGACCGCCACTTCGATCCGCGAGGACCGCATCCTCAACGAGGCTCACACCAGCGGCGGAGACCAGCGGCGCCTGGCCGACCTGTTCGGGCTGAGCATCGACGCCGCCACCCGCTACACCGCCACCCTCGACCACCCAGACCTCGGCCGCCTTTGAGGCACCCCCAGATCCGGACCCGGCGGCTCCTGCTGCAGGCAGAATTCCAGTGCCTGTCAGGGGATGCGGCACGGCCTTCACAGGCTGCGCCCCCGCGGGCGTGGAAGACTGGGCGGCATGACCGGGCTGTCTGACCCGACATTGGCGGTACTTGTCGACTGGGGTCAGCACCTCCCCACGAGCGATATCAAGACGATGCTCATGCGGGCTGACATCTACAAATACGGCGACCTGGAGGGCAACAACCAAGAGCTGATCCGCTCCAGGCTCCTCGGCGCCCGCGACGCAGCCCAGCACGGAGACCCAGGCGCCCGCCGTGGCCTGCTGATCTTCACCAGGGTCCTGGTACAGCAGACGCTGAAAGACCCGGAGAACCCGCTGCCATGGTTCGGGGAACTCCACGACGCCCTCCTCGCCGACGGCTACGAGTTGACATGGGACGGCGCACCGCCCCGCATCCAGGGCAGCGGTAACTTCAAGTTCCGCACTCCGGGTAGCGTCCGCTACAAGATTCTTCCGACCGATGCTGCGCCGGTTCCGCTTGCGAGCGAGGTCACAGCGCTGGAGGCTGAGTTCACCGCGCGCAGATATACAAGCGTGCTGAGCCATTACCGGCAGGCCGTCGACGGCTTCACCAACCACAAGTACGAGTCCGCCAACGGCGACCTCCGGACAGCCCTGGAGGACCTGGTCACGCGCCTTGCCGAGGATCACACCGGCTACCAGCGCCAGCCACGGGCGAATCAGGGGACCGCCGCGATCAGACACATGATCCAGGGCGGTCATCTCCCCGAAGACGACGGCGGGATGTTGCTTCGAGGGCTGTGGAGTCTCACCCACACCAACGGACCTCACCCCGGGCAATCCGACGCCGACCAAGCCCGGTTCCGCATGCAGGTCATCACCGCCACGGCCCGCTTCCTTCTCAGCCGCTTCACCGCAGGCAACTGATGCCTCCGCGCAGCTACCTGCACGCGCGCAACAAACCACGATTCGAGGCACCGGGAGCCGGGCGAACACCTCAGTCGGCTCGGCGCCTACCTGGAGACCCCTCGCGGCCGCAGCCAGGCACGAGCTTCCTTGACCAGGACGCACCCATAGAACTTGGCCGAAGCGAGAGCTTATGCAGGAAGCCTCTGCTCGCCCAACCCCGGCCGCAGCGCTGATTGGCCTGCCCCCAGTCGGCCATGGAGAGTGCTGCAGCCAGGGCCAGCAGCCACCTAGGCTGGCGGAATGGCTCCGGAGAGGTTCGGGAACATCATGGCCTCCGTGGCTCAGCGCATGCGCGCCGAGTTCAACGAGACAGCGGCTGTAAACCACCGCGGAGGGAAGGGCGCCACCCGCGAAGAGATCGTCCAGGACTTCCTGAAGAGATACGTGCCGGGGCAGGTTGAGGTGACCGGCCGCGGGGAGATCATCACGGCTGACGAACAGGTGTCCCCTGAGTGCGACGCCATGATCGTGGACAAGTCGGCTCCCCGGTTCATGGATCGGCGGGACTACCGCATCGTGCCCGCCGAATGTGTCCAGGGCATCGTTGAGGTCAAGTCCCGGCTCGACGGCCGTGAGCTCCTCGACGCATGCGAGAAGATCAAGACAGTCAAGTCCCTCCCGAAGATCGCTTACGCCCCTCCCCCCGACGATAATCTCCGGCAAGCCCTCTTCCACGGGCGCGTCTACAGTCACACTCCGACGGCGGGGCTGATCTTCGCATTCGACAGCATCAATCTTGAGGAACTCGGCAGGCAGTTCGCTGACTGGTGCGGCAGGCAGGACGTGACCCTGATACCTGACGGCGTTTGGATCCTCGGCGAGGGCTCCCTGCAGTGGCTGGCGCCGAACGGCCGCTTCATGGCACGCCCCGACCCCGACTCCAATCTTTCGGTCATCAGGGCGGACCCTGAGCAGGGCAACCTTCTCTATCTGACCATCCAGCTCAACGCCCTTTTCGCCTACTCGTGGATGAGGCCCCTCGACCTTCAGATGTATGCGAGCTTCGGCAGCGACGGGGTGGAGATCGCGCGGTGGGGGCACGCCGACCGGGTCGGGGGCGATCCCGATGCCCCAGGCGCGTAGGAACAAACAACCGGGCTCCAGAACGGCTGATGGCACGGATAGCCTGCGCGCAGGTCCGTTGGTGCCTCCAGTTCCCGAACCGAGGCATCCAGATGTGCTCATCGGGTACCCCCGGTGCCTGGGTTCGAGCCCGAAGGCCCTTCAGAATTGCTGAACCCAAGACTTTCGCTGCGGTAGGTGTCGATCACGCTGGTGAACGAGGCGGACAGGGTGCGGCTGCCGGGAACCTCTAGGAGGGCGAGGTCGGACAGGCCGGTGGTGCAGGTGACGGTGGCCCGCACGGTGCCGCCGGGCCGGAACCCGCCGAGGCCGACACTGACGGTGAAATGCTGGCAGGCCAGGCCGCGGCCGGACAGGGCGGTGCCCGCCGCCTGGCGGGCCTGCGCGGTCGCGGTGGCAGGGCTCTGGGCGATCGAGGCGGCGCGCGCGGCCTGGTGGGCTGCGTCGCTGATCACCGCCTGCGCCTCGGTGACCCGGCCGAGGAACACCACGAACAGCAGCATGATCACCAGCAGCGGGGTCAGCAGGGTGATCTCGACCGCCGCGGAGCCCCGTTCGCTGCCGCGTCCGGCTCCCGGGCGCAGCCGCGCGCGGCGCGGGAACCGGCTGCCCGGGCGGATCCGGGCCGGCCGGGTGCCCGGGCGGCCTGCCGGGCCGGGCGCGGGCGGCGGGGAGTGCGGGCTCGTCCGGGTCACCCGCCTGTCCATTCCTCGACCGGGCCGGCCACGGTGGCGCTGACGTGCAGGTGGATGCCGGGGATCAGGGTCTGCACGCCCCCGGTGACGGTGACCATGGCCCGGGTCGCGGTGCGGGTGATGCTCACCGCCGGGGCGGTCAGGCTGCCGCCTTCCTGGGCCAGCACCGTGGTGGCCTGCGCCTGGCCCGCGCCCGCGGTGCCGTCCTGGACCCGGGTGGCGGCCAGTGCCTGGCTGGCGGCTGCCTGGGCGGCGTGCTGGGCCTGCTCGGCGAGGGCGAACTGGATCACGGCGAGGATCAGCAGCATCAGCAGCGGGGTGACGATGACGAGTTCCGCCGCGCCCGCCCCCGCATCCCCACGAAGCAGCCCCGGCGGGCACGCCGCCGTGCCGGGCGGGCCGCCGGCCCGGTCCGGGGGTCTTCCGGTGAGCCGGTGCTGGCAGCAGGCCGGGCGCCGCCGGCCGGCGGGTGCGCGGGCACAGGCATCACATGTTGATGGCGTTCGCCGCGCCGGTGACCTTGGCGACGATGATGGCGATCACGGCCAGGGCGGCGGCGGCCAGCAGCGAGGTGACGATCACCGTCTCGGTGGTGTAGCCGGCGTCGTCCCGCAGCCCGTCCCGCAGCCGGTCCCGCAGCGCGGCGGCCAGCGTTGCGGCCCGCAGCGCCAGGCGGGCGGGTACCGGGGACCGGCGGGGCGGCCCTGGGGCGGCCCGAGTGGCGGCCGGGCGGTGCGTGTCCGGGTGAGTCATCAGGTTCCTCCTTTGGCGGGGTGGCGGCGGCCCGCGGTGGGCCGCCGTGCTGGCGCGGCACCTAGAGCCCTGTCAGCACGCGGGCGACGGCGGGGAAGGCGAGGAAGAGCAGGAACCCGGCGAACAGCACGACGACGGGCATGCTCATCCGCTCGGTGGCCGAGGCGGCCTGCGCTTCTGCCTCGCTCATCTGCCGGGTGCGCAGGGCCTCGGCCTTGGCGGTCAGGGACGCGCGGATCCGGGCGCCCTCGGTGCCGGCGAGCTGGACGGAGGCGGCCAGCTCCCCGAGGTCGGTCACGCCGATCTCGGTGCCGAGCTGGGCCAGGGCTGCCCACGGCGGGGTCCGGGCGGCCTCCGACGCGGCCAGGGCGCGGCGGATCTGGCGGAACGCCTGCCCGTCCCCGTCAGCTGCGGCGTCGGTGAGCGCCTGGTCGATCCCGGCCCCGCCGGCCAGCGCGATGGTCGCCAGGTCCAGGAACGCCGACAGGGCGTGCCGGGCGTCCGCCCGCCGCGCGGACGCCTCGGCGTGCACCCCGAGATCGGGGGCGAGGAACCCCGCCGCGGCCAGCGCCAGCCCGGCCCACACGGGCACTGCCACCGGGACGCCGATCCCGGCCAGCCCGAGCACGGCCGCCAGCAGCGGGACGATCAGCAGCCCGGTCACGGCGGCGGCGGCTTTCTCCGCGAGGTGCCGGCCGGGGCTGCGGCCGAGCACGGCCAGGTCACGGCGGACCCCCGCAGTGGGCAGGCCCAGGGCGCGCAGCGGCCCGGCGGCGGGCCGCCCGGCGCGGGCCGCCCACCCGCCGGCATCCTCGGTGACGATCCGCGGCGCCACCGCCTGGGGGGAGAGCGCGGCGAGCATCCGGGCCAGCGGCGGCCGGGCGGGCCACGCTCCGGAGATGATCAGCCATGCGCCGGCGCCGAGGCCGGTGCCGAGCAGGAGGGCCAGCCACAGCGGCATGCTCATTCCCCCGTCCCGGGCAGCGTGCCCGCAGCGGCACCGGCCCGCCATCCGGCGCCGGGCCGCTGGGGCGGTGAGGCCGGGCGCGCGGCGGCGGCCAGGATGCGGGCCGGCTGCTGGTGGCGGGCCATCCGCCGCAGCAACGCGAACCCGGCAGCGAAGATCGCGCCCGTCAGCAGCAGGACCAGCTGGCCGGCGGCGCTGTCGTAGGGCGCCAGGTAGCCGCGGTCAAGCAGCACCAGCCCGGCCGCCATCACGGCGGTGACCGTGGTGATCATCCGCGCGCTGGTGCGCAGCGACGCCCGGCCGGCCTCCACCCTGAGCCGCATCGACGCCTGGGCCCGGGCGGAGGCGGCCAGCGAGCTGAGCAGCTCCCCCAGCCGCCGGGCGTGGTGGGCGGCGGCGTGGATCAGCGCGGCGACGACCAGGTCGGCGAACTCGCGCAGCGCCCCGTCCAGCCGCTCCCCAGCCGCCAGGCGGCCGGCCAGGCCGGTGACCTGCGGGCGGATCGCCTCCGGTGCCAGCGGCGCGGTCGCGGCGATGGCCTGTTCCAGCCCCGCCGCGGCACCGGTGGTGTCGCGGAGCATCTCGGTCCACCCGGCGATGGCCTCGATCCGCGCCACCGCCCCGGCCGCGTCCTTGTCGCGTCCCAGCACGCCAGGCGCCGACCACGCGGCCAGGGCGGCCAGCACGGTCCCGGCCGGCCATCCGGTGGCCAGGCCGGCGATCACCGCGGCGGCCAGCGCCAGCCCGGCCCGCCGCGCGAGCGCGGCCGGGGGCTGGCGGGCGCGGTGCCGTGACCACCACGCCGCGACCGCCAGGCCCCCGCCCTGCGGGGTGCCGGGGCCGGGGCGCAGCACGGCGGTGATAGCGAGCCACAGGCCCAGGCCGGTGCCGAGCCCGCAGATCACCGCGGCGGGCAGGAGGGGGGAGGCGGTCAGGGTCATGGCCGGCTCACCACTCGCCCGCGGCCTGGGCCAGGGCGGGGTCGAACCCGGCGGCGGCCAGCTCGTCCATGGTGTCGTCGCGGAGCCGGGCGCCCGGCACCGCGCGGCGGCCGGGTCCGGGGCGCCAGACCTCGTTGCTGATGATCTGCGGGCCTTCGGCGTCGACGATCTCCCGGACCGACGACACCACCCGCGTCCGGTTGGTGCTCCACGCCAGGTGGACGACGAAGTGGATCGCGGAGGCGATCAGCAGCCCGGTGGCCTCGATATTCAGCCGCTCAGGGCTCTGCGCGGCGTACGCGGCCAGTTTCGTGAACACCCCGCGGGAGGAGGAGGAATGCAGGGTGGCCATAGAGCCGTCGTTGCCCTGGCTCATCACGTTCAGCATCGCGATCAGCTCCGGGCCGCGGACCTCGCCGACAATCACCCGGGCGGGGTTCATTCTCAGCCCCCACCGGACCAGGTCGGCCAGCTCGATCTCGCCCGTGCCCTCGATATTCGGCTCGCGGGCCTGCATGGCGACCACGTTCGGGTGCCGGGCCGGGTCGGTGTCCAGGCCGAGCTCGAAGGTGTCCTCGATCGTCACCAGCCGCTCACAGGCGGGGATCTCGGCGGCCAGGGCACGCAGCAGGGTGGTCTTGCCGATGCTGGTGCCGCCCGCCACCAGGATGTTCTTCCGTGCCCGCACCGCAGCGGACAGGAACGCCGCCATCGCGTGGTCGGCAGTGCCGAGGCGGGCCAGGTCGGCGAGGGTGACCCTGGTATGACGGTGGCGGCGGACCGAGATGCACGGCCGCCGGGTGACCGACATGACGGCGAATAGCCGGGATCCGTCGGGCAGCTGGATGGTCAGCCGCGGGCTGGCGCGGTCGAAGCGGCGTTCCTCGGTGCCGGCGCGGGCGGCGATGGTGCGGATCAGCTCGATCAGGTCGGCGTCCGAGGCGGCCACCGGAGCGGCCCGCACGGTGCGGCCGTCGGCGTATCCGGCGAATACCTGGTCATAGCCGTTGACGTCGATGTTCTCGACCTGCGGGTCATCGAGCAGTACCTGCAGGCCGCCGAGGCCGAGCAGCGCGGCGGTGACCGCCTGGGTGACCCGCTCCTCCGCGGCGGCGTCCAGGGCCGGCTGCCCGGACCGCAGCGCCGCCGTGGCGTGCTCTTCCAGGGCGTCGCTGATCAGGCCGGTGACGATGGCGTGCCGCTCGCCCGTGCCTAGGGGGCCGTGGCCGTCGTCTTCGTGGTCCTGGGCATGGCGGGCGAAGGCTGCCGCTACCTGCGCGCGGACCTGGCCGGTGACCGCCTGCTCATCGGGCCCGGTCGTGTGGCTGCCAGCGCCGGGCCAGGGGATGGCCGCCGGGCCGGCCTGCCCGGGGCTCACCGGTGCCCCCTCACCTGGTGGCCGCCGCCTGGCCGGGGACCGCCGGCCGGGCCGCGTGGCTGCGCCGGGGATGCGGCGGGCTGCGCGGGCGTGCCCGGGCCCGCGCCGGGCGGCGGGTGACGGGGCGGGCGGGCGGGTACCGGATCGCGGCCGGGCACGGGCCTGCCAGGGACAAGGAGGCTGGCGACCCGGGCCGCGGTGCCGGCGGTGGCGGTCATCAGCGGCAGGCGTTCCGGGGTACGCCACCGGGTGTCCCGGCCGCGGCGGACTGGCCTGCCGCGGAGCCTGGACGCGCCGGCCGGGTCGTGCGGGAGCCGGCCGGCCACCTCGGCGCGGAGGGCAGCGCTGATCTCCGCCGCCGGGTAGGGGCCGCGGGGGCCGGACAGCAGCAGCCGCAGCTGCGGGCTGAGCCTGCGCAGGGCATCCAGGCGGGCATGCAGGTGGGCGAGCGCCTCAGCGGTGGTGCCGGTGATGATCAGGAGCAGGTCGGCGGCCTGGATCAGCGGGGCCGCGGGGGTGCCCGGGCCAGCGCGCCCGCAGTCCGCGACGATCATCGCCCCGCTGCGGGCCGCGGCGGTCACCGGGGCCCAGGAGCTGGCCGCCAGCAGCGACCCGGTAGCGGCGGCCTGGTCCGCGCCGGCCGGGCCGGGCACGACCGCCAGGCGGGGGGTCAGCCACTGGGCGTGCCGCCACAGCAGGTCCGGGCCGGCGGCGCGGCGGGACGCGGCGGCCAGGCTGACGGTGCCCGGGGACTCGGGCAGCCCGAACAGCACATGGAGGTCCCCGCCGGACGGGTCAGCTTCCAGCAGGACCGGGGTCAGGTCCAGCGGCCAGTACGCCGCCAGCCCCAGGGCGGCCGTGGTCACCCCGGGGGCGCCGCTGACCGAGGCGCAGGCGATCAGCGTCATGGCACGTCCGTCCCGGACGGGTCCAGGAGCACCAGCACCGGGGAGGACAGTTGCTCGACCACCGGGGCGGCTTCGGTGTCCAGCAGCAGGCTGACCACCGTCTGGGTGCCGCCCGCCCCGCCGGCCGGGGTGATCGCGGTGACCACGCCGGTCATCACGCTGGCCGGGCCCGCCGCCTGCTGGGCGCTCCCGGAGCTGGCGGCGCGGCCATCCATCACCGCCACCCGCGCCCCTGCCTGCATCTGCGGGGGGAACGCGCCCGCGGTCAGCGGCAGGGCGACGACCGCCTTCCCGGCCGGCGGGTACTGCGGCGGCCCCAGGTCGGCGGCGGACAGCAGCGTCCCGGCGGTCAGCGGCACCGCGGCAGTCCGGCCCGCCAGCTGTGCCTGCTCGCTGGCGGGCAGGGTCGCCACTCCGGCGGCCGGGTGCACCGGCACGACCGTCAGGTCCGCGGCCGTCAGCGCCGCCCCGGCCGGGACCGCGCGGGCCACCACGAGAACCTGGACAGCATGCCCGCGCAGCACAGCGGAGGACGCCGCGAGGAACCCGAACAGGCAGATCAGGACGGTCACCACCCCGGCGGTCAGCCGGGACCAGCGGCGGCGCCGGCGCGGCGCGAGGCGCGGCCCGCCGGCCACGGCGGTCAGCCCGGCGGCCCGGCCATCCGGGCCTTGCGGCGGCGAGCCAGGCGGGGATACATACGGCGAGGTCACAGGCCCCTGCTTTCTGCGGATAGCGCCGGGCGAGGGCCGCGGCAGGCCGCGCTGGGCTGGCGGCGGGAACACCGCCGGCGACGCTGCGGGCACGGCCGGGCGCCGCGGCGGTGAGGGTCACCGGGGCCAGCACGGCGGGTGGGCGTGGCGGGCGGGAACGTCATGAGCCGGACCCGGTGACGATGGCCTGGGACTGCGCCACCGCCATCCGCACCGCGGACGTGGTGACCAGGCCGGGGAACGCCCCGCCCGCGCCGCCGCCCGCCCAGGTCACGTCCCAGGTGATCGTGGCGGTCACGGTGAACTCCCCGCCCGGCGCGGCGGCGGAACTGCGGGTGTAGGTGTGCCCGCACGTCGGCGACGGCGAGGCCGGGTTACCGGACGGCTGGTAGAGGATGCCCGGACCGTGACAGGTCACTATCGACCCGTCACCCAGGTGCCAGGTGACCCGCTCCGGGGTAGCGGTCGCGGTCACCGTCTCCCCCGGCACCGCCGCGGTCGCCCGCACCGGGGCCCACGGGCCTGCCAGCCACAGCCAGGTCGGGACGTTCACCAGCTGCTCCAGGCCCACCGCCGGGCTGGCCTGGATCACCGGTGAGCCCAGCCCCAGCCGTGACTCCGCGGCCTGGGCCAGCACCGCCGGGGATGACGCAGGGCCGGCGGCGGGGCCGGCGCCGCCGGGGATCACGCCGGGGGTGACGCAGACGCGTGTATAGCCGTAATGGCCGACGTAAGCGGTCCAGGTGCCCGCCACGCCGCCGGCCGTGCAGGCCGGCTTCGCCGCGGGCCCGCCCGGGGCTGGCCCGCCGCCGGCCGTGAGTGCTCCCGGCCCGCCGGCCCGTCCCGGTGATCCAGGATTCCAGGCGTACAGCGTGCATCCCTGGCCCTGGCATTGCACCAGGCCATTGCCGCCGCCCGCGAACGCCCCGGCAGGCACGGCGAGGACAGCTGCGCACGCGGCCACCAGGGTCACGGCTGCCCGTTTCAGCATGTCCCCTCCGCGTGAACCACGAGCCGGGATACCGTCCACCGCCCGCCGGCCCTGGTGACCAGGGCTGCCACCAGCCGGTCCCCGCCGGGCACGGCGTTCTGCAGCTTCCCGGTGGCGGCGACATAGGTCAGCCAGTGCGAGTCGTCGGAGCAGTCCCTGATCACCACCTGGCCCGGCTGGCCGGCCGGATGCTGTGAGATCACCATCGGGTGCGTCACGAGCGTGCCCTTGATCACGAGCCCTTGCCTGCTGGCGCTGCGGAGGCCCTTCACCAGGACCTGCAGCGCTTCCCCGGAGGCGTAGCCGGCCAGGCGGGGGTCTTTCCAGTCCGCCGTGATCGCGGCGGCCTGCATCTCCTTCCACATGCCGGTGTAGGCAGCCAGCGCGAGCCGGGCGGCAGCCTGCGCCCGGCTGGCAGGTGAGGACGCTGTCACAGATGTTAGCCGCCATTCAGCGTGAGCGTCGTTGGCGTGGTTGCGTCTTTGCTGGTGAGCGTGTTTTTCGTGGTGGTTCTGGTTGCGGCGGGGTGGCGTGCGACGACACCGTGAGCGTGTCGGTTTCGGG
>Ga0307372_10004528_pt1 | contig 21354 bp, 18 predicted proteins | sample OX1MG_FD_202533 | JGI IMG/M metagenome (GOLD analysis project Ga0307372, IMG submission 202533) | Soil microbial communities from Risofladan, Vaasa, Finland - OX-1 | ecosystem: Environmental > Terrestrial > Soil > Coastal area > Acid sulfate soil | place: Finland: Risofladan, Vaasa | collected...
GCGCCGCGATGAAGCCGATGGGGCATTGCAAGTATTGGTGCCTGCGCTGCGGATTTCTGCGCACCTGCAACGACACGATGTAACCGGCGCGATCGTTCGGGAAGCCGCGCTATTTGATTCGCCGCGTCGGCGCCGCGCGCTCGGCGTGCGCAAGGCCGCGGGTGATCGCTTCCTCGCCGAAACGGGCGGTGACTGCGTCGAGCGCGCGATTCAGGCGTGCGCGCCGGACGGCGTTTGCGCCCGAGCCGTCGAAAAATCCGAGCTGCGATTCGCGCGCGTCAGGTTGCGCGCTGTCGCCGCGCTCGAGGTTATGCACCTGAACGCCGGCCAGCCGGATCCGATCGCGCGCGGAAACCCGCGTGAGCAACTCGATTGCGGCATCCGTGATTGCGCCGCCGTCGTCGCTCGGATAGGCGAGCGTGACGCTGCGCGTCAGCATCGGATAACGCCCCTGTCCCAGCGGCCGCGCGAGCTTGAGCTTGAGCACGACGGTGCGCGCCCGGACCGAGTCGGCGCGCAGCCTGCGGCCGATCGCCTCACCGTGCGCGATCAGGATGCGGCGCAGATCGTTGGAAGTCAGTTCGAGATCGCGCGCGAAGGTGTTTTCCTCTCCGTACGATTTCCGCTGCCAGTCGGCAACGACCGGGCGCGCGTCGATTCCATTGGCCAGTTCATGCAGGCGCGAGCCCTGGCTGCCGAAAGAATCGCGCAACTCGCCCGCGTCGCGCCGCGCCAATTCGCCGACCGTCCGGATGCCAGCCTGATGCATCCGCGCGAGCGTCACCCGGCCGACTCCCCATAGCCTCTCGACCGGCAGGGGGTGAAGAAACGCGCCGAGATACTCGGGCGGCAGGATCAACAGGCCGTCGGGCTTCGACATGTCGGAGAGAATTTTCGCGGCCATCTTGGTCGAGGCGACGCCGACCGAAACGATCAGGCCGGTTTCGTCGCGCACGCGGCGCTTGAGCGCGCGGGCGACTTCGATTGGCGCTCCGAGCAGGCGCGCGGTTCCACTCAGATCGAGAAACGCCTCGTCGAGCGACAACGGCTCGACGATCGGGCTGGTCGCGTCGAACGCGCGGCGCACCATCCGCGAGATTTCGACGTAACGTTTCATGCGCCCGGGGATGAACACGCCGTGCGGGCAGAGCTTGCGCGCCTGCGCGGTCGGCATCGCGGCGCGCACGCCGAACTTGCGCGCTTCGTACGACGCGGAGGTCACGACGCCGCGCGCACTTTTTCCGGCGACGATTACCGGCAGTCCCGCCAGAGCGGGATTATCGAGCACCTCGACCGACGCGTAGAACGCGTCCATGTCGGCGTGCGCGATCACGCGCGTCCACGGAGCATCCACATTCGAGATTTCGCTGCCGGGCGCCACTGGCGCCCATTATCATCGATCGCGCGCGAGCAGGTCGAGGATGCTGGACGCCGCTTGTTCACCGCCGCGGACGCAATCTGGAATTCCAACCCCGCGATAGGCAGCGCCGGCGATAGCGAGGCGCGGGAACGCGGCGGCCGCGCGTTCGATTTCGGCGACGCGATCGAGATGGCCGATTTCGTATTGCGGCATCGAGTCGGGCCAGCGCCTGACGATCGCGAATCCCGGCGCGGCGGTCACGCCAAGGAGATCGTGGAATTCCGCGCGCGCGGCGGCGACCATCGCGTCGTCGTCGAGCTGCATCATCGCGGTCTGGAGTTGTCCGCCGATAAATACGCGCGCCAGGATCATTGCGGCGGGCGCGCGGTTCTCAAACTTCAGGCTCGTGAAGCTGCCCGCGATAATCCGCCGCCGCTCGATTATCGGCACCACGAAGCCGAAGCTCGCGGGCGGCACGGGAAAGTCGCTTTCGCGAAACGTCATGCTGACGGTTGCCGCGCTTGCGTAACTGATCGCGCCGAGCAGACCGGCAAGATGGGAGTCGGCCGCGCGAATCATCTTCGCGGCGGCATACGCGGGCGCGGCGCAAATTGCGGCGTCGGCTTCTATCCGCCCGCCGGTCGCTGTGACGATCGTGCATCCTCCGGCGCGCGGCGCGATTTCCTTGACTTCGACGCCGAGCCTCACGCATCCGCCCAGGCGCGCCAGAAGCGCGTCGGGAAGCGCCCCGATTCCGTCGCGCAGCGTCGCGAACAAGGTCCATCGCGCGCCGCTCGTGCCCAAAGGGCGAGCAACTTTGCCGAGGTTAGCGGCGCGTGCGCGTTCCGCGATGCGCAGGCCGCGAATCACGCTGCCGTGGCGCTGTTCCATCTCGACGAAGCGCGGCGTCGTCGCCGCGACACTCAGGCGCGACGGATCGGCGGTATAGATTCCACCGGCAAGCGGCTGCGCGACGCGCTCGAGCACCTCGCGTCCGAGGCGGCGGGTGACGAATGAGGCCAGGCTCTCGTCGCGCCGGTCCTTACGCTTGGGCACAAAGGGCTCGAGCGCGATTCGGAGCTTTGCTCTCGTCGAGAACAACTCGCTTCTCATCACCGGGCCGAGCCGCGCCGGCGCGAGCAGCGAGAAGCCGTCGGGTATATCGACCAGGCGGCCGTTGTGAACGACCTGCGTGCGGCGAAATTCCTCGCGAGTGGGAATCAGTTCCCCGCCAAGGCCGAGGCGCCGGGCAAGCTCGGCCGCCTGCGGTTTTTCGGTCAGGAAGGAATCCGCGCCGGTCTCGATTGTGAATCCATCGCGATGCACGGTTGCGAGCGGACCGCCGGCGCGAGTCGCGCGATCGAGCACGATCACTTCGAGCGGAAATTCGCGCTCGGCCGCAAGCTCGCGCATCCGATACGCTGCGGCCAGCCCGGTAATCCCGGCGCCGATTACGGCTACGCGATGCATCGCGTCACACTGCGCTCGCGTGGCGGCTCACGATCTCCGCCATCATCGCGATAAACTCGGGGTGGTCGCTGACGGTCGCCGCGCGTTCCATTCTTACGCCGGCGTCGCGCGCAGTCGCGGCGGCCGCGATATCAAGATCGTAGAGCACCTCGACGTGGTCGCACAGAAACCCTATCGGCGCCACGACGGCGACCGCGCCGCGCTCAAGCTTGCGCAGCGCGGAGCCGATATCGGGTTCGAGCCACGGGTCGCGCGGGCCTCCGCTGCGGCTCTGAAACGCGAGCGTCCAGCTCTTAAACCCAATCCGCGCCGCGACCAGCGTGGCCGATTCGGTCAACTGCGCGACGTACGTCGACTCGGCCGCCATCGCGACCGGGATGCTGTGCGCGGTGAAGATCAGGCTCGCGCGGGCGCGTTCGGCTGGACCGAGGCGCGCAAGCGCGTCGGCGACGCGGGCGGCAGCGGCGGCGATAAATCCCGGATGCGCGAACCACGGCGCGGGATAAACAATCCGGGGAGCATCGATGCCGAGTTTTTCGGCGGCCGCGCTGACGGTTCCCTGATAGCGCTCGAAGCTGGCCTCGTTGCGATGCGCCGCCATGATGAAGGCGAGCACGCGGCGCGCGCCGCCCCGCGCGAGACTTGCGAGCGCGTCGTCAACGAAGGGCCGCCAATTGCGCATCCCGACCGCGACCGGAATCTCACGGCCGCCACGCGCGAGCGCCGCGCGCAGTGCGGCCGCCTGGCGCATCGTCAGATCGTTATACGGCGAGCGGCCGCCGAGCAGTTCGTAATGATGAACGACATCTTCGTAGCGCTCGCGCGGGACCGGGCGTCCGCGCAAAACATTATCCAGGAACGGACGGATTTCGTCGGCGCGGGTTGGTCCGCCGAACCCGACGAGCAAAACCGCGTCGCATCCGCGCGGCTCGTTCACGTACGCCTCTGGCTGAGCTCGTGGACGGCGTCCACCAGCGCGATTACGTGATCGACCGGAGTCTCGGGAAGAATGCCGTGACCGAGATTGAAGATGTGTCCGGGGCGGCCGCCGGCGAGCTCGAGAATCGCGCGCGCCCGCGAGCGAATTTCCGGTACCGCGGCGAACAGCGCAATCGGATCGAGGTTTCCCTGTACCGCGACATCGTAGCCAAGCCGCTTCCACGCTTCGGCCAAATCGACGCGCCAATCCAGCCCGATCACGTCGCCGCCCGCCGCGCGCATCAACTCGAGCAGGTTTCCCGTGATCGTGCCGAAGTGAATCACCGGCACTCCCGGCTTCACGCCCGCGATAATCGACGCGGTATGCGGCAGCACGAAGCGCCGGTAATCGTCGGGACCGAGGCTGCCGACCCAGCTATCGAAGAGCTGCACGATACTGGCGCCCGCCGCAACCTGCATGTTCAGGTAATCGATCGTGACGCGCGCGAGCAGGTCCATCAGGCGATGCCACGTTGCCGGGTCGTTGTACATCAGGGTTTTGGTCGCCTGATATTGGCGCGACGTGCCGCCTTCGATCAGATACGACGCGAGCGTGAACGGCGCTCCGGCGAATCCGATAATCGGAGTCCTGGCGCCGATCGCGCGATCGACCAGCTTGATCGATTCCGCAACGAAGCCGAGCGCGCTCGAATCGAACGGCGGCACGCGATCGAGGTCGGCGGCGCTGCGAATCGGACGGTCGATGATCGGACCGTCGCCCTTTTCATAATGCAGCCCCACTTCCATCGGGACGAGCGGCAGCAAAATATCCGCAAAGATGATCGCGGCGTCCACGCCGAGCCGCTCGACCGCCGTCACCGTGACCTCGGCGGCAAGCTCGGGGCGCCGGCACAGCTCGAGAAAATCATGCTGCTCGCGCACGCGGCGATACTCGGGCATGTACCGCCCGGCCTGGCGCATCAACCAGATGGGCGTGTAGTCGGCACGCTCGCGGCGGCACGCGCGCAGCATAGGATGGTCCCAATGCGTGAGGTGCTGCGCGTTATCGGCCAGGCGCGAAATTCTCGGACTGGTGGAAACCTCGGCGCGTGCCGCCGCGCGCCGCTTTTGCGCGACGATCGCCGGTGCGCGCTCGGCCGCTTCTTTGACCAGATGGCCGAGCCGGGGATGCGCGGGTTCGAAGTCAACCACGACTCCGTGCGAGCGCAGCTCTTCGCTGCAGACGGGACCGATCGATCCAACCGCCATCGCGGCCAATCCGCGCCGCACCTGGGCGCCTATTCCGTCCGCCTCGGCAATCTGCATCAGATTGGTGACCTGATGCGAGCTAGTGAAGATCGCGGCGTCGGCGCGCCCCTCGGCGATAGCGCGCAGCGCCGCGCGCAGCGGTTCGAGGTCGGCGGGAATCGTCCATCGATAGACGGGCACGACGGCGACCTGCGCGCCGCGCGCTTCGAGTCCCGCAATGAGATCGCGATTCGAGACGCCATATTCCTGCACCGCGACTCGCGCGCCGCGCAGATCGCGATAGGCAGCCAGCGCGGCCAGAAGCTCGCGCGAGGTATTGGGTTCGGGCGTGCTGACGGTGGGCTCGATTCCCAGCTCGCGCAGCGCGCGCGCGGGCTTGGGTCCGCGAACCACCGTCACGATTTGTCCAAGCGCGGCGACCAGCGCGGCGCGCGGATGCCGCGATTCCATCACTTGGAAGAGCGTGCGCACGCCGGTGCCGGTCAAAAAAATAGCGACGTCGATCTCGCCGGCCAGCATGCGGCGCGCAAACTCGAACGCCGCTGGATTCTCGCCGAGCGGAACCTCGCGCATCGCGGGCGCGACAATCGCGGCTGCGCCGTGCCGCGCGATAAGCGCCGCCGCCTCGGCCGCCATCCTGCTCTCGAACGCCACGACGCGAAGCCGGCCAGAGGCGGGCGTGGGTTCAGCGGGACTCGGTTGGGTCGGAGATTCCATTCATAGCGGCGCGGCGGAGCGCGGCCCCAGATTATCTTGCCGCGCCCGCCGCGCCCAAGTCCACCGCGCGCCCATCCGATGCGCACGATGCGCTTTTCGCAGCGCGTTTCGCGTGCTACCAATCGCGAGGTTGAGTGCGCGAAGCAGAACTGGACTGACGACCAGGCGCGCCGCCCGGCGCGGGGAGCAATTGACGATGAAGATCAGATATCTGCTGGGGATCGCAACGAGCATGATTGCGCTCGGCGCTTCGATTTCAATTGCCGGCGCGCAGAATCCCGCATTGATGGCCACCGTCGCCGACACCGCGCCGATTCCCGAAGCGCGCATTCCCGCGTACATCAAATCCGCCGTCAACGCTCCCGATCGGCCCGCCGACGACAAGGCGCTCGACGCGGGCCGCAAGCCAGAGCAGATGCTGGCGTTTTTCGGCATCACGCCGGGGATGAAGGTCGCGGATATCTGGGCGGCCGGAGGATGGACGACCGAGCTGCTCTCGCACGTGGTCGGTCCGGAAGGAAAAGTCTATTCGCAGAACGGCCCGATTCCGCCGAAGTACCAGAAGGCCGCCGACGATTGGCACGCGCGGATCAAGCGGCTCAAGAACGTGGTCGAAGTTGACAAGCCCTTCGACGCGCCCGACCTGCTGCCGGTTGCGCCGGGAACCCTCGACGCGGTGCTCGTCAATCTGAATTATCACGACATGGTGGGGCTTAAGATGGATCGCGCGAAGATCAATCAGCAGATTTTCACCGCGCTCAAGCCCGGCGGGGTTTACGGAATCGTCGATCACAGCGCGCAGGCGGGCTCGGGCGCCCGCGACACGGCGACACTGCATCGTATCGACGAGAATTTCGTCATCAGCGAAGTCGAGAAGTCGGGCTTCGAGCTAGCGGGATCATCCGCCGCGCTCAGGCATCCGGAGGACGACCGCACCTGGTTCATCTTCAAGAAACGCGGCCAGACCGATCGCTTCATGCTCAAGTTCGTAAAGCCGCGCTGACGATCGATCAGGGAGTAACGCGATGAAGGTTGGATTGTTTTCAATCGGGATCGGAACCGCGGCTCATCCGGAGATTATCCGCGCCGCCGCGGCGCACGCCGAGCGGGTCGGGTTCGCGACCTTGTGGGTCGGAGAGCATGTGGTGCTTTTCGATCGCCAGGACTCGAAGTATCCGTACTCGGCCGAGGGAAATTTTCCGCTGCCGGGCAGCGCCGATTGGCTCGATCCGTTTCTTGCGCTGACCTTTGCCGCCGCTGCCACCAGCAAAATCCGCCTCGCGACCGGAATCTGTCTGGTGCCCGAGCATAATCCCGTCGTGCTGGCGAAGCAGGCGGCGACGCTCGACCGGCTGGCTGGCGGACGCTTCGTCTTTGGAGTTGGAATCGGATGGTCGGCCGAAGAATTTGCCGCGCTCGGAATTCCGTTCGAGCGCCGCGCGCAGCGCACCCGCGAATATATCAATGCGATGCGCGCGCTATGGAGCGACGGCGCGGCGAGCTATCACGGCGAGTTCGTCAACTTCGACGCCGCGCAGAGCTTTCCCAAGCCCGCGCGCGGCGCGAAGCTGCCTGTCATGTTCGGCGGCGAGAGCACGCCGGCGCTAAGGCGCGTCGCCGACTACGGCGACGGATGGTTCGGCTTCAACTGCGATCCCGGCGACGCGAAGGAGAAAATCGCGAAGCTGCAATCGCTGATGCGCGAGCGCGGCCGCGACCCGCGCGCGATCGAGTACATCGTTTCGCCGTACACGAAGAAGATCACCGGCGACGACATGAAGCGCTATCGCGACGCGGGCGTGCAGGAGGTCGTGATTCTCTCGAGTCCGCCGATGGAAGCCGCGCGGATTCCCGAATGGGCCGACCGCCTGGCTCAGGATTGGATCGAGCCCGCCCGCGCCGCCGGATAATTGTTCTGGTCCCTCGCCCTGTAAGGGAGAGGGGTCCGGAGTCACGCGCTGGCGAGGATTTCCTTGGCGCGCGCGAGGTCCAGCGCGATCTGATGCTTGAGCGCGTCGGCGGAGGCGAATTTCTTCTCGGGGCGGATTCGCTCGATCAGCTCGAGCTTGATGCGCTGGCCGTAAATGTCGCGATTGAAGTCGAAGATGTGCGCCTCGATCGATCGGGCGGTCTCGCCGAACGTCGGGCGCATCCCGATATTAGTAATCGAACCGAATGCGCCGTCGGCGAGAATCACTCGCGTCGCATAGACGCCGTCGGGCGGAAGACATTCGGTTTCGTTTTCGAGATTCGCGGTCGGAAAACCGATCGTACGTCCGCGCTCGCGTCCACGCACGACGCGCCCGTGCAGAAAATGATAGCGGCCGAGCAGTTTGGCGGCGGCGCGCGCGTCACCCGCGGTGATCAATTCGCGCACCTTGGTCGAGCTCACTTCGATTCCCGCGACTTTCACCGGCCCGACCACCGTCGTGTCGAAGCCGAACTCGCGCCCCAGCTCGACCATCACGGAGGCGTTGCCGGCGCGGTTGTGGCCGAAGTTCACGCTATGGCCAATAACCACCTCGCGGGCGCCGATTCGGCCAAGAAAGTAGTCGCGCACGAAGTCGCGCGGCTCGATCATACTCAGCGCGCGCGTGAACTCGACGACGATCACGCCGTCGAGGCCTGAAAGCCTGAGCAACTCGAGCTTGTCTTCCGGCACCAGGATGAGCCGCGGCGCGCGATCGGGAACCAGCAACTTGGCGGGCAGGGGATCGTAGGTCAGGGCGAACGCGGTGCCACCTGCGGCGCGCGCGCGGTCGATCGCGGCTTTGAGAATCGCGCGATGCCCCAGATGGACGCCGTCGAAATTGCCCGGCGTCACGACCGGGTACGCATGACGCGCCATCGCGTCGAGATCGCGGATTATTTCCATCGCCGATTCGCGCGCACCCGCAGCCGCGGATGCGTCATTCGCTGACCAGGCTCGCCATCATCGTCTTGGCCGCGGCCGCCTGCGGGGTTCCGTCGTGATCCGACTGGAGCTTCTGCAGGGTCAGGCGCGCGTCGATCCGGTCATTCATCTTGACGAACGCTTCGGCCTGGCGCAGCAGCGCTTGCGCGGCAAAGCGGCCCTTGGGATAGCGCATCACGAGATCGTTGAACTGCAAGATCGCCTGATCGTACTTGCCGGTTTCGTAGAGCGCGTTGGCGGCGAAGTAGTCCGCCGGCTCGACCAGCGGCGACTTCGGGTACTGATGCTGCAAGCGGGTGAAGTTCGCGACCGCGAGCGGATATTTCGCATCCTTCATCGCCTTCAACCCGACCCGGTAGATCTTGACGCCCGCATCCTTCGAGCTCTCGGCGTTCGAGATTTCCTGGTCGAGTTCATCGGGCCAGGTCGGCGCCGGAAAGACCGGCGCGGCCGATGCCGTCTCGCCACCTGGGCCGGGTGCTCCACCGGGAGCGATCGTGCTTGCGCCCGGCGCTGTGCCAACCGCGGGCGCGCCCGGTTGCGCAGCCATCCCGGCCTGCAGCGCGCTGACTTCGGATTGAAGCTTGGCGATCCGATCGTTGGCCTGCGAAAGCTGATCGCTGCTGCCCGAGGCGGCGCCGCCGTGCTGAATCTCGGTCACCTGATCGCGCAATTGGCGGACCTGCTGGCCGAGCGCGTCGATCTGCTGGCGATCGCTCGCGATCATTCCGCGCAGCGTGAACTGATTCTGGTTGAGCTGCTGCATGTCGGCCTGGCTGGTGCATCCCGCGACGAACAGGCCTGCCGTCGCCAGCGCGAGCGCGGCGATCCGGCCGATCGAATGCGCGCCGATGGATTGGCGCACGGGAAAAACGGTGTCGAATAGGCGCACGCGCACGAGTTTAGCTCCTATTGCTGGACGACAAAGTGATCGCGCCGGTTTTGCGACCAGCAGCTTTCGTCATGTTCCTGGCATAGCGGCAGCTCTTTGCCGTAGCTGATCGTCGAGATGCGGCTCGACGGGATGCCCAGCGTCACCAGGTAATCTTTGGCCGATTGCGCGCGTTTGGCGCCGAGCGCGATGTTGTATTCCTCGGACCCGCGCTCATCGCAATGTCCCTCGACCTGCACGCGGGTAGTGGCATGAGACTCGAGCCACGAGGCGTTGGCCTTCAGCACCGATCCGTCCTGCGGCTCGATGTTATATGTGTTGTATCCGAAATGGATGTCGCTCAGCGGTCCGCCGGTCCCGCCCATCGTTCCATTCTTGAAGTCGGTGAGCGAATTCGTATTGCCGCCGATCCCGTTTTCGCCAACCGGTGAGCCGCCCGCGCCCGCGCCGGGAACCTGCTTGGCCTTCGACGAGCATCCCGCCGCGAACATGACGCCCAGCACGACTAGCGCGCCCATCGCCAGGGCAGTTCTGCCCTTATTCACCCAACCACCACGACCACGCTGGAGAAGTGTCATTACCCTTGCCCTCCGTCAAAGCAGAAATGATTTTGCCGCTCTGCACCATCAGTAGATAGATCCGCGCGCGCCCGGCGCGAGTCGAGCTGAACGCCAGGTAGCGTCCGTCGGGCGACCACGCGGGCGATTCGTTCGAGCCCACGCCGTCAGTTACCTCGGTCGGCTCTCCGCCCGCCGTGGGGATTACGAAGATATCGAAACGGCCGCCCGAGCGGCTCTGGTAGGCGATCCGATCGCCCTTGGGCGAAAACGCCGGGGTCGTATTGTAGGTGCCCTTGTAGGTCAGGCGCCGCACCGCGCCGCCCGCCAGCGGCATCAGGTAAATCTGCGGTGTCCCCGAGCGATCCGAGGTGAAGGCAATCGTCGCGCCGTCGGCCGAGAACGCGGGGCTGACGTTGATTCCGCTGGTATGGGTCAGTTCGCGAAGCTCGGAGCCGTTGCGATCGAGCAGATAAAGGTTCGTCGCGCCGCCATGTTCGACCGCCGCCGCGATTTGCTGGCCGTCGGGAGAAATCTGGCCGCCGATCACCATGCCATGCGGACTCGTGATTTTGGTCTCGGTCCTTGCTTTCAGGTCGGCCAGATAAAGTGCGGGCTCGCCGCTCTTGTACGAGAGGTAAAGCAGGTCGTGCGCGCTCTTGTCGAACGACGGGAACAGGTTGATCGTCGGATTATCGGTGCGCCGGAAGAGTTCCTCGCCGTCGATCGTCTGCGTATAAATTTCCTTGAAGCGTGCGCCGCCGGTCGAGACGAAGGCGAGGCGCGAATCGAACGGACCCTGCTGGCCGGTGGCCGCCTCGAGGATCGCGTCGGCGAAGCGGCGCGCCATCCGCGGCACGTCGCCGATCGCGCCGGTGAAGTTCTTGCCCATCATGCGCCGCTGCTGCGCAACGTCGTAGAGCAGCGCGGTCAACTGCACGTTCGGCCCTTTGATCGTCACCGCGCCTTTGACCAGGAAATCGGCGTTGATCGATCGCCAGTCGGCGAAATTGAATTGCCCCAGCTCGTAACCCGATTGCTGCGGATCTTCGATATAGGCGTGCGCCGAGATGATCCTGAAATAGCCCGACAGCTCGAGGTCGCGTGTGACGATCGCGACGAACGCGCCGGATACCTGATGGTTGTCGTCGCCGGAAAGACTCTTCAGCCCCGAAACCGCGATCGATGAAAGCTGCGAGCCGGGGCCCACGATATTCATCTTGATCTGCGCGTCGGCGGACGGCGCCACGCTGATCGCGGCCGCGAACAGCGCCGCGGCAAAGATCGGGAGCAGTTTTTTCATCATCGCAACCCGATGGACTGAAAATGAACTGGGAATATTCGAATCCGCCGCACCATCCGCACCTCCATCAAGACTACCGATCTCCGCGTCCCCGGACTATGACTTCAGATCGCCGAGTCTGAAGGTCGCCTCGACCCCGGCCGCCCACTGGTCGCGATACTTTTCCGGTGGCGGCGCAAACGGCGCCGCGCGCCGGATTGCGCGCATCACAGAATCATCGAACGCGGCGTCATTCGAGCTCTTCGCGATCTTCACTCCGGTCAGCGTTCCGTCGGGACCGATCGCGTAATCGACGATCGCGGTCAGGTCCGACGATCCGCTGGTAAAGTTCCACGCCTTCTTAATCTTATCCTGTACCGTCGCATAGTAGAGCAGAAATTCCGGGTCTTGTTGAATACCGGCGCTGCCGTTGCCCGGTCCGACTCCGTAGCCAACGCCGGCGCGCGCACCGCTGGCCGCCACGGGACCGCCTCCGGAAGGTCCGCCGGTAACGGGAGCGGTGGCGTCTTCATCGCCGCTTTCGTCGGGATTTCTGGCCAGCGCCGCCAGATGCTGCTTCATAAGCTGCTCGCGGATTTTTTGCATCCGCGCGCTGACGCTCGGCGTCGGCTCCGTCTTCGCGACCATCACCGCCGTTTCGTGCGGCCCGTGCTCGCGCCGGTTGCGCGCCTTGGCGGCCGCGGGAGTCGGCGTCGGGCGCGGCGTGCGGCGCTGGCGCGCGGTGCGTGTCGGCGTGGGTGCTGCTTCGCTCGGCTCGGGCGTGGGTTCGACCGTGGGCTCGGGAGTCGCGGTAGGCGTGGGTTCGAGCTTCCTGGTGTTGAGCGCGATCGCGTTCTTGTCGTCTTCGGGCGCGAGTTTTGGCTCGGGCGGCTTGGCTTCGTCCGGTTTGGGAGGTTCGGCCTTGGCTTCGTGGGTGGATTTGCGCGGCGCCAGGCGCGGCAGATGCGTCCCCAGATCGCCGGCCGGTATATTATCGACGATCTTGACCGTGTACGCGGGTGCGGGCTGGTCGGGCGAAATGAAGAGCCGCGGCGCAATGAAAATCGCAAACGCGAGCACCGCGGCGTGACCGAGCGCGGCCACCACGATGGCCGCTATGTAGCCCGCGCGCGATGGCCCGTCGCCGCCGTTATGGGGCGGGCTTGCCACGGTCGTGTTTGTCCGCCTCCGAATCCGCGCCCGCGCCGGCCGGCATCTCGGTGACCATCCCGACGTTCTCGATTCCCGCCGCCTTGATCGCCGCCATCGTGCGAATCACTTCGCCGTAGGGGACCTGTTCGTCGGCGCGGATAAATACCTCGCGGTCGGGACGCTCGCGCGAAATCGCCGCGAGCTTGTCGGTCAAATCGCCCGGGCTGAGCTTTGTATCGTTCAGATAAATTTCGTTGGCGCGCGTGATCGAGACCACGAATTGCTCTTCCTTGCCCGCTAGCGCCTCGGCCTTGACCTTCGGCAGCGTGACCTGCACACCCTGCTGGATTATCGGCGCGGTGACCATGAAGATCACCAGCAGCACCAGCATCACGTCCACCAGCGGAGTGACGTTGATCTGCGAGACCATCTGCCCGCGCTGCCCTGAATCAAAAGCCATCGAAAAATTCCGTTACGGCAAATCCGCTACGACAGGAAGTGACGTTCGGCGATATTCAAAAATTCGGACGTGAAATTCTCCATCTCGGTCGCCAACACCCGGATCCGCGCGGTGAAGAAGTTGTAGAACATCACGGCCGGAATCGCCGCGACCAATCCCACCGCGGTCGCAATCAGCGCCTCGGCGATTCCGGGCGCGACCGCTTGAATACTCGAGGAATGCGCCGCCGACAGGCCCATGAACGCCGTCATGATTCCCCACACCGTTCCGAACAGCCCGATAAACGGCGCCGCCGACCCGGTAGTCGCAAGGAACGTGGTGCCGTACTCGAGCTTGGTCAGCTCGACGTTGGCCTGCCGCTTCATCGCGCGCGTGACATTTTCGATTCCGCCGAGGTCGGTCGAGAATTCCGACTGCGCGCCCACCGCCTGGCGCTTCGCGCGCGTCAGTTGCAGCAGCTCCTGGTAGCCCGCGCGAAATACCTGCGCGACGGGGCTGCGCGTGAATCCGACGCTGGCGGTATGGATCGCGTTTAAGTTTTTCGATTCCCAGAAAATCGTGATGAAGCGTTCCGACTCGCGCCGCGCCCGCGAGATCTGGACCAGCTTGTACAGGCTGATCCCCCAGCATCCGATCGAGAATCCGACCAGCGTCCACAGCACGGCGGCGACCACCGGACCCGTGCCCAGCATGATCTGCACCACGCCCAACTGCCCCGCCGCACCTACCTGATGGAGCATACCTACTGCCCTGAAACCCAAGATGAGCTTCATTATACGGGTATCTGACCGCCCAAGACCAGTAACTCCGGCGAATCGGGCGCGTGGCCGGGAATCGGACCCAATCGGCCCGAGATGTCCTACCCCGAGTTTCGATTTGCGCACGTCTGAAAATAGCGACGCGATTGATCGCGCTCGAAACCGGCACATCGCGCCACGCGTATGCCTATCGACGGCAATCGATGCGTGCCGCCGCTTGCCTGGAGCGGACTACATCGGACGTATCATTGTGAAACACATTTCCACCGGATCAGACCTTGCAACCCGTCTGGCGTGGATATTCGTCGTTTTCGTTTTCGATTCATTCCGATCTGCCTTTCCGTTGCGATCGTAGCCGCCGCCGGCGGCGCGATTTTCGCCGCCTCCGGCGACACGGTCGCCGATCGCCTGCTCGGTCAGGATGACTTCACCAAGGGCGCCGTCAACCTCGCCAACGCGTCGTCGCTCGATTTCCAGGACGGTATCGCCGTCGATGCGGCCGGGCATCTTTATGCCGCCGATCCAAACAACAACCGAATCCTCGGATGGAACGACGCGGCGGGATTCACCGACGGCGCGGCCGCCGACCTGGTAGTCGGACAGAATGATTTCCTTTCCTCGTCATGCAACCAGGGCGACAGCCAGCCGAGCGCGGCCTCGCTATGCCAGCCCAACGGGGTTGCGGCCGACGCGGCGGGAAATCTTTACGTCGCCGACACGAACAACAACCGCGTGCTGGTTTTCGCCGCGCCATTCGCGGGTTTCTCCGGCGCGCAGATCGCGGGTTTGTCGGCGAGCGTCGTCTTCGGCCAGCCAAACGCGCAATCGAGCGCCGCCAACAACGGCGGCATCAGCGCTTCGAGCCTGAGCGACCCCTGGGGTCTTGCCGTTGATTCAAGCGGAAATCTCTTCGTCGCCGATAATCTCAATAGCCGCGTTCTGGTCTTCGCCGATCCGCTCTCGACCTCGCCCGCGAACACGATCGCGTCGATCGTGATCGGACAGAGCGCCTTCGGCGCCGCGCTATGCAACCAGAGCGCGAATGCCGCGGCCAATCCGTCGGCGAGCACTCTGTGCTTTCCCGAAGGAATCGCCGTCGATACGGCCGGCAATCTCTTCGTCGCCGACTCGAGCAACAATCGCGTGGTCGAGTTCGATGCGCCGTTTACGCAAGGCGCCGCCGCGAACATGGTCTTGGGGCAGACTTCCTTTACCGGCAAATTCGCCAACTCCGGCGGGATTGGCGCCGCGACCCTCTTCGGACCGGCCGGTGTCGCACTCGATCTGGCCGGCAACCTTTATGTCGCCGACACGTTCAACAACCGCGTGCTCGAATTCGATCTGCCGCGCACCAGCGGCGTCACCACCGCAGCGATCGTTTTCGGCCAATCAGGCTCGTTTACGAGCAGCACCTGCGACGGCTCCTCAGGCGTGCTCGCCACGGCGCTCACGCTATGCGGCCCCACCGACGCCGCGCTCGACGGGGCAGGGCGCCTCTATGTCTCCGATCAGGCCAACAGCCGGATCGCCGAATATGACAATCCGCTGATCCCCGGCGCGAGCGTGAACCGCGTCCTCGGCCAGCCCGATTCCACTCACAACGGCGTCAACGAAGTGAAGCAGCAAAGCCTGGACGATCCGCAGGCGGTCGCCGTCGATGCGAGCGGGCATCTGTATGTCGCCGATACCGGGAATAGCCGCGTGCTCGGATGGCATAGTGCGGCGGCTTTCGCCGACGGCGACCCGGCCGACCTCGTGATCGGGCAGGCCGACTTCGCCTCGCACAGTTGCAATCAGGGCGCGTTGGAACCCAGCGCCGCGACGCTATGCTTTCCGACCGGGCTTGCGGCCGATGCGAGCGGAAATCTTTTCGTATCCGATACCGCCAACAGCCGCGTGCTCGGCTTCAGCGCTCCTTTCGCGTCCTTCACCAGCGCTGCGATTATCGATCCCGCCGCGACCGTCGCACTCGGCCAGGGCGGCAGCCTGGTCATCGCCACGCAGAACAACGGTGGTATCGGAGCCGGCTCGCTCGATCAGCCGCAGGGTCTCGCGATCGACGGGGCCGGCAATCTCTACGTCGCCGATACCGCGAACAATCGCGTGCTCGAGTATAACCAACCGGTATCGAACGGCGAGTCGGCAAGCCGCGTGTTCGGACAGGATCAAACCGGGACCAATTTCAGCGCCGCCGGATGCAATCAGGGCGCGGGAACCAGCGGTCCCGCCAGCGCGACCACGCTGTGCCTGCCCGAGGGCGTTGGGCTGGACCCTGCCGGCAATCTCTACGTCGCCGATTCCAACAACAACCGCGTCCTCGAGTACAACTCGCCGCTCGCGATCGTCAACGGTCTGGCTGGCAGCGGCGACGTTACTGCCGACGTGGTTTTCGGACAATCCGGGTTCACCGCCAATAGCGCCGACGCGCCCTCCGGAGTTCCGGGCGCGAGCACGCTCGAATTTCCCGAAGGAGTAACCGCGGATTCGCTCGGCAACGTTTATATCGCCGATACTTCCAACACCCGCGTGCTGGGCTTCGTTACCCCGCTGCAAAATCCGGCCTCGCCCAACACCACGGCGGCGATAGTGTTCGGGCAAGACGGCGCATTCGACTTCAGCGACTCCGCATGCAACGCCTTCAGCACGCCGCCCGGCGCGCCGAGCGCCTCCAATCTTTGCGAACCCTCGGGAATCGCCGTCGATGGCTCGGGCAACCTCTATGTCGCCGATACGGACAATAGCCGCGTGCTGGAATTTTCCCAGCCGCTTCCCTTCGCGGGATCGACTCCGTCGCCAACGCCAAGCGCCACGCCGACCGTTTCAGCTACCCCATCCCCAACCGGCACGGCCACTCCGACTCTGACCGCGACGCCGACGGCGACCATCACCGCAACGCCGACCGCAACCGCCAGTGCAACAGCAACCGCGACTACGACTGCGACGGCAACTGCGACCGCAACGGCAACCCCGACCGCGACCCCGACCGGCACCGCAACTCCCACTGCGACGGCCACCGCCACTGCGACGGCCACTGCGACCGCGATCGCGACCAGCACGCCAACCGCGCAGCCGACTCCAACCGTCACTGCGACCGCGACCCGCACCGCAACACCGACCGCGACAGCGACGGCAACCGCGATACCGACCGCGACTCCGACTACCGTTCCGTTCGCGCTCAAGGTCGCGCCCAGCCGGCTGAACTTCGGCAAGGTTAAAGTCGGTTCGAGCAAGACCAAAACGGTCAAGGTGATGAACGCGGGCAAGCACGCCGACGCGATCATCATCGAGGCTTACAGCGCCGCGCCCGGCTTCACCACCGTCAACCATTGTCCGCCCACGCTCGCCGCGAAGGGGCGATGCGCTTTCACCGTCACGTTCGCTCCGCGCGCGGCAGGCGGCGCCATCGGAACGCTCACGATCGACGACAACGCAAACAACGGCCCGCAGCACATTTCCCTCGCTGGCGCTGGAAAATGATCGCCGCCCGCATTCTTCGATAGCGATCCGGCTCAAAAGCGCGCAAATTAGACGCCTATCAGCCCTTGAACAGATAGGCCCTGCTTATCTAGTGTCGGGCATCAATTTTCCGGGATGAATTCCCGCGGAGGACGTGACAGGTGGCGACCAAAATTGGGATCAACGGCTTCGGCCGGATTGGCCGGATGTTCTTTCGCGCGGCGCTGCACAAAAAAGACCTCGAAGTCGTCGCCGTCAACGACATCACCAGCGCCGCCACGCTGGCGCATCTGCTCAAATACGATTCCGTCCACGGCACGCTCAAGCAGGAGATCAAGGTTGACGGCGCCAGCATCGTGATCGATGGCAAACCGATCCAGGTGCTTGCCGAGCGCGATCCGTCAAAACTCCCGTGGGCCAAGCTAGGCGTGCAAGCCGTCGTCGAATCGACCGGCCTGTTCACCGCGCGGGACAAGGCCGCGATGCATCTGGCGGCCGGCGCGAGCAAGGTGATCATCAGCGCGCCCGCCGACGGCGCCGACGTTACGCTGTGCCTCGGCGTCAACGAAAAAACCTACGACCCGGGAAAGCATCACGTGATCTCCAACGCCTCGTGCACGACCAACTGCCTTGCGCCGGTCGCGATGGTTCTGCATGAGAGCTTTGGAATCGTCCACGGCCTAATGACCACCGTGCACGGTTACACCGCCGATCAGAACCTCCAGGACGGACCGCATAGCGACTTGCGCCGCGCGCGCGCCGCCGCGCTCTCGATGGTGCCCACATCGACCGGAGCGGCAAAGGCGATCGGCCTGGTGCTGCCCGCGCTCAAGGGCAAGCTCGACGGAATCGCGGTGCGAGTGCCGACGCCCAACGTCTCGATCGTCGATCTGACCGCGACTATCGAGCGCGACGCCGACGCCACCGCCGTCAACGCGGCGATGAAAAAAGCCGCCGAAGGTCCGCTCAAGGGAATTTTGGGCTATAGCGAGGCGCCGCTGGTCTCGATCGATTTCAATGGAAACCCGAATTCGTCCACCTTCGACGCTCCGCTGACCAAGGTCCTCGGCAACCGGCTGGTCAAGATATTCTCGTGGTACGATAACGAGTGGGGCTATTCGAACCGGCTCGTCGATATCACCGCCTACGTGACCGCCAAGCGGTAGCCGCGCGGCGCGCCGGAATTTTTGGAATCCGCCATGGCGATCCTTCCCGTTACCGCGCTCGACCTCGAGGGACAGCGCGTTCTGGTGCGATGCGACTTCAATGTGCCGCTCGCTGAGGGCAAAATCTCCGACCCCGCGCGAATCGACGCGAGCCTGCCCACGATTCGCTATATCCTCGAAGCGGGCGCCATCGCGGTTCTCTGCTCGCATCTGGGCCGCCCCAAGGAACGCTCGCCCCAATTCAGTTTGAAGCCGGTCGCGGAATATCTGAGCGCCGCGCTGGGGCGCAAAGTCGCGCTTGCGCCCGATTGTATCGGCGACGTGACCGGCAGGATGATCGCGGCGCTCAAGCCGGGCGACGCGATCCTGCTCGAAAACCTGCGCTTTCACGCCGAGGAAGAGGCCAACGATCGCGACTTCGCGCACGAACTCGCGCGCGGCAAGACCGCCTATGTCAACGACGCGTTCGGCAGCGCGCATCGCGCGCACGCCTCGACCGCCGGGGTCGCAAAATTTTTGCCCGAACGCGCCGCAGGCTTCCTGATGATCCGCGAACTCGAGGCGCTGCGCGCGGTCACGGAAAATCCCGCGCGCCCGATGGTCGCGATCCTGGGCGGGGCCAAAGTCTCCGACAAAATCGGGCTCATCAAAAATTTGCTGCCCCGCGTGGACGCGATCCTGATCGGCGGCGCGATGGCCTACACCTTCCTGCGCGCGCAGGATATCGCGGTCGGGCGCTCGCGCGTTGAGGAAGACAAGGTCGCGCTCGCCCGCGAGCTGCTCGCCGAGGCGGAGAAAAAAGGCGTCGCGATCGTCCTGCCCTCGGATCATGTCGTCGCATCGGCTCCTGAAGCGGGCGCGATGACCCAGACCGTCGGCGAAATTCCCGCCGACATGATGGGTCTCGATATCGGTCCGGCGACGATCGAGCGCTTCAAGGCCGCGCTCGCGCCCGCCAAAACCGTGGTCTGGAATGGACCGCTGGGGTTTTTCGAGATTGCGGAATTTGCCCGCGGGACGCTCGCCGTCGGCGAAGCGTTAGCCAACCAATCCGCCACCAAATCGATCTTGGGCGGCGGCGACACCGCCGCCGCCGTCGCCGGACATGAGTGGGCCGCGCGCTTTACCCATATCTCGACCGGCGGCGGCGCCACGCTCGAATTCCTCGAGGGCCGCGAGCTGCCCGGGGTCAAGGCGCTCGAGCGCTGAACCCGCGGCACGCCGCGCCAAGGACTATCGCGATGCGCAGGCTACTTTTCGCAGGCAACTGGAAGATGAACCTGACCGCGCTTGAAGCGCGCGCCGTGATCGCGGCGCTGCGCGTAAATATCGATCGTGACGCGGCGGCGCTCGCCCGCGATCGCGACATGATGATCGCGCCGCCCGCAGTGATGATTCCCGCCGCGGCGCAGGCTCTGGCCGGATCGTCGATCGCGCTCGGCGCGCAGAACATGCACTTCGAGGACAAAGGCGCCTTCACCGGCGAGATCTCGCCGCCGATGCTCCTGCAGTTCGGCGTGACCCACGCGATCCTCGGCCATTCCGAGCGCCGCCATATTTTCGCCGAGACCGACGAGCTGATTAATCGCAAAGTGATCGCCGCGCTCGGGCATCGGATGGTCCCGATCCTGTGCGTCGGCGAGACTCAGGCCGAACACGACGGCGGCCACGCGCTCGCGGTCGTGATGCGCCAGTTGCAGAGCGGGCTGGCCGGAGTTTCCGCGGCCGATTGCGCCACGATGGTCATCGCCTACGAACCGGTATGGGCAATCGGAACCGGACGCACGGCCACTCCCCATGAGGCGCAGACCGTCCACGGCTCGATTCGCCAGGCGGTTGCGGACCTGCACGGGCATCAGGCCGCCGACGCGATCCGGATTCTTTACGGCGGCAGCGTCACGGCCGACAATGTTGACTCGCTCGTCTCCAAGCCCGATATTGACGGGGCTCTGGTCGGTGGGGCAAGCTTGAAGGCTGACTCCTTTGCGAGGATCATCCGGGCCAAGCGCGCCGGCTAGTCGCGAACCAAGCCCCGCGGACAAGAATTCAATGTATGTATCTGCAGTAATCGCGATTCACATCGTCGTGTGCATCGTGCTGGTTGTGATTATCCTGCTCCAGCAGGGCAAGGGCGCCGATGTCGGCGCGGTCTTCGGCGGCTCGAGTTCGACCGTCTTCGGCGCCAGCGGCGCGGGAAACGCGCTGACCAAAGCTACCTGGGCGCTCGCGACCGCATTCTTCGCGACCTCGATCTTCCTGGCCTATTCGTCAACTCAGCGCGTGACCGGCAGTATCTTTAACAGCTCGTCCGCGACGACCAGATCGGTGATGCCCGCCGCGCCCGCCGCGGGCAAGGTAGCGGTCCCGTCCGCACCGCCATCCGGCGGCCAGCAGGCGCCCGCGGCGCCGAAAAAATAGCGGGCACGATCCCATCCGAAGCGCGGGTGGTGGAACGGCAGACACGCCAGTTTGAGGGGCTGGTGGCCGAAAGGCCGTGGGGGTTCAAGTCCCCCTCCGCGCACCAATTCTTGATCTCGCACGCTCCGAGTCCCATTCCGTCATTTCGACCAGCGGGAGAAATCCCGGGCGCGCCTGCAGTGACGTACGGAAATGTTGGAACTCGTGGATGTCGCGCCATTCCTCGCGCGCAGACTCGTGCGCGCGACTGAACAAGCGACGTGCAAAGAGCTACGGGGATTTCTCGCCGCCTCTGCCTACGCGACGGATCCCGACGCACATCTAACGAGCAGCCACGCGAGCTCGAAATGACGAGCGGTGGTTTTGCCAGCCTCTCGATATTCATGCAACCAGCCCAAGTCCGTCATTTCGACCGAAGGGAGAAATCTCGCGGCGCGCGTGCGGTGACGTGCGGGCATGGCAAATCGGCGCGGCGGGCCGTCGATCTGAGAAGTATCAATTCCTCTTACGATCACTCGAACTTGATGCTGCTGAGGAATGCGGCGGCTTCCGCGGCGCCGGTCGG